>Ga0315286_10001558_pt1 | contig 20768 bp, 17 predicted proteins | sample YL17G10_0_MG_FD_205038 | JGI IMG/M metagenome (GOLD analysis project Ga0315286, IMG submission 205038) | Sediment microbial communities from Yellowstone Lake, YNP, Wyoming, USA - YL17G10_0 | ecosystem: Environmental > Aquatic > Freshwater > Lake > Sediment | place: USA: Wyoming | collected... | reverse complement strand
CCGCCAGCACGAGGGCGTAGACCTTCACGGCTCCCGCCTCTTTGAGGGTCTTGGCACATTCGTTCAGCGTGGCGCCGCTGGTCTTGATATCATCGACAATGCAGATCTTCTTTCCGTCGAAATCGTGCCCGTCACGGACGATAAAGGCTCCTGCGACGTTCCTGGCTCGGGCGGCCGGCGTCGGCATCTGAGGCTGAATCCGGGTTCGCCGGGCACGAACCAAGTTCGTGCTGATCCGGGCCTGCGGGTGATGCAGCCGTCCGGCGATCAGGCCAGACTGGTTGTACCCGCGCAGAAGCCGCCGGGTCCAGTGCAGAGGGACGGGCACGAACAGGTCGATATCGTCGTGGAAGCTGCTGCCCTGTAACGCTGCCTCGGCCAAGGGTGCCAGAGTGACCGCGAGCTCACTCCTGTCGTGCTTGAGCGCGAGGATCATCCGCTGAAGTGCGTCGGCATACACCCCGGCGCGGGCGATGCCGTCGAAATGGGTCTGTTCGTTCCGGCACGCGGCACAGGCGCCGCCAACCAGTCCGTACCGGCTGGCGTCGCGGCCGCAGCGCGGGCAGTAGTCCCCGGCCGTGCACGTCAGAAGCTCACCCCAGCACTTCGGACATAGATCGTCGTCCGTGTCACAGATCGCGGCGTTGCAGGTGCCGCAGACGGCAGGCCAGAGAAGCTGGTTGAAGCCCCGCCAAATCAAGACAGACAGCCGCTTGGCTCGGTCCACCACACGATGGCGTTTCAATGCCTCCATGGGAGATATCCTACTCCCAAATCCGGAGCCGATCAACCATACACACCCTATCTTTGAGCCTCTGACAGAATGAACGGCGTGTGTGGCGCCCCCTCTGTCACCCCTGTGGAGGCAGGGATCCAGGAAAGCCGCGGCGATACTGGATTCCCGCCTCCTCTGAAAATGCGTTCACCATGCTGACGGGTGGCAGCGGCAAGCACAGCTTGCCGATGGTTTGACCATCCGCCATCGGCAAAGCCTTCGGCCTTGCCGCTGCCAGCCACCCATTTTCATCCTCTGCGGGTGCGCCGAAGGTCCATGACCGGCTGCGCGGGAATGACAAGAAGCGGCAACTTCACGCCGGACTGCTATCATGTTAGAGGCTCTCAGCGGAGGTCGAAGGGGGTATTGTCTATTGGGTCGAACCAGCCGAGTCCCAGGGCCGATGGGTTGATGCCGTAGACGTTGGTGGTCTCGAAATGAGCCATTGGCTCCGGCCCGACGTGGCCGTCGGCCCACCCGATGTTGGCCTGATCGCCGTGCCGGAAATGGAGGGAGGGCGACATCCAGAACTCCGTCACGACCTGGCCGCCGAAGACGGCGAACGGAGGCTCGGCGAAGGAGTACTCGATCAGGGAGTCCCCGTTGTTGGCCATTGCAGTGTCGGCGAACATCAGCGTCTGTCCCGGATTGGCCACCTCGCTAATGGACGTGGTGCGAGCGTAGGCTTGCTGAAATGCCTGCGGGCCGCTGATACCTGCATCCCACAAGCGGCTGCCGATGTAGGCCATGTTGTACCCGTAGCCGCCGCAGCCTTGCTCGAAGCTGGCGCTCCAGTCGCTGCTCTTGACGAAATGGATGCGAGCGGGACATTCCTTGACTTGGCCGTCGGCCAGATACCCGGCGAGGGGCCCCTTGGAGGGATCGAAAGGCTCGTTCAGACTGCTGCGGATGCCGTGCCACCGTCGGCGGCCGGCGTTGTCCCACATGTCCTTCGCCGCCGGGACGAAGAAGCCGTCATTCTCCGCCGCGTATCCGGTGGCGGCCAAAACGAGCTGATGCAGGTTCGACCGGCACACTACGGTCCGGGCCTGGGAGCGGGCGCCGGCCAGGGCCGGCATCAGCAGGGCGAGCAGCAATGTGAGCGTGGCGATGACAACCAGGATTTCCACCAGCGTGAAGGCGTTCAGCATGACAGGAGAATCAGCTCGTTCAGGGCTTTGAGGATGCTGCATTGAATCTCGCATAGGTCCTCACTCATCCTTGAATTCGGCTCGCCACCGCTCGATGTGGCGCCACTGTGCCGCAAAGACCGCAAAATCGGACCCGTCGATGAACAGGTCCTTGCGCCGGGCCAGATCGCATCGGCCATTCCAGTGTTCATCCCCGAACCGGCATTGCCAAGCGGAAGCGAGGATGGCCAGGTCCTGGTAATCGACGGTCCCGTCCAGATTGATGTCAGCCGAGAACTCCTGTTCGTGAAGGACACCGACGGCCTCCAGGTCAAAGCCGCCGGAACCCCAGGTCGGCCACATGTCGTAGATCGGATGGCTCGCGGGGTAGTGTGTCCAATCCGGCCACGTGCCCGGAGCAACACATCCGGTGGCGTCGTCGAGGAAATCGCCGCCGCCCGGCACATCCACGATCCGCACGTACCGGACGTCGTTGAGATCAACTTTGCCCGAGAGCACCTGTGGCTGACCTGCAAGATCCTCCAGGTCGAAGGGAGTGCCGGTGCAGACCCCGTTGGCATTAGGGTGCTTGCCCGCGAGGTTGTGAACGTTGCTGATCTCGATCGTGCCATAGCGCCCGGTCGGGCTGGGCGTCAGCGACACACTGGGAAATCGCACGAAGTCCCGGCCGTTCGTCGACACCTCCACATAGGCCAGCTCCGCCAACATCTGGCCCTGCAAAGAGCCCAGCGACGTGCTAAGCTGCGAGAGGAAAGCATTTTCAAACATCGCGAAATCGTGCCCTGGCCCATTTCGGATCGCCGTTCGGTCGTTGGGATCGCGGGGATCGCCGAAGACAAGCGTGATGAGGCCGGGCGCGAGGCCCTGGTCGATCTCTTTGCGGTCAAGCTCGCCCAGGCTGACGACGTCGAAATTCTGCCCCGTCGCCGGCCCAAGGGCCTTGTTGGGATCGTTCCAAACGCCGAGGCCGGACCACGCCTGGTCTGCCGGTGAATACTCCACGACCTTTGTCGCCCAGCCGCGGAAGATCGGGTTGAGCACGGCGTTCGAGCCCAAGGGATTCCCGTGGCGCCATGTGACGGGGTCTATATAGCCGTTGACTCCCGACTCCGTGTACGGACCGCCCAGGGCCACACAAGCCGCTCCGAGGCAAAAGAGGACGCCGGCTGTCATTCGTCTTAGAGGCTCTAACATAATGACAGTCTGGTGGAAAGCGGCCCCCGATGTCATTCCCGCGAAAGCGGGAATCCACTTGCGCCGCGGCTTTTCTGGACCCCTGCCTTCGCAGGGGTGACAAACAGGAGTCACCATAGCAGCCATTCTGTCAAAGGCTCTCGGCATGGGTCATTTCCCCGGGAAAGGCACAGAGGGAACGATGGTATCGATACACAGATAGGTCGGGGTATTCAGGCCCAAGGCCCCTTTGTCGCTGGAATCGAGACGGAACTGGAGGGTTTTGACCTCCCCGAGAGAGCTGAGATTGACGAAGGCCCAGGAGTTGAGGATGTAGTCCTTGGAGTTGTCGGCGAACCGGAAATCTGCGAGGTAGAAGTCGACGGCGCCGGTCACGTGGCCCGCCGCGTCCAGGCCGGTGATCGTCAGCTTGAGCCAGTCTTCGTCGTTGCCCGTGGGGCCTCCGAACTTCTTCGAGAAGGCGCTGCCGTGGAGCATGTCGTAGTAGGTATAGCTGTCGTTGGTGACGTACAGGCCGCTAAGCACTTGCGGACTGGCGAGAGTCAGCGTCGGTGGCGTCTCCCAGCCGACGAAGACTACGCCGTAGTTGGCGGAGCCGCCTTGGCCGGAGCCGGGGATCGCGTTGTACTGGGCCTCCAGGCCGGCCAGGTTAGGGTCGGTGCGGTTGGAATAGGCGAACCCATCCCAGAATTCCCACTCGGCGTTGTAGTGGTTCTTGAAGTGGACCTCGCCACTGTTGAACCCGCCTGAGCCGTCCGCTCCGTTCCAGTAGGATTGAGGCAAGAGCAGCAGATCATCGAACGTCGCGATGGGTGGTTGGGGGAGGATGGTGTCGATACACAGGTAGGTCGGGGTATTCAGGCCGAAGGCCCCCTTGTCGCTGGAATCGAGACGGAACTGGAGGCTTTTGACCTCCCCAAGAGAGCTGAGATTGACGAAGGCCCAGGAGTTGAGGATGTAGTCCTCGGCGTTGTCAGCAAATCGGAAATCCGCGAGGTAGAAATCAACGGTACCGGTCACTTGACCCGTCGCATCCAGGCCGGTGATCGTCAGCTTGAGCCAGTCCTCGTCGTTGCCCGTGGGGCCTCCGGACTTCTTGGAGAAGGCGCTGCCGTGGAGCATATCATAGTAGGTGTAGTTGTCGTTCGTGACGTACAGGCCGCTGAGCACCTGGGGGGTCGTGAGGGTCAGGGTCGGTGGGATCTCCCATCCGACAAATACGATGCCGTAGTTGGTGGAGCCGCCTTGGCCGCCGCCGGCAATGGCGTTGTACTGGGCCGGCAAGCCGGCAAGGTTGGGGTCGGTGCGGTTGGAATAAGCGAATCCGTCCCAGAACTCCCACTCGGCGTTGTAGTGGTTGTCGAAATGGATGTCCCCGCTGGTGAATCTCCCTGAGCCATCGGCACCATTCCAGTACGATTCCGGCAGCAATGTCAGGTCGTCGAACGTCGCGACGGCCGCCTCCGATGCCACCGCCAGCAGCAGGGTGAGGATGCAAATCCGCAATCCGCAATCCCCAATCCGAGATTTCCCTGGTGCCCTTCCAGTGCGTAGCGATGTGAGCGTCATGTGTCACCTCCTTCTGGCAGAGGCCCACGTCGCGAGGCCGTCTGCAGGACAATAAAAAAACCGTCGTTCCCGCGAAAGAAACGACGGCGATTGTCCAGACGGCTCACCGGCTTTACCCGAAAGGGGTCCCAGTGCCATCACACGTGCGTTCCAGGTCGCGAGAACACAACCAGGGTCCCCACGCGTGATCCCGGCCGGCGGCGGCTGGGTTACATCGGGGGTCCCCACGATGCGAATCGGCTTGTAGGCAGGTTTTCTGGCTTGCATCTTACCGAGAGGCTCCTTCCCGTTCGCTGACAGCGAACAGTGGACTACGCCTCACGGATTTCCGAAGAGAGTTTCAAGTTGGAAGTCGGAAGTTTCAAGAGCACTTCACACTTGACACTTCACACTTCCAACTTTCTTCCGGAGCAGATGCTCACAGCGGCGCGACCGTCGCGGATTCTCACCGCGTTCCCGTTTGGGTATCCCAAAGCAGAGGCCTTGGGACCTGCAGCCGAGCTATGAACTTCACAAAGAGCTTACAACGTCGATACTACGGAGCAGCTTCTCCGGCGTCAAGCGGAAAATCCGCATTATTGCGGGCGCGTTCATCCAAGGGCGGTGTTTTCCTCGGCAAACCACTTGCCCTTGAGCCACAGGCTTACGTTCACCAGCCCGACCAGCACGGGCACTTCCACGAGCGGGCCGATGACCGCGGCAAACGCCGCACCGTGGTTGATGCCGAACACGCCGACGGCGACCGCGATCGCCAGCTCGAAGTTGTTGCTGGCGGCCGTGAACGAGAGCGTGGCCGACTTGGCGTAGTCGGCGCCGGCCTTCTTGCCCATCCAGAAGCTCATCAGGAACATGACGACGAAGTAGATCAGCAGTGGGATCGCAATGAGGACCACGTCGCCCGGCTGGCTGACGATCTTGCGGCCCTGCATGGAGAACATGACGACGATGGTGAACAGCAGGGCGATCAGCGTGATCGGGCTGATCCTGGGGATGAACCGCGTGTGATACCACTCCTTGCCCTGGAGCCGGACGAGGACGAAGCGAGTCGTCAGCCCCGCCAGGAAGGGGATGCCCAGGTAGATGAAGACGCTCTTGGCGATCTGGCGGATGGTGATATCGACCACGGCCCCCGACAGGCCGAGCATCGGCGGCAGAATGGTCACGAACAGCCACGCGTAGACGCTGTAGAAGAGCACCTGAAAAATGGAGTTGACCGCCACCAGACCCGCACAGTATTCCGGGTCGCCCCGAGCCAGGTCGTTCCACACGATGACCATCGCGATGCAGCGGGCCAGGCCGATCATGATCAGGCCGATCATGAACTCGGGCCGGCCGTGGAGGAACAGGATCGCCAAGGCGAACATCAGCACCGGGCCGATGATCCAGTTCTGCACGAGACTCAGGCCCAGCACGCGCCAGTTGCGGAAGGCATCGCCCAATTCCTCGTACTTGACCTTGGCCAAAGGCGGATACATCATCAGGATCAGCCCCACGGCGATGGGGATGCTGGTTTGCGTTCCCGCCGGGCGGAGCGAGCCGATCCAATCGCCGATCGCCGGGGCGAAGTACCCCAGGGCCACTCCGATGGCCATCGCGCAAAAGATCCATAGTGTCAGAAACCGGTCCAAAAAGGAAAGTCTCTTTGCGATTCCTTCGCTCACAATTGAACTCCTGTCACGAACGTTTCGCCCACAGCAAGAGGGTCGAACTGAGCACCACCGTAATGCAACCGGCTTCCTGGAAGATGACCGCGAGGATGGGCGTCAGCAGGCCCAGGCTGCCAAGAGCCAATCCCGCTGCGTTGTAGATCATGGAGAAGAAGATATTCAGCTTGATTCTCCGCAGGACCTTTCCCGACATCCACAGGAAGTCAACGACGCCGGACATGTCGTCGTTCATCAGTGTAATGTCCGCCGTCTCGATGGCAACATCCGTGCCCGCCGCACCCATGGCGATGCCGACGTCAGCCTGAGCCAGCGCGGGCGCATCGTTGATGCCGTCGCCTATCATTGCCACGACGTGGCCCTCGTCCTGAAGTTCCCTCACAACGTCCTGCTTCTGCTCGGGAAGAAGCTCCGCCCGGTAATCGTCCACGCCGATCTGTTCCGCAACGGCTGCGGCCGCACAGCAGTTGTCTCCCGTGAGCATAGCGACCCTTCGGATACCCATCCTCTTGAGCATTCCAATGGTCTGCGGGATCTCAGGCCGGATCTCGTCTGCTATGCTGATCAGCCCGATAGTCTCCCTGTTGCGTGCGACGAGAACGGGCGTTCTTCCTTGCTCAGATTGCCGGGCGCTCAGTTCCTCTATTTTCGAGGAAAGGGTCACACCCGCGTCCTCCAGAAACGCTTGCTTTCCGACCAGCAGCGTATCGCCGTTCGACCGGGCGTGCACCCCCATGCCTGCGGAACTGCTGAATTCATCGGGCTCTTGCACGTCGAGTTGTTGCTCTTGGGCGGCTGCCAGGATGGCGCGGGCCAAAGGATGCTCGGAGTATTTCTCTGCGATGGATGCGGACCGCAAGACGTCCGTCTCGCTCGTCCCGTTGAAAGCCGCTACCTGCACAACCTTTGGCCTGCCAAACGTGAAGGTCCCCGTCTTGTCGACAAGCAATCTGTCGATCTTACACCCGCGTTCGAGGAAGATGCCGCCCTTGATGAGGACACCGCGGCGCGCCATAACGGAAACCCCGGCCGTTACCGCCGTGGGCGTGGCAATGGCGAATGCACATGGGCAAGCCACCAGGAGAATGGAAACCGCCACTTTGACATCGCCGGAAGTGACGAAACCGATGACGGCAAGAACGAGGACTGTGGGCAGAAACCAGGTAGTGAATCGGTCGGCAAGGTTCTGAATGGGCGCACGGGTGCCCTGAGCTTCCTGAACCAGATGCACGATTCTCGCCAGGGTCGTATTCTCACCAACTTTGTCCGTCCGAATCTCCAGGCGGCCGGACTCATTGAGAGTCCCGCTGAAGACACCACTTCCGGCGAATTTCTCGACGGGCATGGATTCACCGGTAATCGGGGCCTGATTGACGCTGCTGGCCCCACCGGTGACGACGCCATCCACCGGTATTCGTTCTCCGGGCCTGACAACGACGAGGTCGCCGACCTGAAGATCGGCGACGGGCACGGTAATCTCTTCTCCCTCCCGGCGAATCCTCGCCATTTGGGGAGTGAAGTCCAGAAGGCGGCGGATGCTCTTTTTGGTTTTGTCCAAGGTGTACGATTCCAGCGCCCCCGCGACGGCCATAATGAACACGATGACCGCGGCTGGTCTGAACTCCCCCGCAGCAAGCGTGGCTGTAAGTGCAACGACAACGAAGACATTGACCGTGATCTTCCTCCTGAGGACGTCTCTGAACCCGGAGACGAACCTCGGGAAGCCGCCAAAGAGGGTGGCAACGAGTGCGAGCCCCGCGTTCGCGAAACCCGGCCCGATTTCCCAATGCGCCATTGCCCAGCTTAGGAACGTCGAAACGCCAACGACGGCCGGAACGATGGACAGCACCAGCACGTCTCCGTACTTGGCAACGTTGCCGGTGTCTTCAGTTTGACTCATCGCGCCATGCCTTTTTGACCGTCCGCATCAGTCGGTTCTCACGGCAACGCTCAAGACGTGCGACCATTCTCAGGACTTGTCGCTTTCTCTTGCTTGCCGGAGTCTATGTTCTTCTGCTGCGGAGATGGGCCGCAACAGTCTTCTCCCGATCCGCAGCAGCCGCCCGTTTTTGTCATGGATTCCCAGATTGCTGCAATGAAGCCCTTCTTCTTTTTCTTCTCGTCTGTCATCTTCATGTTCCTTTTCTGTCAAAATGACGCCAGCAAATACAGGCCCGCGCCGACGAGCAGGACGCCGGCGACGGCTCGGATCGCTGCGTCCGCCTTCTGCGCTTTGATGGACGCCTTCCCGAGCGACACGCCGAAGAGAATAGCGCTGAGCGGCAGGCTGAAACCCACGGCAAAAGCCGCCATGAGCACCATGCCCCACACCATGCGGCCCAGCAACACGCTGGCGCCGATGACGATGAAGATTCCCGGATTACAGGGCAAGGAGCAAGCGGCCGCGCCGCCGCCAAGAAACAAGCCTCCGAGCGCTGCGCCCATTCTTCCGCCGGAGGCGGAGGGACTGCCATCTTTCCGAATGCGTTTCGGCAGACGGATGGGAAGCAGCTTGAGAGTCGCCAGCCCCAGAAGGACCGCTACGGCTCCTGCGAATACTCTCCAATACCGTCCGAGAAACGCCTGTGCCGTCTGGCCGACGAGACCGGCGACAAGCCCCAGTACGATCAGCGCCAACGTGGTTCCGATCAAGAACCAGATCGCGGACGTGAATGCCGTTCGCCGGTTCGTGTCTTCGCGCGTGCCCGAGTAGGCCACCAGCATGCCCATCGCGGGCAGCGTGCAGCAAGCACTGGCGACGGCGCTCACCAACCCCAACAGGAAAGCCAACGGCAACGCCGCAGGTCCCATGCCGGCGGCTTGAAGTGCGTCTGTAACCGCCTTGAGCATGTTATTTGGACCCCGCTGGCGCACAGCCCGCCGGCCCGCACCCGCCCGGTCCGCAGCCAGCCGCGCTCGATGCGGCAACGAAGCCTTGGATGAGCTTCGCTTCCGTGATGTCGCCGGAGACCGTGCTCATCCCTCGCCCCTTGACCATCGCCAGGACCCCCGGCACGGACATCTGTGCCGCGAGTTGTTGGTAGTCGCGCGAGCCCGTCTCCAGGGTGAAGAGGGCGATCTTGTACCCCTGGGACCCGATCCTGCTCGCCGCGCTCTTCATCGGCGTTGTGGGTGGGTCGTTGGATGCCCCTTTCTTCCCGCGCACGTACACAAAGACGGCGTCGTTCGCGGCCGCCACGGTATTCAACTCGGAAAGCGAGCCGATGGTCCTGCCAATGCTCGCCTCCGTAGCTTCGGGGGCTTCGCCCGGACTTGTGGAAGATTGGCTGTCGGCCGTCGTCGCCGGGGCCAGCAGCGCAAAACCCGGCACGGCCGGTTCCGTTGGTGCCCCGTGGTTCTTGACCACAGCTCGCGCCACCAGCGTCGCGGCTACGAGCAGAACGATCACACCCAGGACCCAGCGCACCCGTCCCGATGGTGCGTCATGGCAGTTGCATCCGGGCCCACAGGCCGAGGCCTGTTGTTTCAGCAAATCCATGTTGTCAGCCTGCTTTTGGTCTTCGTTCGATGAGTTCATTGGTCAGTCCTCCCTATTGTGGTTTTCACGAACAACGGCTCTTCCCATCCGGCAATGTCTTGCCGGCACGACGCGCTGAATCACTCGGTATGACCGATGACCGGCCGTTGGGGGTTCCCGGCGTCCCGCAGCAGGTGTTTGCCGGCGGGGCGCCCGCCTCTTCGGCCGAGACGGTGCATCCGAGATACCGGTTCGCCAGATCCAGCACGGCGCGGGCCGGCGCTTCTTTCACCTTCTGGGCCATCGTCACGGCACAGGCCATGTCCTCCTGCGAAACGCCGTACTTGCGTGCCTGCCCATAGTGGTACTTGAAGCAGGGTTCGCAATTGGCCGCAATGGCCGCCCCGATCGCGACCAGTTCTCCAACCGCCGGATTGTATATCCGTTGCGGCGTATCGCTCGTTCCAGACGCCTGTCCTTGCCCCTTCTTCGCCACGACTTCCAGACTGGTAACGTAGTCTCCCGCCTTCGTCCCCGCGGGCAGGTGCTCGATGATCTTGCGATACAGCGGATCGTTCCCATCCATCATGGCATCCACGTATCCCGGCTTGGGCGTCAGTTGTATCTCCACCAGTCCGGCCGCTTCGGCCATCGCGCGGGTCTGGTCCACCAGGACGGCTCCCGCCACGCAGCCGATGAGGGATTCGACCATGTCCCTGATCTCCTCCGGCAGGGGTTTGAGCAGGGCCAGATCGGAGATGGCGACCCGCCCGCCGGGTCTTAGCACTCTTCCGACCTCGCGCCAGACCTGCGGCTTGTCCGGCGAAAGGTTCAGCACGCAATTGGAGATCACGACATCCACGCCGGCGTCGGCCACCGGCAGGTGCTCGATCTCGCCCAGCCGGAACTCGACGTTGTCGAGGCCGGTACGCTGCGTATAGGCCGCTGTGCCGCGTCTCGCCTTGCTCACCATATCGGGTGTCATATCCACACCGATCACCCGCCCCGTCGGACCGACTTTCTGCCCGGCAATGAAAACGTCGAAACCGCCGCCGCTGCCGAGGTCCAGGACTACCTCGCCCACCTTGAGCGAGGCCATAGCGGTCGGGTTCCCGCAGGAAAGGCCCATGTTGGCCCCCTCCGGCAGCGTGGCAAGCTCCGCCTGGCTGTACCCCACTACGCGGGCCACCTGCTCGGCCGCTTCGGAGCCACAGCATGACGCCGAGCCGCATGTTCCTCCTGTCTTCGCGATCTTGCCATACCCCTCGCGAACGGCCTCTCGAATCTGCTCCTGCTTGTCTGGACTGCTATCGCCAACCATTTTCAACCTCCTTCCCAGATCATCCTGGATGAACGTTCGTATCTCGTCGCGTACCCGCCGGTAGTGGCTGAGTGCTTCCTCGTCGTTCGGGCTGTTCACGGCCAGCTTGGGCGGATCGTCAAAGTCCACATGAATCACTTTCATCCTGCCGGGAAACCGGGGGCACGATTCATAGGCTTGGTCGCAAACGGTCACGACGTAGTCGAACGCGATGTCCTTGACCTCATCGAGATGTTTGGAGCGATGGCCGGAAATATCGACGCCGACTTCAGCCATGACCCTGACGGCGTTGGGATTGAGTCCGTGCGGCTCGGTGCCCGCCGAATAAGGCTCGATCACGTCGCTCTGGAGACGGCGGGCCCAGCCCTCGGCCATCTGGCTGCGACACGAGTTCCCCGTGCACAAAAACAGCACCTTCAGCTTTTGCACTGCCCCTTGCATAATTCCTCTGGGTCCATGCTGAGGATTCTCGCAAGCTCTTTCCCATCCCGCACGATTTGCGGCGATTCCGCGAGATGGCGTCGAATCCAGGCAATGGCATCCTTGCCGGCCTTCGGGGCGCCCCGGCCGGGCAGCCGGTAGTACATCCAGCGGCCGTCCTTGCGGCCCTCGACCAGCCGGGCCTGCCGCAGGATGGACATGTGCTTGGACACGGTCGAGGGGGCCAGTCGGAGCAGTTCCACGATCTGGCAAACGCACAACTCGCCGCCTCCGAGCGCCATCAGGACCCGAAGGCGGTTCCCATCCGCCAACGCCTTGGTTATGTCGAGAACTTCACGCATATACACCATCCATATTTCGCCATATAACGAATTATACCTGCGGTGAAATACGAGTCAACGGGGAAAATTGTTCGACTGTCCGGAAATTGAAACGGCCCGAGTCAGGTGGCAGGTCAGCGATAGACGTCTCGCCGGTGAGCGATCTTGGCGACGTAGACGACAAGCACATCATCTTCGATCTGGTACAACACTCGATAGTCGCCCTGCCTGATTCTGTACTTCTCTTGGGCACAGAGCTTCTTGCCTCCCGGCGGGCGGGGATCGTTGGCGAGGGCTTGAATTCGTGCCACGATCCGCCGCAGGTCCTTCCTGGGAATATTGGCTAGCTCTTTGGCGGCCGACGGCGTGATTTCGATCCTATATCTTGCCATTGGCCCTCAAGTCTTTGAGGACCTTATCGAAGGAGAGCCTCCGTTCCGTGGCTCGTTCCTCGAAGGCTCGCAGGTCCTCCTCGTCTTCCGCCAGCTCGCGACGAAGGGCATCGTCAACGATGTCGGAGATGGACCGCGTCGTTTCTGCGGCTTTGATCTTCAGCGCCCTGTGGATCGCAGGATCGAAATACACCGTAGCTCTCTTGCTCAGCGGCGACATGTTCAAGATCTCCTAATGTGGGGCCGGGAATATAGTATCATGGCAGTATAACGTTACAACGTCAAGACATGTCTTGTGCGGTGCCACCCTCCTTGACATGCGGAAATGCCTTGGGTATCATGCTAGCAAGTCCAGGAACTCGGCAACGGGGCCGACCTTCCATGCCGCTTTTGTCCGTCTCTCTTCTTTCGCCCTGTTCATCTTCGCCATGAAGCGAAACCAAAGGCTTGTCGTTCGGACTCATCTGCACAGTCTGTCTATGTCATACCTGACATATGTGCGAACGCAAATCTTCGGAAGATATGGATTCTTCGGATCACTTGTCGCAGGTCGCTGAACTCATTCTTGCGTTTGCGGGTGGGTTGGGGAGAGGGGGGTGGCTCATTTCACCAGGTGTCCAATATGCGACGACAGTACTGAAATCCACACTTGTTTGTTGCTGGCGTCTCGCCGGAGTGGTATAATACCGGTTTTAGGACCCATTGGCCGTCGGCGGCTTGATGTCGCGGCGGTTTGGGGAGGATTTGGAGAAAGACGGATGAAGAAGGTGCTGGTCGCAGTGTTGGTCTTGATCTTTCCTTGCCGGCTGCGGCGCGGGGAATCGCAAAGGACTGCTTGCTGCCGGGTATAGTGCCCAGTATGTGGACGGATATATGGACGGCTACGCGGCCGGCTGCAGCCTGGTCGGCCACCCCTTATATCAATTCACGCGAGACGTCTCCCGCTACGCGCAGGATCGCCAATACATGAGCGGCTGGAACACCGGCTTCTCGATTGCCCGGACCGACTCGATCGCAGTGCGGTAGTTACAGGACTACGACGGGCTCATCCTCGCGGAATTCCTGATGCTCCGGGTCCGGCGTCGTGGCCCGCTCGACAGGTCGTGAGCCGGCGCGGACGTCGAACGGCGCCCAGCGGTCCTTGGCCTTGTTCACGATCTCGATCAACCGGCCGATGACGACCTCGGGCGTGTCATCGAAGGGGTCGATGACGAACGTCTTCAGTTGCTCGTACAATTCATCGGAGACTTTGAAAGTCCTCATGGATTTTCTCCGTACTGCCAAGACTTTGAATTCCCCGTCCCATCCGCCGCATGACCTCATGCTATAGAAAGTCTACGAAGAAATCCGGGCATGAACAAAGCGCACCGGCCCCGTGTCAGGGCGAACGCAGAGTCGTTCGATAGCACCGCTGTGTATGTCATTGCGAGCGAAGCGAAGCAATCTCCCCTGCCGGGAGTTGATCGCCAATATTGACAGCCGTTGCTGCGCAGATTATTCTTTGACCAGATTCGGCCGGGCGGTCCTGTACGGGACAGACTCGGGGTTTGGGCCGGATTGACAAGCGGTGCGAGATGGAAAAGGAGGCTCGGATGAAGCGGACACGATTTTGGCTTGCTGTGGTTGTGCTGATGCTCCTTGCGACGATAGCAGCCCACGCGGAAGTGGTATACATCAATGCCACGGCAGTTACGGAGAGCGGGTCGCAACTTGCGAAGGGGACCTACCGGGTGGTGACGACGAACAGTGAACTGGGGAGGGCTCGCCCGCCTTCCACGGATGGACTGTCGAGTGAGCCGGTCGCCATGTACATGCTGATCTCGTACGTGGCCGCTCCAACGCCCTTGCTGCTCAGTCACAGCCTCTCCGGCAAGAGCAACGACTACCTGCCTCTGCAGGTCGGCAACCGATGGACCTACGCCTGGAAGAACGACTATCGCCAGGAAGCGGTTATTGAGACGTGGGAAATCGGAGATCGGCCGGAGAGCCTCGACAGTCCGTCACCGCGCCGAAGATCCGGCAGTGCTCCGGAGATCAAGACGGTCGATCCCAACAGCGTCACGCTCGATCTGTCACAAGATACGTGGGTCAAAATCTCTGCCGATCCGAAGAAGGGGTTCCACTTCCCGTACTATCTGTTTGTCCCCAAAGGCATCGATCCTGCCGCCGACAGGCACCTGTTCGTGGAAACGAACAACACCGGGACAACGTCCGACGATTTTCAGGTCCATGATGATGCGGCGGCCCGGCTGGTTCGGGATTCCTATGCGACCCGGATCGCGCGGGAGTTGGGGACGCCTTTGCTGGTGCCCGTTTTCCCCCGTCCCCGGGAGCAGGGGCGAGTCTACACGCATTCGCTCGATGAAGACACTCTGCTGATCCCGTCGGGGCCGCTCCAGAGGATCGATCTGCAGTTGATCCAGATGATCCGGGATGCACAAGCCCTGCTGAGGCGCAACCACGTCCACGTGCGGGACAAGGTTTTCATGCACGGTTATTCCGCCTCGGGGGTGTTCGCGAACCGGTTCGGCGTCCTGCATCCGCAGGTGGTGCGTGCCGTCGCCACGGGGGGCGTCAACGCGATCCCCATCTTCCCCATCGCCCAGTGGCACGGTACCACGCTGCCATTCCCGGTGGGCATCGCCGACCTGAAGAAGATCGCCGATATCGACTTCGATGAGGCGGCCTACAAGCAGGTCTCACAGTACATCTACATGGGCTATCTGGATCGCAACGACACGACGCTGTCCCGCGACGCCTTTTGCGAGGAGCACGCCAAGCTCATCCGGGAGCTCATCGGGGCCGAGATGCCCAAGCGATGGCAGGTCAGCCAGTCGATCTATCGCGAGCTTGCTATCTCGGCGCAGTGCGTTACGTACAACGGCAGCGGCCATGAGATCAAGCCGGAGATGATCGACGATATCGTCAAGTTCTTCCGGGCCAACTCCGGCGACGGGTTCGTCCCCATCCGGCCGCACGAATACCCCTTCGTCGAGTTCCAGGAGATCAAAACCGCGCATATCAACGGCCTGTATTGGCAGGGGGACGAGAAGATCCCCGAGGGGAACCGCCGCCTGTTCGGGGACAAAGACCATTTCATCATCTGCATCGACGAATGGATGGCGGGACAGGACCACCGGCAACTCAACGCTTTCCAGGAGAAAGCCGTGTTCCGATTCCTGCTGAAGGCGCCGGGACATGATGATGTTCCGATCACCGAGAAGCATCTCAAAGGCAACTGTTCTTCCGGCAGGGGCGCGTTTCAAGGCTTTGTCGTCGGCTTGCCCTCTTCGGAACTGGGGAAGATCGCTTCGGGCGTCGCGTACACCCTTGTGCCGGTGGAGCAGCGTGAAGAATACGCATGGCAGGTGAAAGCGGGCGTACAGTTGGTTCGGCCGTGACTCCCATCGCCGGCCGACTCCATAAGATTCATTTTGGGGGATCCGGCAGGCTCAGTCGGCGATCATAGGATGAAAACGCCGTGGCCCGTCTGCTCAGTGGCCAGTGCCGCGTCGGCGGTTTGGCCACTTTTATCTGCTTCGTATTCAAGGTTGTCCAGGAGTTCCCGTACTTTGGCCGTGTCTCGGGTGATGTGTTGCACCAAATCGGCCAATTCCGCGGCCCACGCGCGTCGCTGCGATTCTGCGGCCTCAAATGCGCTTCGGATGGCCTGCATGATGTCCGTCTGGGTGACGATTCCGCAAACCGTCTTGCCTTCCACGATCACCAGGTGGTGCAGATGCATGGTTTCCATCTTCTTGATGGCCCCCAGGAGGGAGCACGTGGGCGGAACCGTCACGACGGGGAAGGACATCACGTCCACCACGAAGGTCTGCGTGGGGTTCTTGTGCAGGGCCACGATGCGTTTGAGAAGGTCCTTCTCCGTGATGATGCCTGCGACTTCCTGCCGGTGCATGACGATCAGGCACGAGACGTTGCGGCAGGACATGACGCGCGCCGCCTCGTCGGTGGTCGCCTCGGCCTCCACGGAAGCGACGTGCTTGGTCATGATGTCCGAGACGTACCGCAACGGACTGAGCGAAATCAGCCCTCGCGTGATATCGGTTTCCGTGACAATGCCGACGAGCTGCCCATCCTGGACCACGGGCACCCGTCGGATGCAGTTGGTCTCCATGATTCGGCCGGCCTCGAGGATGGACGCCTTAGGCGAGATGGTGTTCACGGGGCTGGACATTCGTTCCGAGGCCTTGAGCCGATGGAACTCGATGTCTCGCCCGGCGACGCCATTGAGCATGTCCCTCTCTGTGAGGATGCCCATCACTCGCCCCTGGTCCGTGATGACGACGCAAGAGATGCTGTGGTCGGACATCTTCTGGGCGACAGAGGAGATCGTCTCATCCGGCGCCGCCGTGACCACGTCCTTGCTCATGATGTCGCCTATCCGAAGACAGTTTGGACGCGGGCCTCGCTCACCTTTCGAGACACTGATCGGCTCGTCGATCTCCAAATCACATACATCTGTTCTTGATTCCACGGCTTGAACCTCCTTAATTGTATCCCCCTTTTTATCGGGCATTCCTGCTGCCCGGACCTCCCCGTTCCGGTCCCGGAGACAGCCACAGTCACTATCGGCACAGCGGCGGGAGGACCTTGGCTTGGAATGTGCGCGAGGGCATCTTTTTGTCGACAAAATACGTACCTGTACGGATATTCTGGGGTGGCTGTGCAACCAACAATCGGTTCGACCGGGTTGTCGACAGTACGCTGCCGTCCCATAATACTCCAGGCATGCGGCGGCATCGGATGTGGCGGAGACGTGGGCAGGACCGCCAATTCTCTTGCAGGTCATGCATAGGATGTATTAGAGTGCATCAGCATGACTCGGACGCGTAGGAAAGCCGTGGGTGTGGCTCTGGCGGCCGCAGCACTCGTCGCGACGGCGATTCTATACAGGGCTGTGCCGCCCGATACACGCCGCATTGAGGGCATACTTGCGGCCTATCAGGAACAGGGGACGTACGCCGGCATCGCTCTGGAGCATCCCCTGGATGGCACGCTGTTTCCGCCCGAGATGGTGCCGCCGGTGTTCTGCTGGAAAGACGGCACGCCGGCAGTGAGAGGATGGCTGGTCCGGATCACATTTGCCGACGGCCGGCCGGCCCTGCTCGCTCTGGTGCGCCGGCCGCAGTGGACTCCCCGGCTCCAGGAGTGGGAGAGCCTCAAGCAAAGGTCGCTCGAACAGGACGCTCAAGTGGTCATCCTTGGCGTCGATCAGGGCAAGCCCGAGAAGATTCTGTCGCGAGTTGCGGTGTCCTTTCGAACGTCGAAGGACCCCGTTGGAGCGCCTCTATTCTATCGCGAGGTGATTCTGCCGTTTCTGGAAGCGGACAAGGACCCCTCCCGCATCCGGTGGCGTTTCGGGGCAATCGACTCGCCGAAGCCGCCGCCCATCGTCTTGGAGCATCTGCCCGTGTGCGCCAATTGCCACTCGTTCAGCCGGGATGGCACGGTGCTCGCGATGGACGCGGACTATGCCCATAACAGGGGGGCCTACCTGATCACGCAGGTCAGGGAAGAAATGGTGCTGGCGCCCGGCGACCTCATCTCCTGGAATGATTTCGAGCAATCCGGACAGGCCTCCGGCCTGCTGTCTCAGATTTCGCCCGATGGCCGGTACGTCATCAGCACCGTCAAGGACCTGGCTGTATTCGTCCCCAGGCCCCCGCTGGCCTTCTCGCAATTGTTCTACCCGGTCAAGGGGATTCTATGCGTGTACGACCGCCAGTTGCGCCAGTTTCGTGCGCTGCCTGGTGCGGACGACCCCAACCTCGTGCAGAGCAATCCGACGTGGAGTCCGGATGGCAAGGACATCGTCTTTGCCCGAGCCGCGGTCCCCGATCTGAGTGAAACCCGGGGCCAAGGTATGAGGGAGCTGACCCGCTATGACAGCGAAATGCTGCTCCAGGACGGCCAGCCGTTCCGGTTCGACCTGTACACGATTCCTTTCAACCGAGGTGAAGGAGGCACGCCACAGCCTCTGGAGGGGGCCTCCCACAACGGTATGAGCAACTACTTCGCCCGGTATTCGCCGGATGGGCGATGGATCGTGTTTTGCCGGGCGAAGAGCTACATGCTGCTTCAGCCCGACAGCGAGCTGTACATCATCCCGGCCGAAGGAGGCCAGGCCCGCCGGCTTCGGTGCAACACCAGCCGGATGAACTCCTGGCATAGCTGGTCGCCGAACGGCAAATGGCTGGTCTTTTCATCCAAGGCCTTCTCCGACTACACGCAACTGTGCCTGACCCATATCGACGAAAACGGCGACAGCACGCCTCCCGTTCTCCTGTCGCACCTGACGGCCCCCAACCGGGCGGCGAACATCCCGGAATTCGTCAACACGCACCCAGGGGCCATCGTCCAGATCCGCGCGCAATTCGTCGAGAGCCGCTGAAGGACCCGAGGACGGATACGTTGTCTGCCCTGTGCATCGGGTCTGGCGTGAAGCTGTGCCGATACTTGCCGGACGGCTCCTGATTTGTTAGAATACTTCTGTTCAGAAGCACGGTGACGTGAAGTCCGGTTTGTTGCTTCTGGCCAGGGGGGCCGCCCGCGGAGAGCCGTGTGCATTCACCGACGAGCCCAATGGTCGTGATTTGGATGGAAGAATCGAATGAAACCGCAAGATCACAATCCACGTGAATGGGTTGGGCAACGGGCAAGACAGTACGCCTTTCTTACGTTTCTGTTGGCGATCGGTCAGATGGGTTCGCTGCGGGCCGTCCCGGCGCAGGGATCGTCGGCCCAAGGATACTCTGTCTCGCAAGAGTCGCGGGGCGGCACAGCTTGGTACGGGACGGGTGAAGACCAACACACGCTGGAACGCAAGCTCGCCCATCCCGGCCCCATCTTGGGCGAGTTCGAGAACGGGAGCGAGCGGGTCAAGGTCATCGTCAATCTGATGGAGCCGCCGACCAGCATCGAGGAGCCGACGCCGGGCCAGGTGCACAAGGCCGAAGTGGTCCGCCGGTACCGCGAGCGCCTGGGCAAGCGGCACGCCGAGGTCCATGTGATTCAGACGCCCGTGCTGGAGACCTTGACGGCCTCCGAGTTCCAGCCGCGGCACCGGTTCTCCAACTGGGCCTCGTTCGCCGGGGAAGTCACGCTCGACGGGCTGAAGAAACTGGCGGCCGATCCGCTGGTCGAATCCATCGAATTCGACTATCCGATGAAACGCCTGACCAAGCAGGGCATCGCGCTGATGAACGGCACCACGGTCCGCACCACGTACAACGGGCAGGGGGTGGCCATCGCCATCGTGGATGACGGCATCGACTACCGGCACCCGAAGCTGGGCAATGGAGGGTTTCCCAACGGCAAGGTCATCGGGGGGTACGACGTCGCCGACGGTGATTCCAATCCCGGTCCCGATCTCAATCTGGCGGACTGCGCGCATGGGACGAACTGTGCGGGGATTGCCGCCGGTGACGTGGGGACGACGGGCGACTACATGGGAGGCGTTGCCCCCGGCGCCAAGCTTTATGCGGTGAAGGTGTTCAAAAGAGATGGTAGCGTCTATGACAGCGATTTGATCGCCGCGTGGGACTGGTGCATCAATCACAAGTCGGACGATCCGGCTCATCCCATCCTGGTCATCAGCGTGAGCCTCGGCCAGGACTCCGCGTCGATCCCTTCCGTGAACTATACCGCTTCCGTCCGCAAAGCGGCCGATGTGGTCCGCGCCGGGATTACCCTCGTGGCGGCCGCGGGCAACAGCGGGTGGTGCAATGCCCTGGAATGGCCGGCGGCTTTGAGGGATGTCATTTCCGTAGGGGCCGTCTATGATGCGGCACTGGGGACCATCACTTGGCCGGTCGATAAGGACTCCTGCGCCTCGAAGACTTGGAATTGGCGTGACCGTCAATGGTATGCCGACGATGTCACGGCGGCCGACAAGGTGGCGGTCTATTCCAACGTGGCCTCGACACTCGGCCTGTTCGCTCCCAGCAACGACGCCTATACGACGGACGTGGTCGGCGCGCCCGGCGTTCCCGGCGACTACGAGCCGGAATTCGGCGGCACGTCGGCCTCCAGCCCCTACGCGGCGGGGGCCGTGGCCTGCTTGCAATCGGCCGCCTATGCGCATGACGGCCAGTATCTGTCTCCCGCGCAAGTGCGGGACGTCCTGACGCGGACCGGAGATCTCGTGACCGACACGAAAACACCGATCACGAAACCCCGCATCAACCTGGGCAGGGCCGTCGCGGAAGCGCTCTCCGGCCGCGCCGCCCTGCTCACCCCGGTCTATCGCTTCTGGTCGGCGACTCTCTCCCGCCACTTCTTCACGATCGATGTGGAGGAGAGAAACAAGCTCCTGGACACCTACTCGCGCACCTGGACGTATGAAGGTATTGTCTACCGCGCCTTGACCGACGCCGGCGAGCCCGGCTCCGCGGCTGTGTATCGGTTCTGGTCGTCAACGTTGAATGCCCATTTCTACACGAT
>Ga0315286_10001557_pt1 | contig 20770 bp, 16 predicted proteins | sample YL17G10_0_MG_FD_205038 | JGI IMG/M metagenome (GOLD analysis project Ga0315286, IMG submission 205038) | Sediment microbial communities from Yellowstone Lake, YNP, Wyoming, USA - YL17G10_0 | ecosystem: Environmental > Aquatic > Freshwater > Lake > Sediment | place: USA: Wyoming | collected... | reverse complement strand
GGACATACTGGCACGATTGGCGAAAGATGAAGGACGATATTTGAAGTCGGGGATTTGAACTCACCTGCAATGTCGTGAAGCAATCTGACCTTTCAATACGGGATTGTCAGAAATGAAAAACAAGAACCTCACAATAATCGTTGCGTGCCAGTCTTCGGTTTCCCATCTGCCATCGCAAGGTCTGTTTCGGGCGTCCAAGGAGTCGCGCCGATTGATTTTGCGGCTCTGATCACGTAGATTGCCAAAGAAGCCTTCCCGAGTACAGCACACCACTTCGCTTTCTCATATGCCACGACTCAATGGGGCTACCAAGGTTTTGTCGTACCTTCTCCTGCCGGCGTTGTCGCTGTTGATTCTCTTCGCGGCTCTGAATGCAATCTTCCCCCTTCCGCCTCTCAAACCGTACTCGCTGCAGGTTGAAGACAGGAACGGGCACCTCCTGCAGGCATTCCTCGCCGACGACGGAATTTGGAGAATGCGTACGACTTCTCAGGAAATCCCAACCCGCCTCAGGGAAATTCTCATTCAAAAGGAGGACAGGTTTTTCCATTACCACCCCGGCGTGAATCCCTTTTCTGTCGTTAGAGCAATGGCGCAAAATCTGCTCGCCGGCAGAAGAGTCTCCGGAGCCTCCACGCTAACCATGCAGGTTGCCAGGATGCTCGAACGAAAAGACCGCACGTACGCCAACAAGCTGGTCGAGATGTTCCGGGCACTCCAACTGGAGTGGCGATACACGAAGGATGAAATTCTGAATCTGTACCTTTCGATCGTGCCGCTTGGCGGAAACATCGAAGGACTCAAATCGGCCTCCCTCCTGTACTATCAAACGCCGATCGAACGGCTGAACATCGCGCAATTGTTCGATCTCATTTTGATACCCAACGATCCGAATGGACTTCGTCCCGACAGGAACGGGAAAGCGCTTTACCGTGCGCGTCTCGCGGCGGCAATGCCATGGATTCAAGGCCATTTCTTCACACGGGAGGATTCTATCGTAATCCTCCAAACTGACGCCGAATCAAAGCGAAAACAGCTGCCGGCGATTGCCCCGCACTTCTGCCTGAGGATCAAAGAGCAATTCCCGGAAGAGCCGACTGTCCGCAGCTCGCTCGACATACGAATCCAACAGATGGCGGAACAGCTTTTGCAGAACCACCTTCAACCGTGGAAGTTGCGCGACGTGAACAACGGGGCTGTGCTCGTGATTGACAACCGGACGCGGGAAATTCTCGCGTATGTGGGATCGGAACGGTTTGCCGATTCGGCGGCACAGGGCCAGGTGGATGCCGTAAGGGCTCTGCGGTCGCCTGGATCGACGATGAAGCCGTTCCTCTACGCGATGGAAATGGAAAACGGGAGACTTACGCCAAAGACTCGCCTCCTTGATGTGCCGTACGATGCGGATGGATTTGTCGTTGAGAACTTCGACAGGATGTTTTCCGGGTGGGTATACGCGGATGAGGCCCTCCGGAGGTCTCTCAATACCCCGATGATTCGGATGCTCAGAGTCGCGGGGGTCCGGAAGTTTATAGACTTCATGAACACCGTCGGCTTTGCCTCGCTCCAGCAACAGAGAGAAAGAGTTGGGTTGAGCGTTGTTGTTGGCGGCTGCGGTATTACTCTTGAGGAAATCACGAACGCGTTCGCGACCTTTCCAAGTCAGGGTCTGTACATGAAGCCAAGTTTTGTCGCTGCGAAGGGTTCCCTTGCCGTAATGCCCACGCGGGCCTTTTCGCCTTCAACGGCATTCATGGTCACGGAAATTCTTTCCGGCATCGACAGGCCGGACCTGCCGAACAATTTTGAATCTGCGATGAACCTTTCGCGCGTTGCCTTCAAGACAGGCACAAGCTACGGCAAGCGCGATGCATGGTGCGTGGGATACACGGCCGAGTATACCGTCGGTGTATGGATCGGGAATGTCTCCAACAAGGGGTCACCGGAGCTTGTCGGGAGCAAATCGGCGACTCCGCTCCTTATCGACATTCTTAATTCCATTTCGTCGACGAATCAAACGACAATTGTCCCGACTCCGCAGGATATCCAGGTGCGCTTTGTGTGCGCCAACAGCGGACTTCTCCCGACGCAGCAGTGCGACCATCAGATTGTCGACTTCTATTCGGTCCGTCAGTCGCTGAACAGACTGTGCACGGTGGACAGGGAATTCCTCTTGTCTCCGGACGGGAAGCGGTCCTATTGTCAGAGTTGCCTCGGGGAGGACAAATACATTGTCAAAAACTTTCAGGATTATCCCCCTGAGCTCCTGAGCTACTGGAAACGATTGGGGAGGAAATACAACGCCGTGCCGCCGCACAATCCCGCCTGTGAACGCGTCTTCGCAGGCGAAGGTCCGAAGATTCTGACTCCTTCGAGCGATATGACGTATTTCATGGTGTCCCAGGACCAGAAGATCCCGCTGCAGGCAAGTTCCAGCGGAGACGTTCACGAGCACCTCTGGTATCTCGATGAGCAATACCTGGGCAGGAAAAAAGCCGGCGAAAAACTCTTCCTTGCGATTCGAGAAGGGAAACATACGATCACCTGTCTCGACGATAAAGGCCGATTGTCCATTGTCGCATTCACAGTACGATTTGTCATCTAGATCACGTTCGTTCAACTGTCACATCGAAAGGAGAATGTCATGTTGAAACTCAGAAGCTCAATTCTTGCTGTTGTCGGTGCGTTGTTCCTTTCTTCGTGCGGACGTCCGGACGCCGAAGTATTGCAGCTCACGTCAACATCGGTGTCCGGCCTGGTTCCTCCCACCGCAGCATTTGTCTTCACATTCTCCAGAAGCGTTGTTCATCCCGACTCGGTCAACATCTGGTCGAGCGTTCCCTACGTCGAGTTTAAGCCTCCCATAGAGGGAAAGTTTGTCTGGCAGGACAGCGCAAGGCTCGTCTTCAGCCCGGACGCTCCCCTGCCCGGGGATACCAAGTACGAAGGGACGATCAACACGGCTCTGCTTGTCAGGATGGCAGGCGCCAAAACATTCAGGGGAAGCGAAGAAATCTCGTTCCATACAGAAGCGTTTTTTCTCAGCGCTGCGGAATTCTTCTACGACCGGATCGACAACAAGCGGACCGTCGGAGTAAAGGCGAACCTGGAATTCACCTACAGCGTAAATCCTGCCGACCTTGCGAAATATCTTCAAATTCAAATTGAAGGGAACAAGCACAAGGATTTCCGCATTGTTGCCACCGAGCCGTCAAAGGTCATCCCGGTCGAGATTGGCGCCCTCACGCAATTGGAAAAACCGATGAAGATCGAAATCGACATCGATCGCGATCTTGTGTCGCCGGAGACGAAGACGAACTTCACGACGAACAAAACATTCTTCTACACACTTCCGGGAATTGGCGAGCTGAAAATCTACGGTCATGAATTCGGCTATGACGGGACCGACAGTTGGATCAGAATCAAGACGAACCAGGAAGTAGATCTAACGACGGCACAATCGTATATCGAAATAACTCCTGCGCGCGCGTATAAGATCGCGGCGGAAGAAAGGCAAGGAGTTCTCATCCGGGGCAAGTTCGAGCCCGGCGCATCGTTTCACCTTACAATCCGCCAGGGACTTCAGAGCGTGTTGAGCGCAAAAACGAACAATCCGTATGATGCGGATATTATTATTGGAAACATCAAGCCTTCGTTTAGCTTCATTTCCACCTCCGGCGTCTACATGCTGCTCGGCGGTGCAAAGACCATCGAGATAAAGACAACCAACCTTTCCAAACTCCTCGTTCGCGTAAGTCAGGTCTTTCAAAACAACCTCGTCCACTTTATCGATCAGGGACGTCATTATGACTATGATTACGAGTATGACGAAGAAGAGGGGGGCAGCTATCGAAAGAAATTCAGGTATGCCATTGGCAACTACGGCCGCCAGGTGGATAGCAAATATATCGAGATCAACAGTTCGCCCAATCGCGAGGTCATCACACCCTTTGATCTCAGCAGCTATCTGCGGAACGACACCAAGGGATTCTATCTGGTTGAGATCGCGAACCCTTCGGATGCCTGGCGGTCAACAGGCAAGCTCATTTCCGTTTCGAATCTCGGGCTCATTATCAAGAAAAGCAGCCAGCAACTGCACGTGTTCGTCGTCAGCCTGGAGACCAACTCTCCCGTTTCATCGGCGACGGTCAATCTCATTTCAACGAATAACCAGGTGATGGGAACCCTGAAGACTGATGGTGACGGTCTCGCCCGGTTTGAAAACTCCACCGATCTCGCCGCAGGCTTTGACCTGAAAATGGTCACCGCTGAAAAGGATGGGGACTTCAACTTCATCAACCTGAGCGACTACACGGTTGAAACATCCAGGTATGAAGTTGGCGGCAAGCGGGATATCGAGGGAGTCTATGATGCGTTCCTGTACGGGGACCGGGATCTTTACAGGCCCGGTGAAAAACTCTATGCATCCGGAATCGTTCGCAAGATCAACGAGAGAGTCCCGGCGAACATGCCGGTGCGGTTGAAGGTATCGAATCCGAAGGGAACGATTCTGACGGATCTCCAAAAAACGCTGAATGACGAGGGCTCCTTCGAAACAAGCTATCAAACGTCTCCAACAGCTCTGACGGGACAATACCGGCTGGATCTGTATTCCGGAAACGGGACGTTTCTCGCGACACGCACCGTGAGTGTGGAGGACTTCGTTCCGGACAGGATCAAAATCGACCTTACGGCTTCCAGGCAAACCGCGCGTCCGAGTGAGAAGGTGAAGTACGAATTCACAGCGTTGAATTTTTTCGGTCCGCCTGCGGCAGGAAGAAATTGGGAATTTGAAGGGACGTACGAAGCGATACCGTACCGTTCGAAACAATTTCCGGAATTCCGGTTCAGCGACGATGCCGCGACGAATTTTTCCGCAAATCCCCAGGTTTCTGAAGGAAAAACCGGTGACAACGGAAAATCGTCTGTCGAGATGGACGTGCCGCAGAACGTCACCGCAACCGGTCTGTTGAGACTGCGAGGCAGAGTCGGGGTCTTCGACGAATCGGGACGTCCGGTATACCAGATTGCGCACACAACCGTATATCCGAAGGCCTATGCGATTGGACTTAACAACAAAGGGGATTACTATGTGAGTCCGGATGTGCCGCAGAAAGTCCTGATCATCGCCGTAGATATCAACGATAAGCCAATCAACGGCTTTAAAGCCAGGGTGGAGTTGATCAGGCTGGAATGGCATTCCGTATTGCGCATGCACGCCCAGACAAAAACACTCCGTTATGTTTCTGAGCAGAAGGAAGTTGTCGTCAAAACCGAAGACATTACGCTGGGAAATTCTCCGGTCGAATATACGTATTCTGTATCGCGCTCGGGCGACTATCGCGTTCGTGTTTCAAAAATCGGGGATAGTGGATACAATCAATTTGAGTTCTATTCGTACAGCTGGGGGACGTCCGATATTACGTCGTTTGAGATCAATACGGAAGCGCGCATTGAGATGGTGTTCGATAAACCGATCTACGCCACCGGCGATAAAGCAAAGATCCTCTTCAAGGCCCCGTTCAACGGAACGATGCTCGTGACAATAGAGCGAAGCAAAATGATCAGCTACCAATATCTTACGGTCGAGAAAAACTCCGCATCGATGGAAGTCGATATCAAAGATGAATACTTGCCCAATGTGTACGTCACCGCAGTCCTGTTCCGGAAGATCAAAGAGCTGCAACTACCATTGATGGTCGGACACGGATTTGAGCCGCTGATGGTCGAGAAACGATCCAACCACCTCACCATATCCATTACGGCGCCGGAAAAGATGAGGCCGAAGACAAAGCAAAACATCACCGTCCACGTTCCGGATGCTCAGAGCGCATATGTCACACTTGCCGCGGTGGATGAAGGGATTTGCCAGCTGAAGAACTACAAAACGCCCGATCCCTACGGCTTCTTCTACACAAAGAAAGCGTTGCAGACGAGCACCTACGATTTTTTCCGCGACCTCATTCCTGAGTATGTGAAGAACAAGAACCAGCAAAGCAGCGTTGGCGGCGGCGACGAGGAGGCGATGGCGAAACGTGCAAGTCCATTCGGTGTCCAGCGGTTCAAGCCCGTTTCGTTGTGGTCGGGCATCGTCAAAACGAATGCCGCAGGCGATGCAGAAATTGCTCTTGACGTCCCGGAGTTCAGCGGCGAACTGCGCCTCATGGCGGTGGCATACAAAGGAGAGAGTTATGGCTCCGTTCAGAAGGCAATGAAGGTTTCCGATCCCATCGTCATCACACCCGCACTCCCGAGGTTTCTGAGTCCGAACGATGTTATGACAATGCCGATCACGGCATTCAACACAACCGATCAGCCGGCATCGCTGAAATTCCGGATTGAGACCGAGGGAGGGATCGTAGCGATGCAAAATACAGCTTCGCTAGACCTCAAGGCGAACCAGGAACGGTACGTCGGTGTAATGCTGAAGGCGACAGACCAGATCGGGAAGGCAGTGGTGAGGGTAAAGACGGAGGCGTTCGGCGAAAAGCTTGAGTCGGTTACCGAACTGCCTGTCCGGCCTATCGCTCCGTTCATTACCGAAGCTCTCAGTAACTTTGTCGAAGGGGGTACGCCGGTTTCGCACGACATCGGAGACAACTTCCTTTCTTATGGGCGCAAATCGTATGTTACGGTCAGTCCTTTTCCGGTCGTGAAGTTCGCCAAGCAGCTCAAATACCTTGTTGGGTACCCGCACGGCTGTCTGGAACAAACGACCTCCAAAGCCTTTCCGCAGATCTATTTGAGAGACATCGCCGTCCTGATCGATCCATCGATCCTCGATAAGGGAAGTCCCACGTATTTTGTCAATGAGGCGATCACGAAAATTGCCTCAATGCAGCGGAGCGATGGAGCGTTCGATTACTGGCCCGGCGGGGCTTGGACGAATTCGTGGACGACGGTCTACGCAACGCATTTCCTCGTGGAATCGAAGAAGGCCGGATATGCGGTTCCGGATGCAACGCTCAAATCCGCGCTCACTGCGATCGCACAAATAGCTCGCAACAAGGAGACCGTCGACTACAGATACTATGCCAACTCTAGGACGACGATCAGGCGGATTGCCGACAAGAGCGCCGTCTATGCGCTCTACGTCCTTGCCGCCGCGGGTCAGCCGGAGACGTCTGTCATGAATTTCTACCGGACGTCGCGGGCCTTGTTGACGACCGACACGCAATACCTTTTGGCCGGAGCTTTTGCGCTGAGCGGTGACAGGAAAACGTACATGGAGATCATGCCGGCGAAGTTTGAGACCGAGGAAGCAGAACGAACGTCGGGCCTCTGGTACGATTCGCCGATCCGGGCTAATGCGATGATCTTGAACGTGTTGCTCGAAACGGATCCGAATAATCCGAACATCGCGCGTTACCTGGATTATTTGGCCAGTTCGTTCGATCGTTACTACTGGTACAGCACGCAAGATGCAGCCTTCACACTCCTTGGATTCGGCAAAGCCGCAAGAATGGCGGGGGGAGGAAAGCTCGAGGGCAAGCTGACCGTTGGAGAAAAGAAGTTCTCCTATGCAGGAGGTAACAAAAAGTTCGATGTAGACGCGTTCGGGAAGAACGTGTCCATCTCGCTTTCGGGCGCAGGACGAGCGTTCTATTCCATTGTAACCGAAGGAATCCGGAAAGATGGAAAAGTAAGGATCGAAGACAAGAACCTTAGGATCCGTAGAGAATTCTTTGATCGAAACGGGTCCCCCGTTAATCTTGACGGTATCAGGGAAAACTCACTCGTCATCGTTAAACTCTCGCTCACATCAGATGTTGATCATCTGGAAAACATAGCGATAACGGATCTGCTTCCTGGCGGGTTTGAAATAGAGAATCCACGCCTCGTGGAAACGACGCAATATCCGTTCATCAACGGTGGGGCGACGCCGCAGTACGTCGATATTCGCGACGATCGGATCAACTACTACACAACCTTGGATGGCGAACGGCAGCAGATATTTTACTATTTGGTGCGTGCGGTCTCGAGGGGCGAATTCCAATATGCACCCGTTGTGGCAGAAGCGATGTACGACGGAAACTACTACTCGGCAAGCGGACAGACGAGGATAAGAATCGTCGAACGCTGATTGCGTTCTTACATCGGCGGCTATTCGTTGAACAGACGGCGGGACGATGCGACAACGTCCCGCCGTACGCTGATGGATTGTTCATGGCAGAGGACGCCCGTCATCTTTCAACTCCGCCCAGGAACTCGGGGTAGGCCCGCTGAGGAGATGGCGGGCAGGAAGAGAAAGTGTCTGAAATGTATGGTCATCAAACTAATTCCACTTTCAACGCGACGTATGGAAACAAAGATCAGAAAAGCACGGTTGGCAGACGCAGAAATCATTGCCGATTTCAATTCCTTCATAGCGCAGGAAACCGAGCATCGATCGCTCGATCATAAGAGGCTCCTGCGTGGCGTCAAAAGCTTGTTGAAGGATCCCTCGAAAGGAATCTATTATGTTGCCGAAATCGGGGGCGAGGTGGTCGGACAGCTCATGGTCACGTATGAATGGAGTGACTGGCGGAATGGGCATTTCTGGTGGATTCAGAGCGTGTACGTGAAACAAGAATTTCGTCAACACGGGATCTTCCGATCCCTCTATGATCATCTCGAAAAGCTTGCCCGGAAGCGTAGGGACGTCTGCGGCCTGCGGTTGTACGTCGAGCGGGAGAATCATCGCGCCCAGGCAACGTATGAAAAGCTCGGCATGACGCGGACAGCATACGAGATGTTCGAAAAAGATTTCGTTTTGTAGGAACGGTTGCGCGACCGTTCCTACGCATGGAAAAAATGTCGCATTGCTGCGCACAAAAACCGTCGAGCGACGGAATGAATAAAACCTTTTCGCGGGCTGCCCGATGGGACGCTTGGAAGTTCCGGCGGTTTGGTCCGGAAAACGTGCAGCGTCTCCTACTGAATGCCGTTCGATCGGGTGGAGTTGCCGGCAGGAGTATTTTGGATATTGGATGCGGCGTTGGAGGGCTCCATCTTTCCCTGCTGAAGGATGGGGCTGCGAAGGCGACTGGGGTTGATGTTGCGGAGGGCATGATCGAAAAGGCAAAAACCCTGGCCGGAGAACGGGAACTTCTTGATCGCACATCATATGTCGTCGGTGATTTTACCGTCGTTTCCGCCTCTATCGGCGATGCCGACATCACACTGTTGGACAAGGTCGTCTGTTGTTACGAAGATCTGGACAAGCTCATCAAGGAGTCCACGTCCAAAACGAAATCGATTTATGCTCTCTCACATCCCAAAGAGAATCCGATCGTCAAGTTTGCCTATTCGTTCCAGATCGCAAGGGCGAAGTTCACGGGGGGGGAATTCCGGACATACTGGCACGACTGGGGAGCGATGAAAGAAAATATCCGGAGCCTGGGATTTGAGCTCACCTACTCCGCCTCAACATTTTTCTGGCAGGTTCTGGTGTTCAAACGAACGACGGATGCGAGTACAGGTTAGCGCATTGCCAACAACGCACCGCTGACAAAGGGAATGAGCGCGACTCGTATTCTTGATCCAACCCAGTGCGATTGGGAATCGGACTCTAGACATGAACCGGGAGGATATCGGTCATGGTAATCAAGAGAATTTCACGCAAGCCACCTCGTTGGGATCAAGACAATTCGATCTATTTTCTCACTTTCTGCACATTCGATCGGAAACGATATCTCCACCGACCGCAAGTGCCAGAGATGATCATTGAGAACCTGCTGTTCTATTCGAAGTGTCTGAAAGAATTGATAGCATACACGGTAATGCCGAACCATATCCACCTGTTGGTGAACGTGGAAAAGATCGAACATTTGTCGGATTTCCTTCGTGATTTCAAAAAACGAACGTCAAAAGAAATAAAGAAGATGCTCGAGATTAAGTCTCCGCACATCTGGCAACGAGGGACGATGGATCATTGCATCAGAGTCTTGCCCGGGAACAAAGACTTTGTCAATCATGTATATTACATCTTTTACAATTCACTCAAGCATCTAAGTGTGGCTCCACAGGATTTTCCGTACCACAACTTCAATGAAGCGGTTCGAAGGGGATTGATAGAAGAAGATTTTTGTGCGGCATCGACCGTATTCCCCAAGACATATGAAATGTACGAGTAGAGTCCATTTCATAAATGGACGTTGCGCGACTCGTATTCTTGATCCAACCCAGTCCGATTGGGAATCGGACTCTACATTATGGCGGGCGCGGCGCGAAACCTAGCGCATTGCCAACAACGCGCCGCTGGCAAAGGGAATGAGCCAGAGAAACCAGACCGACACACTGAACCGATGAAAGTTCAGGACGACCCGCTCCTGTTTCATCATCAGGGCCAGCGTCGCCCACGTTGCATGGATTGCCATGAGGACGAGAGCAATTGTGCCGGTGAGCCCGTGCGGGCTGAACGTAGGGCTGTTGGCAATCTTTGCCATCAGATAGGTGCCGGTCCCATCAAAAATAAAGCCGGACCAGAAGAAGTACAACTGCCACGTCATTAACCTTCCGACGATCTTCTCTCCCCAAACTCCCACCGAGTACAAAACGAGTGCGAGTACCATCGCAGCAATCGAGAACGGCAAAAGTGCGGGCATCAGTGGGGTTCCTTTCTCCAACGATGTTCGTCAGACAAGTTCGCTTGCGACAAGAGAAGGTTTTGTCCCGGTGTCTGGAGATCCTTCGACGCTTCGTATGCGTTTCGAAAGTAGTATGCAAAGAATGGACGCTATAGCCGCGATGACCCCAATAAGGCCATAATTCGTCAGGGTGCCCGTCGGAGACTTGCCAAGCATCAATCCTGCGGCAAATGACGCAACACCGGCCGAGAGCTGCTGAATGGATGAATTGATACTCATGAAACTGCCGCGCTCACGCGGCTCGACCGTGGATGTCACCAACGCCATGGCCGGAACCATGCGGCCGGACGTAAGAATCATGAACAACGTTGTCACCACCAGCGCAGTCCAGAGCGGCACAGGCGGAAGATTCGTAAGAACTACGATCGGGACAATCGAACCCGCAGCAAGCCATCCAAAGACACGCTGCTTGCCATAACGGTCGGCCATCCGGCCGATGTAACGCGACGTGAACATCGTTGCCCCGCCGCCGAAGAAAAAAATGTAAGGCAAATCCTGTTCGGTCAGGCCAACATTGGACACCATGAACGGGCTGATAAATGGGATAACCGAAAAGCCGGCAACCATCATTGCGCACATGAAAAGAAAAGCATCGATGTGACTCTTTCGCGTCAACAGGCGTATGAGCGATCGGGCGGGCGAGCGGTCGATGCCACGGGCAAGATGGCCGCGAATAGGGGGCAGGATGAAGTACCCGACAATCAGGACGAGCGAACTTGTGACCGTCAGCATGTAGAACGGAATATGCCATCCAAAATGATTGGCGAGATAGAGCCCCACCGGTACACCGGCAACCGATGCGAGCGAAAAGGAGGTCATGACGACACCCATAGCGGCGCCACGACGGATTTCCGGTATGACATCCCCTACAACGGCGAACACGGTTGCTCCCATCAAACCGCCGAACGCACCGGCAATGATTCTCCCACCGAGCAGGAGCTCATAGGAGGGAGCAAGCGCGCACAGAAGGTTACTGAAGGCGAATCCGGCATAGAGAACAAGAAGGGTTTTTTTGCGGTCGAATCGATCGATGAACATTGCCCCGACAATCCCGACCAATCCGGCACTGAACGTGTAGGCAGAAACCACCAACCCGAACTGTTGCGGCGAGATGGAAAAGACGCGCATCAACTGCGGACCCAACGGCATGAGGATGACAAAGTCCATCAGATTCGTGAATTGGATTGAGGCAAGAACGGCGAGCAAGATCCACTCATTGACCTCCGCCGAAGGTATGCTCTGTTGTTTCGTTGACATGTTTTGAAATGACAGACAATGAATTGCTGAATTAATCCCAGGATGCGTTCAACGCGGGTTGCGGGTCCCCACGGATGTGATGTGAAACTGTGAAGACGTTTGTATCGTTCCGTCCGAATGAAAAGAGATCAACGGTCCGTTGCATTGAATCAAGGCCCGGATTGTTTCTATGATTTGGCGAGAATGCCGTCAATACGCTTCAGTTCGTCGTCTGCAAGTCCTGGAGCACCGAGTGCCTGGACGGCATCCTCGACCTGGGAGACACTGCTTGCGCCGATAAGGGCTGATGTGACTTCCTTATGACGCAAAACCCATGTGATGGCAAGTTGTGCAAGCTTCTGCCCGCGTTCTTTGGCAAGCTCGTTGAGTCTTCGCACCTTTGCGATCTTCTCGGGGGTAACATGTTGGGGTCTCAGGAATCCGGTGGGCCTTCCGGCACGCGAATCGGAGGGAATTCCATCCAGATAACGGTCTGTGAGGAGCCCCTGGGCGAGCGGCGAGAATGCGATGCAGCCAATTCCATCCTCCCTGAGTACCGCAAGCAACCCGTCCTCAATCCAGCGGTTGAACATACTATAGCTGGGTTGGTGAATGAGGCAATGTGTTCCCAGTCGTCGAAGGATTTGCTCTGCGTTGTGCGTAAGATCGTGTGGATAGCTCGAAATACCGACGTAGAGTGCCTTGCCACTGCAGAGGATCGTGTCGAGAGCCCCCATGGTTTCTTCGAGGGGAGTATCGGGGTCGGGGCGATGATGATAGAAAATGTCGACATAGTCCAGTCCCATCCGGCGAAGGCTTTGATCCAGACTGGCGATGAGATATTTCCGAGATCCGAAATTGCCATACGGGCCGGGCCACATGTCCCAACCTGCCTTGGTTGAAATGATCAACTCGTCACGGTGGGCAGAAAGGTCGTGCTTCAGAATCTGGCCGAAGGTCTCTTCGGCCGATCCATACGGAGGGCCGTAGTTGTTTGCAAGGTCGAAATGCGTGATGCCCAGGTCGAATGCCCGGTGAATCATGGCGCGGGAATTCTCAAAACTGTCAACACCCCCGAAGTTGTGCCAGAGCCCGAGGGATACCGCAGGCAACAGAATCCCACTCCGTCCGCAGCGGTTATAGGTCATTACATTGTATCGGGACTTGTTGGGAAGGTACATGGACACGCTCCTCGGCGAAAGAATGGTCTTGATCGATCGTTAGCATGCAAGATGTTAAAAGGGGGATGGGCAAAAAGTCGATCGAAATGATCCCAGCTTATCCTGGAGTCTTCGGTACAAATGCATGGCAAACAAACTCCCTCCCCACTTCTTGATCCAGCCGGGTGAGATTACAGAGAACGACTTCCATTTCATCGTCGGCCTCATCGTTGCGACACGCAACACACAATGCCGGTTTCGGAACAAGGTCGGGATTCAACTCGTTGCCGTCGTCATCGAAGTATGGCATCTCTGTCCCGTCTCCAATTCAAACGTACCGCGTCCTCAAGATCTCCACATGATGTCGTTCGTGTCCGGCCATCATGTAGGCAATTGCCCGGACAGAGAATTCCAGTTTGTTGGCGATACCCCGCCGCAGCCAGGCCTCTGCTGAGAGGTGTTTGAAAAAGTGGAGATGCGACTGCCGGACGCAGGCGAATTCGTCTGCCAGCTCACGAAACGGTTCTGTTGAAAACGATGCGGCACGGATCCAGTCGTCCTGTTCGAATCCCGGTAATATGCCCGGATCCTTTCGCGCAATGAACAGAGCCCGTGAACCGAATACCCGCTCGGTGTCGATCATGTGGCCCACCACTTCTTTCACGTTCCACTTGCCCGGGGCATAGGACCGGTTGGAGGCTTGCTCAGAAAACGAACGGAGAAAGGAAGCGGTTTCTTCGGCTTGCTGTGCAAGAACGGCAATGATGTCGTCGTTCTTGATAAGGCCGATATATCGGCCGTAGTACGGAGCATACTCGGATGGATCTGGTGTACCGACAAGCACATGCGGCATGGATTGATTCTCCCGTGCTAATCTACCATGGTGGCAATAATGTTGATGACGACGTGGTAGTTGTTGTATCGGGCAATGTTGATGTTGAGTTCCCCTTCTTCTCCCGTTTTCGTAAGACCCACGCTGTCATAGAATCCTTCAGCGTCCCGTTTCACCAGAATGGAGACCTTTTCTCCGCTCTCCATTGTGTACGTTCCTGTTTCTCCGGTAAAGAACTGGACCAATGCTCCGAGCTCGTCGGACGGATTGAACTTCAGTTTTGCCAACACTTCTTCGACCGTTGCGTTCGGCACAATTTCTTCCCGTTCGCCCCCTCCGGTTGTTTCATGCGCCGTGGCATATCGACCCGTCGCGTATTTTGTGACCGTATAGACGGAATAGATATCATCGTCTCGCGAGTCTACCACGACCCGGCGTGCCTCAGCAACTTCCCGTTCCCGATCCTCCATGGCCTTTGAGAGGTACACGCCAAACAGATACCCCTTCATGTTCCGGTAACGCACGCAAACCCATTCTCCCCGGAAGGCATCCAACGTTTCAAATCGTTTCGGTTCGGTGTCATACAGGATAACAACACGCTCTCCATACGGTACGACATCGATCAGTGATCCGTTTGCCTCCGCCGTCGAGTGCAGTTCCAGGCCCGAGGGATGGAACACGAACAGCGTATCCCAGGGAGAGCGCATTCGCCGCGACGGCTCATCGAAGTAGAATCCGATCAGGGAACCATCCGGTGCAATCGTCGAAAACTTCTCATCGTTCAGAACCACAGCTTTTCCGTTGCGGAAATCGCCTGCACCCTGGAATTGTGCCGGTATGGCAGTCTTTCCCGTGCCGTCGATGTATCCCCACGCCAATTTTTTCTCCGTCTTCACACGGGCGCGGTCATCATTGAACTGACCCGCTTCGTAGAACTGCGGCTCAATTACGATCTGGCCGTTGGCGTCGGCGTAGCCATACTTTCCATCCTGCTGGATCAGCTGAAGGCCAAGAGGATCCTGTGGCTCGGATACCTCCTTCGGACGTTCCTTTTTTGCCTTTGTGCAGCTGCCGACAAAGAGGCCGAGCAGCACAAACAAGAGGATTCGTTTCATACCGCGACTTTTCCCCTCATCATGAGCGCATACGTTTTTTCTTAACTGTAGGCTTGACAAACAGTTCCTCAATTCTTTTTCTTCGGTAGTCAAACACGCCCTCAAGCTTTCGACGGACCCAAAGCCAGTTGATCAATGTGCCGATGAAACCGAAGCCGACGGAATATGTCACACGATCGACAATTCTGACTCCGGCTTTCTCCTGGACGAAATGGTGTTCGTGATACCAGAATTTGTATGGGCCAGCCCGTTGTTCATCGACAAAGTACTCTTCTTCCCGCACATGGCGAATTTCTGTAAGCCAGGGATACCAAATCCCCGGCAGGATTCGGATTCGGTATTCAATCAACTGGCCGGTATACATCCGCGGCACGGAGACGCTCACGATCCTGAATCGAAGGTCGGGAGGGGTCAGGTCGTTCAGGTTCTGAGGGGAGGAAAAAAACGCCCAGACGTCTTTAATATTCGATGGAACAACCTGTTCGATTTCCATTCTGCTCATTCGCATAGAATTGTCCTAGACTGTTACAGGTGTGGCGGTTGTGGCCTGCGCCGTGTGCTGTGCGGCTGAAATTCCGGTAAAGAGGACTGTCTGGGAAGCGTAGAACAAGCCCTTCAGCCAGAGTCTCCCGATCATATAAAGCTGCTGCAGGATAAACACAATGAGAATCGTCCAATATCCGGTTTGCGGCAGTAGATTCTCCAGAAAACCGTAGATCGCCATAAGAACAACGCCGAGCAGGACCAGCAAGAGTACCAACGGAAACGTCTTGCCAAAGTTCTTGAACGTGAACTTGAAACCGGTTCCAAAAGCCCCGATCGCGCTCCAGCGGTCGTCCACCACAAGACGGATCTTTGCATAGTCAAAGCAAGTTACGAGTATCGCAAGGACGAAGAACACGACCACATTCCTGATCATGTAGAAAACAAAGGGTGTCATTTCGGAAGGACTCGTCGCCGTTGCCCCCGCGATCCCGCGGTTGAGGAGGTCAATGAGAAGCGCCACGATGTAGAACAGAATGACCGAAATCAGGAACAAACGGAAAAAGCGGCCGAAATAGATACTCGCCTTCGCCAGGAATTCCTTGATCGTAAGCGATCTCTCCAGGGCGTAGGCGCTGATGAATCCCCCCGCAAGGAACGTGCCGACGAGCGTATACATCAGCAAGAGAAGCGTTAGCAGTCCAAAGGTTCCTGGACGGAATTCGAATCCCGTTACCCATTCTTTCAGGAATCCGCCGATGGCGCGAATGGCATTCCCGCTGAGCACACCGTCAAGATGGGAAAAGAACGGAGCTGTGCCGAACACGGTGAGGTTAAGCATGCGGGCTATCTCGCTTTTCTCAAGGTCAATCCGAAATGTCCCGTACCAGTTCTCGTCGAATTGCCGAAGAAGGCTCTCTTCGTGGATGGTCGGGGCAATATATGCGTCGAGCTGATTCAACATCGGCCAGGCAAGGATGAGACCGAAGACAAGATTCAGAAACCAGGCAAACAGGATGAAGCGCTTGCTGCCGTTCACCTTCGTAAGCCCTTTGGAGAATGCACTGAGTGTATTCATTGGCGATATCCTTTTGGATGAACTCCTGTAGTGAATTGCGGCAGCCAGAGGTCAGCCGCATCGTTCGAATTCGCTAGTTCCAGTAGCTGCTTGTCTCCATGTATGTTTGCACCCAAAACAAGAATTTGGACGCTAGCTTGCGGGCAGCTAACGATTGAAATCCGGGTCTACGCAGAACCTTACTGTTGTTATTCCGGTTGACGTCCATGACAAGTTTGTGGTCGGGGTCGACCACGGCCGACCGTATCTTGGAATCGGTGTAGTATGTGAATTTCTTCCATCGGTACTGGCCGTCCCACTGCTCGTGTTTCTGATCGCCGTTTTCAAATGTGACAAGCACATCGACGGGGGCGATCGCCTCGCCTTCGCGCTTGACGACAACTTCACATTCATACGTGCCCGCATATTTCATTGTCCAGCTCGTGTCCTTCGATCCGCCGTTCATGTTGAAGATGCCCGTCGGCGGGGGAATGGATTTGTTCGAAATCCTGTCGACGGCATAGTCGAAAACGTTCGAGCTGTACCAGGTATTCTCGAAAAGCCAGTTCATATTCTTGCCGCTGACCCCATTCACCGTGTTGATAAAATCCTGGCTGGTCGGGTGCTTAAATCGATAACGGTGGTGATAGGTCCGCATGATGCGGTACATCGTCTCTTCGCCGAGATAGCGTTCCAGCATCATCAGGGACATGGCGGGTTTGGAGTACGAGTTGAGCCCGTAGCTCTGATAGTATTCCCAGCCTTTGCGCGTCATGATATCATTCTTTCCCATACGCTGAAGCGCTGTATTCTCGCTGGACAACCCCTGTTGGTCGACCTCATGAACCACATAAGGAATCCCGACCCAATTGGCGGCGCCGGCACCGCCGAAAAATGTGTAGACGGGTTTGAACGGCTTGTAGGCCGTGCGCATCACCCGGTCGGTGGAGTAGGTATTGAAACCCTCGTCCAGCCATGCCTCCTCAAACTCATTGTTCCCGACAAGCGCATACCAGAACTGATGTCCGAATTCGTGCACGGTGACCCCCTCCGGAGAAGATTGCTCGACGGGTGAAAACATGTTCGTCCCGCCCGTGAACAGCGTGGGATATTCCATTCCCCCGGAGCGGCTGTCGTTGGCCGGATCGACGACGGTGACGGTTTCATACGGGTATTCGCCATACCATTCGCCGAAATATCGCAGCGCACTAAACGTCGCCGTGAAATAACGCTCGATCATGTTGTCGTGCTGAGGCTGTGAAAGGAGAATGACTTTCACTTCCCGCAGCGGATGGTGCCGGTCGGATCGCTCGTCGTTATCGATGAGCTTATGGATGAATGTCCGCTCTGTCCGCACGAGGTCGGGAGCCGTGACCCATGCAAAATCGTGTATGTCCTCCTGCACAAACCGGTGTGTCTTCGTCCCATCTCCGTTATCGGCGACGGATCTTGGAATTCCGCCGCTTGCCCCGATGACATAGTTGCCGGGGACGGTGATCTTGACGTCATAAACGGCGTAGTCGGCGAAGAACTCGGTGCTGACATGGAATTGGTGGCAATTCCACGCATTGTTCCACCACACACCAATTTTCGGAAACCATTGGACGACAAAATGATAGTCTCGCATGTACCCCGTTCTCCGCAAGGAAAGGGGCTGTTTGGTCTCGAAGTCAATCCTGAATTTCACGGTCCGACCTGCCGGGACCGGCTTTGGCGTTTCGATCTGGAACACAGTCTGATCGTCCGTATTGTTATCATCCGGCTGTATGTACTTGAATGTTCCGGTAATATCCGTCTCACCTTTTGCATCGACGAGAACGACACGTTTCACATTGGTCCAGCCGTACTCGTCTTCCTTCAAGCCGGGACGTCCGACATCCCAGCCGCTTTCCTTTGCGTACGTGCTGCGATTGTTTTTCCATGCGTTATGATAGAGATGGAATGGAAACTGGCTTTGCGGCTGGCCGGTGTAGTTTTTCCATTCAAGGATTTCGGATCCGCTGATGGTGTTTGTCTTTGTATCAAGCTTCACATCCATCGTGTACGCAAGATTGCGGTCGCTTTGCGATGGAAGCATGAGGTTCTTGTCCCACGCTTCGGAGCCCTGAACAAGGTTCTGCGATGGGGGACCGGAGATTTTAACCGGATTCTGTTCTGACGAGGGAAGCCCGATGAATGCGACAAGAAGAAACAGGGCAGCGATCAGAAACGAGTATTCAAGAAGCGGAAGAAGCTTGTTGCGCATAACGATCCTCCTGGAAATGCTTGGCAATGTGGAAAATTAGGCAAATTGCCGGGGGGAAGCAATACAAAAGGCTCGTTGATATTGTGGCCGGGAGGATTCCAGGATGCTGGAAATGAACGGTGGGCAATCCCGGTTCGGTATCACAAAAAAATCCCGCAAGTCGATGGACCCTGCGGGACTTACTTGTTCTGAAACAAAGAATGATGAATTCCAGACCGGAGAAATTCTCCCGGGAACGTTGGAAGTCTTCGTTTGGCTACCTCCGCCGGAAAACCTTTCTCAGTTTCTTGCGGAACGTTGATTTTTCCTCTTCGGGAGTCGTGATCAGCTTTCTCCAATCGTGCTGCGGAGTCGATTTCGTTGTCGATCCCTCAACCGTTGCCCGTCTCTCCGGACGCTTCTTGTACACCGGACGTGAGAACTTCGACTGATCATATCCCGACGTCGCAGGTTGCCGCTCTCCGTGAGACGGTCTCTCAGCGTGAGATGGTTTCTCGCCGTGAGATGACCTTTCCCCGTGACTTGGCCTCTGACCGGAACGGCTTTGACCGGAATAGCTTTGCCCGGAACGGCGCGGATATCTGCTGTCCGATGAGCGGTGATGGCCCGCCTCGGCGGGGGCTTCCGGTTTTGCGACAAAGACAAAGTCCGGGTAGCGCTTCAGATCGAAGCGTTTGCCGACGAATGACTCGATCTTCCTCAGATGTCCCCGCTCCTCATTCGAGACGAATGTGAGCGCATCCCCTTTTAGAGTTGCACGGCCGGTTCGCCCGATCCGGTGAATGTAATCCTCCGCAAATGTCGGTGTGTCGAAGTTCACGACGTGCGAGATCCCGTCCACATCAATGCCGCGTGCGGCGATATCGGTGGCGACAAGAACCTTGAACCGTCCCTGCTTGAATCCGGCAAGCGCCTGCTGGCGCTGTGCTTGCGTGCGGTTCGAGTGGATTGCGATGGCTTTGACACCGGTCTTTTCCAACCGGCGCGAGACCTTGTCAGCACCATGCTTCGTGCGCGAAAAGACAAGCACGCTATCCATTTCCGGCTTTCCGAGAATGTAGAGGAGCAATTCCAGCTTCTGGTTTTGCGGTATCGAGTAGAAATGCTGGGTGACCGTTTCGACCGGCTTGTGGCGCTCGCCGATTTCGATGAGGTCCGGATGTTTCTGGATCGAGGCGGTCAACGCCCGGACTTCCTTCGACATCGTCGCGGAGAAGAGGAGCGTTTGGCGCTCGGTCGGGACTTTGGCGATAATCTTTTTGACATCGGCAATGAATCCCATGTCGAACATACGGTCAGCCTCGTCTACGACGAGAACCTCGACCTTGGAAAGATCGATTGTCCGTTGCTGGAGATGATCCAGCAGTCGGCCCGGTGTCGCAATGACAACATCCACGCCGCGCTGCAGGCGCTTCCGCTGGTTTTCCATGTTCACGCCGCCATAGACGGCGAGCGTCGCAAGCTTGGCAAATCGTCCGTACGTGATCACGGAGTCTTCCACCTGCTGGCAAAGCTCACGTGTCGGTGTGAGCACGAGTGCCCGCGGATGACGATGCGAGCGGCTCGGGTCTTTGGTGAGACGGTTCAGGAGCGGAAGAACAAACGCCGCTGTTTTTCCCGTCCCTGTTTGTGCGCAGCCGATAACGTCCTTCCCCTGAAGGGCGACCGGAATGGCGCGAAGTTGAATTTCTGTCGGTGCGGTATAGCCTGTTGCCAGGATACCCTGCACCAATTGGTCGGAGAGACCAAGATTTGAAAAAGGCATAACAATCCTTATGAAAAGATGAAAAAAGCACGCTGCAGGAAAGAAGTTGCGGAAGATCGAAGGAGAGAAATGAGTGAGGCTCTTTCAACCGCGCCGTTGCCTTGTGGGGTGATGGCGCGACTCTGTTCTACACTACCTTAGCCAATGATCATCGGAGAGCGTGTCCGCTTCCGATGCAAGTATGGACCGGACGCGGGAGTTGCTATTTGCAACGGTGATAAGATACTTCTTTTTGCGGCGGTATCCTAG
>Ga0315286_10001556_pt1 | contig 20776 bp, 13 predicted proteins | sample YL17G10_0_MG_FD_205038 | JGI IMG/M metagenome (GOLD analysis project Ga0315286, IMG submission 205038) | Sediment microbial communities from Yellowstone Lake, YNP, Wyoming, USA - YL17G10_0 | ecosystem: Environmental > Aquatic > Freshwater > Lake > Sediment | place: USA: Wyoming | collected... | reverse complement strand
TGGAGATAGGCCCCCGGTGCGGACTTTGGCGCCAGCGTCAAAACGATGAGCTTGACAAGATTATCGGACTTGCCGGAATCGTATACGATGCCTTCTCGGGAGGTCGCTACAGCCACAAGGATCTCGTCAATCGTCTCGATTCGCGCGTGCGGCATGGCCAAACCCGGGGCGACGACCGTCGGAAGGTCGTTTTCTCTCGCCAGGACCGCCTCATAGGCATCGTCGGCATCGCCAATACCATGCTGGCGGGCCACCAGCCGGAGCATTTCGCGGAGGACCCGTTCGCGATCCGTCTCCTGCGTCTGACAGATCACTTCGGCGGGACTGAAAAGGGATGAGAACCGGATACTGTCCTTCTCCGTTGCCATAACCATCATAGAGATGACCCCAAAAAGTCTATAATGCCGTATATCGGCAAAATAGTCAAGGAGAAAAAGGACGCCCTCGGCACGGGTACGCCGGAACTGGCGGCAGGACAGGCGGGCTCAAGCCTGGACCTGGTCTTTGAAGCGGTAGCCGACGCCGCGGACCGTCTCGATGCAGTCCCGCCACGGACCGAGCTTCTTTCGCAGACAGGCGATCTGGACGTCAATGGCCCGGCCGGTGACCACATAGTCGCCGCCGTGGAGCGGGTCCATGATCTGGTAGCGTGTGAAGACCAGCCTCGCCGGGCAAATTGGCTTTGTGTTCGCAGACCCATGATTGGCATATTCTTCTCCTAACCCTCTTTTATAGCTGCACTTAACGTCACCCCGCGTCCTCCGCAAATTGGCTTTGTTTTGCATGATTGCCCCTCCGTTGCCGCCTGGAAGAGGCCCAATCGTCCTGTCCTCGCCCATATCTGTCATGGCAGGGAGGCCGAAGGCCGACCAAGCAGTCTCGGCCGGCAAATTGGCTTTGTTTTTACAGAGGCATAGTCCGCCTGTTTCTTTCATAAGCGTTTCCCTGGACAACAGTTAACGTCAACCGTGGCCGCGCCAAATTGGCTTTGTTTTGCACAATTGCCCTCCGGCCGTTCCTGTCATTGCGAGGAGCGCGGCAAAGCCTGCCCCTGCGGAGGCAGGGGAAGCAATCTCGGCGTCTGGCTTTTTGTGAATTCTTCACCACAGAGACACCGGAGGGCACAGAGAATGAAATCAAAGCCATGACACGGGCAGAGACACAAGATTCCGCATCCCTCTGGCTTGTCCTCTTATTTCGCCTTCTTTCGTTTCTTTCGGCCATCGCCTGCTTTCTATCGAGATTCCGTTATGTTCGTTCTATGGACATCATACAGAGTCCAGCATTCTGCGTCAAGTAAAAAGTCCGGCCGTTGTCTCGGCCACTGATTGCCCCGCTTACACTTCCCTTCCAACCGGCAGTTAATGCGCCCCCTCTCTGGCACCTCCGGGCGGCAATACAGTTGCCTCGGCTTGCCTGCCCGTGGTACTATAGAGTGCCTTGGCGGCCCGGGCGGGGCATCCAGGGCGACGCGACGCAGACAGATGTGCGCGTTGTGTGCTGGCGGCTTTTCTCCTTTGATGCGGCTATCGTGTTGACCCAGCCCGATGGTGGCGGTAACCTTACGCGTGATGCATGTGAAGCAAAAGGAGTGCTCGGCGCATGGCTGGCTTGACCTTCAAAGGGAAATCCTTCGTTCAGAATCACCATCTGCTGGTGAAGTATCATCAACTCATTCCACGCAAGGACAAATCCCTCACCGATAAGGTCAGTCTGCGCGACAACCTCATCATCCACGGCGACAACCTCAAGGCACTCAAGGCCCTGCTGCCCATGTACGCCGGCAAGGTCAAGTGCATCTACATCGACCCGCCCTACAACACCGGCAACGAGAACTGGGCCTACAACGACAACGTCAACTCCCCCATGATGCAGGACTGGCTCGGCAAGGTCGTGGACCGAGAGGACCTCACACGCCACGACAAATGGCTCTGCATGATGATGCCGAGACTCAAGCTGCTACGAGAGCTCCTCTCCGATGATGGGGCCGTATTTGTCTCAATTGATGACAACGAGGTCCACCGCCTGCGGGGACTGATGGATGAGGTTTTCGATGAGGAGAACTTCGTTGAGCAGTTCATATGGAAGAAGAGCTATGGCGGGGGCGCTAAAGAGAAATACGTCGTGCGTCAGCATGAATACTGTCTGATGTATGCACGGAGCAAAGAGCAGTTGCCTGAGCTTTGGCTCCCACCAGATGAAGCTGCCGAATCACGCTATTACAAATACCGTGACGCTAAGTTCAGTACGCGAGGCCCGTATAGGATCAAGCCGCTTGAGGCCACCAAGAGCATGGATCGGCGAGAAAACCTTGTTTTCTCCATAAAGGGACCGGACGGTGTCGAGATCATGCCAAGACGTCAGTGGTGGTGGAGTCGCGATCGCGTGGAACAGGCAATGAAGAACGACGAGGTAGTCTTCACCAAGACTGATGGTGGCTATTCCGTCTCCTACAAACAGTACTTGATCGACGAGAACGGCAAGAAACGAGGTGCAAAACCATTCTCGGTCATTGATAAGTTGTACACGCAAGAAGGCACGGCTGATCTCCGTGCGATCTTTGAGGATCAGGTTGTCTTGCAGTTTCCGAAGCCGGTCAGCCTTATCAAGCGTTTCATCAACCTCGTCACTCAGGCGAATGATGGCGGTGTAGTGTTGGACTCAACAGCCGGCTCAGGTACGACAGCTCAGGCCGTGTTGGCCCTCAATAAAGAGGACGGCGGCCAGCGCCGTTTCATCATGATAGAGTGTGAGGACTACGCCGATACTATCACGGCCGAGCGCGTGCGCCGCGTAATAAGGGGTGTGCACGACGCGAAGGACGAAAGACTGCGAGCAGGCTTCGGCGGGAGCTTCAGCTACTTTGATCTCGGTCCGCCCATCGAAATGGAGAGCATCTTGAGCGGCGAGAATCTGCCGACGTATGACGACTTGGCGCGATACGTGTTCTACACGGCGACCGGGGAGGAATTCGACGAGGCCGCCGTCGATGAGAAGAGGAGCTTCATCGGCGAGAGCAAGCAGTATCTCGTCTACCTGTTCTACGCGCCCGATCTGGAGTACCTCAAGAAGACGGCTCTCACGCTCGACAGGGCAAACGCGCTCGGCCCCTACGCCGGCAAACGGCGTCTTGTTTTTGCGCCGACCAAATATCTGGACCAAGACCACCTTGACGAAAAACGGATCGACTTCGCTCAACTTCCGTTTGAGATCTACCAGTTGGTGAAGTAAGCATGGAACCCAGGGAATACCAGGTCAGGGCGCTGCATCGCATCGGGACGTACCTTCAGCTTCTGTACGAATGGAAGCTAAAGAACGACCGGGTGATTTCCGACATCGGCCGGGATGCGGCGATAGACTTCCCCGGCAAGGCATGGGGCAAGATGGAGGGTCCGTATCGCGCGTACAGCCCCCGCCAGGACGGCCTGGGCCGGTACTTGCCTTGTTTCTGCTTGAAGATTCCAACTGGCGGCGGGAAGACGTTTCTCGCCGTCAAGACCATCGACCTGGTGAACACGACCTATCTCAAGAAGCGCACGGGTCTGGTTCTGTGGGTCGTCCCCACGACACAGATTTACCGCCAGACCATCAGGAGCCTGCGGGACCGGGACCATCCCTACCGGCAGCACCTCGATATCGCCAGCGGCGGCCGCACCGTGATTCGGGAAAAGGGCGAGCACTTCACGCCACAGGACATCAGCGAGAGCCTTGTCATTCTCATGCTGATGCTCCCATCGGCTAACCGCAAGACGAAGGAGCAGTTGCGCCTCTTCAAAGACAGCGGCGGGTTTGCCGACTTCTTTCCGGCCGAGGATGACACGCAAGGCACTGCCAGACTTCTTGAGGAAATACCGAACCTGGACACGTTCGAATCGCAGAACGCCTTCTGGGGCAGGCAGATCAAGACCTCCCTCGGCAACACGCTGCGACGGTTGAAGCCGATGATCATTCTGGACGAGGGACAGAAGGCCTATAGCGAGATGGCGCAGGATACGCTCAAGGGCTTCAATCCGTCGATAATCGTCGAGCTTTCCGCGACGCCGCCCCAGGGCAGCAATGTCCTCGTTGACGTGACCGGGATCGAGCTCCATCGCGAGGAGATGATCAAGTTCGATATGCACGTCGTCAACAAGGCAAGCCCCGACTGGAAGGATACGCTGCTCGACAGTCACAAAAAGCTCGAAGAACTCAGAGCGAAGGCCCGCCAGTATGAGGGACAGACGGGCAACCACATCCGGCCGATCTGCCTGATTCAGGCCGAAAGGACGGGGGCGGCCCAGCGCGGCCAAGGCAAGATTCACTCCGAAGACGTGCGCGAGCATCTGATCAAGGTCATCGGGGTTCCGGCGGAGGAGGTTGCGGTCAAGACGAGCGAGAAGGATGAGCTGAAGGAAGTGGACGACATTGGCGGCTTGATGTCCAGAGATTGCCGCATCCGCTACATCATCACGAAACAGGCGCTCCAAGAGGGCTGGGATTGCGCCTTTGCCTACGTGCTCGCCATCCTGACAAACCCTGGCTCGAAAACAGCCCTGACGCAATTAGTTGGTCGCATTCTGCGTCAGCCTTTCGCTCGCAAGACAGGCATCAAAGAGTTGGACGAGAGCTACGTTTATTGCTTCCAGCAGAGGGGGCAAGAGCTTCTTGAGGAGATCAAGCAGGGCTTCCGGGGAGAAGGTCTGGGCGACCTTGTCGGACGCGTGGCGGTCGAAGATGAAGAGGCGGGATTGCGGGGGGAGGAACGAGTCTGCCAGATCAGAGAGAAATTCACCGCGGCGGCCGAGCAGGTCATCCTGCCGGTGTTCGTGACACGGGACGGAGCCGGTTGGCGGAAGGTGTCCTATGAAATGGACATCGCCAGCCGGATTCCATGGGACCAGGCGGCCCTTGGGCCGATGTACGATCTGACTCTCTCGAGGATCGAGGAGAAGGACATTGAGCAGGTCGCCGGCATTTCGGAGGATACATCGAAGGTCCTTGAGCTGAAGGAGACGGCCTCTCTACGTACGGGGGTGCTGAGACTGGACCCCGTGTTCGTCGCACGCCATCTTCTCGACATCGTTCCGAATCCGTGGGTGGCGCACGAATTCGGCCAGACGGTCCTCACGAAACTGCTCGGAAGGTATGATCAGGCCGCCGTAGTCAACAATTTCGTCTTCATCATAGAGGAGCTTCGTAACCACCTGGCAAAGGAGAAAGACCGCCTCTCCGAAACCGTCTTTCGAGAGATGTTGTCGGCCGACACACTGCGATTCCTTGTGATTGCCAACGATCTCGCCTGGAGATTTCCCAAGAGGAAGAACGCTCGCCCGCAATGGCTCACGAAGGAAAGCGGCGCGGCACTGGAGCGAAGTCTCTTCGATCTTGTTCCCGACGATCTGAACGAGTTGGAGAAACCGGTCGCATGGTACCTGGACGATCAGGACAAGCTCCTGTTCTGGTATCGCAATGTTCCGAAGCAGAATGACTATTACGTTCAGGGCTGGCGCCGTGGCAAGGTCTATGCCGACTTCATCTTCACGGACATGGATGACACGGGAAATGGGTTCAATCGCGTGTATGTCGTCGAGACCAAGGGCGTGCACCTGAAGGGCTCCGAGGACACCGAGTACAAGAAAGCTCTTTTCAATACCTGCAGCGAGTTGGCGAAGGAAACGACCCTCAGTGAACTCGGGCTGAAACTGCACGCGAAAGAGGTCTCTTTCGCCGTGATCCATGGCGATGAATGGGAGCGCCGATTCAACGAGCTTTTCGCAGAGACGAATGGCATGAAGGAGAACTGAAGCTGTCCGGCAGTTTTCCCGGGGGGGGGGAGCAAAGAGCGATAAGGGATACGTGACAGGTGACAAGCCGCAATCCGGCGGGCGGACCCAAGTCCGTGCGAATCGGCGTGAAAGGCAGTTGTCAGTGGTCAGTTCCCGGTTGTTAGTTCGGTAGTCTGTAGTCGCCCCGGATCGTAGTCCGAGGTGACAAGGTTGCCGGTTGAATATCGGCGTGCATCGGCGTGCATCGGCGGATGCATTGCTTCTGCGGCCCCATTCGACTACGCTCAGCCCGCCATTAGATGAAATAGCTAATACTTGATCTGACACTTTGACGATAACAGAGGAGAAGTGACGGGTGTGACGGAGCGGAGCGCAGCGCCGCGGAGTCACACCCGTCGGCGACCTCGCAACCCGCCCCCCAGGGGGCCAAAGGAGTGTCAGACATGACGACCGAACAGAAGATCATCAAGAACAAGGTGGGTCTGCTCGAACTGGCCCGACAACTGGGCAACGTCTCCCAAGCCTGCAAGATCCTGGGCTACTCCCGCGACAGCTTCTACCGCTTCCAGGAGCTCTATGAAACCGGCGGCGAAGAAGCCCTGCGGGAAATCTCCAAACGCAAGCCTATCCTCAAGAACCGGGTCGAGCCCGAGATCGAGCAAGCCGTGGGGCAACTGGCCCTCGATCAGCCCGCCTGGGGCCAGGTCCGGGTCTCCAACGAGCTACGCAAGAGAAGCCTCTTCGTCTCCCCCGGCGGGGTCCGCAGCGTCTGGTTGCGGCATGACCTCCAGACCTTCAAGCGGCGTCTGAAGGCCCTGGAAGCCAAAGTCGCCCAGGACGGCCTGATCCTCACCGAAGGCCAGATTATCGCCCTGGAGAAGGCCAGGGACGAGAAAGAAGCCCACGGGGAGATCGAAACCGAGCATCCGGGCTACCTGGGCTCCCAGGACACGTTCTACGTCGGCACCCGCAAAGGCGTCGGACGCCTCTACCAGCAGACCTTCATCGACACCTACTCCAAGGTCGCCTCGGCCAAGCTCTACGACCGTAAGAACGCCCTGGTCGCCGCCGATATGCTCAATGATCGGGTCCTGCCGTTCTTTGAAGCTCACGGGATTCCGCTCCTGCGAATTCTCACCGACCGAGGCACGGAATACTGCGGTGCCCGCGAGCACCATGAGTACCAGCTCTACCTGGCCATCGAGGACATCGACCATTCCAGAACCAAAGTCCGCAGCCCCCAGTCCAACGGCATCTGTGAACGCTTCCACAAAACCATCCTGCAGGAGTTCTACCAAGTCGCCTTCCGAAAAAAGATCTACCACACCCTTGACGAACTGCAAGCCGACCTGGATACTTGGCTGAAGGAATACAATGAAGCACGGCCGCACAGTGGGAAGTACTGCTTTGGCAAGACCCCGATGCAAACGTTCTTGGACAGCCTCCCCTTGGCGAAAGAAAAGATGCTGAATCAAACCATACAGACAACCGTTGAGGTAGCGTAACTGTCAGATCAAATACTGGCTACTACACATTAGAAATGGATTAAATCCGGCGTGCTTGAGAGGGCCGGGGAGGAGGCGCGTGGGGAGACATGCTCATAGACGAGAGGAGATGGTCGTTGGCCCGGAGTGCTATTTCAGCTCGACGGACCAGTAGGCGTGGTCGAGGAATTGCTTCCAGGAGCGGTAGCGCTGGTGGCCGAGGTGGATGTGGAGCATGGGGTTGTGCTTGGGCTTGACCGGCTTGTGGATCAGGGTCATGCCGGCCTGCTTGGGGGTCCGGCCGCCCTTCTTCACGTTGCAGTTGGTGCAGGCACAGACGATGTTGTCCCAGGTCGCTTTGCCGCCCATGCTGCGGGGGATCACATGGTCAAGCGACAGCTCCGGCATCGGGAAACGCTTGCCGCAATACTGGCAGTGGTTCCGGTCGCGGGCGAAGATGTTCCGGCGGTTGAACTTGACGTCGGTGCGCGGCAGGCGGTCGTAGCATAGCAGCCGGATGATCCTTGGCACTGCAACATAAAAATTCACCGTCGAGACCCAGTCGTGGGCATCCGGCTCGAACTCGTGCCGGAACCGGCTGACCTCGCACCAGCTCTTGAAGTCGTAGTTGGCGTAGGTGTCCTTCTCGAACGAGACCACTTCCGCCAAGTCGCGGCACAGCAGGGAGAAGGCACGTCTCGCACCGACAATACGGATGGCCATGTAGTGCTTGTTGAGCACCAAGACGCTACAGTCAAGACCGGATTGACACTCACCATCGACCATAGTCTTCTCTTACAGCACCAAGATTATACGCCAACCGGGCGTCGGCTGCAAGAGGCACGACAGACTATCGGACCACGATTTTTCCGCGGGGATCAGCCACCCAAAATACAGCGTTTTCAGAGGCCAGTCATGCGGAGCAGGCGTGCAGGTGCATCGATGCCTTCCAACCTCCTCCCGGCCTGGGTGTCATGCGGATGTCTGCTTTTCGGCGGGGGCCTTCGGGACCACGTTGGTGGCCCGGAGCCCCTTCTCACCCTCGACCACGTCGAATATTACATCATCCCCCTCTGCGAGCGTTTTGAACCCGTCGCCGGTAATGCTGGAATAATGCACGAAGACATCGCGGCCGTCAGCGGTCCCAATGAATCCATACCCTTTCCTTGGGTTGAACCACTTGACCTTTCCTTCCGACATATCAGGCTCCTTCTGGAAAACTCGCGATCCAACGCGTTTTTCTGCCAGGATTACGGCAGAGGCTTCGGGGCCCTCCAGTGCAGATCCCCGTGCTTGGGCCCCTCCCACCCGCCGAGGATCGCGTGGGGGGCAACGACCTTCGCGTTCACATGTTCGGCTTGGCCTTCGCCGCCGCGCGTGCCGAAGCTGTGAGGTTTTCCCTCAGGAGCCGGCCCATTTTGAACTTGACCGTGCGTTTCGTCGGAACATCCACACGCGCGAGCGTTTTCGGGTTCTGTGCCGTCCGGGATGCCCGCGTCCTTGTCTCAAAAACACCAAAATCCCTGAATTCCAACCGGTTATCTTGACACAGTTCCGTCACGATTTCATCAAGAAAGGCCTGTACGATCCGCTTGACGGAGACCCTCTTTGCCTGGGTGACCTCTGCAATGCGATCAATGAGTTCTTTCTTCGTGACTGTTGACATAGATTACCTCACTTGAAGAAAAGAGCGAAGCCGACGGACGCCCTTCTCGGCGAAAGATAAACGTCTGCAAACCACTATACAACAAAGACTTCTATGCGGCAAGTACATTTGGCCAAAAAATTCGCCGCAGCGGCCCCCACGAAAGGCCTTGGCGAAGAATGACCGCGCATCCACCCGGAAGCGGCGAAAAAGTCTGCCACGGAGGATGCAGGCAGGAGTTGACCGCCGGCAGGCCCGGCGGCATAATGACTGGCTTATGGATGCGCTGGGCGTGCATTGTGCCGGGATGGTGCGATGCGTGTACGCCGCTGCCTGAGATGGAATGAAGGATTAGTTGCGGATAGGATCGGAGTCAATGCCTGAAAATAGGACCGCCAAGGCCGAGAAGAAGCCTCCCGTAAAGAAAAAGGACCGTGCCGCCGAGATCGCCAACACCTTCGAGTGGCTGATTACCGCCTTCATTCTGGCGTTCGTCTTTCGGGCGTTCGTGATGGAGGCCTTCCGCATCCCGACCGGAAGCATGGCCGATACCCTCAAGGGGGCCCATTTCCGGCTGCGTTGCCTGCAGTGCGGGTATGCATACGATCACGGGTTCGTGCCGTACGACTACAAATTGCCGGAGGATACCGTCCCGCGCGGGCCGGTGCCCATCCTCCAGCAGACGCGATGTCCGAGCTGCGGGTACTACACGCCGGCCGGGCAGGAGGTGCCCGTGGCCAATGGCGACCGCATCCTCGTGCTCAAGTGCATCTACCAGTTCGCGGACCCGAAACGATGGGACGTGATCGTCTTCAAGAACCCCACCAACCCCACCGAGAACTACATCAAGCGGCTGATCGGGCTGCCCGGCGATGAAATCGAAATCGTCGATGGCGACGTCACCATCAATGGGCTGATCGCACGCAAGCCGCCGGAGGTGCAGAAAGAGCTTTGGATGCCGGTGTATGACAACGACTTCCAGCCGGCCAATCCCAAAGAGCGTCCGGGGTTCAACGGCTATCCGTGGGAGCCACCCTTCAACCTGAAGGGTTCCGCCTGGAAGATCAGCGACGAAAACCCGACGCAGTTGCAGTTGGACAGCCCGGCGGACCAGACGAAGGTACTCAAGTATGGTGCACCTGATGTACCGTCGGCCAACGGCTTTGCCGCCAACACATACGCCTATAATGACGTGCGCCGGTACAGCCGCAAGCCGGAGTGCAGCGACTTGATGGTCCGTTTCTACGTGCGACCGGCGAGCTCCGAAGGCGGAGTTGGCATCATGCTGAGTGATAAACGGGGCGTCGAATACAAGGCCCGCCTGGATGTGTCCGGGCAGATGACGATCGCCAAGGTGATCGACGGCCGGGAGACCATTCTGGCCGACGAAAAGGCCGCCCCCCCTTCCCGGGAGGTATTCACGCTCGTCAAGTTCGCGAACGTGGATCATCAACTGCTGTTCGAGTTCGATGGTCATGAGTTGTCGTTCGACCTGGGGCGGTCTCCGAAGAGGCTGGAACAAGGGCCTTCCACGCCGTCGCCCCGAGCCGAGATCTTCGGCTCCGGGAAGCTCACCCTCTCCCACATTGCCTTGTTCCGGGATGTCTATTACACGAACGATAGCCAGAGCGGCGGGAGCCGCAGGGCTATCGAGGGCATACCGTTCACGCTGAATGCGGACGAGTTCTTCGTGCTGGGCGACAACAGCCCTAACAGTCTGGATGGCCGCTGGTGGGACGAGCCGGACATGGCCAGCAAAGGCTGGGCCCCCCCACGGGCCGGTGTCGTGCCGCGATACTACCTGGTGGGCAAGGCCCTGTTCGTTTATTGGCCAAGCGGCTTCGAGTTCCCCTGGCCGCAACGCCTCAAGGCTTCCTTGCAGGACAGCAGCCGCCGAAACACGGCGATGCGCCTCGTCAACGGGCTAATCTCCTTGCGGTGGATCCCCAACGTGGGCCAGATGCGATTCATCTACGGCGGCACAGGGAAGACAGAGCCATCCCCAAGTGAAGTCGAGAGCGGCAAGACGCTAGCCCGGGATCGAAGTCCGGGATGAAATGATTGGTCAGGTTTGACGTTTGAAGTGTGAAGTGTGAAGTCCGGAGTCCCCCAACTTCAAACTTCAAACATCCAACTTCACACTTTCTTCTGGGAGGTCGAGTAATGAAAGCGTGCAACCAGATTCTCGTAACCATTGTGGCCGCAATCTGCCTCGGATCGCTCGTGGTAGCCGATGCGAATGCCGGCTCATCTCCGGATAGGCTGATGCCCCGGAACCTGCGGTGCGAATACCTGGCCAACCCCCTCGGAATCGCTGTTGCCCAGCCCCGGCTGAGCTGGATCGTCGAATCCGAAGAGCGGGGCCAGATGCAAACCGCCTATCGCATCCTCGTGGCCACCGATTCCAAGCTCCTGAGCGAGGACAAAGGCGACCTGTGGGACACCGGCAAGGTCGTCTCGAACCGGTCCATTCAAGTGACCTATGACGGCCGGCCGCTGCAATCCCAAATGCGGTGCTACTGGAAGCTGCGCATCTGGGACAAGGACGACAAGCCCTCCTCGTGGACCAAGCCGGCCTCGTGGACGATGGGCCTGTTGAACTCGGAGGAATGGAAGGCCAAGTGGATCGCTTTGGACAGCTCGCGGAAGCGCGAAGCAATGGGCGAGAAGCCCGACCTGTCCGGCGCCCAATGGATCTGGTCGCCCGGAGTGGACACCAGAACCAGTGCGCCGGTCGGAATACGGTACTTCCGCAAGGAATTCACGGTCCCGGAAGGACGCGAGCCGGCCTCGGCGATGTGCGTCGTCACCGCCGACAACAGCTTCAAGATGTTTCTGAACGGCCGGAGAATCCACAACGGCAACAATTTCAAGGAAGCCACGGCGCTCAACGTCAAAGAACACCTGCAAAAAGGCAAGAACGTGCTGGCGGTCGAGGCGACGAATGAAGGTGCCGCGGCGAATCCGGCGGGTGTGCTGGCCGTCCTGAAGCTTCAGTTCGCCGACGGCAGCCCAACGGTCATCGTCTCGGACGACACCTGGCGCACCTCGGAATCCGCGACCCCCGACTGGATGAATGTCGATTTCAACGCGGATACCTGGCAGGCCGTCCAGGTCCTCGGCGCTTACGGCATCAGCCCGTGGGGCAAGGTCAATGTCACCTCGGGCGAGCTGTTCCTGCCCCCGGCGCAGTTCCTTCGCAAGGAGTTCGTCGTGGATAGATCCATCACGCGGGCGACGGTATACGCCTCCGCGCTGGGCAACTATGAGCTGTTCATCAATGGCCGGCAGGTGGGCGACGCCTTCTTCACGCCCGGCTGGACCGACTACAACGTCCGGGTCTGCTACAACACGTTCGACGTCACGGACCACGTCAACAAAGGCTTCAACGCCATCGGGGGAGTCCTGGCCGACGGGTGGTACAGCGGCCACATCGGCTGGATGCACATCCGCGACCACTACGGCCCGAATCCGCGCTTCGCCGCCCAACTGCACCTTGAGTACGCCGACGGCAGCTCGCAGATGATCGCCACGGACGGCACGTGGAAAGCCGCGACGGGCCCCATCCTCGAAGGCGACTTCCTGATGGGCGAAACCTACGACGCCCGCCTCGAAATCCCCGGCTGGAGCACGGCGAACTTCGACGACGACCGGTGGCAGCCGGTCGACACCGCCGAAAGCATCAAAGCCAAAATCGAGCCCTATCCCAGCGTCCTGGTGCGGCAATTCCAGGAGATCAAGCCGGTAAGTATCGCAAAGCCGCAGGAAGACGCCCATGTCTTCAACATGGGCACTAATTTCGCCGGCTTCGTCCGCTTGAAGGTCCATGACGCCCAGCCGGGCCAGAAGATCGTGCTGCGGTTCGCCGAGCGGCTCAATCCCGACGGCACGATCTACACCACCAACCTGCGCGGCGCGAGAGTAACCGACACCTACATCTGCAAAGGCGCCGGCAAGGAAGTCTGGCAGCCCCATTTCACCTTCCACGGCTTCCAATACGTGGAGCTGACCGGCTATCCCGGCACGCCCGGCCTCGACACGATCACAGGCGTGGAGCTGACCTCCGACACGCCGGTCGCTGGGAGCTTCAAATGCTCGGATGAGACCGCCAACACCCTGTACCATAACATCTGCCAGACCCAGCGGGCCAACTTCATCGACATCCCGACCGATTGCCCGCAGCGTGACGAACGGCTGGGCTGGATGGGCGACGCCCAGATCTACGTCCGCACGGCCACGTACAACGCGGACGTCGCGGCGTTCTTCACCAAGTGGCTTGTGGACGTCGAGGACGCCCAGCTCCCCAACGGCGGTTTCTCCGATGTCTCGCCGCGACGGGTGGCGATGGGCGGCGGCACGGCCGCCTGGGGCGACGCCGGCGTCATCTGCCCGTGGACGATCTACCAGGTCTACGGCGACACCCGCGTGCTGGCCGAGCATTACGATGCGATGCAGAAGTGGATCGACTACTGCAAAGGCACCACCAGGGGATTGCTGCGGCCGGCCGAGGGCTACGGCGACTGGCTGAGCATCCAGGCCGACACGCCCAAGGACGTGCTCGCCACGGCCTACTTCGCCCGCAGCACGAAGCTGGTAGCCGAGATCGCCCAGGTGCTCGGCAAGAAGCAAGACGCTGAAAAGTACCAGCAGCTCTTTGAGGACATCCGCAAGGCCTTCAACGACGCCTATGTATCGCCGGACGGCCGGATCAAGGGCGAGACGCAGACCGTCTACGTCCTGGCCCTGGCATTCGACCTGCTGCCCGAGGAGAACAGAGGGCGGGCCATGCAGTACCTGGTCGATAACATCCGCGACCGCAACTGGCGGCTGTCCACGGGATTTGTGGGGACGAAAGACCTGATGGGCACGTTGACCCGGTTCGGCCGGACCGACGTGGCCTACCAGCTCTTCCACAGCGAGGCGTTCCCGTCCTGGGGCTTCTCGATCACGCACGGAGCGACGAGCATCTGGGAGCGGTGGGACGGCTGGACGCCGGAAAAAGGCTTCCAGGACCCCGGCATGAATTCCTTCGCCCATTACTCCTTCGGGGCGGTCGGCGAGTGGATGTTCAAGACCATCGGCGGCATCGACACCGCCGCTCCGGCGTATGAGAGGATCATCATTCGCCCGCAGCTCGGCGGCCACATGACCTGGGCCAAAACGACGTACGACTCGATCCAGGGCCGAATCGCCACAGCATGGCGCATCCTGCCGACCAGACCGGAGGTGTTAGGCCGGAGCCTGCAGGCGCCTCCGGCCTCCGGCCTGCAGCCTCCAACCTCCGAGCTCCGGCTCTATGTCGCCATCCCGGCGAATACTATCGCGACGGTCTATGTCCCGGCCAAGGACGCCGCCAATGTCATGGAAGGGAAGAAACTCGCCTCACAGGCCCAGGGCGTCCGATTCACCGGCATGCAGGACGGCAACGCCGTCTTTGAAGTCGGCGGCGGCACCTACCGGTTCACGTCGCAGTTGCCGTAGCTGAGAATCGAGTGAGACTATCGACCCCTCCAAGCCCCCTGCCCCGTCAGGGGGCTTTTCTTTTGGGCGGCAGGATGCGTAGACTTGAAATCTCCCACTGTTTGCAGGAGGATAAGGCTGTCTGAGGTCCGAAACGCTGCGGAGTCGGCATGAGTGACGTCACACGCATCTTGAACGCCATCGAACGGGGGGACGCAAAGGCTACGGACGAACTCTTGCCCCTGATTTATGAGGAACTACGTCTTCTTGCCGCACAGAAGCTGTCCCGCGAGCCGCCGGGCCAGACCCTCCAAGCCACGGCCCTCGTGCACGAAGCCTATATCCGACTTGTGGGAGGCGAACCCCGGCGGTGGGAGAACCAGGGGCATTTCTTTGCGGCAGCGGCGGAAGCGATGCGACGGATTCTGGTGGAGAACGCGCGGCGAAAGAACAGTCTGAAGCGAGGAGGAGAACACACCAAGGTCGAGCTTCTGGCGACGGATCTGCCGCTGCAAGGACCTCCCGATGAGATTCTGGCTCTTGATGAGTCCCTCACAAGGTTATCCGAGAGCAATCCGGCAGCCGCCGCAGTCGTGAAACTGTATTACTTCGCGGGGCTCACTCTCGACCAAGTTGCCCTTGTCCAAGGCATATCTCGCCCCACTGTGGCAAAGCGTCTGGCGTATGGTCGCGCCTGGCTACATAGGGAGCTGTTCGAGAGAGACGACGTATAATTCACTCCCCTGACGGTTCTCTTTCCGGAATTTTCCTTTTACATTTTCGGCGTGGATTTCGCATTGGAGTATAGAAGTCTCATGAAGGCCAAGCTCGATCATGAACGAAGAACTCGAAAATGTAGAATCCATCCTGTACGAAGCCCTCCGGCTGGCTGATGCCCGGGAGCGAGTAGCGTATCTGGAGGCAACCTGTGGGACCGGCACCCCCTTGAGAGCGGAGGTTGATTCATTGCTTCGGGCCTACGAAGGCCGGGCAGGCGTTCTCAAGGCTCCGGATGGTCTGCTGGAGGCCCCGGGCGGCTCGGTGAGCGAAGGGGCCGGCTCGGTCATCGGGCGGTACAAGCTCTTGGAGAAGATCGGCGAGGGGGGCATGGCGGTGGTCTATATGGCTGAGCAGGAACAGCCGATCCGCCGGAAGGTCGCCCTCAAGATCATCAAGCTGGGGATGGATACCCGGCAGGTCATTGCCCGGTTCGAAGCCGAGCGGCAGGCTTTGGCTCTCATGGACCATCCCAGTATCGCCAAGGTCCTCGATGCCGGGGCCACAGAGACGGGCCGGCCGTACTTCGTCATGGAGCTGGTCACGGGCGTCTCGATCACCGAATACTGCGATAAGAACAACCTGAGCACCAAGGACCGGCTGGCCTTGTTTCTCCAGGTCTGCCACGCCGTACAGCACGCCCACCAAAAGGGCATTATCCACCGAGATTTGAAACCTTCCAACGTCATGGTTACGCACCATGACGGCAAACCCGTTCCCAAGGTCATCGACTTCGGCATCGCCAAGGCCACAAACCAGAAGCTGACGGAGAAGACCCTCTTCACTCGCTACGCTCACATTATCGGCACCCCCGCCTACATGAGTCCGGAACAGGCGGAACTGAGCGACCTCGACATCGACACCCGCACCGATATCTATTCCCTCGGCGTCCTGCTGTATGAATTGCTCACCGGGACCACGCCCTTCAGTGAAGAAGAACTTCGCAAGGCCGGCTACGTCGAGATGCAGCGGGTCATCCGGGAACAGGAGCCGGCCAAGCCGTCCACAAGACTCACTACTCTCGGTGAGACTCTGATTGAGATCGCGAAGCACCGGGGCTCCACCCCTGACGTGCTCGCCAAAGCCATTCGCGGTGATCTGGACTGGATCGTAATGAAGTCATTGGAAAAAGATCGCTTCCGACGGTATGAGGCAGCAGATGATCTCGCGCTGGACATCCAGCGACACCTGGAACACAGGCCAGTCCTGGCACACGCGCCCAGCACGGGGTATCGCCTCCACAAGCTCCTGCGCAGACACCGAGCCCAAGCCATTGCTGCCCTGTCACTGCTTGGGGGCGCATTGATCGTGCTATTGTCGCTCTCGAGTCACAGTCGATCACGGTTCGCCGAGGCCGAAGCCTTACGACATAGGAGCATCTTGTCTCAAGCCCAAAAGCAGTCTGCTATGGATGATCCCGCAGCCGCCCTTGAGACTCTCGAACCGATCCTTGCCAACAAATACATGGGAACGGAAGCCCGCCTGCTAAGTGACCAGATTCAAAGGGGGGTTCGTGCGAAGCTTGGCTATTACACCCGCTGGATCGAAGCCGATCCGCTGAATGCATATGCCTACTCCGAGCGGGCGCACTACTATGACTGCCTGCATGACCGGGCAAACGCGAATGCCGACATGCGGCGGTGGTCAGTCATCCAGAGCCAACGAGCGATTACGGATTCCTGGTTCGCTGCGCTTCGGGACCTTACGCGTGTCATCAGTTTGCCATTCGATTGTGAAATCGTCTTCTCTGCAGAGAGACCTGTAAATGAGATTCCAGTAATGTCTATTGCCTTTGGGCAGAAGGGAAGGTGGGAAATGAAGGTGTTTGAGATTCCGCTGTTCGTAGCGTCACTGGCTGCATTTGGTCTTTTCTCATGTCTGGACACGGCGCCCACGTATGCGGATTTCACGTTCGGCGAGCCGGTGAATCTCAAGATGGCCATTCCGGTCCTTGACCCTCGGCACGACGCCATCGAGTGCCTCTCTCCTGATGGGCTGGAGATATACATCATGTCGGACCGGACCGGGGGATACGGTGATGATGATTTGTGGGTGCTGAAACGTGCCTCGACGAACGACAGTTGGGGCCCGCCGGCGAACGTGGGGTCTGCCATCAACAGCTCAAAGAGCGACTGCCGGGCATGTGTCTCAGCGGACGGACTCACCCTCTACTTCATGTCCAACCGACCGGGCGGATATAGCAAGTACTGGAACGTATACACGGCGACACGCGCGTCCAAGAGTGCCCCCTGGGGACCAGCGGTGAATATGGGCCCAAAGATAAACACCCCTGGCGATGCGAGCTTTTCCCCTTGGTTATCAACGGATGGTTTAGAGCTTTACTTCGCATCAAATAGGACCGGGGGTTACGGCAATTTCGACATCTACGTAGCGAGACGTGTGACAGCGAACGACCCCTGGAGTGATCCAGTCAACATCGGTCCGACAGTGAACAGTCCATACTTTGAGGGCCACCTCTCGCTTTCGCCGGACGGGCTGTTGCTCCTCTTCTGTGACGACGCTCTCAATATACCCCGCCCTGGGGGCTATGGTGGTGGCGACATGTGGATGGCCAGACGAGCGAGCCCTTCTGATCCCTGGGCAGCGCCGGTGAACCTTGGGCCCACGGTCAATGGGTCCGCAATAGGGTTTCGCCCATGCACCTCACCAGATGGTCGCATGTTGTACTTCAGTACTCTCTTGACTCTGGATATCAGCACGCACGACAACTGGCAATCGCCCATCATCCCCATCGTGGACTTCAACGCCGACAAGAAGGTGGACCTCGTGGATCTGGTGATGCTGATCGACGACTGGGGTACGAACAAGACGCTCTGCGACATCGGGCCGATGCCCTGGGGCGACGGCAAGGTGGACATCGAGGATTTGAAGGTCTTCATGACCTACTACGAGAAAGAGAATCAACCGGCGCAACCGTAGGGGTAGCCCCCTGTGGCTACCCGAGGACCGGGCAGGCGCAGGGTAGAAACCCCGTTCGGAGTTCCGCGTTTACGCGGTTTTTGGGCCGCCTGAAGGCGGAACTCCGAACCCTATCGGCCCCTACGGGGCCGTGAACAGGCCGTGGAAGTAGTCCCAGAGCCAGGACTTCGTGCCGTCCGGTCGGATGAGCCAGAAACCCTTGACGGCGTCGTTGCTCTGGACGGGCGGTTTGGTCTTGGGGTCCTTCAACTCGTTGCAGTAGAGCTGCCAATAGACGATGTAGGGACAACCCCAGTCGAGGCCGGTTCGGACGGCGTTCGGGATCGCCGTGCGGATTTGTTCGAGGGAATAGCCGTTCTCCGGCATGCCGAACTCACCGAGATAGACGTTGCGGTTGCCGAAATCCGCGCTGTCCGGGGCGTTGGCGGCGATGAAGTCCAGGGCCTCGCGCAGGACCTTGGGGTCGGACCAGTGGCTGGTCGCGGAGTCCCATGAGGAGTACGAGATCAGGTCGAGATGCGTGTGCGGCAGGACCTTGTTGACCATGTTGGGAAAGCCGCTGCGCATCGACTGGACGACGCGGTTGACTTCGGCCGCGTGGTACACGTGGACCCCCTGCGGCTCTGCCTCCCGCCGGGCCTGATCGACGCCGGCCTGCCGGGCGTTGAGCCACTCGACCATGTTCGCCAGGGCCGTGGGTGACGGCTCCTGGTCCCCTTTGAAGTTGCCACGGACCATCCAGTCGCCTTCCCAATGCTGCAAGACGAACGTCTTGCCCGTGCCCTTGTATTGCGTCAGGAAGTACCTGGCCAAGTCGTAAAACTGCCGCTGCTCGTCCTTCTTCTGCTCGCCGGTGATGCCCTTTCGCCAGTAACCCTCCTCGCGGCCCAGGGCCGTGACCTTGAGGATATACGTGGTGAAGGGCTTGTCGAAAAGCGCCTTGAAGTACGGCGCCCGGGCCCCCTCGACGAGCGACTCGACCTTCGGCCATTGCGAGTTGTAGGGGTAGGAATTGACGGGGCTCTCACTGCGCATCGCGCCGTAGAACCACACCTTGATGACCCGCGAGCCCAGGGCCAGAATCTGGTCGGCCCCCTCGTTGAGGAAGTCCTTGTCCGTCAAATGGTACAGCCCCGCCACGTGGACAACGCCCACGGTGTCCCGCACGTCTTTGGCGGCTTTGCCATGCGCGCAGCAGACGAGAACAGGGCTCAGGACCAACGCCAGTATGCTACGTCGTGCTATCATCGGGACACTCCAAAGTACGGATGATCTCCTTTATACCGCCGTCCCCAAATTTTTCCAGGGTCTTCCAGGACGCAATCAGAAACCCAAGAGCCTCCAACTGAAAGGACGCTATGTGGACTCCCGCTTGTCACCCCTGCGAAGGCAGGGGTCCAGGAAAGCCGCGGCGCAGGTGGATTCCCGCTTTCGCGGGAATGACATTGGGGGCAGCTTTCCACCAGACTGTCACTATGTTAGAGGCCCCAAGAGGCGGATGCCTTGCAGCATCTGGCCCTGTCGAGTACATTCCCCTTGGGTTCGAACGAAATCCCAGGTCATAGACGAGGGAAGTCTTCCATGAAGGTCGTCGCGTTCAACGGCAGTGCCCGCAAGGACGGCAACACCGCGATTCTGGTCCGGCGGGTCTTTGCCGAGCTGGAGAAGGAAGGGATCGAGACGGAGCTGGTCCAACTGGCGGGCCAGCCGATCCGCGGGTGCACCGCCTGCGGCCAGTGCTTCAAGAACAAGGACCAGCGCTGTGCGGTGGATGACGACATCGTCAACGAATGCATCGAGAAGATGCTGGCCGCCGATGGCATCATTCTGGCCTCGCCGACCTACTTCGCCGATCTGACCTCCGAGACCAAGGCCCTGATCGACCGCGCTGGCTACGTCGCCCGGGCCAACGGGGACATGTTCAAACGCAAGGTCGGCGCCGCCGTGGTGGCGGTCCGCCGGGCCGGGGCCATGCACACCTTCGACTCGATCAACCACTTCTTCCTGATCGGCCAGATGATCATCCCCGGCTCCAGCTATTGGAACATCGGCATCGGCCGGACCAAAGGCGAAGTCGAGCAAGACGAAGAGGGCCTGCGAACCATGCGCATCCTCGGCCAAAACATGGCCTGGCTGCTCCAAAAAATCAACACCTAACGGCAATTCACAGGGCAAGCTTGGGCCAATGGCATAAGAGAAACAAATGCCACCGGTGCGGACTCCCATGCAGTCGCGCCTGTCCCGCCGACTGTCCGCCGCCCCTCTTCTTGCCCTACACCAGATTCCTGCGAGGGTGAAGAGCACAGCTAACGTTCGGGTTAACGCGGGGGGATTGTCGGACACTGAAGGCGGCCAGCAATACCCGATCGTCGTTGAACCCGTTGTTGGGGACTAATCTGTATTGTGCCTTGTGATGACCAAACCGTTGGACTCCGGGAACATTGACTGATACTCACGAATCATCCCCTGAGCATTCTCTCCTTCCCTGCTTTCCAAGAGTGAGAGTATGAGCCTGGGCGTCTGTCGCTCATATCCTGGTGACTCCGAATCAGTGGGCATTAGGTTCGGCTCGTTCTCTCCAGGTTGCCCGGGATAACCGAAGTAATGAGTGAACAACCTTTGAAAGCCGTGATCGCGCCGATCCCTGACTAAGGGACAACAGAAAAGACAATGGAAAGGAATGCATAAAGACAAGAGTGCTTCCC
>Ga0315286_10001555_pt1 | contig 20780 bp, 19 predicted proteins | sample YL17G10_0_MG_FD_205038 | JGI IMG/M metagenome (GOLD analysis project Ga0315286, IMG submission 205038) | Sediment microbial communities from Yellowstone Lake, YNP, Wyoming, USA - YL17G10_0 | ecosystem: Environmental > Aquatic > Freshwater > Lake > Sediment | place: USA: Wyoming | collected... | reverse complement strand
CATCGTCACGACGCTGATCAAGGGCGACGTGTTCAACTGGGGGCAGATCATGACGGGCGCCCTGCTGGGCGCTGCGCCGCCGCTCATCATCTACGCGTTCCTGATGGACTATTACATCGCCGGCCTCACCGCGGGCGCCACCAAGGGATAGCGGCGCATCGCCAGACTCATGCGACTCTCCATCGACCTTTCGAAATCCGACCCATGGCCCAGATAACGCTGCGCAAGCTGACCAAGAGGTATGACGACACCCCGGCTGTCCGCGGCATCGATCTGGACATTTCCGACCAGGAGTTCGTCGTCCTGGTCGGCCCCTCGGGCTGCGGCAAGAGCACGACCCTGCGCATGATTGCGGGACTCGAGGACATCACCAGCGGCGAAATCCTCATCGGCGGGCAGGTCGTCAACGATGTGCCTCCGAAGGATCGCGACATCGCCATGGTGTTCCAGAACTACGCCTTGTATCCGCACATGACCGTGGCCGAGAACATGTCCTTCGGGCTGCGCTTGAAAAAAGTGCCGAAAGAGATCATCAAAGCGCAGGTCGAAAACGCCGCGCGCATCCTCGACATCACCGAGCTGTTGCAACGCAAGCCCAAGCAATTGTCCGGCGGGCAGCGCCAGCGCGTGGCGATGGGCCGTGCCATCGTGCGCGACCCGAAGGTGTTCCTGTTCGACGAGCCGCTGTCCAACCTCGACGCCAAGCTGCGCGTGCAGATGCGCACGGAAATGAAACGGATCCATCAGAAGGTGCGCACCACCACGATCTACGTCACCCACGACCAGGTGGAGGCGATGACGCTTGCCGATCGCGTGGTGGTCATGCACGCCGGACTGATCGAGCAGGTCGGTGCGCCGAACGATCTGTACCACGCGCCCACCACAAAATTCGTCGCCGGATTCATCGGCTCGCCGGCCATGAATCTGGTCCCCTGCAGGCTGGAAGAGGCCGGGTCGCGGCTGCGCATACGGCTGGGCGAGAGCATCGTGTTTCCGGTTCCGGACAGCCGCACTGCGCGCTACCGCCCGCACCGCGGTCGCAGTGCTCTGTTGTTTGGCTTGCGGCCGGAACATTTCCTCGAGCAGCGCCCCACCATGGAACCGAATCAGCACGCATTCGAAGTCACCCTCGAAGTCACGGAGCCGATGGGCATGGACACGCTGGTCTACTTCCCGGTCGACGGGGTCGAGGTCTGCGGCCGGGTCAGCCCGAACGCAGGCGCCCGCGCCGGCGCACCCATGAAACTGGTCGCCGATCTCGACAACATGCACTTGATCGACGACGCGACCGGGAAGGTACTCTAGCCTGCATTATTCATGAATACTATGAAAGTACCCGACAGTGTGTCAGCAACCATTCGGGGTTCGTGAAACATCCAGGCTAGAAAGAACTCTCTGCTATCTCTGCTACCTCCTGTTCAAGTTTTGGTTTCATTGTTTTGCTCCAATAGGGACAAAAGGCAATTGAACAGGAGATAGCGGATACCCTACGTGCGTAGCACGTCGGAGTACCCTTTCAGGAAGCGGAGAACACCTAGCCCGCATTATTCATGAATACTATGAAAGTACCCGACAGTGTGTCAGCAACCATTCGGGGTTCGTGAATCATCCAGGCTAGCAGGTTGATGCAATATGGTTCGTCGCTCCCGCGAAGGCGGAAGCCCAGAAACACGCTCACAGGAAAATAAAACACTTCTGGATTCCCGCCTGCGCGGGAATGACAGAAAAGACGCTCCTCAGATAGTTTGGCATCAAGCTGCCGGGACCGATGAACAATGAACCTGGAAAAAGCAGTTGCACCGCCAAGGACGCCAAGGACGGCAAGGACGCCAAGGATGACAAATGAATGCATCCCGCGGCACCTTCACCCTTCGGGTGAGTTCGGTCAGGCATGCCTCTCGCCTTCCTTTGCGTCCCTGGCGTCCTTGGCGGTGAATGAACTGCCGGATTTAGGATGAACCCAAGGGAGAATTCGGATGCAGTACTTGAACGGCAAAATCGCGTGGGTAACCGGCGCCGGATCCGGCATTGGCAAAGCGGCTGCGATCGCGCTGGCGCGCGAGGGCGCCACGGTGGTCCTGACGGGGCGACGCAAGGAACCGCTGGAAGACGTTGCACGCTCGGTGAAAGCCGACGGCGGAAGCGCCTTCGTCCAGGCGGGAGATCTGACCCGCGCCGCGACCGCGTCACGCGTGGCCAAAGCGATCCACGCCAGGCTCGGACGCATCGATATCCTGGTCAATAACGCCGGCGTCAATATCCTCAAGCGCAACTGGCGCCAGTTGGATGCCGCCGGCGCCAGCGACGTCCTGGAAGGCAATTTGTCCAGTGCGTTCTACTGCGTGCTGGCCGTCTTGCCCATCATGCGGGCCCAAGGCGAGGGTCTGCTCATCCACACCGCTTCCTGGGCGGGACGCTTCGTCGGCCCGATGGCCGGTCCCGCCTACGTCGCCGCCAAGCACGGCGTCGTGGCCATGAGCCACAGCATCAACTGCGAGGAGTGCGTCAATGGCATACGCTCCTCGGTGGTGTGCCCCGGCGAGGTCGCCACGCCCATCCTCGACCAACGACCGGTGCCGGTAAGCCAGGAGGATCGGGCGCGCATGCTGCAATCGGAGGATGTAGGGGACCTGATTCGCTACATTGCCATGCTGCCGGCACACGTCTGCCTGAACGAGGTACTCGTCACCCCGACCTGGAACCGCGGTTACGTCGCCGCGCTCCGGCAGCCTCAGGTCAAAGTATGATTGCGGGCATGAAATCCATCGCACACGACGAACTCGAGCCGCTGATAGGCGACATCTTCAATGCGGCCGGTTGCTCCCGCGCCGAAGCCGATCGCATAGCACGGCATCTGGTCGGCGCGAATCTGGCGGGCCACGACAGCCACGGGGTGGTGCGCGTGCCGCGCTATATCCAGATGAAGCAAGAGGGGCTGATTCTCGCCGACCAAACCGTCGACGTGCTGGTCGACACCCCCGTTCTGGCCGTGGTCGACGGAAAGTTCGGGTTCGGTCAGACCGTCGCGCCACAAGCTGTCGAAGTCGGCATCGCGAAGTGCAAGCTCATGGGCCTTTCCGCCGTGGCGCTGCGCAACGCCGGGCACATCGGCCGGGTGGCGGACTGGGCCGAGATGGCGGCCGCCGAAGGCCTCGTGTCCGTGCACTTCGTCAACGCAGCCGGCAGCGTCCTGGTCGCCCCCTTCGGCAGCGTCGAGCGGCGCTTCTCGACCGCACCCTACTGCGTCGGCGTCCCGATCGCGGGTCGCGCGCCGCTCGTGCTCGATTTCGCGACTTCCATCGTGGCCGAAGGCAAGGTCCTGGTGGCGAGCCAGGGCGGCAACGCGATTCCGGCCGATGCCCTGATCGGGCCGGATGGCCTGACCAGCGACAACTCCGAATTGCTCTATGGCGACTACACGAAGACCGGCAAGCGGGACATCCGCAGTGGTGTGGGCGCGTTGCGCACGTTCGGCGAACACAAGGGATCGGGCCTGGCCCTGATGTGCGAGATCCTCGGCGGTGCGCTGTCCGGTAATGGCGCCACTGCCCTGGGCCGGCGCTTCGCCAACGGCATGTTCTCTTTCTACGTCGATCCGAAGCGCATCGACCCCGGCGAGATGTTCCCTGCGGAGGTGCAGCGCTACATCGGCTTCGTGAAGCAAGGCAAGCCGGCGAAACCCGGCGGCGAAGTCCTGCTGCCAGGAGAGAAGGAGGAGCGCACCCGCGCCCAGCGCCTGGCGCACGGCGTGCCGCTCGCGGAAGAAACCTGGCGCTTGCTGCTCGATGTCGCGCGCGGTGCAGGCGTGGACGTACAGCGGTTCGAGACCACGTCGCGGCCACACGCGTAACGGGATGGAAGCCGGTTCGTCGCGCGCTGGTCCGTTTCACTCACCTTACGGAAACTTTGCGTCATGAAACGACCGGCGTTCCATTTTCTCACCTTGCTGATCCTGATCCTGACGAGTCTGGACGCGGTCGCGCAGTTGTCGGAACGCAAGGTCGACGTCTATAGCGAAGGCGTCCGAATGACCGGTACGGTCATCCATTTGCAAGCGCTCGAGGGCAGGAAGCTGCCTGCCCTCATCCTGTCCCACGGGTGGGGCGGGACGGCGGCGCTGTTGCGCCCGCAGGCGGAGCGCTTTGCGCAGGCAGGCTATTTTGTACTGGTATTCGACTACAGGGGCTGGGGCGAAAGCGATGCCCGCTGGGTGCGGGACGAATCGGCATCCGGCGCCAATGCCAGGCGGGAACTGCGTGAAGTGGTGGATCCGCTGGATCAGGCCACCGATCTCTTCAACGCGGTTCACTGGCTGATGGGTGAACCCATGGTGGACGTGAAGCACGTCGGCCTGTGGGGCACGAGTTTCTCGGGTGGGCTGGTGGCCTACGTTGCCGCGCGCGACCCGCGCATCAAGGCCATCGTCAGCCAGGTGGGCGCGTTCGGGCGGCCGCGCGCCGGCATGACGGCGGACGCATTGTCACGCGCGCAATCGGACGCCACCCGGCGCGCGCGCGGCGAAATCGGCTATCCGCCACCCGGCGCGCGCGAAATCGGCAACCTGCGTGGCGCGCCCGTGCGCGAGAGTTTTCTGCGCTATGCGCCCATCGCGGACATTGCCTCCATCAAGGGGTGCGCCATCCTCATCATCGATGCCGAGAAGGAGGAATTGTTCGATACCCGCGAGCACGGCGAGCTGGCCTTTCAGCGGGCCGCCGAGCCCAAGAAGCGAGTAGTGATCCCGGGGATATCCCACTACGGCATCTACGGCGTGGCACGCGATCAGTCGATCGATCTGGCCATCGAGTGGTTGGACCAGTATCTCAAGGGCGCGATGTAAGAAGTGCGTGCCGCTGTCCGCCGGCGCTTCGGCTTTGAGTTGACGGCGCATTGCTGAGGCGTGACGGCTGGGACGCAACAATCCTGTATCGTTTCGACCGGGTTCATCGACCGCAACGGCGGTTACGCGACCCCGGGCGCTTTTCGTGAACGGCGCGCGCCCGAACTTGTGACCCACATCGAGGAGCATCAAGGCCATGGAAAAAATGCGTGCCGCCCGTTATCTGGAACCAGGGCGCATCGTCTGCGAACAAGCCGCCGTGCCGGCGCTCGGCGACGGCGAGGTGCTCGTGCGCACGGAGCTGGCCGCCATCTGCGGCAGCGATTTGCATGTGGTGTACGACGGCATGTCCTTTCTGCCGCAGCCGTGTCCGCACGGTTATCCGGGGCATGAGGGACTGGGCGAAGTCGTCGATTCCAGGAGCCCGCTGTTGCGGCCGGGAGCGAAGGTCCTGACCTGCCCGGCGGGCCCGTACAGCCGCTGCTTCGCCGACTATCAGGTCCTTCCCGCCGCCCAGTGCCATGTGTTGCCTGCCTACCAGGGATCGATGGAACATCTGCTGATGGCGCAGCAGCTCGGCACGACCATTTTCGCTTTGCGGCAAATGCCCGCCGATGTCGTCGGCAAGACGGTGATGGTCATGGGCCAGGGCTCGGCCGGAAACTTCCTCGCCTACAATCTCAAGCGCGCCGGCGCCGCCAAGGTCATCGTCAGCGACAAGACCGAGGCGCGGCTCGCCGCATCCCGGGTGTTCGGGGCCGATGTGGCGCTGCAGGCCGCCCCCGAATCCGTGAAGCACGCCGTGATGGCGCATACCGACGGCCAGGGGGTGGACTACCTGGTGGACGCCGTCGGTCACGCGGATGCCTTCCTGCAGGCGGTCGACCTCGTGCGCGAGAACGGGCACATGCTCTGGTTCGGCCTTCCGGACACGATGAATCCGATCCCGTTCAATTTCTATGATTTCTTTCGCAGGAAGTTGCGCACCTACTCGACATACGGCGCGCAACTGGAACCCGACGGCGCGTCCTTCCGCCTCGCGCTGGACCTCATCGCCACGGGACAGATCGACGTCACGACGATGGTGACCCATCGCTTGCCGATCGAGCAGATCGACAAAGCCATGCGCATCGCCATGGACCGCTCGGACAACGCCGGCAAGGTGGTGGTGACGTTCTAGCAGGTTGATGCAAAATGGTTCGTCGCTCCCGCGAAGCTTGTCCCCGAATGAATCTATCGGGGAGCGGAAGCCCAGAAACACGCTGACAAGAAAATCAGACACTTCTGGATTCCCGCCTACGCGGGAATGACAGAAAAGACGCTCCTCAGATAGTTTTGCATCAAGCTGCTAGTGCTTCATCCTCTTTGGAACTTATGCGTCTCTGTAGCCAAAAAAACTCCTTCCCTCGCTTGCGGGGGGGTGGGGATGGGGGCATGTTTAGCGAGCACTTGCGGGATTCGCCCCCACCCTGCGCAGACCCACGCCGCCGAAGCGAGAAACGACGTCACCTTCGTGCTAACCTTCCCGCTCCCTCGTGTCGAGTGCCATTGCCTCCGATGAACGGCGCCGAAAGTCTTGTCCGAACCCTGGTCGCGGGTGGTGTGAACGTGTGCTTCGCCAACCCCGGCACTTCCGAGATGCATTTCGTCGCTGCGCTGGACAAGGTCGACGGCATGCGCTGCGTGCTGGGCCTGTTCGAGGGCGTCGTCACCGGCGCCGCCGATGGCTACTACCGCATGGCGCGCAATCCCGCCTCCACCCTGCTTCATCTCGGGCCCGGGCTGGCGAATGGTTTAGCCAACCTGCATAACGCGAAGAAGGCGGGCTCCGGCGTGGTGAACATCGTGGGCGAGCACGCCACCCATCACATCAAGCACGACGCGCCGCTCACGTCCGACATCGAAGGGTTCGCGCGACCCGTTTCGCACTGGATCAAGACTTCCCGTTCTTCGCAGAGCGTGGCGCAGGACGGCGCCGCGGCCATTGAGGCGGCGCGGCTAGCGCCGGGGCAGATCGCGACCTTGATCCTTCCCGCCGATACGGCGTGGAACGAAGCCGACCGCATTGCCACCACACCGCGCACGCTGCCGCCAGCCCGCGTGCCGCGGGAGAGCGTCGTCGAATCGGCGCGCGCGTTGGCGCAAGGAGCCGGGTCATTGTTGCTGTTGGGCGGTGCCGGCCTGATGGAGCGCTCGCTGCAGTGGGCGGGCCGCATCGCTGCGAAGACCGGTTGCCGCGTAATGGCGGGGGGCTTCAACGCGCGCGTGCAGCGTGGCGCCGGTCGCGTGCAAGTCAATCGCGTGCCCTATGTGGTGGACCTTGCGCTGGACACGCTGAAAGACGTGCGCCATGTGGTGCTGGCCGGCGCCAAATTTCCGGTGTCCTTCTTCGCCTATCCCGGCAAGCCCAGCGTGCTCGCGCCGGAGGGCTGCGCCAGCACGCGTCTCGCGGGCGTGGAGAACGACATCGAACAAGCACTCGAAGCCCTGGCCGCGGAACTGGGCGCGACCGCCACGCCGCCGATGTTCCTCGCGCAGTCCGCGCGGCCGCAACTACCGACGGGTCGCGTCACACCGGAAGGTCTTGGCGCCGTGCTCGGCGCGCTGTTGCCCGAACACGCCATCGTGGTGGACGAATCCGTCAGCATCGGCCGCGGGTTGTTTCCGCTCACCGCGGGCGCGCCGCCGCACGACTGGCTCAACAACATGGGCGGCTCCATCGGCTTCGGCCTGCCCGCGGCCGTCGGCGCCGCCATCGCGTGTCCGGATCGCAAGGTGATTGCCCTCGAAGGCGATGGCAGCGGCATGTACACCGTGCAATCCCTCTGGACCATGGCGCGCGAGGGGCTGAACGTGACCATCGTCGTGCTCGCCAACCGCTCCTACGCCATTCTCAAGGGCGAATTCGACAACGTGGGCGCCGGCACGCCCGGGCAGAAGGCCACCGACATGATGAGCCTCGACCGCCCGCACCTGGATTGGCTCGCGCTCGCAAAGGGCCACGGGATCGAAGCGGGGCGCGCAAACGATCTGGAAGAACTGGCGCGCGAATTCAAGCGTGCCCTGGCGGTGCAGGGGCCTTACCTCATCGAGTTGGTGGTGGCGTGATACGAAATCCCCGGTTCCGCGCGCGGCTCAGCCATGCGTACCCGAGATTGCGCTCCGGCGCCTTATCTGGATGAGGAATTTCCTTTTATTCGATGGCGCAAACAAGCAGCCGGAGATGGCCTTGATTATTATATCCATTTCGATATAATCTCATGAAGCCTGTAGCTTGGATTGGTGATAGTCGGCAAGCCGTAAAGGAATTTCCGCCGGTCGCTCGCCAGCGTATTGGCCGGCAACTGGCTAGAGTTCAAGTCGGTTTTGAACCCGAGGACTGGAAGCCGATGCCATCTATCGGTATCGGCGTGAAGGAGATACGAGTGCGGGAAAACGGCGCGTATCGGCTTATCTACGTGGCAAAGTTTTCCGAGGCGATCTACGTGCTTCACGCCTTCGAAAAAACGGCACAGAAGACACCAAAGCCGGCCATAGAACTAGCTCGGACCCGGTTTCGTGCATTGGTGAACGAGAGGAGAAAGATATGAGGGCACGCTTGAAGATCGAACGCGGCAGCGGCAACGTGTTTCGCGATATCGGGTTCTCGTCCGAGGAGGCGCAGAACCTGCATCTGCGATCCGAATTGATGACGCGCGTGGAACAATTCGTTAAACGCAGCGACGTAACGCAAGCCGAAGCCGCCCGCGCACTGGGTATCACGCAGCCGAGGCTGAATGACTTACTGCGCGGCAAGATCGACAAATTCAGCCTCGATGCGCTGGTCAACATGCTGGGCCATGCGGGTATGCGTGTGGAGCTGCGGGTGAAGAAGGCCGCGTAGCCGATTATGTTCGGGCGCGGAAACAGTACGAGAAAGCCTGGAATCCGAGTAGTGCTGAGCATCAAGCCTTGCCTTTTGCCCACCACAGGAGGAGAAATCAGGTAAACGCCCCACTCCGCGCGTCGTGCCCGCCATCCACCGTAATCACGGTGCCACTCAAATACGACGCCTTCCCCGATACCGCGAGGACCACGACGTTGGCAACTTCCGCCACACTCGCGGGCCGGCCTCGCGGTAGCGGCTTCACGAACTCGCGCCAGCGTTCCGGATCAGCAGGCTTGTCTGCTGCGCCTTTTCATCCTCGTAACCAGGCGCCCGGTTTCACTGCGCCGCGACCGATCGCAGGCAGACATCATAAAATGCTTCCGCCCCTTCCCGGCGCGGCGTAGGATTCCCGCAGAGATGTGGCGAACCGGCGGAACTATCCACACAACCCGCGCTGCGGTCAAAACACAATAATCGTCCTGAGGAGGAATACGAATGACCATCGCTGTCTCCCCGGAGTTTGAAAAAGCGACCTACTTCAAGGTCGCCTATCGCCTCATCCCATTCCTGTTCCTTTGCTACATCGTCGCCTTCCTGGATCGCGTCAACGTGGGATTCGCCAAGCTGCAGATGGCGGGAGACCTGGGCTACAGCGATGCCATGTACGGCTTCGGTGCCGGCGTATTCTTCATCGGCTACTTTATTTTCGAAGTGCCCAGCAACGTGGTCCTGGAACGGGTCGGGGCGCGCATGTGGATCGCGCGCATCATGATCACCTGGGGTCTTATTTCCTCCGCGTTCATGTTCGCGGGGCAGATCCACTGGGGCCCGATTGCGGGCGCGTTCGGCACCACCGACGCCGCGTTCACTTTCTATTTCCTGCGTTTCTGGCTGGGTGTGGCGGAAGCGGGTTTCTTTCCGGGCATCATTCTGTACCTGACGTACTGGTTTCCCGGCGCGCGCCGCGCCAAGATGGTTGCGCTGTTCATGACGGCGATCGGCGTGTCGAACGTGATCGGTTCGCCGGTATCCGGCGCAATCATGCAATACCTGGACGGCGCCGCCGGCTTGCGCGGCTGGCAGTGGCTGTTTCTGCTCGAGGGCATACCCTCGGTGATCATCGGCTTCCTCGTTTTCGTGCGGCTGCCGGACGGGCCGAAAACGACAAAGTGGCTCACGCAGCAAGAGAAGGATTTGATTGTCAGCCGAGTCGAGGAGGACAACGCCGACAAGAAACACCTTGCAGGCGGGCACAGCCTGCTGGACGCCTTCAAGGATGGCCGTGTATGGGCGTTGTGCATCGTTTACTTCTGCGGCGCCGTTACTTTCTACGCGGTCAGCTTCTGGATGCCGACCATCGTCCAGGAGTTGGGCATCGACAAGAAGGATTACTTGAAGGTTGGATTGCTCAGCATGATCCCGTGGACTGCAAGCGTCATTTCGATGGTCTACTGGGGAGCCCACTCGGATCGCACGAAAGAACGCCGCTGGCATTCCGCCTCGGGTTTCCTCGTCAAGATGGTGGGCCTGCTGATTCTTGCCCTTGTGCCGCACTGGCCCATTGCGTCGATGTTCGCCCTGACCTTGGTGACCATCGGATGGGGCGCTTACGTTGTGACGTTCTGGTCGCTGCCTACCGCGTTTCTCAGCAGTACCGCAGCGGCCGCCGGCATCGCCCTGATCAACTCGGTCGGAAATCTCGGGGGCTATTTCGGCCCCGATATGATCGGTCGCATTCGCATGGCGACGGGTGGCGCCACGGAGCCGGCTTTTTATACGCTGGCGGCCGTGGCCCTGCTGGGCGCCCTGATCATCCTGTTCCTGCCGAGGACCGAGCTCAAACCGGCGCCGCTGAAGACAGCATGACCTGGAGGGGAAGGTGACGAGCGCTGTGCGCCTGTGACAGAGTCAAGGACATGGGTAACACTCGAGTTCAAGGACATGGGTTACACCTTCTAGGTGAGGTCATCTCCGGAGACCGGGGGCAGCCCGGTGGCTGGTCACTTTTCTTGCGCGGCCAAGAAAAGTAACCAAAAGAAGGCCGCCCCTGGTGTCGCGCCTCGTATTCACGAGGTAACCCTGTGCTGCCTGCCTCGATGAGGCGACTGCGGAACTCGACCTGGTGAGGCGCACACAACGCGCCTCACTGCGGGACTCGAACAGTCCTCGTCGACTTCCCCACATCGAGTCGAGCTGCTCGGCGCGCCACAAGGGGGGGAAAGGTGCCAATGCAGTGTTCGAGCAGGCGGGTCTACAAAGAAACGCTTTTCATTTTCCAGCCGCGAAAGGGATTTTAGTTCCGGGCCGGTACCTTCATTGCATGTCGTGGTCTTGCCCATTTGAAGAGGGCGAAAGCATTGAACATATCAGTATTAATGATACTTTACATATATCACTATTATTGATAATATTCGTTTATCACTTTCACTGATAAAACGAATATGTCGCAGCTCCTTACAAACAGCACGCAACTGGGCCACATCATAAAGGCTAGAAGGCGTGCGCTCGGGCTTACCCAACATGCGCTGGCCACAAAACTGACGATCACCCAGAACCGCCTGTCACAACTCGAAGCCGACCCCGGTGCATTGAGCTTCGACCGTCTGGTCGACCTCCTCAACATCCTTGGGCTAGTTCTTCTTGTCGAGGATCGCCAGCCAGGTCGCAAGGGCGACTGGTAGCCATGGGCCGAAAATCCCGCAACCGGGAGCTTGCCGTTTGGGTAAACGGCCAGCTCGCCGGTAAATGGAAAATCCCCACGCGTGGCGAAGAAGAGTTCCAGTATGACGCGGCGTGGATCAAGACGCCCGAGGGCCGTCCCCTTTCCCTTTCCCTGCCCTTCAGCCTCGACAACGCGCCGATCAAAGGCAAGATGGTCGGTAACTACTTCGACAATCTACTACCTGATAGCGATCCGATTCGCCAAAGAATCCAGAGCCAGTTCGGTACCGACACCCGCACCGCATTCGACTTGCTTGCCGCGCTCGGCCGCGATTGCGTGGGGGCAGTGCAGCTGCTACCCATCGGAGCACAGCCGGGCGACCTTAAGAGGATCGATGCAAAGCCGCTCACCGACGCGCAAATCGAAGGCCGCCTTAAGCAAGCCGTATCCGCCAGTCGGTTGCGCGGACTTGAAGAAGACGAATTTCGCATCTCGATCGCCGGTGCCCAGGAAAAATTTGCTTTTCTTTATCACGACGGCAAGTGGTGCGAGCCATTGGGCAGCACCCCGACGACTCACATATTCAAGCTTCCGCTTGGTCTTGTCGGGGGCCGGAATGCGGACATGCGCTCGTCGGTCGAGAACGAATGGCTATGCGCGAAAATAATTCGCGCCTACGGCATTCCCGTTGCGTCCTGCGAGATTGGACATTTCGGGTCGCAAAAGGCACTCATCGTGGAGCGCTTCGACCGGCTGTTGCACCCCAGTGGAAATTATTGGCTTCGTCTCGTCCAGGAGGATTTCTGCCAGGCACTAGGCCTGCCCTCTTCGAGGAAATATGAAGCCGACGGCGGGCCGGGAATTCCAGACCTGGCGCGCGTACTCGGCGGTTCGGAAAACAGGGAGAAAGACCTGGCGGTGCTGCTCATTGCGCAGATCGTATTCTGGATGCTCGCTGCGGGCGACGGGCACGCAAAGAACTTCAGCATTCGCATTCTGAGACAAGGCCGTTACCATCTCACCCCGCTTTACGACGTGCTTTCATACTGGCCCATTGTCGGCAAAGGCCCGAACAATATTGCCCGGCAAGATCTCAGGATGTCCATGGCCGTCCGCGGTAAAAACAAACACTACCGATTGAGCGAGATTCTTCGCAGACATTTCAACGAAACCGCGGCGCTGATCGGTATTGGAGAAAACGCCGAGCCACTCATAGAGGAAATTCTAAAGCGAACGCCCGGCGTCGTGACCTCGATCCAGCGCGAAGTGCCCGATGGCTTCCCTCCGAATGTTCTCGATAGAATTCTGTCGGGATTAACCGACTCGAGCAGACGTCTGGCGGCCATGCCAGCCTAAGGGGTAATCGGATCAGGCAAAAGACAATCGACTTGTGAGCACCGCTCCGCCAGCGCAGTCCGCAGAACCACCGCACGTCGCGTCCCCGGCGCGGCGGCGCGCGCTCGGCGCCGCCGTCATCGGCAATGTGCTGGAGTGGTACGACTTCGCCGTCTACGCGTTCCTCGCCACGGTCCTTGCCAGGAAATTCTTCCCGGGCGGCGATGAGCTGAGCGCGCTGCTCGCGACCTTCGCGGTATTCGGTGTCGGCTTCGTCGTGCGTCCGCTCGGCGGCATCATCATCGGCCGCCTGGGAGATCGGCGCGGGCGCAAGATCGCGCTGTCGCTGACGATTGTGCTGATGGCGTTGGGCACCGTGATGATCGGGCTGCTGCCCAGCTACGAATCGATCGGCGTCGGCGCCTCGGCGTTGCTGGTCGCCGCTCGCTTGCTGCAGGGTTTCTCGGCCGGCGGCGAATGGGGAAGTTCGACCGCCTTCATCGTCGAGTGGGCGCCGCCGCAACGCCGCGGCCTCTTCGGCAGTTTGCAGCAAGCCAGCGTGGCGGGCGGGTTCCTGCTCGGCTCGCTCACTGCCGCCTCGCTGAGCACCTGGCTCAGCCCTGCTGCGCTGGAAGCCTGGGGTTGGCGTGTACCGTTCCTGTTCGGCAGCCTGCTCGGGCCGATCGGTCTGTACATGCGCCGCAACATCGAAGAAACGCCGCCATTCAAAGCGGCAGTGCAGGAGCGCGCAGAACGCGGCATCGCGTCCGCGCCGCATGGCTGGCGCCTGGCGGGGCGCGCGTTCGGTTTCACCCTGTTGTGGACGATCGCGTATTACATTTTCCTGAGTTACATGCCGACGTTCCTGCAAAAGCACGCCGGGCTGGATCGCGCGCAAGCCCTGTGGTCGAACACGCTGGCGCTGCTGGTATTGGTCGCAGCGGTGCCGGCGGCCGGCGCGCTGTCCGATCGCATCGGACGCAAGCCCTTGCTGCTCGCCTCTTGCGCGGCGTTTCTGCTGCTCCCGTATCCGTTGTTCGCGATGTTATTGTCGAACCCGTCGCTGCCGACTGCGATTGCCGTGCAAGTGTTGTTCGCATTGGCGCTCGCTCTTTTCTCCGGCCCCGGACCGGCGGCGATTGCCGAGATCTTCCCGACGCACATGCGTTCGACCTGGATGTCGATCGGTTATAGTGTGGCAGCGGCGTTGTTCGGCGGTTTCGCGCCGTACGTGGCGACGTGGTTGATCGCGCGCACCGGCTCCCCGCTGGCGCCGACCTGGTATGTGATTGGCGCTGCGCTCGTCAGCGCGATCACCATCGCCACGCAGAGAGAAACCGCGCACGAGGCATTGGCTTGAGACGTTCGCCATGAATCTAAAAAACGCCGTTGAACCACAGATACCCTCGCGCAGCGTGGAGTACCCTTTTAGGCACCGAGCCCACAGAGCAAAAACAGTCCCTTGTGTAAATCTATACTCCCGCCCGCATGTTGAGCATAAATTCAAAGGCAGTGTTTTGAGGTGTCGAATTTCTCTGTGCTTCCGTGCCTGTGTTGAGGTTTTTATTGAGCCTCCCAAAATACATGACAGATCTTGAATTCAAAGTCGTTTCCCTCATCCCCACCCTTGCTCCCGGAGGGAGAAGGGCTTTTGCCTCCCTCTACCTCCGGGAGAGGGAACGAGGGTGAGGGAAGCATTTGTCTTGAATTGTGAGAAGATCAATAGGATGAACGAACCCCCGCTGGAACCCTGGCAATGGACGGAGCCACACTGGCGCAGCATCGTCAACCACGTGCGTGCCGGGCGCCGGCTGCATCCCGCGCACTGGAAGGACAACGCGCGCTGCGCGTTCGCACTGTCGTTCGACTCCGATCACGAAACCAACGAGCTGCGCGACGGCGGAAAATCGATCGGCCGGCTGTCATGGGGTCAATACGGCAACCGGGTCGGCGTGCCGCGCATACTCAGGACGCTGCGACAACATGACGTGCGCGCGTCGTTCTATGTGCCCGCCGTGACGGCACTCCTGTATCCGGAAGAACAGCGGCAAGTTGCCGGCGATGGCCACGAAATCGGCATCCACGGTTGGATACACGAATTGAACTCGGTGCTGCCACACGCGGCCGAGCGTGATTTGATGATGCGCGCCGCGGACACACTGGAGCAGGTCACCGGCGTGCGCGCCGTCGGCATGCGCACTCCGTCGTGGGATTTCAGCCCGAACACGCTGTCGATCGCCATGGAAATGGGGTTGCGCTACGACTCCTCGCTGATGGCCGACGAGGATTGCTACGAACTGCTGCTCGATGGCGAGCCAAGCGGCGTCATGGAACTGCCGGTCGAGTGGGTGCGCGATGACGCGGTGTATTTCTGGATGCACCGCGGCCAGTCGTTCCGGCCCTACACGCCGCCTGCCGCGGTGTTCGAGATTTTTCGCCGCGAGTTCGATGCCGCGTACGACGAAGGCGGATTGTTCCAGCTCACCATGCATCCGCACGTCATCGGTTATCGCTCGCGAATCTGGATATTGGAAGAGCTCATTCGTCATGCGCGCCAGCGCGGCAGCGTCTGGTTCGCAACGCATGCCGAGGTGGTCGATTGGGCCTGCGCGCACGCCGTCTAGCCAACTACCTGGCCTTGAATATTTCTGCTCCGACGCCGCCAATTGTCCCAACAGCGTTTGACGCGCGCGCGCGAGCGGCCTAACGTACCCACTAGGTAATTCTTTTTCCAAGGTGGAACATGAGCGCTGTGTTGATTTCTACTAAAGGGCAAATTGTGTTGCCAGTCGCCGTGCGTAAAGCCTTGGGTCTCAAACCGGGCATGCGAGTCAATGTGGAGATTGATGGCAAGAAAGCCGTGATCACGCCTGCTCCGGTAGAGAAGATCGTGAGTCTGCAAGAGATTCAATCACTCTTGAAATACAAAGGTTCAACCGTACCGATCAGCGCCATGCGTGTGACAGGTTACAAGGGCTGACCCATGCGTGCAGTAAAGATCACGACCCTCGCCAACGTAGTGGTGGGCGAACGCATGGCGGTCCGCGCGGCGGCTGCCAGGGTTTTGCAGGGTTGGGACTTTGCCGACGCATTACATCATGCGCTGAGCGAAGGTTGTGAGGACTTCGCGACCTGAGTCCGACAGGCTCATGGGATGGGAATAGATCTGTCCTCCTTTTCGTCTCCCTGAAAAGTCTTGAAACAATTCATAGATGGACAGGTTTGGGTGGCCGAGCCGGTGCGTGATAATACGTCCATGCTAGTATTTCCGAAGCCTTTCCGCACGGCATGGGGCGATTTCCCGGATGTGCTGATTCATGCCGACGAGGGCGCAACCAAACGGCATCCGGACTACGCTGCGGCCAAAGCGGGCGGTGTGCGCGCGGCCAAACAACTTGTGACCGACGTCCTGCACGATCCCACCGTGGAGCGTTTGCGGCGGATAATCGGGGGACGGGAAGTTACGCTTGTGCCGGTGCATGCCGTGGAATCCTCCGGTATCAATAAGATCCCCGCCGTCATGGCAGAAGTGCTGAGCGAGCGCTTGGGAACACCCGTTGCCGGGGATATCGTGCAATCCAACCGGGCCGGGCACACCGGCGCCAGCGGCTATAAAAGGCTCGCGTTCCCGCCGCTGTTCGAAGGCGATGTGTCGCGCGGGCGAGAATACTTTTTGGTGGATGACTTTGTCGGGCAGGGAGGCACCCTGGCCAATCTGAAGGGATTCATCGAACGCGCCGGTGGCCGTGTCTCCGGCGCTACGACGTTGACAGGAAAGCCTTATTCGGCCAAACTCGCCCTCAATGCGGCAACCTTGACGCGCCTGCGCGAAAGACATGGACCTGAACTTGAAAAGTGGTGGATACGACAATACGGCTACGGATTTGATGCGCTCACTGAATCTGAGGCTCGGTACCTCGTCCGCGCCGACGATGCTGACCACATCCGAAATCGCATTGCTCAGGCGCGATCTGGTGCAGACGCTCGATGACGCCGCGGCCGTGAAGATCAAGCAGGCCGCCTGACCCGCCCGCGCATCTCCTCCGATCCCCGCGCTCGCGTGCGGGGATTTTTTTCGTCCGGATTGAAAGGTTCAGGGTGTCGGAGTAAAGCAACCGATGATGAGGAGTTTTTCACCGAGGCCACGGCCTTCATCGCCGACCAGAAGCACGACCAGGTGACAGCCAGCCAAGATTCCGAAGGTCTACGATGCCGCTCTGAAAGGAGCGGGGCTGGTGCAATCCGACGAATATATACTCTCTGCGCCCATGCCGCCTGCCGCGGTGTTCGAGATTTTTCGCCGCGAGTTCGATGCGGCGTACGACGAGGGCGGATTGTTCCAGCTCACCATGCATCCGCACGTCATCGGCTATCGCTCGCGCATCTGGATACTGGAAGAGCTCATTCGTCATGCGCGCCAGCGCGGCAGCGTCTGGTTCGCAACGCATGCCGAGGTGGTCGAGTGGGCCTGCGCACACGCCGTCTAGCCATTACCTGCCATTGGATATGTCTGTGACGTATTTCTTGGCGAATGGCAGGCAAAAGTCGGGAACATGCTGACGTGAGTGCCGGCACGCTGAGGCAGAAGGCCACCGACATTACTCGCGGCTCTGCCTGGGTATTGGACCATGACCGGCCCGCGGCCATAAAGCGCGAGAAAAGCCGGTTGTTCTCCTTACACAAGCGCGATTCGTCCGACGGCGGGAGGCAAAAGGCAAGGCATGCCCCTCCTGCGCAACCTGGCGACCTTGGGTTATGTGGTCCATTTCCCAAACTCGTTTGGCAACAGCGCCTTCAATCGCTCTACGGTTAGTGAATGTAGGTCGAACGTTAGGTCCAATTGCTGTAGCACACCTAAAAAGCGCCTCAGGCCTCCAGGCCCTTTCGTTCCCGCACCTCGGCGTAATTTCTGTGTTTCGGGATTGAAGTAAAACTGAGTGGCGAGCTCTACCGGTGCAGGCATATTCACAAATGCGGTCTCTATGAATAGCCGAAACGCCTCACTCGTTGTTACGCGCATCGGGTCAGCTAACAATACCCGACCCCGCTCGGGTGCATCGCGATGTGCCCGATATGCGAGATAAGGTCCGAGCAACGCGTGCCTATAGAATCGCCTAGTCACATCGGTTTGTGGAATCCAGGTAGCGCGCTGCGCTCCTACTTTGCGACTTCCGTCCGCGTCCACGGGGCAGACTTGATCGAAAAAGAACAAAGTAAGCCACGCCCAAAGCCCCGCGTCGCGCGGAATATCCCGATCTTTCACATCGGAAAGGATTTCATCTAGATACTTTGCCGCCTCCATACGATCGGCAAACTGCCGCTGCTCAATCTCAATTCCAGGCGCGATTACCTCCGCACAACTTGGATGCGTAAGCAATTCAGTAGGAACTGAGAAGATCGGCTCGGTAACTAGCGCATCGAGAAATTGTCCAAAACGAGTTAGGCCATTGTCGTTCAAACGATGAAGTTTCATGAAGAAACCTCCGATGCCAAATGATTCTTGTAGCGATTGACCATTTGAAAGTGCTGCGAGAAGCGTTTTACCGCCGCATCAATCCACTCCATCTTCTCCATTTCATCCGAAGTCGAATCCGGTGGATCGCCTAGACCTAAGGAACTTGCGAACCTTAACCAGCGCCCGCGCCACGACTGCGGGTCGTCGGCGTCGGGCTCCTCGTCTATGAATATTACGTAAGTAAGAATCTGTCGCATCGCCGAAGGGAATACTAGACTGCGAAACGCCTGAGAACCTGCAACTTCCTTCCAATCCTGCAGATGCTTGCTAATTTGAAGGATTGGACCGCTAGCACCAATTGCAACACACCAGACCTCTTGGCCAAGGTCCTCCGGTGCAGTCGGCAAAAGCGGAATGCGAGATTCGTCTTGGTCATCAGCAGATTTAATGGGAACCTGATCGGCTTCTGCGAGAAGCAAGCCTTCCTGCCCGCTCGGTGAAATTACTTTGGCACGAAAGAGTAAGCCATCCTTTGACGTGAACTCACTAAGGTTGCGCGATGTTCCCGCTGGTGAATTAGGCGCCTGCACCGTCCCGAAATCAAACCGCATGAACGTACTTTGCCGATAGGCTTCGAGATAGACCATAGCAGCAGGCGGTAAGTCATAATCGACGAGATTGAGCGCGGCGTCGAACTGCAGAGTCCCGTCGGAGTCATGAAATACAGATACCTCTACGTCTTCACGCAACAACTTTTTTCGTCCGGTAGAGTTAATTCGTCTAATTGCCATCTTGAGCCACCCGCGCAACCGCACGCACGTACAAATCGCGAGCTGGATCAAACCCGGTGATATTAAGCTGGAACGCCGGGTCCTCTATTTGAACCAAAAGAGTGTTGCCTTTCGCGTTAATTATGTTCATCCCCTTGATTTGCTTCGCCCAAGTTATTGGCGATGCCCCCACATCGAAATCTGCAGGGTGATATCGCCTAATGGGGTTTCCATGCCGCACGTCGTAGGCCATGCGGATTTCCAGCTGTGCAGGGGCAGGTGCACCTGGATCGCCTGGTCTAATTGAGAAACCACCGCTCAACCTTTCAATTCGGAAGGTCTTGGGTCTCGGCTTTACAACCACTTTGGGCGTATTAACCTCGGCTCCCTTCTTATCCTTCACCCTTCGCCTCCGCGTTGGAATAGCTTCATCCGTGGTGTCTTCGGGTTCCGCAGGAATTGAAAAGTAATCAATCGTGAGATACGGATCAGGCTTCTGATCGGCCTGGTGAGCAATGCGTTGTAGCTCGGACACACAGAAGCGAACGTAGTCGATCACCGCTGTTCCGAACGTGTATTTATTCTTGAAATTTCCTGTTGTCGGAGTCCATTGAGTATGGGCCGGGGTCTCTGCGTCTCTTAGCAACATCGCCAGCGGCTTATCTTCCACTATTATTAGCGCGCGAATTCGCGATGCTCTTGGCGCCTTAACATCCGAAATAATTAATTCGTCACGAATGAATAAGGGCTTCTCCGAATCTAACTCGCTCCGCTCAAGATAAAGATTGAAGAACGTAGACTGTGGCTTGCCCCCCTTTTCCCGAATGAACATGGGTAAGCGCAGCGCTATGCGCGTTCCAGCACTCGCCACTTTGCGCAGATCTTCCACAACAGCAGCCGGCACCAGATCACTGGACCATCTTTGAGCGCGCTCGCTGTCTGGTGCTACTAAAGGTACATACTCGTCAGGTGTGAGTGTTTGCGCCCAAAACGAGAAATTAACAAATGCTAAAACACTCCCGTCGATTGCATTCCCAAGCTTGCTTATTTCGTGAAGGAGTGAATCAACGTCGTGAAGTCTGCTTTCCCCCTCAGGAGTGGCGATCGTGACAGCCAGATGTCCCATCAAGATCGGGTAGAAAAAGCCCTGGAGCACGGCAATTGTTAGTTTGGTCCGGGTAATAATGTCATCACCATGGGCGTCGTACCACGGGACTACAACTGATAGTCCCGGTTCCTCTTTTCTCTTAATGCGGAAATCCGCTCGGAATTCCTCGAGAAGACTCGGTTCATGTGAGGGCAGCACGAAACCATCACTATTCCGCACGTCGCCAAAGTAACCGTCCGACTTGTACGATTGGTTTTCGACTCTGTGGTACTTGAGGATTGATCTACCTAGCAACAGTCGCTTTCCATCGTCCTCCCGGACGGTAAGACCAAAGAAGCTGCTGATGCGGCTAGCTCGCGGAAAAACCGTCTTACCAACACCCCAGCTTCCACGGTCCTGCTCGCCCTTGTCTGAGTGACCTTCAGCCCGGAAGAAGTTGAGAAAATTGTTCTTAACCGCGCTGATGACTTGATGCTCAGAATAGTCACCTGTCAGGCCCGTCGTTCCGAAATCTTCAAGAACGAGAAATGGACATATCTCTGATGGACTAGGCTGGTCGCGCAGCCCATTGCCGGGCGATTGAATGTGCCGCCATATTGAGCCGAACCAATGTGCTACGCGAGGCGTCGGCAATGCGGCAGATTCCTCAGAAAGGAATATTGAGGTGGCCGCGCTTTTTCGGACAAGAAATCGGGTCTGCTTAAGTGGACGAACTGCTCTATCGTAACGGCAGTAATGCCGA
>Ga0315286_10001554_pt1 | contig 20785 bp, 19 predicted proteins | sample YL17G10_0_MG_FD_205038 | JGI IMG/M metagenome (GOLD analysis project Ga0315286, IMG submission 205038) | Sediment microbial communities from Yellowstone Lake, YNP, Wyoming, USA - YL17G10_0 | ecosystem: Environmental > Aquatic > Freshwater > Lake > Sediment | place: USA: Wyoming | collected... | reverse complement strand
AGGAGGTCATCATGCCGAACCCTGCGTGGGTCACCTACGAACCGTGCGTTCAGTTGGCGGGCGGCAGGGCGGTGCCTGTCACGACCAAGGAGGAGGACCGGTGGAGGGTCATCCCCGAGGCGGTCGCCGAGCTCATCACTCCAAAGACCAAGATGATTCTGTTCAACTCACCATCGAACCCCTGCGGCGCCGTCGAGACGCATGACGACATTAGGGGGCTCGCCGACCTCGCAAAGGACCACAACCTACTCGTGCTCTCAGACGAGGTCTACGAGAAGATCGTGTTCGACGGCATGAAGCATTACTCCATCGGTGCAGAGCCCGGGATGATGGACCGGACTATCACAGTAAGCGGCTTCTCGAAGACCTACGCTATGACGGGCTGGAGGATGGGCTGGCTGATCGCCCCAAAGCTGATCTTCAAGGGGGTCAACAAGATCCAGCAACACTCTATCACGCACGCGGTCTCGTTCGCGCAATACGGCGCGCTCGCAGCTTTGACGGGATCGCAGGAGCCCGTGAAGATGATGGTCAAGGAGTTCCAGGAGCGCAGGGACCTCATCATGAAGCTCATCAGGGAGATCCCGCAGTTCCACTGTGATGTGCCCAAGGGCGCGTTCTACGTGTTCCCGAGGTACGACAACAAGATGAAATCCGATGAGATGGCCATGTACCTGATGGACAAAGCGGAGGTCGCATGCACGGGCGGGTCTTCATTCGGATCCGCTGGAGAGAAGCACCTGAGGCTCTCCTACGCCACCAACAAGAAGAACATCCAGGACGGCATGGAGCGGGTCAAGAAGGCCGTGGCGTGACCACGGCCGAGAAGAATCCTTCCTAGTCCTTTTCTCTCTTCGGTCTCTTCTTCACGACCTTCTTTCTTATGGTCTTGGGAGGTACACTTATCAGCTCCCTCGCGGGGTAGCTATCCAGGCTCAAGCGCTTGTGGATCATGTGTGGCTTGAACCCTAGCTGCCCCCAGACCGCCCTAGCCTCGAAGTTTGCGGCCGCCACCGAGAGCGAAACAGTGCTGATCTTGTTCTTGTGAAACCACCTGAGGGCGACTCCGAGCATCTCCTTCGTGATGCCCTTCTTCCTCTTCTCCTGCGTCACATAGACGTCGGATATCACGCCGATGGTCTTCTCCTTGAATATGGGCGCGTTCGGCTGGAGCAGGCAGAGCATGAAGCCGACGATATCGCCGCTCTCCTCAGCGACCACCAGCTTCGTGCTCTTCTCCGAGAACTTCTTGGCGAGGTACTTCGACCACTTGTCGCGGCTGTCCTCGGATGGCGCGAAATGGGGCGAGAGCTGCTTGTGAAAGTCCACGAGCATCTCCCAGAGGTCGACAACCATTCCCAGGTCCTCGATCCTCGCCTCGCGTATGCCTATTCTGATGCGCGCCATCTCTAGATTGGCTCCTGCGGGCTTGTCCCCTGCCAGGAGCTAATCTCACTCCCCTGACTTAAAGCCTGATGGAGATGGCGGACTTGAGGTCAGGGATCTTGCGGACCTTCTCGAGAACATTCGCGGGCAGGTCGTCGTCGAGCGCCAGGATCATCATGGCCGGGCCTCTTGTCTTCTGCCTCGCGACCTCCATGCTCGCGATGTTGACATCGTTGTCCCCGAGAATGGACCCGACCTTGCCTATCATTCCGGGCTTGTCGACGTGCCCGATCAGAAGGAAGTTGCCCGATGGCTCGATATCCACCGTGCTCCCTTCGATTTCGACCAACCTCGGGCCCTTGTCCGGGAGCAGGGTGCCAGCGACGGAGACGGTCACGCCGTCCGAGCGCATTGTCACTCTTATCAGGTTCTTGTACTGTCCAGCGTCCTCCGAGCTCGAGGTGACAACATCGATGCCCCTCGCTCTGGCCATGGCGAGAGCGTTGATGTAGTTCACGTTGTACTCCTCGGAGACGGGCCTCAGCAGCCCCGTGATCACACTCGCCGCGATGATCTTGGCGTCCCTGTGGGCGAGCTCCCCCATGCAGGATATCTCGATCCTAGCGGCACCGCACTTCTCCATCTGACATACGAGCGTCCCGAGCTTCTCCGCCAACGGCATAAATGGCACGATCTCCGGGTCCAGCTTCGCGGGCAGGTTGACCGCATTCTTGATGACGTTGTCCTTGAGGTACGCTATCACCTGTTCAGCAATCTCAGACCCGACCTCTTCCTGCGCCTCGTTCGTAGTGGCGCCCAGGTGCGGCGTCAGGATCAAGTTGTTGAGCGCCAGGAGCTTCGAGCCTGCAGGAGGCTCGCTCGAGTAGACATCCAGGGCCGCTCCTGCGATCCTGTTCTCTGAGAGGGCCTCGTACAGTGCGTCCTCGTTGACTACTCCACCCCTCGCCGTGTTGATCAGCATGCCCGTTTTCTTCATCTTGACGAGCTCGTTCTTTCCCAGCATGTCCTTCGTCTGGGGCGTGAGAGGCGTGTGGATAGTGACGAAATCGGATTCCTCCAGCAGGCGGTCGAGGGTGACGAGCCTGACATGGAGTCTCACACTGACCTCTGGTGAGACCAAGGGGTCATACGCGATGACCTTCATGCCAAGAGCGGCCGCCCGACGGGTGACCTCAGCACCGACTCTCCCTAGGCCGATGATCCCGATCGTCTTTCCCGAGACCTGCGACCCCTTCATCTCCTTCCTCTTCCACTCGCCCTTCTTCATGGACGCGTCCGCCTGGGGAATCCTCCTGGCCAGAGAGAAGACAAGTCCGATTGTGAGCTCCGCCGTGGACACGACGTTACCGGATGGGGCGTTCATGACCAGAACCCCACGCTCTGTCGCCGCATCGACATCTATGTTGTCGACGCCTATCCCTGCTCTGCCTATGACCTTCAGCTTCGATGCCTCTATGACCTTCTTGGTGACCTTCGTGGCGCTCCTTACCAGGAGCACATCGTAGTCCTTCATGATCTTAACAAGCTCGTCCTCTTTCAATCCCGTCCTGACGTCCACCTTGTACCCGTTCGCCTTGAGCATGTCCACTCCGCTCTTCGAGAGATCGTCCGCGACGAGCACTTTCAATTGGCTCATTGTCCCAAACACCCTTGCCACGATTTTGCGGAATGAGAACAGAGGCTCCTGAATATCAATCTGTTGGCTGGGCGTTACGTCGAGACTGTATGTTTCTGTCCTCTCCGACGCCTGATTGACATGCGATGAATGCCCTCACATCCAGCTCAAGAATCACTATATATCCCGCGAATCGTACTTGTCCTGAACCGGATGCATACCGCCAAAGAGAGGTTAGCCGTCCAGTGCAAAATCGAGGACGCGTTCGAGTACGTCGCCGATTGGCACAACTTCGTGAACTTCCTCCCACTGTTTCTCAACCTCAAGCCGACCAGCCTTGTCGAGTACGGCCCAGGCTCCTCGTTGGAGGCTACGTTGGTCGTGGGCAGGCTGCAGGTTTCGACGGAGCTGGACACGGTCGAGTTCCAGAAGAACAAGCGGCTCGTAGTGAAGGCCAGCAGAGGGGTCAGGATCAAGCTGGTATGGGAGTTCAAGGATGTCGGGGGCAAGGTCCTCGTATCGTTCGATTTCGACTATGAGGTCCCGCCTGCCCTTGTTCTCAACCAGACCGAGCGGGAATCGGTCGAAAAGGATCTGGACGCGACCGTCGCGAAGAGCATGGAGCTCCTGAAATGGATCCTCGAATCGATGCCGCCGAGCGAAGACTGACCGCGTTCAAGCCCCTGGCGGAAGCATGTTCGGTATGCCGTCCTCGATGGGGTAGTCGATCTTGCACTTGGAGCACCTGATGCTCCCCTCCAAGACCTCTCTCTCGTCCTCCTTAGTCACCGTGAGTTCGAGAGGGTGTTGCTTGCATACGGGGCACGCCAAGATGTCCATCAGCTTCCTCTTCATAAACGACCCATGAGAAATGGTCTGCCCTGATAATAAGGCTTTCACGAGGCAGAGCCAGCAGGGTCGGCTGTGCCTCCAACACCTGGAAAGTTAGATATCCTCTCTCCATGATTGACCTCCGATGAAGGTTCTGGTCACAGGAACTTCGGGCCAACTGGGGTCATATGTCGGCGAACTCATAGCCGAGGACCACGCCGTCTCCGGCATGGACATTCGACCTTGTCCATACAAAGCCCTTCAAGCGCTCGCATCCAAGGGGGACATAAGGATGCCAGCGGATGTCAGAAAGGCCGTCAGAAATGTCGATGCGATCGTCCATTGCGCCGCACAGGTCAGCGTCGAGCGATCCATACAGAATCCGCTCCTTGATGCTGAGACAAACGTGATCGGCACGCTCAACCTGCTTGCCGCCGGGGCGAAGGCCGAGGTTTCGAAATTCATCTATGTGAGCAGCGCGGCAGTCTATGGCAACCCGCAGTACCTCCCAGTCGATGAGAAGCACCCGACGGACCCATTGAGCAACTACGGAGCCAGCAAGCTAGCCGGCGAGAAGTTCGCACTCGCGTACGCGCGCACTTCGGCAATGGATGTGGTCTCCGTGAGACCGTTCAACTTCTACTCTCCTCGAGCAGACCCAAAGAGCCCCTATTCTGGTGTGATAACGAAGTTCGTTTCGCGAGCGAAATCGGGCAAGCCACCGATCATAGAGGGCGATGGAATGCAGACCCGCGACTTCATACATGCAAGGGACGTCGCGGCAATGATCAGACTTGTCATCGTCAAGGAAGGACTGTCCGCCGAGATCTTCAACTGCGGCAGCGGGAAATCGACAAGCATTCTCGATCTCGCGGATATCACGATAGCAGCTTCTGGGAAGAAGCTCGTGCCAGGCTTCGCTGAGCCCAGGAAGGGGGACATTAGGCACAGCCTTGCCCACACGCGACATTCGCGCAAGGTGCTCGGCTTCAGGCCTAGGACATCTCTCAGAGCCGGGATCGAAGAACTGCTCCAGCGATCGTAGACCATTCTCTGCTCGTGACTATCAGTGGATTTTGAGAAAACATATGAAAAGGGATTACGGAAGAGGTTTAGCGAACTGTCGTGGTCCTGGCAATGCGCCCGATCACGGTGGCGGGAGCTGCTCTGCGGGTGGCGGCGGCAAGGGTGCCGCCTTCGCCTTCCCTCCACCGATCCTACCCTTGAGGAACGGCAGAACGATGAGCACTATCAGCAGGATGATCACGAGCAGGAGCAGCACGAAGTTGAACATGCTTAGGCCGCCCACATTCGAGTCCCAGGCTGACTGGTGCGCCTTCACCTCGAAGGACACCTCGTCACCGGACAGATAGTTGCCCGTCACGCCGTCGTACAGGTTGAAGTCGACCCAATACCAGCCGTCCACCGCGTCATCTGGTATCGTGTACTCGAACGTCCCAGAGTCGGTTGTGAGGAGAACCCTCTGCTCGTTATCGGCCCCGGTCACCCAGATGTACACATAGTACACAGGCAGGTCCTCTGCGCCGTGCGTGTCGATGGTGAAGCTAAAGCTCAGTTTGGTCCCGCTATCGAAGGCGCCGTTGACGAAGTTCGAGTTCGTCTCCCGGACTGCATTGATCTCGTACACTGCCGTCAGGTACACCGTGGACGATTCGGTCATCGAGTTGCCAGTGCCGTCATTCAGGGTCATCGTAATTGTATATCTCGCCGACGCGTCCGCACCTGGTGTAACATACGGTACGACATACGATACAGTGCCTGATTTAGCGAAGGTCAGGTCCTCAGAGGCAACGACATCGCCATTGTCGTCGACCACGACATATGACAACGCCCCACTCGTGAGCCCGGTCTGGATGTTGTACGCCCACGCTATGGTCTCACCAGGCCTGAACGAGTCCGTCCCAGGCTGGATGACGATGTCCGCGAGGCGGACGTACACTTCATTCTGTCCAAACAGCAGCCGACCGTGTAAGTTCACCACGCCCTGGACATAGATCCAGTCCACATATCCTACCGGGATATCGTATGAGCCAGTGTCGGTTGTGGTGGTGTCCGATCCGATCATCGAAAAGCTGCCGTCGTAGACCATGTAGTAGACCGAGCTCGCGGGCGATTCTACATTGTTCCATACTGTGGTGAACGAGAACTCTGCCGTTTCACCGGAGTAGTAGTAGTCGTTGGCGAACTCCACAGTTAGGGATCCTGACCAGATGACATCGAACGAGGTCATCTTCGTGACGGTGAACCCGGACTTGGATATCGTGGCCGTGACCAGATAGCTACCCTCGGCCGCGTTCGTGGCTAGAACGAACTGATGCTGCACCACGCCGTTCCTGTCGGTCATGAGGTTGGATACTCCATAGCCAGTGATCGCAGTCCCGTTGTACTCCACGGCGATGTCGACATTGGCGCCCATCACGTCTTGCCAGCTGATCGTCGCGCCAACAGAAACCGTCACGATATCTCCAGGCGAGTATGACGTGTCATCGAGATCGATGCTTCCGCCGAGCTGGTATATGTAGAGCGTCTCATAGTCCACATACGACCTTCCGCCCGAGCCGTTGCCCCAGAACGTCATGTAGACGTTAGAGTACAGAGCGATATCAGATGGCACTGTGAACATCGTCGTTCCGGATGTGCCTGGGAACGTTCCGTGGATCCACATCTCGGCCGCGGTGTCGTTCTCGTAGTTGGCGTTCCACTCTATCGTGGCGCCCGTGACCGAGCCGAGGTCGGACAGGTTGATCATCTCATAGTATATCCAGATCGTCTCGCCTGGCAGCACATAGGACCTCTCGACCAGGATCTGCAGGACATACATCTGAACGTTGAAACTCGCGCTGTACCAGATCGTGTCGTCCGCCTGCGCCTTCACATAGACATAGTAGATTCCGTCGGGTGCGTTCGAAGGCAGGGTCCATTCCATGACCCATGAGCCGTCGACGGCTAGCTGGTTGTTCCAGTCCCCGAAGACATGGTCCGTATCGTTGACAATCTGGACATAGAACTCGTCCGTCTGCCTGGTGACCAGGCTCATCGTTATCTGCTCCCCGGGGTAGTACCAAGGCGATGGCGGCGGACTTAGTGTCAGCCCTTCCATCTTCAGGACTATCTGGGACCTCGCGATCTCGGTCCACCAGCCTGTGTTGGCCAGCAGGACGACGTCCATCACGAGCGCACTCTGGTCGCCGAAATTGACATAGCCAGTGTTGAGCCATTGCGCCCAAGGTGCCGCAGACCAGCTGCGGTATTCTCCAGTGGCTGGATCGTTTGTGTTCGCCCAGAGCCAGTCCTCGACGTTCCCCGTCGGGCCGATTAGTTCGACCTCGATAGGCATGTCCGTGGGCACGCCCATGTATTCGAGGGATACGTTCACATAGATCCGTTCAGAGTCCCCAGAATACGGGTTGTAGAAGAACACGTTCCTCGGGGCTCCTGTTCCGTCTGTCGCCTGCACGCTGCCCGTGTAGTACACCGCTGCGGTCGTAGGAATCGCAGCGAAGGCTACGGCAACCATGCTTAGCGCCAGCGCTATGCTTACAATCAGACTTTTCATTGCCTATCCCATCCCGGTAATAAATTGGCGTTCATTATATATAAGTTTCGTGGAAGATAGTCCCGTCTGGCTTTCACTCGTAAACAGTATTATATAGAGTGCGGACGAGCGCATCCAGCGATGCTATTGCTCGATATGATGGTGGTCTTCTTCCCTGTGCCCGGCCGTAGTTCGCATCTCTTCCAGGTTTCTAGCGCTGAACGGGGACATCGCGCGGAGCTTCTTCACTATCCCTGGCATGATCTCGAGGACGTAATCAACATCGTCCACAACGTTGCCGCGGCCTAATGTGAACTGCACTGCGCTCTGCGCCTCCTCAGTCGGGATCTCGCATGCGAGCAGCACATGAGATGGCAGGAGGCTCTTCGATGTGCAGGGCGAGCTAGAGGAGACCGACACGCCCATCATGTCAAGATTCAGGAGCATGGATTCGCCCTCGACGTATCTGAACCTGAAGTTCGCGTTGTTCGCCAGCCGCCTAGTTGGATGGCCGTTCAAGAATGAGTCCTGGACTCCGTCGAGTATCCCCTTGATCAGCCTATCCCTCAGGGTCTTGAGCCGCTCCATCTCTTGCGGCATCTCGGCCTTTGCGATCTCCGCTGCCCTGCCGAAGCCCACTATGCCGGGAATGTTCTCAGATCCCGATCTAAGGCCGCGCTCTTGTCCTCCGCCCTGCTCGACCGCTTCGATCCTCGTGCCATCTTTGACATACAGCGCCCCCACTCCCTTGGGGCCGTACATGTCGTTCGAAGAGATCGTCATTAGGTCGATCTTCGAGCGCTGGACATCTATCGGGGTCCTTCCGCTTGCTGCGACCGCATCGACATGGAAGAAGACATCTCTCTGCTCCAGCAGCTTGCCTATTTCGTCAACTGGTTGGATGGTGCCAATCTCGTTGTTGGCCATCATGACGGATACGAGAACCGTGTCCTTCCTGATCGCGCTGTCTATGGCAGAGAGGTCGACGAAGCCATCTCCTGTCGGAGGAACGAAGGTCACCTCGAAGCCGTTCTTCTGGAGGGCCTTCATGATGTTCAGCACGGAGATGTGCTCTATGGCGGAGGTGACGATGTGAGCGCCCTCTGCCTTCATCCTCATCGCGACCCCTTTGATGCCCAGATTGTTCGCCTCGGTGCCGCCAGAGGTGAATATGATCTCCTCCTTCCTCTTCGCGTTCACGAGCGCGGCTACCTTGGTCCTCGCCTCTTCCAATACCTTTCTAGGCTCCCGGCCAGCGTTGTGGAGTGATGATGGGTTGCCGAAGGTCTCTGAGAAATAGGGCATCATCGCCTCGAGCACTCGCGGCTCTACTGGAGATGCGGCTGAATAGTCGAAGTATACCCTCTTCCTGGCTCCGCCCATTCCGTTTGACATGCTTCCTCACGTCCCCGTGGAACGAACGCCCTGCCCAGCCTAAAAGGTTAGCACTGCGTCGTACTCGAGCACGAGGTCGTTCAGAGTTGCTGCGCCGACGACCTTCGAGGGCTGCTCGAACTCTTCGGGCGTGGCCTTCGTGCCCCAGAGCTGCGCGCTCTGGGCGCAGATCATCATCTGGACGCCCGCCTTCGCGGCCTGGTCCATGATTTCTTTCAGTGTTGGGAAGCTCCCCATCTTGATCTTCTGCGGCTCGCCCTTCTTGATGCCCAGTATCCCCTTCGCGAGGAAGTACACTGTGGCGTCTATTCCCATTGCCCTAGCGGTGGACGCTAGCACGAACGGTGCGTACAATCTCTCAGGCGTGTCTGGACCTGAGGTCTGAACGTAGAGTATCTTTTTCGCCATCTTCATTCACCTCTTTCATGTCTTTCTTCTGATCATGAATCGGTAACCTTCCTTGATCTTCTCTATCGAGATTAGCTCCTGTCCCGCATGCTTCGCCCAGCTCTTTATATCGGACTCGGATGCAGGGTCGTCCGCCAGGACTTCCAAGACCTGGCCTATGGGGACGGACGACATCTCCTCTCTGGTTCTGAACACCGGCTCCGGACAGTAGAGGCCGATGCAGTCGAGGGTCCTCGTGGGTTTCTGGGGCTCTGCGCCTCGCTCTGACATCAAACATCCTCCTGCAGGCCGCCTTCGCAGACGGCCTCATCTAGGATAGCGCGATATCCATGCCGCCTGAATGGATAATCATTGTGCCTTCTCCATAAGGTCCGAAGCATGGCATTCTGTTCTCGACCCTATGGCCGGAGCATGGCTACTCTTCCCAATCTTCCCCCGAACCGCCTGGTCCCGAAGCCCACACTCCTTCTCGAGAACACGCTCGGCAGCTGATCCGATTGTAGCTTCGCCAGAACCCTGATGGCTGCAATGCCCGTAGGCGTGGCCCTCTCTCCTGGGCAGTCCCCTGGCTGGTGCTTCATTCCCTTCAAGAGAAACTCCGATGCTGGCGATGGTATACTGACTGCGCCATGGCTTACAACCACGATGCCTTGGCCAGTAGTGATGGTCGTGCATGCGAATCCTTCTCCGTCCGATTCCTGGAGGATCGACGATACAAGCCCTATCCCCGCCATGTTCACTAATGCCTCAGGTCGCCCGATTTCGTGCAGGTGGACCCGTTCCTTGGCGACCCCGTGGGCGCTCGCCTCCGCCTTGAAGATCTGCTCGAGAATCTGCATCCCAATCGATGACTCGGATTTCAGAGTCGTCTCTATGGTCCGGAGCGCCTCGTGTGCCTCCCGATACGATACGCTCGTCTTCCCAGCCTCTTTTTCAAGGTAGCTTATCCCAAGGCCGGTGTCTCCGGAATCCTCGAGCCGAGACACTCCCATCTCGATTCCAATCTCGGAGGAGGCCCTCTGAAGCCTGGCGACGATCTTCTCTCGTTCCCCGTCGCCCAGCAAGCCAAGGAGAGCGGCTAGAAGCATGTCCCCGGACAGGCCCTCGCGAGCGTCGATGTAGATCATCCTGAGGGCAAAGCGCGAGTCATGGCATAATGCTCGCGGTCCGGCCAGAAAGCCAACTGAAAAGACTCGCTCATGCCTTGGGCTTGGGTTTCAGCTTCCTGGTCTTCGTTCTCTTCGGACCGTTCGCCTGTGGGCTGCTCGCGACGGGCGGAGGCACCTCCTCGGGCGTCAAGGCCTCTCGGGTCGGCATGATCGGACCTGGTCCTTCCTCGAGGGCATCAGTCGGCGCCTGTTCAGCGGCGACCCTCTCCAAATCCGCCATCGAGGTCTTCCTCCGCTGCTCGTCGACGAAGTTCGCACCGCATTCTTTGCAGGTCGCCGATTCCTCCAAGACAGTGGCTCCGCAGACTGGGCATTGGTAGCTGAGATCACTGGAAAAGTCCGCGCCGCACTTTGGGCACCGGTCCTCTGAGCCGTCCAGGAGCCAGGAGCATTTCGGACAGCTCAGCTTCTTTGCCTCCTTTTTCACCTGACGCGCCTCCATCTCGATGATCTGCATCAGGAGCTCGTCAATGCTCTGATCGGTGGCCTTCGCCCCCGCCTTTTCTATGAAGTCCACATAGGTGACGTGGCATGACGGACAAGAGGTTGCAGTTTGCTGTACATGCTCCCCGCAGAAGGGGCATTCGAAGCGGGTATTCTCGTCGTATTTGGAGCCGCACCTGGGACATGCGTCTTCCTTGCCTGTAACCCTGAACCCACAGACAGGGCAGCCGAACAACTTCTTGCTTTCAGAGGCCATGGCGATTCGTGCCGGCTCTTTATTGGCGTTCGGGCACCAAAACGCTTTCGGTGGTTCAAGTCATCCCTATTGAAGCATGGGCGTCGGCTGGTGCGAATAGGAAATGATATATGAACGCCGGGTCATCCATTGCATCAATCGGTCATCAGTTGGGGGATTGGAGCATAGGGTGACTAGAATGGATCGCCGCTCTTGTGTTGAGTGCCTGATTGTCTTGACTGTTCTCTGCGTCTCAGCTTTGGCAGGTTCTGCCGCAACGACCTCCGGCACGCATGTGCCAGCTCGCATACTCCAGGACACAACTCCACCAATTGCGGTGATCGCACCCCTGCCCATGTGGGTATCGAACGGCACCGAGGTCATCCTAGATGGCACAGGATCCTACGACCCCGGCGGCGGCGTTATCAGGAACCATACCTGGGAGATCAGGCTGGTTAGTCCAGACGCCACGACAATGTGGTATTTCAACACTCTTCTGTTCTTCAAGTTCCGAGAGCTAGGAGTCTACAGCATCAAGCTTTCGGTAATGGATGCAGAGGGCAACTGGGGCTGGGACTTCACTGCTGTGGGAACCGTCCTGGACATAGACAACGACCAGCTGCCCGACTGGTGGGAGGACAGAATGTTCGATCACAACCTCAACCAGACAGGCACTGGAGACCCTGACGGAGACGGATACTCTAACCTCGAGGAGTTCGAGGACGGGACCGATCCGAATGTCTGGAATGCTCCTCCGCCCTCGACCGGTTTTCTAGAAAGAAACTGGAAATATGTCGCTGGGGGGATCGCGATTGCCGCCGGAGCGGTTCTCGCGCTGCTCGTGCTGATGAGAAAGAGGGGCAAGGTCAAAGTGAAGGAGAAGATCGCAGCCGCGATAGAGATCGAGAAGGCGCTCGAAGAGGAGAAATAGACCTCCTACAGGGTTGCGAGAACGACGATGACGCCAAGGACCGCGCAGTAGATGCTGAAGAGCCAGAGCCTTCCTGACCTGATCGCCTTGAGCAGGTACTCGATCGATGCAAGGCCTATCAGGAACGCGGACACCAGCCCTATGATAAGGTTGCCGAGGTTGGCGTCGTAGCTGTCCAGGTTCACGAGCCCGAACAAGAACGCGCCCAGAATGGCAGGCACCGAGAGTAGGAATGCGAACGTGGCCGCCATCTCTCTTTGAATCCCTCTGAACATCCCCCCGGAGATCGTCGAGCCGCTCCTGGATATTCCTGGCAGGATCGCGACTGCCTGGAAGAGGCCGATGGCGATCGCATCTGCAAACCTCACGTTCTTTCGCGTGGCCGTCTTGCCCCGCCTCTCCGCGAAGAAGATCACGCCTGCGTTCACGACCAGCATTGCCCCGACAAGCGTGAGGTTGAACGCGTCCTCAATGTACCCACTCACGAGAACCCCCAGAACTGCAATCGGAACGGTCGCCACCAGGATGAGCAGCCCAAGCATCCGAAGGGCCTCCTCTTGAGGCCCTCTCCTCTCCTTCGGGGTGAAGGCGGCGACCACGATCCTCGTGATCTCCTTCCGGAAGTAGACGCAGACAGCGAAGAGCGTTCCCAGGTGGACGAATAGGTCGAACAGCAGGTTTTCCTTTGCTGGAAGGCCGAGAAGTTCCTCCGCGATCGCCAGGTGGCCCGAGCTGGAGATTGGTAGCCACTCGCTTATTCCCTGGATAACGCCGAGGATGAGCGCCTCGAATGGGTCCATTGGTCGCCAGAGAGCCTTTGGCTGTATTCAAGGTTCGCCGGTTCTGTTGCATTATCGGGTGGTGACCTCTAGGTCACCCCACAAATGCCACTCGTTCCATTCGGCTCCGATCGTGCGCCCGTCACCGGGTCGTATAGGATCATCATCACGTCATGCTGGAACGCGCCGGGGTTGAACCGTAAACCCCCTGCCATCCCCTTCGAGAAGGCTGTCTGCAGCAGGTTGATGCTGGCATTGATGTGCCTGTCCATATGCCAGCCGCACTCGCACGCGAACTCCGCACCCATTCGGGAATCTTTGATCCTCCCACATATCGGGCATGTTCTGCTGCTGTTCCTTGGATCGATCTTGATCACTGGAACGCCTCTCCATTGTGCTTTGTATTCGATGATCTGATGGAGTTTCCTTCTGGGCCACATGCTCAGGCGCCGATTCAGTTCCTTGCTCCTTTTCGATTTGAATCCTTTCAGGTCCTCGAGAACGATTGCAGATCTCCGCTCCTCCGCGAACTTCAGGACGGCGTTCGCAACCTGATGGAGCCTGCACTCGATCCGGTGGTGCTCCCTCGTTCCCTCTCTCCTGCACAGTCCTCTCGAAATTCGTCTGTCGCGCGCCTTCTTCTTCTGGAGCCTCTTGCGCCTGTCGTGATGCCGTAGCTGGATGATGGCGACTTCTGAGAACTCAGCTTTGACGACCTTGGCGACATCGCCTCCAACGAACACGCCGTCCAGGCTCCTCTCGTTGGTGTCGAGCGACAGCACTGATTCGGGAGCGTACTGTCTGGGGGCATTCTTCCTGAATGCGACTATTACTCGATTGGGGAGAACGGTGAGGGAACCGAGAGAGAGGGCAGTGTCATCCATATACTTCCGATGATACTGGCTGACGACGAGCTTCAATTCGACATGACAGCCAGCCCTGATCGGAAGGTCGATGATTCCGGACTTCCGATCGAGTCTGTACGCCTGGTTCTCTGCTTTCATCATCAGACGCTTGACATAGGGGATTCTGCACGCCACACCTTTCCTAGCTCGTCTGCGGTGGTTATTGAGAACGCTCCCGGCCACTTCGAACGCTGATACCAAATGCTGGGAGTACATCTTCGGGTGACCTTGGCGAAAATCCTTGTATGCAATCCTAACCAGGGCATTTCTCGATGTCACCCGTGCCTGCAGGCCTGCCCTGACCGCATTGTTGACTGCCAATCTGAAGTCTTCGAGCAGGAACTTCGCTTCGGATGGGAGGTTCGACTCCAGATAGAAGACGACCCCCTTCACCAGCATCTCGTTCTTCACGATGACTAGTGTATTACGTTTTTTCGACTACATGTAGCACCAGGAGGTCGACATCCACGCTTTCCAGCGTCTTCACCACCTGATTCGTTACAGAACCGGGGGATATCAAAGTAGATAATGATGTAACAACCTATTTATCGCAAGGGATGGGTAGGTGAGGCCACTGGGCCCTCCTGGGCCGACTGGTCAGGCCGCGACATTCCTGTGGCGCGCCAAAGGAACAGCGAGAGTAACCGAATGCGACTGATAGTACTTGTCTCTTTGACAATAGCACTGGCGGTCCTCACTGCCGGCTCGATTCTTCCGGCCGCGAATCTCAGCGGTCATTCGACCGCGATCAAGAAGGCTATGATCTCTGTCACGAACAACTCTGGGAACTTGGTTGTCGAGGCCATCGGACAGGAATCATTTGACGCTGTTCTCAGCTTCGCGCATAGAGAAGGCCTTGCTGTCAAATCCTCCTACGAACCGGGTTGGCTGCTGGCGCTGGAGATCAGGCAATCGGCTGCGTATATTGCCTCCAAGATCGCTGACATACCAGGTGTCAAGAGCGTCTCGACTGAAAGCAAGGCTCACATCGATTTCACACCTGACGATCCGGGGATTACATATCAATGGGGTCTGGACACAATTAACGCTTATGAGGCCTGGGACATCTCGAGAGGCACCCACGACGTTGTCGTTGCGGTGCTCGATACGGGGATAGATTGGAATCATCCCGACCTCTCGAGCAACATGTGGAATGACACCACTGGTCTCTATCACGGATACAACTTCGTAGCAGACAACTGGGTTCCTATGGACGATAACGTGAACGGGTACGACAGCACCGGTAAGTGGGTGCCGAACCAGTACACATATCACGGCACCCATGTCGCTGGTGTCATAGGCGCGGTCACGAACAACGCCGTTGGGATGGCCGGCCTTGCCCAGGTTCGACTCATGGCTGTCAAGGTCATGAACGACTCCGGCGAGGGTACGGACTATGATGTTGCTAGAGGCCTCCGGTGGGCCGTCGACCACGGCGCCAACGTAGTCTGCATGAGCCTGGGAGTCGAGAGCCAATCATTGACTCTCGAGAGCGCCGTCGATTACGCATCGAGCAACGGCGTCGTGATGGTCGCTGCCGCGGGAAACAGCGGCTCCAGCGTGATCAGCTACCCGGCTCTATATGGCCAGGTAATCTCTGTGGGCGCGACGGACACCCTGAACAGGAGGGCATCCTTTAGCAACTTCGGCATCGGCCTTGACGTCATGGCTCCCGGAGTGGACATCTACTCGACTCAGGGCGGAGGGAGCTACCACACCCTGTCAGGGACATCAACCGCAGCTCCGCATGTTGCGGGTGTCGCGGCGCTCATGTTGTCCATCAACCCTGCGCTGACGGCCGTTGAGATCGGATTGTCCATCAATATCACGGCAACTGACATTTCGAGGACGGGGTACGACACTTCCACAGGCTGGGGAATAGTGGACGCGTTCACGGCTACAGAGTCCGTCGCCTCTCCGACGGTGACCATAACCCATTATCCACAGTATGTCACGCCCAACACGACCTATTCGATCACTTGGCTCGTGAGCGGCGGAAGCCCGGGCAATATCCAGGTGACATACCTGCGCTGGGGCGATTCGTCCACATCGTTGACGCAGACGACGCCCTCGTACAGTGGCCAGACCTGGCAGGAGTTCACAGTCAACGACCTCCAGTCTCCGCCGGTGAACGGCACGATATTCATGAAAGCATACGCCGAGGTCGACGGGGTGATGTACGAATCCGCGATACTGAGCATCCCAGTTCACGAAGGCGCGGCCACGAACCCCTTGCTCAAATTCATCAGGTCCGTGGGCGATTTCATAATGAACGACCTTGGGCTGACCAATTTCCTGATCATACTTGCGTTCTTCATCGCGATACCTCTGATCGTCTTCGCCGCAAGGCCAAGAAGGAAGAAGGCGGTGATCTACGCAGCGCGTCCGGCTCCCGCGATGCCCATGCGTCACTACCAGCCGGTGAAGGCGGTCCAATATGTTCCGCCACCCCCGCCCCCGCCTCCGAGGTACGAAGCCTATGTTGACCTCGTAGGGCGCGAGATAGTACCGCAGGTGGTCAAGGTCATAGAGGGGACAAAGGTCGTCTGGATCAACAGGTCATGGTCTCCCCCGCCTGGCATCGCGATCAGGAGCGGAACGCTGGACAGCACGGGAGAGCACTCTGACGGGTTATTCCAGAGCGGACTGCTGATAGCACCTGGCGACTACTGGAGCTGCACGTTCCACAGGGCGGGCGAGTACAACTACTACATAACTGGGATCTGGAAGCCTGCGAAGATAGTCGTCGAGGCATACAAGCCCAAGACGGCCGTCGCGTCCTGAAATCGATATCCAAGTCCAAGGCTTTCGCTGGTGAGTGAAGAAATCAGAAGAATCTGAGGAGCGAGATCCAGCGTCGGTCTCTGTGCGGCCAGCCATTCGAGGGTTGGCGAAGATGATCGTTCGCGAGGATCCTTGACAGCTTTCGCCGCCGCCTCGCCCTCTCCACAGATGTCCGCCTGTGCCGTGCGCCTCTCAATCCTCAATTGTTGCATCAGTGCTTTCAGTGTATGTTGCCGTGCCCCTGACCGTGTATCTTCTCGCCCTTCTCCTGCATCTTCGCGGTGTTCTTGGCGAGGTTCTCCTGGAGTTTCTCCAGTGAGTGCGTGAGGCCGTGGCCATCGCCGGAACTCATGGTTATTCCTCTCCTCTCCATGTTGTCCCTGTGCTTCTGGATCGCGTTCTCGAGACCCCTAAGCTTAACGATGCCAGTAGGTTCGTCATCGCCCTGATCGCCATCATCGTCCGGAACTTCAGGCGTGTCATCGTCGTCGTTCACGGGCGGCGTGGTGTCATCAGTTGGAATCGTGCCCTGGTCAGGCGTGTCGTCAACTGGTGGTATGTCGTTCTCCGTCTGGGGCTTGTCATTGCTCTTTCCAGACAGGCTGACAACCAGGACAGCGCTTATTACTAGGACAGCGCTGGCCCCAATTGTGACTAGCAACTTCTTGCTGATCTTTATGTAGTCACCTCCTTTCGCTCAGCATCCCAATGAGCTTGAGGAGGTCTATTGTTAGACCTTGTATTTAATGACATTTCGTCAGACAGCGCTTGCTGGCGTCGGACATCGCTGTCGGACGCTCCGATTTTCGTACCATCGACGAAACCCGTCCCCGGCGATGGTCGATTCAAGGGATTGAGGGCTGCGGAACCCCTCCAATGCACTCGACGACCTGCGAGTATCCCGCATAAAGCAGGGTCGTGCCCGGTTCGCTGAGGTGACCGCTCTGATGGAACGCTCTGACTTGATTGTAGAAGGCGTCCAATATCTCGAGGCAGGTCGCGTTGGCGCCGTCGTCGTACTGTGCCTGCGCGGCGAGCAGCTTGGCGATGAGGCCATTGGCGGAGTATCCAGGGAGTTCGTTCGCGATCACTATCACCAGGGGGATGATGTCCTTGGGCATGCGAAGTCCCGAGGGCGGAGAAACGGATTCGCCTGCGTACACCTCCGCCGTCGAGGTCTCAGTGCTGTCGGTCACACCGCCCATGACTAGGACCGCACCTCCTGGAAGACTCGCAGATCCATGGGCGCCTCTTGGGTGGTTCATATTCCCGACCTCAGCCCATTCACCAGTGTCAGGCAAGAACACCTCGCTCGTGCCAGACACGCCTGTGCTGTCCCATGACCCTGCGGCAAGAACCGAGCCATTCGAAAGTCGGTTCATCGAAAAGTGCGCTCTGGGATGAATCATGGGAGCAGCAGGATTCCAAGAATTCGATGAAGGATCATAGATCTCTGTGGTGTACAGTGTCGTGCTGTCAACCATCCCTCCTGCAGCGAGGATCCCGCCGTCCGCAAGCTCCATCGACCCGGCACCATACCTCTTCTCGTTCATTTTCGCCGTCCCAATCCAGGAGTTCGAAGATGGATCGTAGAGCTCACTCGTGCCGTTCTCGTCGCCGGAGATCGCGACCACCATTCCGCTCTCGAGTATCTGGAGGGCGAAGAAAATCCTCGGATAGGCCATGTTTCCAGCCGGCTTCCAGGAATGATTAACCGGGTCGAAGAGCTCAGCCTGCTTCCATTCCCCGGTCACCCAATCTGAGCCTCCTGTTACGAGGACCATTCCTCCTGCGAGCTTGACAGCTGCGTGCGCCGACCTCCCGAAGTACATGCTTGGGAGGGATATCGAAGCGCCGATCGAGAGGTTCAGCAGCTCCGCGCTCGAGGTCGTGCCTGTCCCCGTCTCTCCTCCAGTGATGAGGACCGTGCCATCATCGAGAAGAGTGGCCGTGTGCCCGACTCTCTTCGAGATCATTGTCGGCCCCGGCCTCCACTTCATCTGCTGGACATCGAAAATTTCCGTCGTCGAGGTCGGCCCGCTGATCGACAGCCCTCCGGTCACTAGGATGTCGCCATCTGGCAGTGTCACGACTGCAGGCGATGACCTGGGCAGGGCCATCGATGCAGTTTCTTTCCACGAATAGGACGTTGGCCGTTCTTTGCCTTCAGGAGAGAGAGCTCCGGATCCGGAAACCGCCAATGTGGCCGATGCCAGCATCAGGATCACAGCTATCGCTTGTGCATGGGCCTGATACTTCCGTGACACCGAGAGTGCGGCCACTCTTTGTCCTCCCCCGTTCGCTTGGATGCTTAGCGCGCCCGTTCATCGAAATGACGGACCTCTTCGCAGATCTCGCTCTTGCATCCCAGGCTTCGGGAGGGCCTTCTTCGGATTTAGAATTTGTCAGCTACTGACCTGCCTCGCGGGACCATCATGCAGGGAGTTCATCTGAGGCCCTGTCCTGGGCTGCCTCGGGCTGCTCCACGGGCTCGACGATCTTCGCAGTCCGCTCGAGAAGGGCCAACTCCCTCGTGCTGAGGACCCGCGGATCGACGATAACTATCACAGCACAGTCGTGCGCAACCACGAAATCGTGCAGGTGGTTCACGAACCTGAGAACGGTCTCGAAGTCGTTCTGGGTTATCAGGTACTCGAGCCCCTCGATCAACACGACGGACTTGGCGGAGCCCTCAACGAACCTGGTTATCCAGAGGTTCAGCCGGCTCAGCTCAGTGGGGTCTATGTGGTCCTCCCCGACTCTGCGGGTGAGCCAGAGTATCTTCTCCGCCTTGAAGTTGTGGACCTGCCTGAGCCTGTTCGGATGTTCCCTCGCGACAAGCATGCCCCTTGCGCTGTGGCTCACGGCCTCGTTGAACATTGCGAAGGCCACGTTCGGCCGCTTCTCCTTGACCAGATAGATGAACCCCTTCTCGATCGGGAAATGCTCTCCCGGGAGCGGGTGAATGATCGGGTACGCCTCCCCTGCCCCGTTTGCTGTTGTAGGAGTGGCTTGCGAGACGGCTTTCGTCTTTCCAGGTAAGGTCCCTGTGCCCTCTCTCCTGTAGTACAGCACGGCTCCGATGGCCCCTACTGACAGGACGAGGGCGATTGCCGCGATAAGCGGTCCGTAGTCTGCCGCACCCCCAGCGCTCGACCCAACCACGAAGTCGGCATATGTGTTCCCGGTCCCCCAGGTGTATGTTATGTTGCCCCAGGCGGTGTGGGACATGTACTCCACCCTGAAGTAGTAGGTGTAGGTCTGCTCCGCCACCCCAGATGGAACAGTGACCGGCAGGGAATACACGCCCGATCCGAGTCCGTCAGGGTTCAACCACGCAGACGAATTCGAGACGTCCTTCCACGCCCATTCGCCCGGAGCCATCCATGCGAAGTGCACGCTCACGTTCGTGACCTTCTCCTTGTACGCCAAGCTGTCGTAGATGTAGTCTACAGAAGGCATCGTGTTAACCGCTGTGAACTTGATGGTGAAGTTCTCGCCAGGGGCATAGGTACGCTTCGCAGGCGAGAACTCGAAGCTGATGTCGATGGGAGCGCCGTCGCTGGAGGCAGCATTCGCTGAACCGAGCGACAGCGAAGCAGCTAGCGCCAACAGGCACAGGCCCGCGAGTGCGGGCGCCAGAGGTACGCGCATATCCCTTCCCTGACGCCTCCTCCCAATAGCGTCAGGCATGGAATCGTCGCTTCGATACATAAACTACACTGCGAGATGTTGGAGTATCAACGGGCGGGTCAGTGTCGTCCCGCCTTCAGCTCAGACAAGGACCCGCTTCTCGTCCTTGGTGATGTTCAGGACGACCTGGGTGTAAGTCCTGTCCACGTTCTCGTGGTCCAGTACCTTCTTCACGAAGGTATTCAGCTCGGCCCGGGTCCTGAACCTGGCCATTACTATGGCGTCCCACTCACCCGTGGAATCGAAGACCGCGAACACTGCTGGGTCCTTCGCGAGATCCTTCTCCGTCTCGACGATTCTGCCGTGGATGACCTTGATCCCGATGACGACCATTATGTCGAAGCCTAGCTTCGTGGCGTCCACGATCGGCATGTACCCCTGGATGATCCCCCCGCGCTCCATAGCCTTGACCCTGTTCGAGACCGTTGTAAGCGAGACATGCAGCTCCCTTGCCATGTCTCTGAAACTCTTCCGAGCGTTCTCGTTCAGGCTCCTCAAGATGTCAATGTCAAGTTCATCTAACTCGAAAGAGCCAACAACCTTCTCCCGGGCTGTCATCGATGCTTGAAAACCACTTCCTTTTATAAATAACTTCCATTCAATGGGCCTAGAGGCGGTCAATGAACATCACAA
>Ga0315286_10001553_pt1 | contig 20787 bp, 11 predicted proteins | sample YL17G10_0_MG_FD_205038 | JGI IMG/M metagenome (GOLD analysis project Ga0315286, IMG submission 205038) | Sediment microbial communities from Yellowstone Lake, YNP, Wyoming, USA - YL17G10_0 | ecosystem: Environmental > Aquatic > Freshwater > Lake > Sediment | place: USA: Wyoming | collected... | reverse complement strand
TGATGTCGCTTGGAAATTTTTTGATTTGTTATGTAATATAGTGGATTTACATGTGGAAGTCGGTGTTATTTATATTTATTTGATGGAAAAACATAGAATTAGCGATGCTTTTGCCGTAAATGAAGCTTATGAGTTAAGAGGATATAAGATCGCGGATGTAGTTTTCGACAAAGATTATAAGTTCATTGAACAGGCTTATCTGCAATTACGCGGTGATGGCAATGTAATTACACCTCAGTCCCAATTATTAAGATCACAATTCCCAGGAATTGATTTTGACCGACTTGACGCGCAATTGCTGGATGAGCACAGAGAGATTTCCCAACAGCACGGTATACAGCAAGATAATTTAGTATCAATAGCATTTGATCAGCCTGTGCGGCTGGATCATGAAAGCTATAATTTTTTTGTTTATCTTGAACAGAAACAATATGAAGCCGCGTATAATATTGTTCATAAATTCGGAGAAAGTCTGAAACTTCAAAATGAACAGGATGCTGAAAAAATTCCCAAGGAATTTATTGTATATTGCATTTTACAGAATGATTTAAAAACCGCGCATATGCTGCATAAGGCAAGCGGTAAGGCAGATTTGTCACAGGAAGTTGAAATAAGTCTGATCGAGTGGCTGAATAAAAATAATAAAAAGAGCATAACCCGGTTTTTTGAATACTTCCCCGATGAGACTAAACAGGTCTTTTCCGGGTTTCTCGAAAACGGATTGCTTTATTTCTCAGACAAGCTACATGCAGTGCTTAAAGGTAAGGACGGCTGGACAAGTGAAAGTGACCGCAGATATTGGGCTGAGCAGGGTGTTTTAAGAAGCCTTGAGAAAGGCGATCTGGATACAGCTTTGGGCCTCCATAAGAATTATATTAACCGCGAACTCTGGAGCGACCCGGAAAGAATCCAGTACGCTAAAACAGGGCTCCGTAAATGCCTTATATCAGGCAACATGAAAGAAGCCCTTAAGTTCTGGGAGAAATTCAGCCAAATCACCGACCTAAAGGAAACTCTGGGAAGCGCGTATGATTACTGCATAGACCAATTTCTTACAGATACAGCACGGGAAATATACAGCCAGTTCGGGGATAAGGCTGATTTTAGTAAATTTTAGACTTACATTTTTCGCTAAAATTAAAGTAATATAATATATATTTGACATATTGTATAATTTCATTTATATTACATTACCTCCCGATTTAATTATTTAATGTTGCCCTATGGAAAAACCGACTTATAGCAAAGAAGATAAAGCGCAATTTGTAAAAGACCTTAAAGAAAAGTCAAAAGAGTCTGTCGTTGATATAAAAAATAAGGAAGAGCGTGATTTTGTGGTCAGTTTTTTTATGGCTCGTCCTGATATTGAATGCACGCCTGCAAATATTCAGTTTGTGAGAGAAAATAGGTCAAAAATTGTTGATGTATTTGATTTTGACGCGTTAAGAATGACACCTCCGCCAAGTCCCCCAAAAGAATCCGCAGGCGCCGAATTTGATCCTCTTGAAATTACTCAGGAGATTGATATCAGTGAGGCCATAGATGAGCATACTGATACTTCTTTAGGGGCTGGAACCAGACAGGAAATAAATGAAAGCGGTACATCATCTGTTCCAATTAGTACTAAACCAGAAACTCATGGTAATAATCAAAAACTTGATGCTAAAGCCAGAGAACGGCAAATTACTCCTTCGCCCATGCCTCCATTGGATGAAAAAAGCGCCAGGCCAGTTAAACCGCCTACTGGCCCGGTACAGCCACCACCTACACCGGGAGCAAATAGTGTTGGTCAGGAGGTGCAGATGGAAGCTCCTGCTAAAGCCGCTGATGAGCCTTTGATTCCTGTATATACCGGGGATTTTGAAATTAAAACTGTTTCCAAGCCTGAAATATCTGAAGAGCTTGACGGAGTAGAACCTGCTGAGGCACCAGGGCCGAAAGATATTTTTGTCCAGCTTTTAAATGAAAATAATATTCCTGACGCTTTCATGATGTGGTATGAAAAAGGAGAAGCTTTAGACGATGTACTATTGGAGAACATTGAAGAAAACGAAGATTTGATCTGCGCTTTTTTCCGTTTGGCTTGCGCAAAATCCAGAATGCTTGATGACGCCAGAAGGCTTTTTGATAAAACCAAGGATAAAATTGATTATGACCATCAGATGTTCTGTATATATAACAAGTTTGTTGATGAGCATAAGAAAGGTAAAGAAGACCATACAGAAATTCTTGCAGCGCTGAGATCTAAATTCAGCGATGTATTTGATCTTTCTATTTTTGCAGCAAAAGAAGAGTTGATAAAAGTGCGTGAAGATTTACAGGCTGCTAATGGTCAGATAGCTGGACTTACATCACTTAAAAATGAATTGGAAGCCGCAAACAGTGAATTGGCCGATGGGAACAAAAGAGTATCAGGGCAGTTAGCTACTACGCAGGCAGCTTTGGCTCAGTCTGAATCACGACAGGCTTCATTAAAGGAATTGGACAGAGAAAAAGAACAGGAAAATAAGACACAGAGCATGGAATTAATAGGCTTAAGGCAAAGTTCGGAAAGCGCCATTATTTTAAACCGCGAACTGCAAGGGCTTTTAGCTGCAGAAAGAGAAATTAGTAAAGCGGCTTTATCGCAAAAGTCTTCTTTAGAGAATACTTTGAGAGCAGAACAAGACAGGATACGCAGGCTTCAGGATGATAATGCTGATTTGAAGGGAAAATTTACACGAGAATCAGAGACAAGCCAAGGATTGAGGGAAGAACTTGCTACAGTGAAAGATAGCGCTTCAAGAGAAGCCGATGAGTTACAAGAGAAGCTTAGGCTATCTCAGCAAGATGTTGACCAACAAAAGTTATTTGTAGTGGCTGAACAAAAAGTAAACGCAGAGTTAAGGAAAAAGGATTCAGATGATGGACAGGCGATGCTTGATTTTGGCTCCATCCAGGCGAGGCTAGAAGGTGAACAACATTTAAGACAACAATTGCAAACAGATTTGTCACGAATGGAATATGATAACGGAGTCCTTAGTTGCAGGTTAATTGAAGCAGAGAAATCCGCGGGGAAAGAAATAGAACGGTTAACAGAAGAGCTCAGAAAGTTGCGTGAAAGAAATGATGAACTTGATAAAACCAACAAACGCCTGCAAGGTGAACTTGGCAACTCACTGGCAAAGACAGAAGGTTTATCTACCATTCAGCAACAATATGAAATCGAGCGCCAAAAAGCTGAAAGACGTCAAGCTGATTTAGATGATGAAAGGAGGCTATTAGATGAGGAAAGGGGACTAAGCGAAGGGTTAAGACAACAATTAACTGAAGCATTAAGGCGCCCAGTTGCCCAAGTTCAAGCAATGCCAGCCGTCAGTATAGCTAAGCCTGTAAATAATCCTATTGAAAATGGTATCTATGAACGGCTTATGTCCGGAGATATAAAAGAAGCTGAGCAATTATGTAAAAAGTTAGGTAAAGGGGTAAAAATTACAGAATTACCTAGATACGAGTGGTCAGTCAGAGAAGGATTTTATAACTGCCTGATAGAAGGCAACATGAAAGATTCCCTTAAGTTTTGGAAAAAGTTCAGCCAACACATTGACCTTACAGCTACCCTTAAAGAAGCGTATTCTTACTGCATAGATGAATTCCTTACGGATACGGCGCGGGAAATATACAGCCATTTTGAGGATAAAGCCGATTTCAGTAAATTTTAGACTGACACTCAGAAATTTAAAAAGACTCTTTAATTTCGTTGATATGTTCAGCGATCTGCTTTTTCAGCTTTTTATCTGTAAGCGCCAAAATCCTTATAGCGGCCATTGCCGCGTTTTGCGGATCAATAACAGTCATGCTCGGCGTATCCGAGGGCATCATCGTTGTAGAGTGGATGTTGGCAAGATAATCCGCCCTGTCTTTAAATGGCGGGCAGGCTATAACCGGATGAACGGAATTTGCGGCGACAACGCCGGAAAGTCCGTTGCTTCGGCCGGCGATTGTGATGTAAACAATGTCATCGCCGGATTTGTTGAAGTCATTTACGATATCCAGCACGATTTCCGGCACCTTGTGCGCGGACGCGACATACATTTCGGTTTTTACTCCGAATTTTTCAAGGTAACCGGCTATTTTGCGGGCATGCTCCTCGTCTGATTTACTGCCCATTATTATTGGAACTAACATAATAATTATGAGTTATGAATTATGAATTATGAGTTATGAATTCCTAATTTCTAATTCATAATTCATAATTAGTTTTTGTTTATTTAATATTAAAGTATTTATCCAAATTTTCCTGCATCCGTACGCCAATTGGCTTATCAATATTATATTCAAAAGTCTGTCCTGTCAGTTTTTCGTAAATGTCGATGTAACGGAATGACAGCTCTTCAACAAGTTCATCCGGCGCGGGCGGAAGTTCGGGGTCGTTATACGGATCACAGTGGTCTTTGAACCACAGGCGCAGGAATTCTTTGTCAAAATTTTCAGGTTCTTTGCCTGCCTCAAGTCTTTCCTCATAAGTCGCGGCAATCCAGTATCGGGATGAATCGGGTGTATGAACCTCATCCGCGAGCACTACATTTCCATCCTCATCTTCACCGAATTCGTATTTTGTGTCGACAAGGATAAAGCCTTTTTTCGCGGCGATCTCCTGACCGCGCTTGAATACAGCCAGTGCGCATTCTTCAATCTTTTTCCATTTATCTTCCGCCACCAATCCACGACTGATTATTTCTTCACGCGATATCTTTTCATCATGTTCTTTGGATTTTGTAGTAGGTGTGATTATCGGCTCATCGAATTTCTGGTTTTTTTTCATTCCTTCCGGAAGTTTTATTCCGCAGAAAAGCCTTTCGCCGTTTTTATAAGCCATCCATGCGGAAGTGTCCGTCGAACCAGTTATATAACCGCGCACAACAACTTCGACGGGGAATATTTTTACCTTTTTAACAACAGCTACATTAGGGTCAGGAATCGCGATAATATGATTTTTAACAATGTCTTTTGTTTGTTCGAACCAGAAAGCGCTGAATAGATTCAGAACCGCGCCTTTGAATGGGATCGAGGCGAGAATTCGGTCAAAAGCCGATTGCCTGTCGGATGTGACAAGTACCATTTTTCCATCACGATCATATGTGTCGCGCACCTTGCCGGAATGGATTTTTTTAAAACCCTTAAGATTAATATCTGTAAGGGTGTTTTTGAGGTTGGATTTTATAATTTTTCTGTCGGCCATTTATTTTAAATTATGAATTATGAATTATGAATTAATAATTAATTTGTAAGTTTAGTGTAGCAAAAACCTATTGCGTATCAAATATAATTTGCGTAAGTTTGATGTATGAAGCGCATACTGAGGCTACAGAACAGGGTTTTACAAAATAAACTTAGCGCTGTTTTAATCAGTAAGCCGGAGAATGTTAATTATTTATGCGGTTTTATCGGTACAAACGGGCGTCTTTTAGTGACGCCAAAAAAAGCCGTTTTTATTACTGACTTCAGATATTTACGGTCAGCCAAAGAACAACTGCCAAAGGGTATGCAGATATTTGACCAGAAAGACGGACTGAAGAAATTGATAGGCAGATTCAAAAAGCTCGGAATTGAAGATGAATATATGACTTATTCGCGTTATCTGGATCTTAAAAATAAATATCCCAAAGTCCGTTTAAGGCCGGTATCGGGAATCGTGGAGGATATGCGGATGATAAAGGATAAGGATGAGATGAATATCATCAGAAAAGCGGTTAAAATCGCTTCAACAGCCTTTGATAAGTTTGTTAAATCGATCAAAATCGGTCAAACAGAAAAGGAAATGGAATGGAACCTCCTTAAAATTTCACATGACTGCGGGGCTGATGATTTTTCCTTTCCGCCGATAATAGCTTTTGGTAAAAATACCGCGGAAGTGCATCATCTGAACGGAAATAATAAGTTAAAAAAAGGCGAAAAAATTCTTATAGATTTTGGCATAAAATATAAAAATTATTGTACGGATATGACACGTGTTCTTTATACTGATAAATCAATTTTTTTGTCATCCCGAGCGCAGTCGAGGGACGAACACAAAATTTATTCAACTGTACTGACCGCCAATCAGGAGGCAATCAATTCTATTAGCGTAGGTAAGCCATTTATTGAAGTTGATAAGGTTGCCAGAACCGTAATCGAAAAAGCGGGTTTTAATGAATATTTTGGCCACGCGACTGGTCACGGAATCGGAATCGAGGTACATGAACAGCCGAGAGTGTCGGAAAAATCGACATCAGATGTTCAACCAGGAATGCTGTTCACAATTGAGCCGGGAATTTATTCCGATAAACTTGGCGGTGGTGTAAGGATTGAGGATATGGTTTATGTGAATGAAAAGGGGAAGGTGGAGGTTCTGACTAAGGGGGTATCTAAAGAAATAAAAGTCCTTAACTTTAAATCCTAATCACCGATTGACTGCCTCCCACTACCTCCCGACTGACAATAGACTGCCAATTGACTTGGATTTCTTCATAGTCCATTGGAAGTCCATCGGCGGTCTATTGGCAGTCAATTGGATGTCTATTGGTATCGATTTCAGCAGACAGTCATAAGATATTTTTCAACATATTTGAATTAGGGCAACCCCACTAGATTGTAAAAACCCGAAAAATAATGTATACTAATCGGATTTCTTAATTTAAAGAAGATCCGATGAAAAAATTAGTAAAAACTATACTAATAGTTTCAGTCGCCCTCTCAATATTCCTACAACCTACAGTAACTCACGCGCAGCACATAAATGGTGAAAAACGAATGTTTATGGTATCAGGCTATTACTCACCTTTGCCTGGGCAGAGTTTTTATGTACGCGGAAGTTATGAGGCGGATAAAGCTTTGAATGGCAATGGCACTAACGGCGCTGATGGTTCACAGGTATACATTGGTATGCTTGCCGCGCCAAAAACATATCCATTCGGAACACGCGTAAAGATACCAGGTCTCGGCGTTGGTGAAGTCCATGACCGAGGCGGGGCGATTTTAGCCGGAAAAGCATATGACCGCATCGACGTATGGATGGGGTCAGGCGAAGAAGGCCTTGCGAGAGCAATAAACTGGGGCATGCGTTTGGTCGAAGGCGAACTATATTTAAATCCTGACCAGATTCAACCTGTTCTTAATTTTGGCTGGGTAAGCAGTGAATTACCGGAAGGAGTTGTAAACAGGCTTAAGGCTAAATCCTTTATCAATCCGCAGACATTCAGCAAAGCGATCACAGAAAAATCATCTAAGCAAAACATCAGTGAACTGCAGGAGGCTTTGAGGCTTTTTGGCTACTATCATGGTGAAGTAAACGGCGTTTATGATAATGAGACAAAACAGGCAGTCCTTACTTTTCAGATAGATGAAGGGGTGATCCAGAGCATCAATGCGAAGGGTGCCGGCAATTTTGGCCCAAAAACACAGGAAGCTCTTAAGACCAAAACCGAGAATTTTAATTCCAGGGTCATGAAAGAGCAGAAACGCCTGAAAGAAAACGTAGAATCCCTTACATCAGGTATTGGTAAAAAAGCGGTGGGGGATGATGTGTACAGTCTACAACAAATGCTATGGGAACTCGGTTATTATCACGGGGCGTTAAACAGTAAATATGATTCCGCTACAATCGATTCCGTGCTCGCGTTCCAGAAAGACCATGGAGTTATTAAAAACGAATGGGAACAAGGCGCCGGATATTTCGGCAAAAAGACTCACGAGGCTTTGGTGGCCGCTGTCGGCCAAAGGGCAGAAAAACTGGCTAAATATCCAACTGAAATGCAAGTCTGGGTGCCGGCGAAAATCGAACTTCCTAAACTGAATCAATTAAACGGAGGAACTCCTGAAAAAATTTCATTAAGCTTTAATCTGGATATCAAAGAACCGGTTTTTATTGATGATACTGAGAGCGCTCCAAAATTTAATAAAGCATTGGGGTTAAACGACAAGGGAGCGGAAGTTAAAATGCTTCAGAATGTTTTGATTCAAAAAGGTTATCTGGCTTCAGGACTTAATACCGGCACATTCGGTTACAAAACTCAGGAAGCTCTAGTTAAATTTCAGATCGCAAACGGCATCATAAATAAAAAGACTGATGCGGGATCAGGGAATTTGGGGCCTAAGACTTTAGAGGTTTTAAATAACTAAAAATTAATTATGAATTATGAATTAGAAATTAGGAATTCATAACTCATAATTCATAACTCATAATTAAAATAATATGTCAGAAATTGAACAATCTAAATTCAATCGGGAGGATTGGAATGAAAAAATCAGAGCATTAGATCTGTCTCGGGACAGTCATGCTGATATAATCCGCGATATGCTGATGAATGCTGATGATGAAATAATCGAGATGATATTGGAAAGCGAAACTAAAAAGGAAGGCATAAAGACCAAGGGGGGTATTCGATTTTTTAAGCTAGTCATGGCAAAATATCCTAAATTAACACATGCAGAATATATTGAAAAATTTGGTTTTGTCCGAAATTATTTTCTTGCAAAGCAAAAGGAAATTGATGATGCAGAAAATCCACGCAGACAGGTAAAACAGACTTTGGGATCCGGGAAATAATTATTTGATTATGAATGAAGCCGAAAATCCGAAAACCCCGCGCGAAGAATGGGAAGAAATGATTAAAGCCTCAAGCCTATTTAAAAGAACCCCCGAAGACTGGGATATGATCAGGGATTTTACGGATGAAATTATTAAAATAGCGCTTGATAGTTCTGATGCTGTTGAATTTCATGACAGGGTTAAAAAGATAGATCCTTCAATCGGCTGGACTTTTAAGCCGGATGATATGCCAAGAAAATATTTGGTTGCATGTGAACTGTTACAAGAGCGCGCCAGAATTAATGAACTCGCCAGAAGTAAGATGAAAAAAGAGGATGCTGATCCGGATGTGCGGATTCAAAGGAATAATTTTTTTGCTTCATTAAAAGAACGACTGGGAAAGAAATCCAGATGATTTTATAGTCTGTTGTGTTTATAGGCTGTTTTTAGGGGGCTTTTTTGTATATAATTCCGATTGTGGTTCTAATTGGTGGCCTAATGGGTGTCCTGATTGGAGACCTAATTGGGGTGGTTTGGTTAATGTGTAACCTTTTATTCACCAATTAGGTCACCGCGCCTTTGGCGCAGGCCACCCATTAGGTCACCAATAGATTAATTATGTTAATAAAAGAAGCTCTAAAATGGGGCCATGAACAATTATTCCTGACATCAAGCAGCGCGCGTTTGGATGCAGAGATTTTGTTATCCCATATTCTTAAAAAGCCTGTGACATTTTTGCTCGCGCATGATGAACATAAAATTTGTACAATAAAATGGTGGTTGTATCAGCGCGTCATCCGAAAACGGAAACAGGGGATGCCTGTTGCGTATTTAACCGGACATAAAGAATTTTATTTTCTGGATTTTGAGGTAAACAGGACCGTTTTGGTGCCACGGCCGGATACGGAAACGCTGGTGGAATGCGTAATTGAATATATTAATCAACGATACGACGACACGACGACACGACGATACGACATTTTGTTATTAGATATTGGTACTGGTTCCGGCTGTATTCCGATTTCCGTGTGCAAAAACGTTGATGGCTTAACCGCAGTCGCGACGGATATTTCCCGCAAGGCGCTAAAAGTTGCGCGGAAAAATATAAAAAAGCACGGACTTTCTAATCGCATTAATTTAATTCATTCCGATTTACTGAAAAACGTATCGCCTGAATTATTGCAGGGCAGAGAAGTCATTGTTACCGCGAATCTGCCTTATATTCCGATAGGTTATCAGATAAGCCCGGAACTGAAATACGAGCCTCAGATTTCGTTATTCGGCGGCACGGACGGGCTTTCGTTGTATAAAAAAATTGTTCAACAATTAGATTTGATTAAACCGAAAGCGATATTTTTTGAATTATTCGAAGACCAGATCGCCATACTTAAGACCAAACTGCCGGATTACAAACTGAAGTACATAAAAAATATGAGTGGAAAGGCGAGAGTTTTGGTGATGACTAATTGTTGAAGTTTGAGATTTTAAAGCCTTCCATTGCGAGTTTGTAGGTTGTAGTTGGTAGTTTGTAGTGGTTTTTCTGATTGCAATTAATACTACAAACTACAACCTATAAACTACAAACTTATAAGATTAGGATAACTTGACATATTTTAAAAAAAGGGCAAGCCGATTTTGATAAATTTGTTTGGTTTTTATAGTATGATTTAACAAATTTGTTGCACAATATAATTTGTAAAACAATTTAAAAATAAAATTTAATCATTAACATTTTTAGTATGACTACGAAGATCAAGAGAGGTATTTTTAGATTATTACCTTTTTCAATGGTTGTCATTTTAGTCGGCAGCCTTTTTTTATTTACAATAGTTGATAATAATACTATTCAGAAAGCATACGCCGCGAGCGGATATTCTGTAACACAAGCTACTGCCACTGTTGGCGCAGCCACAGCGCTTACCATTGAATATACAGTAGATACTGCTCAACAGACATGGGCGGATGCCGATACGCTGACGGTAATACTGCCAGGCAATTTTCCTACATGGCCTTCGCTGACTTTTACTGCACAATACGATGACGGAGCAGCAACTGCTATTACCGCTGGTGTCGGAAATGGCCAATATGTAGTAGCAGGCGACACTATTACAATAAAATGGGATGATACAACATGGACTACAGCTAATGGAGGTATTGTCCGTATATCTGTTACAGCTGGCGCTGTGCCTCAATATACTAATGCTGTTTCTACTTTCACATGGGGCGGTGCTACAGCTAATGGCGCAGATACCGATCCAACTGGAATCGATAATGTAAACGTTTCAGCAGCTGATCCTGTTGCCTCCATCAATGTAACCAACATCTCTCAGGTCGGCACATCCGGAACCATCGCTCTAACCGTTACAACTCCAATAGCTATGGTTGCTACAGACTACATCGATGTTACCTTTCCGGCTAACTATGATGTTTCTGGCGCCAATACTGGAGGAAGTGCAGTGACTTCTGATTTTACAGGAAATCCTACTTTTACAGCCAGTCTTCCAGGTGGAAATAAATTGAGACTTACAGCAGACGGAGGAGTACCTGCAGAGTCCGGTAAGGTATTAACAATCCCTGCAGGAATAATTGCACTGTACGTAGCAAATGCTTCAACTATTACAACCACTATATATGACACCAGCGCTTCTGCGAATACCGCAACGGCAAGTGATGACGCGATTGCTGCAACCACCACAGGCGCCGCTGATGCCAGCATTGTAAAGACAACTCCGGTCGTCGGCGACGCTACCGGAACTTCCGCTTTAACAGTCACGATCCCCAGGGAACTCGCGGTCGGTGATTATTTCCAGATGACTTTCCCCGCCGAGTACACTGTGTCCAATTCCACCGCCACAATTGCTGCCATCGACATAACCAATAACTCCCAGAGCGCCACACTTAACGTCACCGCCCCCGGCGGTAATGTCCTGGTACTCACCGTTGCTACTCATCCCCTTGATGACGCAGTCGGCACCGTGATCACCATTCCCGCCAATGATGTGATAGCCAGTTATGTCGGCGCTACAGATATCACAGTATTCAAGATCAAAGCCACCGGCGGACAGGAGATCGCCGATGACACCACTGTCGCTCTTACAGATACCACCACAGGCGCCGCCAATGCCAGCATTGTAAAGACAACTCCAGTCGTCGGCGACGCTACCGGAACTTCCGCTTTAACAGTCACGATCCCCAGGGAACTCGCGGTAGGCGATTATTTTGAAATGACTTTTCCCGCCGAATACACTGTGGCCAACACCACCGCCACCATTGCCGCCGGCGCCATAACCAACAACTCCCAGTCCGCCACGCTCAATGTCACTGTCCCGGGCGGCAATGTCCTGCGTCTTACCGTAGCCACACATCCCCTTGATGACGCAGTAGGCACCGTGATCACCATCCCCGCCAATGATGTGATAGCCAGCTATGTCGGCACCACAGACATAACAGTATTCAAGATCAAAGCCACCGGCGGACAGGAGATCGCCGACGATTCCACTGTCGCCCTCACAGACACCACCGCGGCCACCACCCTCACACAGGATCCGGATGCCTCCGCTGTTCATATAGTAGGGGATTCCACAGGCCAGGTGACAATGACAATCACATTCCCTGTAGCTTTGGTCGGCGGAGATACCATCAAGCTCGCTTTCCCCGCCAATTACAACATTTCCACAATCGTGACCGGAGCCGGCAAGAACTATAATCTGGACAGCACGGTCAACGTTTCGCGCATAGGCCAGACTCTCACTTTGACTCTGGAGGGCGCCCAGGCAGCCGGAGCTGAGACCATTAATTTCCCGACAGACACGATCACTCCTTATTACACAGCCGCCGGCCAGAACCTCTCGACCCTGATTGAAAAAGCCGCGGGCAATGATGTCGTCGCTTCAGCCCCAAATACAGGCGTCAATGTATCCATAGACGACACTACCGTAGGTGACGCCGCAACTTCCATCACTCTCGCAAACGCTGCGGTAGGTGCTGTGCAGAATACGACACTTCACATCACCGTACCTGTGAATATGGCAGCGACTGACTACATCCAGTTCGTAGCACCGAATAACCTGGATGTGTCCGCCCCCGTCTATATATCTGACAGTTTTGGCGGCGGTTTCGTATGCGCCAACACAGGAGGCCAGACAATACGCTGCACAGCATCCGGAGCGGAAACTAAAGGAGTCGGGACGATTGTCATGTCAGGTATTACCGGCTTATACGCTGCCACATTGCAGACCGTCACAAGCGTAGTGGTATACGACAACATACATGGAACAAATGCAGCCACTAGCACCGGCGGAACTGTTACTGACACCACCGCGGCCACCACCCTCACACAGGATCCGGATGCCTCCGCTGTTCATATAGTAGGGGATTCCACAGGCCAGGTGACGATGACAATCACATTCCCTGTAGCTTTGGTCGGCGGAGATACCATCAAGCTCGCTTTCCCCGCCAATTACAACATTTCCACAATCGTGACCGGAGCCGGCAAGAACTATAATCTGGACAGCACGGTCAACGTTTCGCGCATAGGCCAGACTCTCACTTTGACTCTGGAGGGCGCCCAGGCAGCCGGAGCTGAGACCATTAATTTCCCGACAGACACGATCACTCCTTATTACACAGCCGCCGGCCAGAACCTCTCGACCCTGATTGAAAAAGCCGCGGGCAATGATGTCGTCGCTTCAGCCCCAAATACAGGCGTCAATGTATCCATAGACGACACAATCGTGGCCGATGCCGATGCTTCACTAGTTCTTGGCGCAAACGCTACAGTAGGCACAGTAGGCAATTCACCTCTCTTCTTTGACCTCCCTGTAGCCATCGGAAATGGTGACACAGTCGTTTTCGTAGCACCCGCAAATCTTAATGTCGCAGGTGTTACATATTTTTCACAGTCATTCGGCGGGGGCGGGGGATTTGCATGTGTTCCAGTAGGCCAGACAGTGACATGTACAGCAAATGGGGCCGTAAACGCAGGTGTCGGTGGTAATATCAACATGTCAGGAATTTTAGCTAATTATGAAGCCGCTGGTCAGACAATTTCAGGTGTTGTTATAGATGATACCGGTAACGGCAATGTCGCAACTGACGGATCCGGAACGGTTACAGATACAGTTGCAGCCGCGCTTGCTGCAACAAATGTTGAACCAGCAACTTTAGTAGCCGGAGCAACTGGTACAGCTACAGTATCGTTTACTACAGCAAGTCTAGTGGCTATACCAGCCGATGGAAAAATTAAAGTGACATTTGGAGCTAATTTTGATCTTACCGGCGTTTTAGTAGGAGACGGCGCATGCTCAACAATGGATGGCACTTTTGCGACAACTCGTGCCGGTCAGGTTATTACCATTACAAGACAGAACGATGGCACTCCTGAAGTAGCCGGAGCGCAGACATGCACCATCGCGCATGTAAAGAATCCGGGTTTCGCGGGTTCTACTGGAACTTATACTATAACCACCACAACTAGCGGTGACGCTATTATTGAATCGGATGGTGCAGTTGCCGCTGACACAATTACTGCGGGGGTTCTTGCGGCAACAAATGTTGAACCAGCCAGCCTTATTGCCAGTACAACAAATGTCGCTACAGTAACATTTACAACAATAAATTCACTTCCTGCTAACGGAAAGATCAAGGTAACATTTGGCGCTGGATTTAATGTAGCCGCCGCCTCCGGCGGTACATGCACCAGTATGGATGGGACATTCGTTACAACGGTCGCAGGGCAGATAGTTACTATCACACGCCAGAACGACGGAACGCCAGAAGTCGCGGGAGCGCAGACATGCTCGATAAATGTTGTAATAAATGCAGGTACAGCAGGGTCCACGGGTTTTTATGGGATCGCGACGACTAACAGCACCAACGGGGTGCTAGACGAAGACGCGGCTGTTACACCTGATACCATCGTATCCGCGGCAGTCGCATGTAACGACGGTATCGATAATGATGGCGACGGATACATCGATTATCCGAATGACCGTGGCTGCACAACTTCCACAGGTACAACCGAAGTCGAGGAAGTGACCGGAGGAGGCGGAGGAGGCGGAGGCGCACCAACAAGTACAACTTCAAATCTAACAACCAGCACAACTGCTTCGACCATTTCCACAATAACCGGCGACCAGACTTACAGCCGGCCTGTTAAAATCGAGGCCAGCGCAATAACTGTAAACAGCGAGAATCAAACAACAACAGCTCAGGTTACAGATAACGGCACACTTACGCTAAAGCCAAACGCGCAGTCAACAATTTCCCTTTCTGTTCCGCCAAATACCAGCGTAGAGGGGAATACAAGCTGGGACGGAAGAATCGATCCTCCGCTTGTGAAGTCATTAAATGTTATCGACACCAAGGGTGAAGAAATAAATGGTTCAACGGATACTCTGGCGCGCTCAGAAGTCGCGGTTGTGGTGAAAGCCGGTTCCGACAAAACCACGCTTACATTCTCGAATGATATTACTATCAAGATACCTGTTGATCTGCCTGACGGCACTTCAGTAAAACTATATTCATCCAAAGAAGGAAATGTTTGGGATTATCTTGGAACAGGAGTAGTAGAAAACGGCTTTATTGTAGTTAAAACCGACCATCTTACTTATTTCGCGGCCGCACCCGGCGCGGGTCCTATCGCAGCCGCAAAGGTGGCAACAGAAGCTGTGTTCGGTGATATTACCGGCCATTGGGCTGAAACTTATATAAATACGATTTTTGATCTTGGCATAGTAAGCGGAAAGACTCCTACAGCATTCGCGCCGGATGATTCCATCACACGCGCGGAACTGACGAAAATGGCGGTTAAGGCTTTTGGGCTAGCGCGCACTACTGTAACAACATCATCTTTCATGGATGTGGCCCCTGACGCCTGGTACGCCTCGTATATTGAAGCGGCCGCGAAAGCCGGATGGGTTGAGGGATTCGATGCTTTGGAGGGCACAGCAAAAGCGTTTAGTCCGGATGCTAATGTAAACAGGGCTGAGGCTCTAAAGATCCTCATCTCTGCCGCGGGTTTTGCAGATGTTGATTCTAATTTCGCCGCGAACTACACAAGCCATGCTGATTATTGGTATGTAGCATTTCCGGATGTTTTGATAGGCGACTGGTTCGGTAAATATGTTGCCTATGCTAAAGTCCACGACATCGTCGGCGGTTATGCGGACGGCAATTTTATGCCCGGCAATTACATAACCCGCGCGGAAGCCGCTAAAATAATCACAAAGATACTTGATATGAAATAGTCCGTTCTGACTAAAATCTAAAATCCTCCCTGTGCCGTGCGGTACGGGGAGGATTTTTAAGAATATCTGAAAGAGTAGGAGGAAGGTGCGCCCCTCCTCAAGCGATAGCGGAGGAGGGGATGAAGGGGTGGTCCTGATTGGTACGAATTGAAGTGTAACTTACCCTCTTCAAATCAGTACCACCCCCTTCCCCCTCCTGATTACAGGCGGGGAGTCCCTTCCTCCTTGCCGAATTGCATTCTGAATTACCGATTAGCCCTTTCGTCCTTGCCACAGAATTGTCATTGACCTATTTCCAAAACCTTATTTAGTAATACCTTATATCATTGTTTTTCTCTCTCAAATCTGCTATAATTATAAGATTTATAAAATTAAATTCGTGATGTGTGGGATGTGTGCGATTTGTGGGAAAGGTTTGGGAATGAAAATCAGAAATAATCCCACAACTCCCACAAATCACTCAACTCCCACACATCCAAGCCAAATTACCATTAATTCTTAAATTTTAATTAAGGTTTAGAAAACTAAAAAACAATGATCAAAACAAAAATCAAAATATTATCAGCATTATTATTGGGATTAGCTCTTATAATCCCTTTAGCTTTTGCCGATTATCTGCCTGTAGCGGTATATGCGACTGATACTGTCGCGGGGTACCCGTCTGCTCTTCGGACTTCACTCATAAATCCAAACCAGGATGTCCGTTTTGTCGTTGAGAAGCCGGATGGCGCGGTTGTGCAGATACCAGCCCAGGCTGACCTGGAGGGAATAGCCAAGACAGATCTATATGGCCACCAGACTAAGATAGCCGGGAAGTATAAGGTAGCAGTTGTTTATCCTGGTTCATCCGTGTCTTCACCTCAAAGTACATTTAACGTTTATCCTGATCAGGTTTCCCCAAGTCAGTCTACAATAAGGGCGACTTTAAATATGGCTGAATCAGGAAAAGATGTGACTTTTTTGGTAGTCACTCTTTATGACCAATACAGGAATCCTGTTTCGGACCATCTGGTAAAACTTGTTTCCAGCAGATCAGAAGACACTATCGAGTCTTTGCAGAACGGAGTGACTGATAACAACGGACGCGCGAATTTTAAGGTAAGGTCTGATTATCCGGGCATTTCAGTTTTTACAGCTATGGATGTAACTTTAAATATAATATTGCAGGGCAGGGAAGAGGTCGTGTTTTTCGCGCCTACCGCTTCTTCAGCAGGGCTATTTGGCGCTGACATTTTCTCCGCTAATATCGGCGGAGACGGCGATGTTTTACCGGGTCCTGTCGATCATTTCGAAATAAGCGATCTTCCGTCAAAAGTAAAAGTAGGCGAGGAGCTTACCATGACCGTATCAGCGCTTGATAAAAGCAATAATGTCGCGAAGAATTATACTGGCACTATTTTAATATCCGTGCCAGATGATGAGAACGCGGTACTGCCTAACAGCGGTGAATATACTTTTAAAGCCGCTGACCAGGGTAAATTTACTTTCAACCTTTCTTTGCAGTTTTCGAAGTTAGGCAATCAGTCAGTCCAGGTTTTTGATAAAAACAATTTTAAGATTGCAGGCGAAAAAGCTGTGGAAGTGGTTTCTAAAGAAGCCGTGGTATCAATGCCTTATTCACCGGATATCGTCATTAAATCCCCGATGGACGGCGCGGAACTTGCCAGTAATCTGATCTTGATTTCAGGAACAGGCAATGAAAATATAAATTTAAAAGTATTTGATAATGACGTTAAAATCGGCGATACAGCGACTGACAGCGACGGTTTTTTCAGCTACGAAGCTAAAGATCTGGATAGCGGTTCACATGTGTTCTACGTGATGACTGAAGACAGCAAAGTGTCCAAGTCAGTTTCCGTCACAATCGATACAATTGCTCCGGTAATCAATTCTTTCAGTATGGACGCTGATGGCCCTGTTGTACCGGGAACTCAGGTTACTGTAACCGTTCAATCTGAACCCGGTCTGGATTCAGCTAATGTCCGTGTGCAGGGCGCGGAACAGGATATGACAGAATTATCTTCAGAACCCGGAACATATACAGCAACAATCGCTGCTCCGGCTCAGAACGGCGCTTATCCGATTGATGTAATACTAGTTGATAAATTGGCAAATAAAGGAGAATTTTCAGGTAAAGGCACGATAACTGTAACCGCGCCTGAAGCCAAAATGCCTCCAAAAGTGGAAAGTCTTGAAGGACAGCCCGGTGATACTGCTATCGAATTATCATGGGCTCCTATTGCCGCGCATGAAAGGCCTATTAAGAATTTTAAGATATCTTATGGGACACAAATGGATAAGCTGGATCAGACCGTAGATACCCAGGACTCTACTCCAAAGTGGGAACTTAGAGGGCTTACAAATGCTACTCAGTATTTTATTAACATAAAAGCTGTAGATACTCAGGGTTTGGTAAGCGCTGAACCAAGCGTTACGATAGCTGTTACGCCAGTTGCCGCTGATCCATGTTTAAATGTGGATTGCGGAGAGCACGGCACATGCGCTGAAGGCCAGTGCACGTGCAGTGAGGGCTGGAGCGGGCTTACATGTAATGTTGAGGAAGAGATTCCGCCAGCGGTTACCGGAGTAACTCAGATAACAGCTGTACCATACGACAGCGCGGTTGTGCTTTCATGGCCTCCGTTCGCGGGTGTACAGGCTTATTACTATAAGGTCTATATGGGTTTTGCTCCGGGGCAGTATTCTGATTATGTGACTACCTCTGACAACCGTAACGTTATTACAATTATGGATCTTATAAATAACGCCCCGTATTATTTCGCGGTGGCAGCGCTCGATATCAACGGAAACCAGATATCCGCTCTTTCACAGGAAGTACAGTCTACTCCGTTCAGCGCTGGTTTAAGACCAGCCGCGCCTTCTCCGGTTTACGGCTTAGCGAACGCCCAACCGCAATACCAAAATCAGCTAGCCAAAGCTCCGAATGCCGGAAAAACAGGACCTGAATCATTGTGGATTATTTTCGCCTCAGTTGTATTTGCCTATTTTCTGTATCACCATAAACGGAAATTAATTACTAAGATTAAAACTAAAAATTAAACTCGAAATTCGAAGTTCGAAACTCGAATACACTAAGCAATATTAATCTGAATAATTTAGAGTTTCACTGTCGTTCGCGAACGACGTGAAGTTTGGAAATTAGAACTTAGAGTTTTAAAACCCCAAGTAAAACCTTAATGAAGAAATCCTAATAAATCACGATAAATAATGTCCTCCGAGCTATTAAAAAATATAAAAAAAGACATAAGCCTGATACCTTTCGGGATTAAACTTATTGTTTTAGTTATATTTTTAAGGACCTTCGGATGGGGGTTTGCCGACCCGTTTTATTCAATATACCTATATCAGTTCAGTCAAGACTATACGATTATTGGCTTGCTGACAGCTGTAATCTCTTTAAGCGCCCTTTTATCAATAATCCCTTTGATGCGCCTTGCTGATAAAATGAATGAGACGATTATCGTAGCCGACGGAGAGTTATTGTACTTTTTTGTCATAATTTCTTATGTGATCGCCGGTATATTTAAGAGCATTCCGCTTTTAATCGTCACACTCTTTTTCGCGGGTATTGCGCAGACATTTGTTGTCGTGGGAACAGAAACTTATATCAGAAAATACGGAGCGCCGGGCAAAACAAGGCCTTTCGCGTTTTATGTGGCTCTGGATTATTTAGGATGGTTTTTGGGAATGCTTATCGCTGCTTTTACGGTTCAGTACTACACTTTTAATACAATGTTCCTGTTTATTATACCTAGCATAATAGCCAGTCTTTTTATATTGCCCAGAATACATGTAAACGGTCTCAGATCGCTTATTATGGGAGTAAGACGTTATTTTCATTCACACTCGGATGTAATAAAAGTATTTGAGGATTTCAAAGAATTAAACCCTAAAGTCGTGTTTTTTCTGGTACTGGCATTTTTTGACGGCGTGATACGTATGTTTTCATATGTTTTTATTCCGCTATTCGGGTTAAGCATGAATATGAGTTTCAAATCTATAGCGCTATTAATGGCAGCTATGTACTTTCCATTTGTCTTAAGTTTCTTTTTTACTGAAATTTTAGAGAAATACAAAAAAATGAATGTCCTTACAGTAGGGCTATTTATAGGAGCGCTTTCGTTCATTTCGCTTTATTTTGTTGTAAACAGATTCTGGATTTTTATACTTGCGGCGGCAATTTCACTTTCGATGGCTATAGTAAGGCCTGTTTATAATGGCGCCATAACACGTCTTACTCCCCGGCATATGCTTGGGGAAGTGACAGGATTTAATAACTTTATTGAAAGAATCGGAAGGATACTTGGACCGATAATGACAGGGATCATAGCAGATATTTATGGTCTGCAAATTACTTTTTTGCTTATAGCTGTTATTGCCTTCGGGCTTGGAGCGGTTTCTATAGTATTAAGAGGGTATGATTATTTGATAAGCCCTAAGGAGCCGGTGTTTACGCCGTCTGAAGTTTGAGTTTCTGTAAGCCGTCCGATGTAACTTCGGTCCGTCTTAAGATATAATGTGTGAAATAATTCATCAAATAACTGAAAGCGAGGATTATGATCCTCGCCTTCAGACGAACCGATATTCATAAACTCAACTTTATTCCAAAAAAATAAAATGCTAAAATAGAGCAAAATGAAAAACAAAAAGATATTCACCATCGGCGGGGCCACGTTTGATATTTTCATCAAAGCCCATGATCAGGCAATAATCCAGATCAAGGATCCAAATTCCTGCAGGAATTTTCTTTGCCTTGAATACGGCGGGAAAGTGAAGATAGATGAAGTCCACGAGACTTTTGGCGGAGGCGCTACAAATACAGCTGTCGCGTTTGAAAGAATGGGGTTTGACGCTTATTTTGTCGGCATGGTGGGGGATGAATATGGAGACAGGGTGCTTGAAAATCTTAAAAAAGAAGGCGTAAATATTGATTTCGCGAAAAGGACTAACCGAGATAAGACAGCTTTTTCA
>Ga0315286_10001552_pt1 | contig 20802 bp, 20 predicted proteins | sample YL17G10_0_MG_FD_205038 | JGI IMG/M metagenome (GOLD analysis project Ga0315286, IMG submission 205038) | Sediment microbial communities from Yellowstone Lake, YNP, Wyoming, USA - YL17G10_0 | ecosystem: Environmental > Aquatic > Freshwater > Lake > Sediment | place: USA: Wyoming | collected... | reverse complement strand
TTTTCGATATCTACATCATTTATATTGGCAAGTGTGCACAGCCACGCGAAGATATCTGCGAATTCTTCCTCTTTTTGTTTTTTAGTGGTCTTCTCGTTTGCAAGAGCGGTCGCTAATTCACCGACTTCTTCGACGAACCACATAAAGGTCTTTGGCGTTCCGCGCTCTCTGTCTCGCTGCTCGTACCTTTCGGCTATCAGCTTCTGAAAATCCTTTATTGTCATTTTACAAGCGGATTCTTGCCCGCCTTTGGCGGGTTAGTCAGACAGTATTTCCGAAAGTTTTGCCGCGCCGAAAATTTCTCTTACTCGTTCTGTTGCCTGTCGGCAGACCTTTTCCATTTTTAGGCTGAATGGTTCATTATTTGTCTGCTCGGCGAGTTGCAGATGGCTGAACATTGGGCCATCGACCGCTTCGATGATTTCGAGCAGGGTGATGCTTTCTGCCGGCCGGGCAAGGAAAAATCCGCCGCGCGGGCCTCGTTTGCTGCGGAGCACGTTGGCTCGCACGAGTTGCTGTAGAATCTTTAGCAGATATTCCAGTGGAATGTTATATTGTTTGGAGATTCGTGAGGCCAGTACCGCACCTTCTTTGTAATACTGTGCTACGTAGCCTACCGCCACCAAAGCGTAACCTGTTGACCTGCTGATCTTCATTTTTTTGTCCTCCAGAACAAATTGTTTACTATGTTTGGATTTATCCGCCTGTCGGACAAGTCCGACGAATCGGATACTTTTTACTTTTTGACTTCAAGGCCGACGTTTTAACCGCTGGTTTCAGCCAGAATACCGGTTATACAGCCTAAATAGTATATCAAGGTATCTTTACTATTGTACTTGATTTTTCATTTAGCTGTTCAGAATTTTCAATATTTTATATCTGAAAAGCAAAAAAAGCCTTTTTTCTCGTAATTTAAGGCATAAACAGGATAGATACACTCGACAAAGTCTTCAAATTCCCGATTATTACTATCAGAATTTATCAAGACTTTCAAGAGTTTTTTTTAAAATAAGTCAGAAATACTGAAATATGTATAACTGCTTCTCTAAAAAAATTAAATAAGGGCTTTGCTTGACTTTTCGGTATATTTTGCCTACGATTGCCGACTTATTAAGGATGTAAGGAGTAATACCTATGGAAGAGGTAAAACCGCGGATAAGTGTTTATTACGCTCAGAACGCTACTGTTGTTACTTTAGCTGATGAGAAGATTCTTGACGATGAGGCCATCAGGGCTCTTGAAGACTCTATAATGCCGTTAATCGACGGTCCCGTTAATCTTGTGATTGATTTCAGCAATGTCAATTTTCTTTCCAGTGCGGTCTTGGGCCTGTTGATAAGGGTATGTAAAAGGGTCAATGAGAACAAAGGCCGTCTCAAGCTTTGCAGCATAGCTCCTCGCATTTTCGACATCTTTAAAATCACTCGGCTTGACGAAATTTTTGAAATTTACCCTGATGTTAAAAAGGCGATGCAGACTCTTAAATAGTTTCTTTTAGATTGGCTTACTTTAGCCCGGCTTTATTTCGGACGATAATAAATACATGACTTCCAAAGCTTGTACCCATGAAAGGATAGTTTCCAGGGGGGTAATATCGGAACTTAGACAGGTATGCGCAAGTATTCTCTGTCACACTCAGCAGTTCGAATATTCGGACGATGATTTATTTGCGATTCATCTTGCCATGGAAGAAGCTGTTGTAAACGCCATCAAGCACGGCAATAAGCGGGACCCTGCCAGGGATATCATTATTGAATATGATTTAAGCCCGCAGAAAGTCGACATTCGTATTACCGACCAGGGCGAAGGTTTCGACCCCAGCGGTCTTGATGACCCCCGTTTGGGCGACAACATTTATAAGCCTGACGGCAGGGGCGTTTTGCTCATCAGGTCCTATATGGACTCTGTCGAGTATAATAATGTCGGCAATTCCGTTCGTATGGTCAAATTCAACCGTAAATCCGCATAGGTTTAACGGCTTTTAAAGCCCGCTCCCTTTTTTGCCGATTTACAGGAAATACTCAGGAGCATACCGATGTTCAAAAAAATACTGATGTTTGTTATCGCAGCTTATCTGCCTGCCGTAGCGGTCCTGTTTATCGGCTGCGCTGAGGAAGATGCCTATACCCCTCGGATAACCGGCATTGTGCCCGAGCTTCATCAGGGCAGCAGCAATTACTCAGAGTCCAAAGCGCCCTCCGGCTCACCCGCGTATAAAACGGCAGGTTACAAAACAGAAAGTTACAAACCGGAAAGTCGCAAAACGTCCAAATCTGATTTTTCTTCTCCTTACGGCTGGGTTCCTTCCGCAAATCTCGAAAAAAACTGGAAAGCGATTGTGATTCATCATTCAGCTACCGACACCGGCAATGTCGCCTCCATTGACGATTATCATCGCCGCAACAACGGCTGGGACGGCATAGGTTATGATTTTCTCATTGGCAATGGTTCCGGCAGCAATAATGGCGAGGTTGAAACCACGTTCCGCTGGACGGGTCAGAAGACCGGTGCTCACTGCAAGACTGATGAATCGAACTGGGCCAACGAAGGCGCGGTGGGAATTTGTCTCGTCGGAAATTTTGACCAGTCGCGCCCCAGCAATGCTCAGATGTCTTCGCTTATGAAACTTGTGCGCTTCCTTTCCCAGAGATATGATATTCCTGCAAGCCGCATTTACGGCCACAATACGACCCCCGGCCACAGCACGACAACGAGCTGCCCCGGCAGGTATTTCCCATTAAGCTACGTAAAAAATCATCTATAAAAAAATTGGTTATTATTGAAAATGTTTAGCCCCCGGCCTGTCCCGCTTTGGCGGGGTTTCACTGGGGGTTTTTGTTTGCCCGCCGTTGCAATTCCCTTAATCCAAAATCTAAAATCCAAAATCTAAAATGGTTTTCCCTTTGTCTTTCACCCGCTGTCAGATACAATGTGTCCGTAAACTATAAAACGTCCTTTTCGCAAGCGTCAGAGGAAATAAAAGTGATAAAATTCAGGTGCGGCTCTTGTGACTATACCGAAGACATAGACGACAAATATGCCGGCAAAAAAACCCTCTGTCCAAAATGCAGCGCGCCTAATCTTGTTCCAAATCAGCAATCTCTGCAGCCGCAAAAGCCCGGCGACCTTATTAAAGTATACTGCCCGCTGTGCAATAAAAAAATCGGTGTCCCTGCCGAATATGCCGGACGCCGCGTAAAATGTCCCGGCTGCAAAAATCCTGTTGCAATACCGCCTTCATCACAGCAAGACAAACCGGCCGAATCTCAGATTGATATAGCTCAGGCCGGCGGATTAACGCAGCAGCCGCCCGATGGCTTGTTCGCCGATGCGCAGGATTTACTTAGTATGGAAAAGCAGGCAAAGGCCGTCGATATGCCGGAATTGACAAAATTGCCGGCTTCCGCTGAAACGGGAAATGCGCCCGCGGCCGATACAGGCGAATTCGCCAGACTGGAAACAAAAAAACGGGACGAAAAACGCTTCAATCTCGATTTGCCTATCGGCCAGTTGATTGCGATAACGGTAATAATCGTCGCGGTTGGTTTGTTATTTAACTGGCGGTTAGGCAGTGCCGAAGATAAGCCTCCTGCTCCGAAGGAGCAGATTAGCATTGCTGAAGAATTCGCCGCCAAATTCCTCGGCCTGCTGGCCAAAGGCGAGGTCAATGATGCTTCACTTATGCTCGCAGAGGAACTGCGAAATGAAGATACGGATAAGAAGCTTCGGTCTCTCGCGTCAGGTCCCCTCGGCAAAGTTTGGAATGATAGCAATAATGCCGCTGTCAAACTCTCCGCGCAGAAGGAAGAGGGGAATGTTTATATATTCGGATATTACCTCCAAACACAGGAGCCCGAAAGCGTTTTTGTGGTGGTCGCGCAGTACCCGAACGGATTTAAAGTCGAAGGAATAAACTATCATCACTCCGCTGGTTCCGAGCCTCTCAGCGTCGAATCGGGCAGGTACGCTCAAATAAGTAAAACGCTGAGCGAATCTTTCGTGGGCAAAGTCCTCGGTATTTTAAAAAAATCTCTGTTTGTTACGGTGATATTGTTCACGGCTTCGCGGCTTTCGAAGGCTATAGTATTTTACAGGGCCGGCGAGTCGGCATGGGCTGCGATTGTTCCCTGCTGGCACGAATGGACCCTGGCCGAGCTTGGCGACAAATCCGGAATATGGGGTCTTGCGGCGTTTCTTTTGGCTGGCGTACCGGTACTTGGACAGATAATTTATTTCTCATTGCTCCTTTATTTTTCTCTCGGCATAGCCCACACTCACGGCCGCGGCGTGTTATTCGGCATTGGCCTTTGTTTTCTCCCCTGCGTTTTTTTCCCCATTATGGTCTTTTCGCAGGATTAACCCGCTTTATCACCAGCACCGCAAGGAAATATTTATTCACCGTCGTAATACTCTCTAATCCAAAATCGGCAATCTAAAATCTGAAATTGACATCTCGCCTTTGGCGGATTTATCTTACAGGTTAATTTCCTTGCATTTTTCGGATAAATAAGGTATCCTGTTAAAAGAATATATTGTGAGGAAGATTAAATTATGTCTTGCCTATGCCGCAAAGCGTTGGTAGCAGTTGGTCTTGTCTTTTGTTTGTTTTCCCCTCTCTTTGCCTATTCCGGCGGAAGCGGAGAACCAAGTGACCCGTACCTAATTGCAACACCAGCGGATATTGATATGCTCGGTGCAAGTCCAAATGATTGGGGAAAATGCTTTAAGCTTGTGGCCGACATAAATATGGCAGAGTTCACCGGCACACAATACAAAATCATAGGCACGTCTTACGATGATAGTTTTAGAGGTATATTCGATGGTAATGGTTATGTTATTCGCAATCTGACCTATACGACAGACGCCTCGATACATTATGTCGGCTTGTTTGGTTATGTCGGCTTCGGGGGCCAAATCCGCAATTTAGGTATCGAGAATGTCAATATAATTGTAAATAACGGCAATTGTGTCGGTGGTCTGTGCGGAAGAATTATTTATAACGGCAGTATTATTAACTGCTATTCGACTGGCACAGTAAGCGGATATCGTTATATCGGTGGTCTTTGCGGAGATACTTTTGAAAGCAACATCATCAACTGTTATTCGACATGCACAGTCAGCGCATATCAGTATGTCGGCGGACTGTGTGGAGTTATTGATGAGAACCGCAGCGTTACCAGCTGCTATTCGACAGGCAATGTAAGTGGAACGACTGCTACTGGCGGATTGTGCGGATATCTTGAAAGCAGCAGCATTACCAACTGCTATTCAACCGGCAATGTGAACGGAATAGCTTATACCGGCGGGTTGTGCGGGCAAAATTATTATGAAGGCAGCATTACCAACTGCTATGCGACAGGCAATGTAACCGGAAATGAAGGTTATACCGGCGGTCTGTGCGGGTATGAGGTTTCTAATGGCAGCTATACACATTGTTACTTTCTTAATACAGCAGGGCCGGATAATGGTTTAGGCGAGCCGCTGACTGATGTACAAATGAAACAGCAGGCCAGTTACAAAAATTGGGATTTTGGTGTTGATATATGGATAATGGACGAAGGTGCCAGCTATCCAGTCTTTATCTGGCAGAATATTTTCGTTGTTACTGTTGTGCCTGATGTTACAGGTATGACAGAAGCAGATGCCAATGCTGTAATTGTGGATGCTAATCTTATTCTTGGTGCAGTAACGACTGCATACAGCCCTACAGTTCCCCAAGGGTATATTATCGAACAGACGCCGGCGGCTGGCATATTAGCGGTTGAAGGTTCGGCGGTAAATATTGTTATTTCATTGGGTGTAAAATACAGCGGCGGGAGCGGCGAACCAAATGCCCCATATTTAATCGCAACACCAGCGGATATGAATACTCTCGGTGCAAGTTCAGGAGATTGGGGAAAGTGCTTTAAGCTTGTGGCTGATATAGACATGTCTGCTTTTCCCGGCACACAATATAAAATCATTGGCAATTTACAGACGAGGTTCACTGGTACATTTGATGGCGATGGACACATTATTCACAATCTGACTTATACGACAACCACTTCGACAAGTTCTGTTGGTCTGTTTGGCTATATTTATAATGCCGCAATCAAGGATTTAGGGCTTGAGAATGTTAACGTCTCCACTGGAGGCAATTATATTGGTTGTTTGGCTGGATGGGCAGCGAATAGCACTATCGTGAACTGCTATTGTATGGGAACAGTATTGTGTTCCTCTAATTCTTCCTCTACTGCCGGTGGCTTGGTTGGGTCTCAGATGTATAGTACTATTATAACAAACTGTTATAGCATGGGGTCGGTCTCTTGTACTTCTACAGGTTCTACAACATGGAGTAATGCCGGTGGCCTTGTGGGAAGTCAGAATGGCGGCACTATAACTAATTGCTATAGCACATGTGCAGTTACTTGTTCTTCTATTTATACTTCTGTTGTCGGTGGTTTGGTAGGTAATCAATCCGATAGAAGCGGCAATACAAAGATTGAGAATTGCTATTTTGCTGGACAAGTTTCTGCGACTGGCAGCACTATCTATAAAGGTGGTTTGCTTGGATATTACGGCGGGTATAGAACGATTGTGATTGCCGGAAATTTTTGGGATATGGATATAAGCGGGACGAGTGATGGTGTTGGAAATATAACTCCTGATCCAAATGGTGTTATGGGTAAGACGACGGCAGAAATGCAAACGCTTTCCACTTTTACATCAGCAGGTTGGGATTTTTCTTATACTGATGGTGACAAAGCCGACTGGTTTATACAAATTGATGAGTACCCGATTTTAACCTGGCAGATATCGCCTGCGGATATCTATACTGACGGCAGAAACAACTTCAGGGATTTTGCGATATTTGCGCAATACTGGATGAGAGAGGATTGCGCGATATATAACTATTATTGCGACTGGGCGGATCTGAACTTTGACGGCTCTGTAGATATCGATGACCTTGTCGTGCTTATAAGCTATTGGCTCCAGTCAGGGATATATGAGTGAGTCGAAGTTATAAATTTGATCTGCCGATAGAATCCAGCATAGAGCAAAAATAAACTGGGAACGTTGGGGCTGTTGAAAAATTTACCTGCCCTGTGAGATGCCGCTTCGGCTATCTCATCGGGGTCCGCCTCAGGCGGAACATTCGCGCCGTTATTTAACCCTGTTATCACGATGAAAGGATTCGCCTGCCCCGTGAAACCTGCCCTGTAATCAGCATCAGTCTGTGTTAAGTTCTGTGCAAATCGGTGTTTATCTTTTCTGCAGAATTTTTTGCTGTAGTTTTGTTAATGTCATAAAAGACTTTTTTGGCTCAAACTTTTCTGTCAGCAGTCCTTCGCCGGCAAGTGTATTATTACTTCCATCTGCAAGTGCCGAGTAAGTTACGGTATTGACAAAAGGTTTGCTGAAGGCGATTTTGCAGAACTCTTCAATCCATTTTGACTGTTGCGTCTGGTCCCACGGCTTATACCACATTCCCGCTTCATTCGGCTGCTGCTTTTCGCCGTTTGTTGTGTCGGGCACGCCGAAGGCGGTTATATGCAGAGGTTTCGGAACCGGTGCGAAGCGGTCGAGCATTGCCGAGACCTGCATCATATCGCGTATATGCATTCCGGGCATATCTTTGCCGAAGACCATCTGGACGCCGAGCGCGTCATAGTTAATGCCCGCCTGTGTTACCATATCGATATAGATAAGCGGCGGCACGGTATCGGAATTTTGCGCGTAATATTCGCCCCACGGAAAGACTATATCAATCATCTTAAGGCTTCTGTTGTCGGCCTCTCTTGCGGCAAGGCACGCGGTTCTGGTGATTTCCAGAACTCGCTCGAAGCTGAAGGCGAAACTGTTATAAGCGTTTAAACCGCTTAAAACCAGCCAGATATGAACATATTTCGCGTATCTGGTCACAATCCTTGAAACAAAGCTGTAGCTGGCCTCGCGGATGACTTCAAAATCGTCCTGTCCTTTCAGCCAGTCGGGCAGAAACTTTGCATCGAAGCACAGCAGTGGTCCTGCGCAAAGAAGTATTCTCTTTTTGCCCAAAAGTTCGATGCAGCGGTCCATTTCGGTAAAATCACATTCGCCTCGAACTGCCTCAATTTTGGACCAGTCGATAGGTATTGTAACATGAGCGAACAGGTCGAATATCGTTTTAAGATAATTTTTGTTTTCGAGTTGTTGCGGGTCGATTATGCAGCCCAGGCTTGAGCGTGCAAAGCCGCGGCTTTTGAGTCTGGCATCAAAAAGAATCTCAGCGTATTTAATCGCGAGCTGTTCGGAAAATTTCAGGGCCTTTGCAAGGCACGCGTCGGCCAGTGTGGACGCCTTGACCGGCTCATTGATGTTTTCAAGCATCTGGACGAAAAGCCATTGAATTTCATTTGCTTCGCTTCCAAAGTGGTTTTTCTGTTCAAAGATGGCCCAGTCTTCGCGTTTAATGGTAATCTCCATTAGTTTCGCGCGGGCAAGTTCCACATTTAATATATAAGGCTGCTCTCTTTCCGGCAGTCTCGTTGTGCATAGTGAAACGTTGCCGAAACCTTCGACAGGCCACAGCAGCGACAGGCCTGCCGGCTCGGCGCCGCTCCTCGTTTTGCAGTCTATAATCCCATCCTGAAAAGTTACAAACTTCGTGCTTCGAAATGGAATTCTGTCGGTGCCGAATAATGTAACGCCGGTAAGTGTAAAATCCTTCGCAATTTTGCCGCTTTTGAATACCTGAAACTTCACCTGCCAAGCCCTAAAAAATACGCTAAAAACACAGAACAACCGTATAGACAGGGAATTATAGCATTAAACGGCCTCAAAGCAATGAATCTTTCAAACTTGTGCGCACATGGCACGGCGGACAATCGCAGGTCCAGGCAAACAGCTAATTTACAGCAGCAAAGGCATCTAAATCCACAGCTTCACTGTAATCCCTCAAACGCTGATTCTGCACAATTAAACCCGCAATATGAGAAAACTGAGCAAAGATAATTTCTATAAAATCAAAATATACAGACTGTTCAGAAGTACCGGCCGGTAAAAGCATTACAACATAACCAATACTATCAAAACCGGCCGAAAGACCACTGGCAGCAACTAAATGGCCGTCAAGACGCGAAATCACCGGCTCCTGACCATCGTCAACCCTCCCACAAAGCCCATCCAATAACCCCCCCTCAACAAAAATCCGCTCAAAAACGTCCAACTTGTTCGAGACGTAACTGCCGGTGCGGCCTATAATTGCAATAACTATGCCCGTGTCAGCAAAATCGTCAAAAACCATACTCGCTATCTGATTAATAATCATACAAGACTAATTTCGACAAATTTAGACCAGTGTTTAATCAAAAAATTGAGGTAAAATGAGTAACGTAAAATAAGGACTTATGGTAAAAAAAGGGTTAACGGCTGCGGTTGCGCGGCTCGTTTCGTATTGCGCAATATAACTCGTTTTAATAAAAGATGTTATATGAATTTTGAGGGAATTGGGAGAGAGCGAAAAAACTGCTATAATGCTTTTAATAGCAAGCTTTTATAGGATTTTTTAAAATTTTTGATTATTTTTGAATATTTTCCATTATTTTTGATTTTTTTGCCACGATTTTGAAGTTTTTTTCACTTTTTTTAGACGCAGATTTCGCTGATTTCACAGATATAAAAGATATATTTTAGCCACAGAGTTCAGGAGAACACAGAGACATAAAGTTTATTGAAGATTTAAGATTGAAAATTTGTGGAACGCCGGCGGCGGGAAGTTTTAAGATATTGTATTTCGTTGATGTTTTATTTTCGGTGAGCTAAAATTGAAGATTGAAAAGTTAAGATTGAAGATTTGTAGAACGGCAGCGGCAAAAAGTGTGGTAGATTATTAGGTAAGATGAAAGGAATTCTATGCCCAACATCTTTGGAGAAATCGAACGACTCATTACAGAGCATGGATCAGCAGGCATTCTACGCGAGCGTCTCGAATTGGCAAAAGAGCAGCATGCAGCACTTGAAAAGAAGATCTCAGAGTTGATGGCTGAAAACAAAACACTACGGCAAAAAGTCGAACAATTCCAGAAAGAGAATGAAAAACTGAAACAGTTGGTAGAAAGTCACACCAATGGCCCCAGCAACTTCGATGATAATACACATAAAATCTTAAAAGCATTCTTTAACCATTCGGACGATATTTCATTAGATGAAGTCGCTGCATCTGTTGGAATAGATAAAGCTATGGCCATGTATTACTTTGATCTCATCAGAGAGGCAGGTTTTATTATTCAAACGCGGGCAGAATATAGCGATTTGGCACCAGCTAAGTATAGTATTACAGCAAAAGGTAGGAAGTACATAGTTGAAAATAAAATCTAATCTCCTCTTCGGAAATTGCCGCTAATGCGTTACTTGTGAGATAGTGATGAGATAGCGAGTTGATATTATCATAATGGCAGGATAAAATTGGTGGGAATTATTACTAAACGAAAAACGATGAGATGCCCTGATGGGATAGCAATGATATTCGTTTAAAGTATTACAAAGCAAGTTCAGGAGAGTTCGCTTTAATTATTTCGTGGATTAATTATCCCACAGGGTAAACTTACGCATCTCATTGGGTTAAAATTGCATTAACATTTCTTCAAATAATCTGGTAAAATGTTTCTATGACCAAATTCTATTACGTTTATGTTCTGCTATCGGAAAAAGACCATAAATTTTATATTGGTTTTACAATCGATATCAAAACCAGATTAGAAGAGCATAACAGAGGTGAAGTTTTGCAGACAAAGAACAGGTGTCCATTAAAACTGGTTTATTGGGAAGGATGTCTGAGTCAAAAGGATGCGGCAAGACGAGAAAGATATCTTAAAACCACGTGGGGCAAGAGATATATAAAAAGCAGATTAGAAGATTTTCTCAAGGAACAAATAAAACCTTGATTGTAAGACAATGACGGATTATTCTTATGGACGCTGACGGACCCCGATGGGATTTATGGGAAAACACCCCAGTTAGATAGCTTTAGAGGCATCTAACAGGGCAAGTCTCACGGGGCAAGTTCCAAAGATGAACAGGTGAGCAGGGATTGGTTTATGAAATATTCGGATGATGAAAATAAGCAGGCGGCCAGGCCGCTAACAGCAGTTTTTTTTGCAGGGGTTGTCCTGAATCTTTGTTTCATTTTTCCGATTTTTCGGCATTGTGAAAAAACAGTTTTTGCCCAGGCCGGGAGACTTAATCCCAATGCCGCGTTAACCGGCGAACTTGCGGAACTGCCGGGCTTGGGTCCTGCCAAGGCACAAGCGATTGTCGAATACCGACAAGGAAAAGAAAAAGCCTTTGAAAATGCAGGCGACCTTGAAAATGTAAAGGGAATAGGTGAAAAAACCGTTGAAAAAATAAGAGAATGGTTAGAATTTGAAGATTGAATTAGTTATCGGTTATCAGTTATCAGTTATCAGTAAAATTGATAATTTCAGAAAATAGTAAAAGTTTATGGTAGTAACATAAAATGGCTGAATGGGACATACATAAACCGTCAGGCATATGCAGCGGCAGCGGCAAAACAATAGAGCCGGATGAGGAATTTATCGCTGCATTAGTCGAAACACCAGAAGGTCTGCAGCGCAAAGACTACAGCGGCGAATACTGGATGGCAAACATGCCGAGCGTTTACTGCCACTGGAAAAGCACAATGCCGAAGGACGACAAGAAGAAGAAAATCTTCGTGGACAACGATATGCTTCTGGCGTTCTTCGAAAGACTGGCAAGTGAAACCGATGAAGAAAAAATAAATTTCCGTTTTGTGCTGACACTTGTTTTAATGCGCAAACGCCTTGTCAAATACGATTCTTCGGAGACAATAGACGGCAAAGAAATATGGACCGTCAAAATTACCGGCCGGAATGAAAAAGCACAGGTGGTAAATCCGAACCTTACAGAAGACAAAATAGAACAGTTGTCCGAACAGTTAGGCCAGATACTGCAGGTAGAAGTTAATAGCTGTTAGCAGCAGGCCGCTATTAAGGCGTGTATGCGGGAAATCCCAGATAATAATGGTTTATTGGGAAAAGGCAGAGGATATAAGACGTTTTATTTGAAAAATGGAGTTTTTTTTGATTCAGGGGGTAAAAAAACAAACAAAAAGTGTTGACATATCGGCTTTTGCATGTTAGTTAAATAATTATTGTAAATTGGTTTTCAGGGGAAGAGCAAGAAGAGGTTAGGAAATAAAAGGGCAAGCGTTCAATATTCAATTTATTTTGGAGGTACAGAAAATGTTAGCTGTAATCGAATGGAAAACTCTTATCGTTGAGCCGGTCACCCAAATGCTGACCAGAATACTGGCCTATCTTCCTGTCCTGCTTGGGGCATTGATAATCCTGATAGTAGGCTGGCTTATAGCCAAGGCAATCAAACGAATAATCGACTGGGTGCTTAAGTTAATACGCTTCGATATGCTGGCGGACAAAGCGGGTATATCAGAAATTCTAAAGAAGGGCAATTTGGAAATTTCCGCCGGGGAAGTGGTAAGCAGCATAGTTTATTGGCTGATTATTATTATGGTTTTAGTGATGACAGTTGATGCACTGGGTCTTCCGAAGGCTTCCGATGTTCTTGCAAGCTTATTTGCTTACGTTCCGAATGTTATAGCGGCGCTGCTTGTTCTGATAGTTGCTATGTTTCTGGCCAGTTTTGTGTCAGGAATAGTTCGCACGGCCGCAGGCAATGCCAATTTGCCCAAACCGGAGATATTTGCCGGCATAAGCCGCTGGGCGATTATAATTTTTGCAGTGACAATTTCGTTAGAACAGCTTGGAATCGCCCCTCTTTTGGTGACTGCTACCTTCAATATTATTCTTGGCGGTGTTTGCCTTGCGTTGGCTCTTGCGTTCGGATTAGGCGGTAAAGATGCCGCGGCAAAATACCTTGAGGAATTAAGGAAAAAACGCTCTTAGAAAAAAGCCGGCTGCCTATAGATTTAGTTATTAGTCGCTGGTATTATGGGGTCGATTTCCACCTCTACAGCCCTCTGTGCTTCATGCGGGGCAGGAGAGAGGGACAGAGGGCGGATTGTCGATATTTGTTTTAATATATAATAGGAGCAGTGTGAGGTATGCTTTCCATCTGTCTCATAGCATGGGCTATATTTTGTTGTATAATAGGATTTATTATAATAATTCGGCCTGATAAGACAAAGCATAAATTAAGTCAAGCATCAAGTTCTACTATCAGATGGTATGGTTTTGTTATTTTTTGTACTGGTATATGGCTTGCAATTGCTATCGGGCTTTTTAATTGGGCATTAAAGCTTCTCAATTCACTAGGGCAATGAAATAGAAAAGCATAAAGTAAAAAAAGTAAGTTTTTCCCTCATTTATGAAAGAGATATGTAATGCTTCCCGTTAGGCAAGGCATTTGCAGATTATTCTTTTTATTTCTCCTTGCGGTTTTTCTGACGGGCTGCGCGGCTCAGAAGCGAAGCTGTCCGCCGTTTACATCGGCGGCAGAAGCAACTGCAGTTTTAAAAGAATATTCAAGCGGCCTAAAACCATTAAAGGCAACTGGCAACTGCACGCTAAATTACAAAGATGAAAAAGGGCAGACAACTGCGCAGTCCTTTCCCGTCAGAATCTGGTTTGAAAGCACCAAAAAGTTCTGCCTTTACGGCGATGTTATGTTCGATGCCAAGGCTGTATGTTTTATCATAAACGGCGATGAATTCCGGGCTTATGCAAAGCCGATGGGGATATATATGACAGGTAAGACGAAGGCGGGAAGCGGAGACTATTTTTCCAACCCTGCCGTATTGGTTGATTTTTTAGAGCCTGTCAGTTCTGAATGTGTCGATATCGCATTGGCAAATTCCAAAGATAATGATATCCTGATTTGCAAAGACAGCGGGGGCTGTATCAACAGGAAAATTTTTATAGACCGCTGCGGACATTTTGTAAAAAAAATCGAATATTTTAACTGCTCTGAAAATCCCGGTCTTGTTGTTGAATCTGAAGAATACAAAAAGGTGACTGGTGAGAAAAACCTTCTTTTCCCGCGCAAATTGATTTACAGACACTTTGAGGGCCAGAAAAGCAGCGAACGAATGCAGATAAAAATAGATTCCGTTAAATTATGGCAGGCAAATCCTGCGCAGCTAAAGGCACTTTTCAGTCCGCCGGATGTAAATAGTTTTCAAAAGGAGGCTAAATGATGGCGAAGAAAAATCTTGAACAGAAACTTTCGGAGGGTCTTTTATTCCTCGACGGCGCGATGGGCACACAGTTGATAGCCCGCGGAGTCGGTGCGGGAAAGTGCAACGACTACCTTAATATCGAATCGCCTGATATTATTCTTGAGATTCACTGCGCGTATTTCAATGCGGGCAGCGATGCGGTCATGACCAATACGTTCGGAGCAAATGAGATTGCCCTTAGCCGTCACAATCTGGCCGACAAGGTTGAACAGATAAACCGCGCCGCGGCTGAAATCGCGAGAAAAGCAGCAGGCAAAGATAAATTTGTTATAGGAGACATCGGGCCGAGCGGAGGATTCCTGCAGCCGCTGGGAGGTCTTGAACCGCAAATCCTTAAAAGTGCGTTTGCGAAACAGGCGAAAGCGCTTTGCGATGGGGGAGTGGACGGTTTTATTATTGAGACTTTCACGGCGGTTGACGAGGCAAAAATAGCGGCAGAGGCCGTAAAATCGGTTTGTTCCCTGCCGATATTCGTTTCGTTCGCTTTTGACCCGGCAAGAAATGATTTCAGGACGATGATGGGGGCAAGTGTTGAAGCGATTGTATCTGAATTTTCTGCAGTCGGAATACGCGCAATCGGTTTTAACTGCGGCACATTAAAGATGGAGCAGTATGTACGGCTTGCCGAGAAGTTCGCGAAACTATTGGCAGGCAAAAATATTTTACTTTTAGCGGAGCCTAATGCAGGAAAGCCTGAACTTATCGACGGCAGGGCGGTGTATAAATTATCAGCGGAGGATTTCGGCGTTTATATGGACAAGATAAATAAAGCAGGAGCAAAAATAATCGGCGGCTGCTGCGGAACAGGGCCGGAGCATATAAAGGCGATGGTTCAGAAAATTAAAAATAAAATATAAAATATAAAAATCAGGCGTTTATTCGTAGTTATTGAAGAAAATATTTTTGGCAAAGGAATAAAAAATGAAAGCGGTAATAATAGGGTTGATGGGTTTTTTGATTGTGCTGGCGGTGTGCGGATGCGAGGTTACGCCCAAAGAGCCGGAAGAAAAGCAAGTGCTGGTGGCAGAGACGGATGAAGCGATTGCAGTTATGAAGGCAAAGGACCCGAGCATTCAGAAATTCTTTGATAAATCATACGGATACGCTGTGCTGCCGAAGATTTTCAAGGGCGCATTTATAGCAGGCGGGGCTTACGGAAGAGGCGAAGTCTATGAGCATGAGACAAGGATTGGCTATTGCAATATGAAACAGTTAACCGGCGGCTTATCGTTCGGAACGGAGTATTACCGAGAAATAATCTTTTTCAGGGGCAAGGAAGATTTGGAGAAGTTCAAGTCTGAGGAATATACATTCTCTGCACAGGTAACGGGCGTAGCTCTTATGTGGGGCAAGGCCGCCAAGGCGAATTACCACGATGGTATGGCTGTATTCATTATGATAGATACGGGCCTGATGGTCGATGCATCCCTGGGCGGGCAGAAATTCAGATTTGAGCCAACGTATGTTTTAAGGAAAGTTCAATGATAAACAAAATTTTTATAAGCTGTATAGCAGCGGTTATTTTTTTGACTTCAATGGTTTGGGCGAAGCCGGCGGACAAGTTTGACAAAAAAGCTGCTGAAAGGGTCGCCAACGAAGCGGCAGAATACGTATTGTCCAAACCTGTCACGGAACACTACGCGTCGGCGTGCGCATATTTCGGGGTGTTGAGGTTTGCTGAAGCGGAGAAAAACCAGAAATTAACAGATAGCGTAAAAGCGAACTACGCAGCTTTTATGAAAAGTTCGGCCGATAAGGTCCGCACAGGGCATGTTGACTGGAATGTTTTCGGCATTCTGCCGTTTGAATTGTATCTTCAAACCAAAGACGAATAGTACCTTGAGCTTGCAACGAAACTGGCTGAGGACGAATGGGCACAGCGGCGAGAAGACGGGCTGACGGCGTATACGCGGTTCTGGACCGACGATATGTTTATGGTCGGCGCGCTTCAGATACAGGCATATCGGGCGCTCAAAAAAGAGGTTTATCTCGACAGGGGCCTTATGCAACTGCTGGCATACGCCAAGGCGCTTCAAGAGCAGTACGGCCTGTTTCAGCACACGGCGAATATCCCTGTTTTCTGGGGACGGGCCAACGGCTGGGCGGCCGCGGCGATGACGCTGACGCTGGAAAATATGCCGAAGGAAAATAAAAAACGCGAAGAGCTGATGGCGGTTTATAAAAAAATGATGTCTGCCCTTCAAAAATATCAGGGAACAAACGGACTGTGGCACCAGGTGCTTATCGACCCGGCAAGCTTTGAGGAAACAAGCTGCACGGCGATGTTCACATACGCGATGGCAACGGGAGTCAAGAACGGATGGCTGGACGAATCTTTCCGAGCAACGGCAGTGAAGGGCTGGAACGGGCTGCTGCAAAAGACCCAAAAAGGCCAGCTATCGGATGTGTGTGTCGGGACAGGTGAAGGCAAGAACTATGATTATTATTTGGACAGGCCAAGAGAAAAAGGCAATTTTCACGGCCAGGCATCTTTGCTGTGGGCGGCGACCGCTATGCTGCAGCTGTACGAGTAATTTTTGACTAACGGCTGTTCTGTTCTTTGAGTAATCTGATAATAGCTGCGATAGTTTTTTGTGTTGCGCCCTGGTTTTCTTTTATGACCTTTTGGCCGTTTTGTGCTATCTTTTGAGCGAATTGCGGTTCATCAAGACATTTTTGAATTGTCTGACGAAGCTCCTTTTCATCGCCCACTTCAAAAGCACCCTGCGCCTGCAGAAGGGTCTGGACGGTCTGTTTAAAATTAAACGTGTGCGGGCCGAAGATTGTGCATTTACCCATCGCTGCCGACTCTATCATATCCGAGCCGCCCATCGGCACGAGACTTCTGCCGACAAAGACAACTGCGGCAAGAGAATAAAATTTTCTCAAATCGCCCATCGTGTCGCCGAGTATTACCGCATCCTGATTTGCCGTCTCTTTTTCGCCGGATTTTATTTTGCTATACCTTACAAGCTCGAAACCTGAATTTTTAATGAGTTTTGCGACTTCGTCGAATCGCTCGGGTTTGCGCGGGACAATAACAAGTCTGAGGTCGCTGTAATTGTCCTGTTTTTTTAACTTTTTGAAAATATCGAGTATGATTTTCTCTTCTTTCGGGCCTGTGCCGCCAGCGACAAACAGGCGTTTGCCGGTGATGCTCAACTGCGAAGCAAGCAGGTCGGTTCCTTCGACTTTTTCGGTCATTGGGGCTGTGTCGTATTTTAAGCTACTGGTGATAACCGCTGATTCTTTTCTGCCGCCGAGTGAGATAAAACGCCGGGCGTATTCTTCACTCTGCGCCAGAAAGAGCGAGACCTTTCCAAAGACGGGTTTTACAAAGGGCTTTATGAGATTGTATTTTGGGAAGCTTCTGTCGCTGATTCTGCCGTTAACAACGACGACAGGGATTTTTAACTGATTTGCCTTTGAAGTGAAATTCGGCCAGACTTCAAGCTCCATCAGCAGACAGATGTCCGGTTTGAGATTTTTAAATGCGCGATGTACGGCAAAAGAAAAATCGAGCGGGAAATAAAACACCTTTAAATCGGCGCCGTAAAGCTTGCGGGCCTGTTCAATGCCGGTGTCAGTTGTGGCGCTTAAGACTATTTCGAATTGAGGCAGATGTTTTTTAAGCTCGGCAATTATGGTTTTGGTTGCGTTGACTTCGCCGACGCTTACGGCGTGAATCCAGATGCATTTTTTGTCGGGAGAGTTTCTGCGGACTTTGCCGAGTCTTTCACTGAAGCCCTGCCTGTAACGGTTCTGTGTAAAGACCCTAAACAGGATTTTCGGGCTTATAACAATAAGAGCGAGAAGGTAGATAAAATCGTTGAAAAGTTTCATATAACGCGCCCGGCAGGATTCGAACTTGCGACCTACGGATTAGAAATCCGTTGCTCTATCCAGCTGAGCTACGGGCGCAACATGTTGGAAATTAGAGACTTATAATTACTAATTAAATTTTATTTTTTGTTCTTATTACAACCGTTACTACATTATTATAGCCGAATTTTTAGTTTATCAAAGGTAGAAATATTGAGAAACCAGTATCATACCGAAGGTTGGACTTTAGAGCTACGGTGCATTAAACCGTCACCCTGACAGTGGTATATTTTATCAGAGGGATATTGACCTGCCCTCCCCCTTCTTGCTTTCGCAAGAAAGCAGGGGGATGGGCGTGAAAGCATAGGGGGCGTGCTTCCTTACTTCTTTACTTCTAATGTGTTATAATTCTCTTACGGTGATATTATCGAAGTAGCTTCCCGCATTGGCCCAGCAGTACATCGCTATGCTGCCGGCCGTTATGCTGCTATCGGTGGCGTACATTACAAGACTATTATCTACAAATACTTGCAGTGTTGTGCCACTGGTGACTATGTCAAGCTGGTAATCACGGCCGGCCACATAAGGTATTCCTGAATTCGTCACCAGCACGGTGAAGCTGCCGTTGTATTTCTTAACCAGTTGTTGCTGCTTACGATTCTTGTCCCACGCGAAGCGGTAGTAGTTATCTTTGTCCTTATAGCGAAACATAACACCTATGGATTCACTATCGGTGGATTTCATAGTGAGACTGACTGTGTAATTGGTCCATGTAGAGCTTGTTTTATATAGAGCGTAAGTGCCGGGCTGACTCGGAAAAGACGAGGTGTAAATGTTGGACTTTTGCACCATAGCGCCGGTAGCTGCGGACCATGACGAAGGACCGGCTAGAGTACCTTCATCAATTATTGTCCAGCCGTCGTAATTGCCATCGTCAAAGTTCTCATTAAGAAAAATCGCTAATACATTATTTACAGTTATGTTAACCGTTTGCGAGGTTTGTGCCTGGCCATCAGCAGCAGTAAATGCTACCTGATAGATTCCAGACTGGCTATAATCAGGCGTCCAGTTGAAAATCTGGCCGGCAAATGCGGCTCCGCTCGGCAGGCCTTGTGCTGAGTACGTGATTAAATCTCCGTCAGGGTCGGTTGCACTTACCAGAAAGTTCAGGAGACTGTTTTCGTTTACCGATTTATCGCCGATTGCCGCAAGCACAGGCGAACGGTTAACATTATTTACGGTTAGATTAACAGTCTGGGAGTCCTGTGCCTGGCCATCAGCAGCAGTAAATGCTACCTGATAGATTCCAGACTGGCTATAATCAGGCGTCCAGTTGAAAATCTGGCCGGCAAATGCAGCCCCACTCGGCAGGCCTTGTGCTGAATACGTGATTGAGTCGCCATCGGGGTCGGTTGCACTTACCAGAAAGTTCAGGAGACTGTTTTCATTTACCGATTTATCGCCGATAGCCGTGAACGCAGGTGGTCGGTTAACGTTATTTACAGTTAGATTAATGGTCTGGGAGTCCTGTGCCTGACCGTCACTTGCGGTAAACTTTACCTGATAGGTTCCGGACTGGCTATAATCAGGTGTCCAGTTGAAGGTCCGGCCAGCGAATGTGGCCCTACGCGGCAGGTTTTCTGCTGAATACGTGATTGAATTGCCATCGGGGTCGGTTGCGCTTATCAGAAAGTTCAGGAGACTGTTTTCATTTACCGACTTATTGCCGATTGCCGCAAGCACAGGCGAGCGGTTAACGTTATTTACGATGATGCTGATAGTCTCGTAGTCTTTAAATAAATTATTTTGAGCAGCAAAAGTTGCTTCGTAACTTCCGGCGTCATTATAATCAGGTGTCCAGCTAAAGATATTGTTTTTAAAGTTCGGTTCGCTCGGCAGATTGTGTTCTTCTATAAAAGGTTTCGCATTAGGATCGCTGACAATAACGGGGAAAGTTAAAATAGAACCTTCGTTAACTTCCTTATTGCCTATAGGGGCAAAGGACAAATCATCCTGAGCGTATTCATATTCATAACAGCCGCTGCTGTGATGTAAAGCGTTGCGTGCAAGGCCGTCATCTCTTATAAAGCCGTTAGGGTCTATAGTGCCGAGACTGTCCGATGGCTGATTGTTAGAGTTGCCTCTACCTATGGCCGGCGAACCAGCCGCTAGATGGAAATCAAGCAGGCCTTGTCTGTCGCGAACTCGGTCAGCATAACTGCCTGCAGGCCCAAAGTGCATTCCACCCGCCGCAAAAAATTTTGTCACGCCGTCACGGCTGTAGTCATATTCCTGAGTGTCGGGTGTACTGGCTCCCAAATCCTCAAAATAACAGGGATAGCCGTGATATTTACCACCCGTATACCAAAACGCAATGGTGTTATTAAGATAACTGCCTCCGACAGCAGGACTGCGGCTCCAAGCGATATTATATCCCTCTGTCATATTGGGGTACTTACCTGGGTGCGGCAAACCGTTGCCAGTGGATGACCATGGCCCAACCAGTATGTTATTAACTACCGTAAGCCCTGCCCCGTCATAACCACTGGCTGGGTTATAGCTGTATACCGTGTTACCATAATACCTGGACGAAAGTGACTCTAAAGAAACGCTGCTGTTTTCTACGCGTCCGACAAAGGTATTATTGCGTATCACGATCGGATGGGTTAAAGACGGCGCTAATTTGTAAAACGCGACTCGACCTGTGAAATATGATGGACTTACCCCATCGTCAAAACCGCCGTCATAAAGAAGGTTATTTTCCA
>Ga0315286_10001551_pt1 | contig 20840 bp, 9 predicted proteins | sample YL17G10_0_MG_FD_205038 | JGI IMG/M metagenome (GOLD analysis project Ga0315286, IMG submission 205038) | Sediment microbial communities from Yellowstone Lake, YNP, Wyoming, USA - YL17G10_0 | ecosystem: Environmental > Aquatic > Freshwater > Lake > Sediment | place: USA: Wyoming | collected... | reverse complement strand
CGAGCCGAAGGAGGATGCCACGCCGGCACCCGAGGTGGACGCCGATGGCCGGCCCATAAAGCCCGAGTACCTGCGGGCCTCCAAGGTCGAGCTCGGTGATGTGGAGTTGGCCATCGACATCAAGGCCCGGGCCGAATCCCGCGACAGCGTCCTGAAGCTGTACGAGGAGAAGTACGGCGAGAAGCTCGACGCCCCCGCGTTCTCGGCAGGCCTGCAGTACGAATACCAGCTCTACGAGGAAGGGACCTACAAGACCAAGCGCGACCTCAAGGACATCGAGAAGGCCGCCAAGGTCGGCACCGAGGGAGAGGTCAAGCCCGAGGGGAAGACCCCCGTCGAGGGCGAGGCCAAGGTCGAGGCTACCCCAGCGACCGATACAGGCACGAAGACCGAGGGCGAGGTCAAGGCCGCGCCGACCAAGACCGATGACAAGGACAAGCCGAAGGAGAAGACCCCGGTTGCCGGCGAGAGCTTCTTCGACCCGGACAAGAAGATCAACTGGGCCAAGTCCGCATTCTGGTGCATCCTGATGGGCAAACCGTTCTTCCCGATCCAGCGCTTCGTCCGCTACAAGGCGAGGCAACCGAAGGGCTGGATGTACTTGCTGTTCATCCTAGACCTTTGGGAGCTCCCCTCCTGGTTATGGAGGCTCCCGGCCAGGGGCGGCTACGAGGCCGTCAAGTTCTACAAGAAGTACAAGGCCAAGAAGGCAGAAGAAGAGGCCAAGGCCAAGGAGGCCCGGAAGGCCAAGAAGGCCGCCGAGAAGGCCAAGGGCAACAAGGCAGTGAAGGCCTGAGCTCAACAATCGTTTCTCTCAATTCCACAGCTTAAAAAAAAATTCTCACAATCGATGGCGCTTATGCCTTTTGTGGTCCTTGCCTTCTTTATGGGACCTTCTACGATGTCTTCGAGCATTGAACATAAAAGGAATTGCGATAATGATTATCACAACGATGATCAATACTATCAGGAGGATCGAAAGCGATGAATTCAGTGCGATCGGTCCTCTTCCGACATTCACGGACCTTTCCATGGAGCTTTCCCCGACCTCGACTTTCAGGGTATGCTTTCCAAGGGTAACATTCGCGGTATTCCATACGAAGGTGGCATTGGCCGTTCCTCGCCGCGGTACAAGCACGGTCCTTGTCTGGACGAGATGGGGCCCATCGTAAAGCCGGACCTCGACATCGGACGCATTAGATATTCCATCGTTAGCAATGGTCCCCGCGATGTCCACGGTCTTTCCGACCGTGACGGTCTTCTTGCTCACAATCAGATCCTTCACATACACTTTCGTAAGATCATTGGCAATGACCGTGACGCTCTTCTCGCTCCCTTCCATGACAACTCTGAGAATATGAGCACCCACCTCTGTGGCGTTGGTGGTCCTCCATGGAACTATCGTGCTGTTCGTCCCGCCCCGGGCCACATTCATATGCATCGTCGTCAGGAGGGTTGCCTCATCATAGAATCTGACCGGCACATCAAGACCGTCCCCCGTCCCGTCATTGGCCAGGATTGCGGTTATGTTCACCACATCGCCCAGATCGAAATATATCCTATCAACGGCCACCGAGGACACGAACACATGGGGAACGGCCTCTCCCCATATTGTGATGGTCTTCGAATATGTAGAAGATGCTAGCTCATTACCCGCAGGGTTCCACACGACGGAAGAATCATACCCCCAAGAATCTCCTGGATTGATAATTTTTTTTAAAATCGTTCCGTTCGTGGCATCCCAGATTTCGACAATGTCTAGATTGTCAGAAGTAGTAGCAATCATGCTCCCATCGGGGCTCCAATCGAACGATTTGAAATGATTACTCCTATCTATCTCCTCAATGGTTTTAACAATTGTCCAATTCCTTGTATCATAGATACACATGCCATCACTCATATTACAGAAGTGAGTGGCAAACTTGGATCCATCCGGACTCCAGGCCATTTCAAAAAATCCGCTTATTCTCGCAATAAAAGTGCCCGTTTGTGCATCCCAGAGATTGATGATAGATCCATACCCGCTTGTTAAATAGCCACTGGAGGCCACTACGCTCCCATTCGGGCTCCATGCGGCCGTGTAGGTCTCAGTAACATTCACATCTATTATCGTAATTATTCTCTCTCCGGTGTATGCATTCCAAATCGCCGTAAAATTTTTTTTATAACCAGAAACAAAACGACTTCCCTCCGGGTTCCATGAGATGGAACGAACACAATTGAAATGAATATCAATCGTCACAATAGCGGACCAGTTGGACACATCCCAAACCAATATCTTATTATCGCATGAACCCGACGCGAGCATTTTCCCATTCGGGCTCCACGCGAGTGCAGATATTCTATTTCTATGACCATTGAGTGTTACTAAATGTTTGCCCGTCGTGGCATCCCAAATCCTGGTCGTATTATCCGCCGAGCCAGATGCGAGCTTACTGCCATCGGGACTCCATGCCAGTGCAGTCACATAATCTGTATGCCCCGTAAGCGTCCTTATATCAGTGAATTTAGTGACATCGCTTGAAGTTCCGCCAGCTCCAAGCAGCGTTCCTATTAGAAGCAATAGGACGGCAAATCCAATGAACCAATTATGTGAGATTGATGTTTCGTCCATGGCCGTAGTCTTCATGATCTGCGAATTTTCATTCATGGTCTATCGATGACACTATTTTCAAGCAATAAAAACATTACGATTTCGCACGGAGACGCGGTAATTATTGGGAACAAACGAAAATCATCCTTATTCTCATCATCCTAAACATATCAACGCGGTAATATTATCGCCAACACCACGCCCATCGGCAGCGATGCGAGATAGGGCAGCACGATCCCCACGGGATATTTCCACGCGCTGTCGTCCTTTCCTTTAAGGTCTATGAGCTGCAGCGGCAGCACGAATATGGCCGCGTATATTATTACGACCATGGGCGACATCAGCAGGACCAGCGGGTTCCCGAAGACGGTCCCGGAGCTGACGCACTCGTAGAGGATGCCGACGCTGGCCCCGACGAGCAGGGCCTCCTTCTTCGAGAACGCGTATCTCTTCGCGATGTAAAGGTACCACGTCGCGAACCAGAACAGCCATGTGACGCTGACCTGGATGATGTCCGCCCACAGGATCGGGTTGGCGACACGGTTCCCGAGGCCGTAGCAAAGGACCTCTTCGAAGACGCTGATCCAGAACGCGAGCAGCAGGAACCCGCCGATGTTATCTAAACCAGCGCGTCGGAATGCCGGCCTGACCGATGCTCGGAACCTCCAGGCCAGCCCGCCGAACAGGAACCCGAACACGAGCGTGAAGGCGACCATGCTCCAGCTGCCGACGTTGGAGAAGATGACGAGCTCCACCGCGACCCAGGCCAGGATGACAATCCAGGCAATGTCGATGTTGGACAAGGCCCGGCCCTTGGCTTTCCCGACAGTCGCGGTCATGGCATGTTCGTCCTGGCCGTTCGGATATTAAAACCATGATGGAAGACTCTTATCCAGCTCAGCGGCCCGGGTCCGGCGCTGCGCAATGCCAGTCCCAAGGTGTGTCCGTGTCCAGCGGGCCCCGGTGCAGCGATTCGCCTGTCCTGCATTTGAGGCCCCAGCCATGGACGCCGTTCTTCCATCCAACCTCGTCGATACGGACCCCCCACGGATCGTATAGCACGAGCCCGTCCCCCTCGTTGTCCAGCGAAAGGGTCAACCCAGAGACCTCGGGCAATGTCCCGAACTCGGCCCTGAACCCGTCCCTGTTCCTCGCAATGACCATCCTTGCGCCCGGGCCGAGGTCCAGGTGGTCCGGCAGCCGCCAATCGCCGCCGCGGTCGGCCAGGACCCAGCGCGAAAGGTCGATCCTGGCCCCGGTCGGGTTCCAGATTTCGACGAACTCCTGCCTTGGGTCGTAGCCCTTGGTATCGTAGTAGACCTCGCTGAGCTTGGCCCTGTCGTTGTCGAGCTCCGAGATCGCAAGTTGCACGGGCCATAGGTCGCACCTGGTACCGGGCGCGTCGAACCCGGGTATCAGATCCGCGATCGACGACGGGAGGTCCGGCAGGACAACGCCGGCCCTGACCATCCAGCGCCCGAGGTCCTTGCCGATAGCAGCCCCCAGGGCCGGGAGGTTGGCCTCGAGCCGCGCGCCCAGCTCGACCCTAGCGGTGCCGCCGCCAAGGAAGTCCGGGAGCCCGGCGCTCGTATAGACCGTGCCCCGGACGTAGAGCCGCTCCATGACCATGGACGGCGCCCTGGTCTGCACCACCGGCATGCCAGGATGGGCCATCCTCAGCAGGAAAGCCTTCAGGCTGTCCCCAAGCCACGGTATGACGTCCCACAGGACCTTCACGGGCTCCTTGATGACGAAGGACAGTCCGAAGCCCGCGGTCCCCGCCCCCAGGGCCGCCGAGGCCTTTCCCTCGACGAAGACCTCGACCTCCGGGAGCTCGCTAGATGCCACGTCCTCGATGCTGTTGGCGATGTTGTTCAATAGGTTCATGATGAACGCCTCGAGCAGCACCGGGTCCCCGATGTCGTCGTAGAGCGACCTGACGTTGTAACCCTCAAGCGTTTTGTACCATGCGGCCCTGACGGCCTTGATGAGGAGCTTGTCCGGGGCCCTGATGTCGGCACCGTAGCTTATCCTGATGCCGGCGTCGATGTCGAAGGTCATGCCCGTCCCCGGGATGGGGATGCCCTTCAGCGGCGACCCGATCACCGACGACAAGGAGACCTGCAATTTCTTATAGGCCCGTTCGGCCACGGGTGCCGCGAGCTCGAACCTGTAGCCCTTCCCTACGGCGTCCCTTCTCTCGGCCAGCACCTGGACAACGCTCGGCTGGACCACCGTGAGCGGGTCGAGCCCGACCCTGACGAAGAGCCCGCCTCGGCGGAGCTCACCGACCCCTAGCAGCGCGTAACGGAAACCCTCGACGGGTATAGGCCTGAAGGGCGGGACGTCCTCGGCCAATCTCTTGAAGGTGAGGTTGAACCAAACATCGTCGGTACTATAAGAGATATTGATGCACTCGGCGAAGAGGTCCAGCTGGACCATGACCCGCAATCCAGCGACGGTGGCGTTGAACGTCAACATTTCCCTCAGGTCGTCCCCGAGAAGCTTGCGCAAAAACCTCCAGGTCTGGTTCACGGCCTCGTTCCAGGCCCTCTCGTAGAGGGCCCTCAGCACGCCTTCCACCACCCTCGAGAACGAAGCGGCGGTCATGCTACCTAAATTCTCGAGCCCTCGGCGGCCTAGCTCCTTGAGGCCGTCCTCGAGGCCGTGGAAGATGCCGAACATCGCGCCCGCGGCCCAGGAGAGCCCTGCCCAGGTCCTGTTCACGAACTCCCACAGGGCCTCGGACAGGTCACCGGCAAGCGTATCCGAAGGGTCGTAGTCGACCCCGGCGAGCGGAAGGCCCGTTAGGACCGGTATCGTCACGGACAGGTTGATGGGAACGACGAGCTCGAGGGCGAGGCCGTCCTGACCGCCCACGGACGTGAGCCGGTCCACGCTCGAAAGGACCATGTCGTGCACGACCAGGCCGCCCCTGATCCGGATGCGATAGTCGGTCTCGTAGGGCCGGACCTCCGAGAACAGGAGCCCCTTGTCCGGCCCCATGGCCGCCGTCAGGGCCCGATGCAACCTGGCCTCGGGCGCCGTGTAGTGGGTCCCCCTGACCTCGATTTCCAGGTCGTAGGCCAGCTCGCTCCATCTGAGGTCGACATGGGTGACCTTGAGCCTCGATCCGTTCCCCTCGGCCTTGGCAGGCGCGAGGAGGGCCCCGGGCCCATCGTCGGAAAATCCCCGGACCTTCCCGGTCGCCGCGACCTCGTCCCATGCCCTGTCGGCCAGGCCACGGCCCAATTCGAGCAGGCCGTCCAATCCTTGCAGGGCCGTCCCTGCGAGGCCTGTTCGGAGCGACGCGAAGACCTCGTCCCTCTCGGCTGGGTCCTTACAAGGCATCTGCCCCAGGACCAGGACCAGCTCCTCGGGAGGCTGACTGGCGGGAAGGCCGGCCAGCGGGCCCGTCGCCCCAGCGGCCGCTCCCATGTTCGCGGCGGTGGCGTTGACGCCGTCCTCGACGGCGCTTGACAGGTCGTCCAGTCCCAGGGTCCGCACATCGATGTCCTCGTCACCGGACATTTCGAGGACCACATGCAGCATGGCCGACATGACATCGAACGCCCACCGTTCGACAAGATAGCGTACCTTGAGGTCCGTGTACCAACGGTCCTTGGCATCGTCGAGGTCCTTGTCGCCGTCCGTGGCCTCACCGACCCATCGGAAGAAGGACTCGGCGGTCTCGCCTATACCCGTGTAGTCCCTGAACCAAAGCAAATAGTAGTCCATGAGCCCGAGGATGTACTGGGCCAGCACCGCCGAGCCCCGGACCGTCGTGATGTTCAGGGCCTCTAGCAGCAGGTCCCCCGGGGCATCCGCCCCGTCCTGGGTTCCCTTTGCCGAGGAAGAGTTCATGAGCAGTCCAAGGACCAGTTCTAGGGCCACGCCGATGTCATATCTCGTCAGGACCCTGTTGGCGCGCAGCTCCCCGCCGGCCGACCGGACCGCGGCGAGCTTGTATAACGCGGCCTCGAAAAGGCGGCCCAGCTCTCCACCCTCGTTCCCCGAGGAACCCAGCCGGTCCCGGATCGAATAGGCCAGGGCCAGCGGCCTCCCGAGATCCTCGGAGACCTTCGTGACCCCGCCCATGATTGCCCCGTCGGGAGACCGGGCGGTCCAGGCCACTGGGCCGACAACCCTGCCGTCGGGCATTGCACCAAGGTCGATGCCGAGGTCCGATCCTTCAAGGCCCACCTCCCAGCCATCGTGGCCCGTCGCGTTCAGCGCGTCCCCGATGTCCTCGGCGAAGCCTTCGCAGAAACCATCCATCAGTCCTTGGGACATAGCCTCCGGCCCGAGGCCTTTCACTAGGCCATTCTCCAGTACCGATGCCCCGATATCGGCCGCCCGATGGGCGATCCCGAGCTCAAGGTCGGCGATGACCATTCCTTCCTCGCCGGCCGGTCGCGTCGTCCCGCCCCTGTCGAGCCTCGAGACGATGGCCGCCAGGGCCATCGAGCTTACCAGCAGGAAGACCGCCACGAGGGCGAAGGGCACGCGCCCGTCCCGGTTCTCGCTGAACCTTCTCCGCATCATGGACGTGATGTATGGTTGTAGGACAATATATATTTTTCTACAAATTGTAGAAATAGTAGATGATTGCGATGCGTAGCCCATGCTGGCCGCACAACGAAAATGAGGAAATTACGATGGGCCGTCTACTGCATCTTGCCAATGGCATTTTCGACCGAGTTCAATATGGTGCCTTCCTCGACGAGCTTCGCGATTTTGTGTATGTCGGGGTAGAGCACGCGGTCTTTATCGAGATGTGTCACGACCTTGCGTATCTCCTTGTAGGCCGCGTCCGAGCCCTTGCCGGGCCTCTTGGGGGCCCTGAAGTCGAAGGCCTGGGCCGCCGCCATCATCTCTATGGCTATGATATTGGAGTAGTTCTTCAGGATCTCCCTGAAGGTGAACGCCGCGCCGGGCGCCATGGAGACGTAGTCCTCTTGGTCCGCGGACAGCGATATGGAGTCCACGCAGGCCGGGTGCGAGTAGATCTTGCACTCGCTCACCAGGGCCGCCGCCGTGTACTGGGCCACCATCAGGCCGCTGTTCACGCCCTTGCCCTCGACAAGGAAGTCCGGCAGGTTGCTCAGCACCGGGTTCATGAGCCTGTTCGTGTGCCTCTCGCTGAGGCCGCCCGCAAAGGTGAATACTATGCCAAGGAAGTCCATGACCGCTGCTATGGGCTGCGCATGGAAGTTGCCGCCCGTCAGGCAGACGCGTTCCTCCACAAGAAATATCGGGTTGTCTATGCCCGAGTTCATCTCGATTTCCACCTGGCCCCTCGCATAGTCCAGCATGTCTTGGACCGGTCCTAGCACCTGTGGCGTGCACCTCATGCTGTAACCGTCCTGGACCTTGCCTGACTTGTCGGCCAATATCTCGCTGCCGTCCATGACCTTCCTCATGTTCGCGGCCACCAGGTTCTGGCCCTTGAAGGGCCTGACAGCATGGAGCCTCGGGTCGAAGGCCTTCATCACGCCCTTCAGCGCGTCAATGGTCATGGAGCTGGCTATCTGGCCTGTCTTGAAGAGCCTGTACGCATCGTAGATGAGCAGCGACGACAGGCCCGTGACCATCTGGGAGCCGTTTATGAGCCCCAGGCCCTCCTTGTAGGTCATCACTATGGGCTTAAGCCCGGCGGCCTTCATGGCCTCGGCGCCAGGCATGCGCTTGCCCTTGAACCACGCCTCGCCCTCGCCTATGGCCACCTCGGCTATCTGCGACATAGGTGACAGGTCCCCGCTCGTGCCCACCGAGCCCTTTTCGTTGACCAGCGGGACCACGTCATTGTTTATCATCTCGATGTAGGTCTTGGCGGTTCCGAGCCTCACGCCCGTGATGCCCTGGGCCATGACATTGGCCCTGCACAGCATAGCGGCCCTGACGGTCTCCGGGGCCACATAGTTGCCAACCCCTGCAGCATGGCTGTAGACAATGTTCTTCTGCAGCAGGTCGGACTGCTCCTTGGACACGCGGATGCGCGAGAACTCCCCTATGCCCGTGGTGACGCCATAGATGGCCTCGCCCTTGTTCACGAGCTCCTCGACGAGCTCCTGGCACTTCGTGATCTTCTTCTCGGACTCCTTGGAGAACTCTACCGCGTACCTCTCGCGGGCGACCTTCACGACATCCTCAATGTTCAGGGACTTGCCATCAAGCACTAGGACCTTCTTGGCCATGGGTTGACCTCCTTTCGCGGGCTAATTATCATCAGTAATAAATAATCTATGCTTAAAAGATGGATAAAAAACAAAGATAGGGGCGGGCAGGGCCCGCCCCAAGCTCAAGACCTAGGGCCTACCTTATCTTCTTCCTCTGCCTGAGCTTCTCCTTCCGCTCCTCGGCGCGCTTGGTCTGCAGGTAGTAGGCGACGGCCACGAGGGCCACGACCGCGATGATGCCTCCCGAGATGCCGCCTATGATCACCCAGCTGTAGGTTATATTGACATCACCGGAGCACTTTTTGTTGTTGGTCTCGTCCTTCTCGCCGATCCTGTTCTCGGGGTCCGCCTCGGCGCATAGCTTGAACTTGCCCTGCACGGCCTTGGGCCAGTAGACGAACACGGTCGCCGTGGCGTTGTTGGCCGCGATGGTGAGGCCCCGCTTCATGGTTATCTTGTGCGCCCCGTAGGTGAACTGGACCGAGTACTCCTTATTGTCGCTGCTGGAGTCGATGGCCCCGTTGCCGCTGTTCCTGACCGTGATGGTTATCTTGACCTTGTCCCCGTCATGGATGTCGTTGCCGGCAATCTTGAAGCTCGCCGTGTTCTCGACCTTTATTTCCGTTATGGATAGGTCCGGTATCTTGGGCTTGCTCTTGACCTCGATGAGGATCGTGGTCGAGACGTTCTTGTTGTTCACCGCGTCGAAGACCGTCAGGGTCACGTTGAACTTGCCGGCCGTGGTGTAGGTGTAATTGACCTCCATGCCGTCCTTGGTGGCGCTCTTGTCGCCGAAGTCCCACGTGTATTTGACGACCTTCACGTTGTCCGTGGACAATGACCCGTTGAAGACCAGCAGCTTCTTGTCCTCGATGTATATCAGGCTGTCCCCGTTGTATGTTACGCGCGCCCTCGGGTCCGTTATGTCCCTGATGGACACCTTTATAGTCATGTTGGCCCACCAGCCCGCGCTGTCGGTCACGTTCAGGGTCACGTTGTACTCGCCGGGCTGCATCCAGGTGTGGTTCAGGGCCTTGCCGTAGCCGAACTTGCCATCGGAGAATTTCCAAGTGTAGTTCGCGATGCCCACGTTGTCCGCGGACCCGGAGGCATTGAAGTCTATCTTCTCCTTGTCCTCCTGGGCCAGGGGCAGACCAGCGCCCGTCACGTTCTTGCTGGGCGCCACGGCCGTGAACGAGGCCACCGGCGGGGCACCGTCGACCAGGACCCATATCTTGGTGACATTGGTCAGGCCGGCCGTGTCCTTCACCGTGAGGGTCACCGTGAAGTTGTGCTTGTCCGCAGGGCTCGTCAGCGAGAACTTGTGGACCACGCTTACACCGTAGCCCATCTTGCCATCCCCGAAGTTCCATGTGTAGTTGGAGATGCCGAAGTCGTCGCTGGATGCGGACGCGTCAAAGGTCTCATTGTTGTTTACCTTGATGGTCCTGTTCTTGCCAGCGTCGGCGTTGGGCACCGAGTTTCCCGTCACGTTCAAGAGGACCGTCTCGGAGTCGAGGCCCGTCTTGGTCATGGGCGGGTCCATGCCGATCGTGAAGGTCCCGCTGACCGTCACGTACTCGGCGTCGATGTGCCTGGCCTCCCAGCCCGCCGGGACCGTCAGTTCCGTGGAGTTGTCGATGAACTTAGTGTCAAAGGCCGCGGTGTATCGGACCGTGTGGTTCTTTTGGGCCCCGATGGGAACCATGGCCGTGAAGTTGGCCCCCTTCATGAGGACGATCTCGTCCGGGGTCATGACGTCCCCCTCGGCGCCCGTGGCCTTGACCATGAAGCTGCCGTCAACGATGTCGTAGGCCGTGCCGTCCACCGTGAGCATTCCATCGGTGTCCTTGGCCACAGGGCCCTTGGCCATCTCGACGCTCAGCCAGGCATCGGCCTCGGCCGCGCTGACCGTGCCGTCCCCGTTGCCGTATGTGCTGTCGATGTCGTGCCTGAGCAGCTTGACATCGTTGACCAGGTGCGTCTCCATGCCGAGGCTGAGGTTGGTCCAGTCCTTGAAGACCACCGACATCATCAGGGCCTCCTGGCCGCTGTCGTTGAGGCTCATGTCCTGCTGGACATTGGCGCTGATGGTGACCTTCTTGAGCTCCGCGTTGAAGCCCGTTGCGTCCACGATGAACAGGAAGCTTCCATCGTATATGTTGAAGGTGTAGTAGCCGCCGTCCGTTGTCGTGGCCTGGACCGAGTACCAGCTGTGGCCGACCGCCGTGTCCACCAGCATCACGGACGCGCCCTTGATGGGCTTGTGGGCCTGGTCCTTGATGTACCCGTAGACCATGTCCTTCATGGCCGGGACCGCGATCATGTCGAAGTTGACGATCTTGTCCGCGGAGACCACGATGCCCGTCTGGGATGTGTCGAAGTATCCGTTTGCCGTGGCCTTTATTGTGAAGGTCCCGGCGTAGGTGAATATGGCGTAGTTGCCCGTCATGTCGGTGTTGCCGTAGGCCGCCAGGATGTCCCCGTCATAGATGGACACCAAAGCGCCGGCTATGGGCGTCACACCGGACTTCACGAGGCCGCTGACCTTCTTGTCCATGGGCGGCAGGACCTGCAGGAGTATGTCCCCCATGTTCTTGCTATCGCCCTTGGTCACGCTGACGTAGGTCTTGTAGCCCTTGTAGTTGGCCTCCGAGAACTGGGCCTCGAAGTAGCCCGGGTAGATGCTGAAGTGGAAGTAGCCGTCGGCGCCGGTCATCATGCATAGCTGCTCGTTGAGCTCGTGGTCCACCATGCAAACCGCGACACCAGCGATCGGTAAGTTCGTGACCTTGTCCTTGACGTACCCGAAGACCTCGGCGTTTTGCTCGGGGGTCCGGTTCAGGCCCATGTCCCTGCTCGTGGACTGGCCAGGCTGCAGCGAGACCTGCTGGGAGGTGACGAAGTACCCGTCCTTCGTGACGGCCAGCATATAGTCGCCCCACTGGACATCGAACGAGTAGTATCCCGTTTCGTTCGTCTTGGTATCGAATGTTTTATAGCCGACCAGATAGACCGTGGCGTCGGCTATGCCGCCGCTGCCGTGGATCTCGCCGTCCAGGTGGACCGTGGTCCTGTTAAGGGATATCGTCGCGATGTCGTTGGTCGAGTTGATGAGTATGGGCATCATGCCCGAGTCGTAGGCAATGTAGCCGGTGCCGCTGACCGTGATATTGACGCTCCTGGACAAGGTCTGGAACGAATAGGCCCCGTCAGGCCCTGTGGTCACCGGGGGGGTCCCAAAGCTGTTGACCAGGGTCACCGAGGCGCCCTCGACCCACATGCCCGAGAAGGCATCCTTCACGATGCCGTGGACGGTCGATGGGATCGGAATGAGCGAGACGTTGAGATAGTATGTCTTACCCGTGGTAACGACGATGCCGGGCACTGTGAACGGCTCGTAGTCCTTGTGCTTGAATATCACCGAGTATGTGCCGTCTCCGAGGGCACTGGTGTTGCCGTAGCCACCCAGGATGCTGGATACAACCGTGCCCTTCACGCCGTTCGTGTTCTCCTTGAACGTGACCGAGACACCGCCGACCGGGGTGCCGGTGACATTGTCCTTGATTAAGCCGGCGATCCCGCCAGGGGCGCCGTTGACGACGCCCTGGGAGTCGATCTTTCCTGATCCTGCCACTGGGCCCACGGTCACTGCCAGCAGCATGATTGCCACTGCCAGCAGGGACGCGAGCCTGCTCGCATTCTTCTTCGCATATGTCGCGGTGCTCAATGTTTTCCCTCCGAATCCCGTTCCTCGTTACCGATATGTCCGTCAAATTCGGCCTCTAAATATATTTAACCTTTATAAAGGTTCCCCTTTCTATTAACTATACAAGGGATATTGAAAATCGGTTTCAGATGAAATGAGGGTCATGGGACGGCACCCGGCCTAGCGTTTCTTCCGGTCCTTTCCGCGCTCCTCCTCGAGCCCCTCCTCCACCCGGTCCTCCGCGTCCTGGAGCTGGTCGGCGACCTTGCCCTGGACCACCACGGTCTTACCGATGACGTACTTGCCCGCGGTCAGTCTCTCCACAGGGCGCTCGCTCGGGATTGGGACCACCTCCTTGGTCCTCTCCATGGCGGTCTCCAGGTTGTCCCCGGCCTTGACGCGGCCCACGAAGGTCTCCACGAACTTGGCGTCCTCCTCGGTCCTCTGGGCGTGCCCGGTCCCAGTGCCGAACTCGGGGGACGCGGCGATTATACTGTCGAGCAGGACCAGCTTGTCCTCGGTCCCGATCCTCAGGTAGGACACCATCTCGATGTAGCAGCCGTAGTCGTCGACGACCACGTCGCCGACCTCGGGGGTCCATATGCTGCAAAACATCTTGGCCCGCTTGAGGGTGTCTCCGACCTTGGTGAAATACTTCCAGTCGTCGGCGGGCATGTTCAGTACGAGCCGCAGCTTGATGAGGTAGGCCTTCTTGGCGAAGGCATCCTTGACCTCCGGCGGGAATATCTTGGAGATGCTGATGGCAAAGGGGTTGTCCCCGGGCTGGAACGCCTCAATGAAGGTATCGGGCGTTTTCCAATCCACGGACCCCCTCGCATCTCCCATCGTTCTAGTCACCTCCGAAAGCGTCGGCAGGGCCGCTGGGCCATGCCTGACCTAAGATGAGCGATAGAGATTAAGAAACCTTCGAACTAGCGGTGGCTCCGCAGCTTCTTCATGAGCTCGTCGAGGCCGCTCTCTCCGCTCTTGGGCTTGTCCGGCTCCTTGGCCTTGGTAATTACCGGGGGCTCCGCGAGCTCGGGCTCGCCCATGCTGGGCGGCGGTGGGATACTCCGCGACGGCCCCTTGGGCTCCTCCTTCGGCGTCGGGGGGGTCGCGGCCTTGAGCTCGTCGGATACCTTCGGGGCCTCCTTGGGCAGGTCCTTGGGCGCGTCCAGGCTTATGCCCTTGAGGCGCGACAAGAGGCTCCCAAGATGTCCGGACTCGGGGGCGGTGCCCGACGGCGCTGTGCCCATCGACCGTATATCGATATCCGGCTCCTTCGTGACGGTCGGCGGGGGCGGGACCATGGTCCCCTTATCGACGGTCGGCCGGGGCTGGTCCTCCACGGCCACTGGGATGGTGTCCTGGGACGAGATGGATTCCGGGCGCTCATCGTCCATCTCCGGGGCGATGCCCGTGGGTGGCTCGGGCCTCGGGGCCTCCCCTTCGCCCTCGGGCGCCTTCTCCTCATCCTCGGCCCCCTTCCGCTTCTTCCTCGGCTTGACCGCCCTGCGCTTGGCCTTGGTCGCCTCGTCCTTGGCGTCGGCGATCTCCTTCTCCTTGGCCACGCGCTCCATGGTGGCGATCTTGCCATCGACGAGGTTGTCCATGGGGTCCGCCGAGACCTTCACCGTCGGCGGCTCTGCCTTCGGCGTCCTCACGACGGGCTGCGGCGGCGGGAGCGGTGGCGGGGGCAACGGCGGCGGCGTCACGACGGTGCGCACCGGGGGCGGCTCCGGGGTCCCGGACTCCTGCTGCTGGATGGCCAGTCTCAGGGCGTCTGCGATGGGCATGCCGGTGCCCACGTTCCTCAAGAAATGGCTTGTGATGGCCCGGTCGGCCAGCTCCTTGTTGGGGATGCGTTCCTCGTGGACCCTGGGGGAATCCATGGCCACCTGGAACAGCTTCCCGATTCTGGCCTCCATGCCGGGCTTGAGGTAGGATGTCAGGTCCACGATCATGACGTCCCCGTCGAAGTATATCTCCGAGACGTCGGGCGTGAATATCCCGCAGAACTGCTCCTTGACGTCTATGGCCTTGACCAAGTTCTCGAAGGCCTTCCGGTGGGCGTCGCTGAAGGCCCGCATCTTGATTCTCGTCAGGAGCTTCACGAGGATGGACTTGTCAACGGACTTTACATCGACCCCTCTGGGGTTGATGAGCCGGACTATGGTGACCTCGAAGGGGTTCGAGCCCGGCTCGAACTCCTTTATGAAGTTCTCGGCATTGAGACCCTTGACCATGCCCACCCTCCGGCCTTCCCGTATTAGTAACTACGTAGATAAATCTCTTATCGTCAATTATAATATACGAAAATATATAAAAATTGACTTCGGAAGGCCCGGTCAAGGGCCTTCCACTGGTCTATTCTAGGTCCTTCAGGAGCTGGTCTATGGCCTCATCGGCGCTCTTGGGCTTTGTGGGCTCGGGGGTCGCCGGGGGCGTGGAGGGCATCGGGGCGGTCTTGGGTTCCTCCTTGGGTGGGGGACCGCCCCCCAGGGTCTTCAGGGCCGCCGGGGGTGGTGCCGGGGCCACCTTCGCGGGCGGCTCCTTTACCGGTTCCGGTGCGGCGGGCTTGGGCCCGGCGTCCACCACCGGGGCCTTGACGGGCTCCGGGGCCGGCGCCGTGGTCGCGGCCGGCGGAACGGCCGGTGGCGCAGCTGGCGGCTGGGCCATGAGCTCCTCCTCCCGCCTCCGGGACCTTGCCTTGAGCGCGTACATGACCAATAGTATGCAGACCACGACCACGAGTATTATTATGATGGCCAGGTACGGCAGTACCGACGACGCGCCGGCGCTGCCCGAGCTGCTGTTCGGGACCTTGCGCACGGTGACCGTGTGATCCACGTTCCAGCCCCCGCTGCTCGAGTTCAGGGTCAAATCTACAGGGTAATCGCCGGGCTTGGCGTTGCTCGGGATGCCGTAGGTCACCACCACGTCCTTGGACTCGCCGGGTTTCAGCGTCACGTTGGCCGGGTACTGGACATTCCAGTTCGTGGTCCCGTTTGAGACGATGTTGACGGTCTGATCGACGTTCCCGTCGTTGACCAGGAACACGGTGAATGTCCCGGTCTGGCCCACGTAGTCCGTCGAGGCCTGGTCCGAGTGGACCGACAGGGACGGGTTGGCCTTGAACAGCGAATGGAGCGTCAATGTCTCCGTGGCCACGGCCGTGGCATCGTTGGCAGACCTCAGCTTGAGCCTCACGGTCCCGTCCTTGGCCGGCGTCCCCTCGGGGATGGTCACGGTCATCATGACCTCTGCCTTGCCCCAGGCGCCCACGGTGACGGTCGATGATGCCAGCGCGCACTCGAAGGGCACGGTGATATCGTCCACGCCGAGCACCAGCAGGTCCTCGGAGTTGCCCTGGTTCTCGATTGTGACCTTGATGTTGGCCTTCTGGCCCGGATATCCGCTGAATTCCTTCTTGTCAAAGCTCAGACCCACGGCCCTGCCCTTCAGGACGGTCACCACGAGGTCGGCCTGCGCTTCGCTGGCATTACCCTCGGCCGTGACCTTGATGGGGTAATCGCCGGCCTTGAACTTCTTGGGCACGCTGAAGGTGATGTTGAAGTGGCCGCTCGCATAGACTGGCAGGGCCAAGGTGTCCACGTCCTTGGTCACGGTCCATTCCTTGGGGGCCCCGTCGAACGTCAGGGCCACCTGTTCATCGAAGTTCGAGCCGCTGATGACCACAAGCTCCAACTTGACGGACTGGCCCTGCTTCACGTCGCCCTGCTTCTGCAGCGCCAAAAGGTCTATGCTCGACACTGGCAGGACCGTGGCCGTCAGGTCCAGGGTCTCATGCGGGCCCCCCGCGGCCGTCGAGGCCACGGTCAGGCCCAGCGTGGCGTCCCCGGCGGGCGCGCGGGCCGCGGCCCTCAGCTGGAAGGCCTCGGTCACGTTCTCGTATGGTCCGAGGATGACGGTCCCCGGCAGGTCCCAAGAGACCTGGTCTTGCCACTTCGGGTCCTTGACGGCCAGGGATAGGTCGAACCTTTCCCTGTGATTGCCCGCGTTCTCGATGTATACTTGGTAGTCCGCTGTCCGGTCGGCGTTGAAGGTCTGCGCGACGTTGATGAGGTGCGTCTCCAGCCCGTCCTGCTCCCCGACCTCCACCGATATGATGAATGTCTTGCTCACGCCGCTGACCGTCGTCAGGGTTAGCTGCAGGAGGTAGGTGTCCGCCAATGTGCCCTCGGGCACCAGGACCGTGAGGTTCCCATCGGTCCTCTTGTAGGCTGCCGTCAGGATCCCGGCCTTGGTGGCCAGGACCGTGAAGTCCCCGGAGCCGCCCTGCAAGACCACCGTGGTGTTCTCCACCGCGTTGCCCTTGTTGTCGATGGAATAATCGACCTTGAACTGGTGGCCAGGCATGACCTTGATGGGCGTGCCGGTGGCCCCGAACCGAACGTCCCTGACGGCCTTCACGATGGTGGTCAGGTTCGTGATCACGGGTATGGTCGTGCTCTTGGGCGTGACCGTGAGGGTGACATTGTCCTTTGTGTCCGCCAAGGCGTCGGCGTCCACGGTGACCCCGACGGTGATGTAGGTCATGCTGTCGGCCTTCATGTGCATCGAGTAGGTGCTTAGGCTGTAGGACATGTTACCGCCCGAGATGTTGAGTGTCAGGTCGTCGGTCACGAGGCCGCTGTTGTTGAGGCCCACCAGGAACTTGCCGCTCTCGTTGGGCGCCAGGGACATCGGGTTGTTGGCCGGCTCGACCTTGATGCCCGGGCCACCTATGAACACGATGGGGTCGCCCAGGTAGATGTACTGGACCTGTGTCTTGAAGTCCGCGTAGTCCCAAAGGCCGACCTCGTTCAGGTAGTCCCGCTTGGCCTTGTCGAGCATGAGCGGGGGCATGATGGTGGCGTTCTGGTGCTCCTTGAAGATATGCACGTCGATGAAGCCCGAGTTGGCCGCAATGTGCCATGTGCCGAACATCCCGTAGGCGATCCTTGTGGCCCCTATGGATCCGATGGCGCCGCCATTCGGGTTCAGGATGAGGTACTCGCCAATGGACTCCTCGGTGTCCAGCTGGTGCGTCTGGCAGGCGTCCATCACGGACAGGGGCAGCTTGTGGCCGTTGGTAGATGTCTGGGCTCCAGAGTTCACCAGGCCAATCTGGCCGGCGGCGTAGACGACGCCCCCGGTAGAGCCATGATCGGCGAATCCCATCATTCCGACCCCGGCGTCGAGGGACTTCTTGACGTTGGCAGTGTTCAGGGTCCCCTTGGTCTCGTAGAACTTATTGACATTGAACCCGCCGAGCCACTGCGTGTTGTAGTCCTCTGTGTACTCGCCCTCGGCGACGCCCGAGGTGTCGCCGTGGCCGCCCAGAGTGAAGGTGTTCGACCCGACCAGGGTCACGTTCCTGAACCAGTCGTAGGCGTCGGGCTTGGTGATGTTCTCGTCGTAGCTTATGGTCTTCGCGACGACGTTATCAAGCTCGGTCACAGACCCGACCGGCCAGCGGCCCACGGCCACATCCGGGTCCAGGTCGCAGTTGTCCGCGTTCTTGTTCGACCCTGTGGATTCCGCCCAGTAGGCATCGTTGTCCGAGTTCCAGTCGGACAAGGTCTGCGTACCGCCCTTGTAGATGTCCTCGTAGTAGAGGTCCGTAGGCGTCGCGGAGCCGTCGATGTCCGGGATATAGGCCCTCCTTATGGGGAACTTGTCCTGATCGCCCACGATGAGGACATGCGTTATAGTCCAGTTCTCCATGGCCTGCTTGATGAACAGCTTGATTTTCTCCTGGTTATCGCGGCCCTTGGTGACATTGAATATCGCGCTGCTGTAGATTTCGGAAAGGGACGCATTCTTGATCTTCCAGCCCATCGCTTCCTTGTGCTGGATGTAGGGCAGTGTCCCGTTGCCGTAGGCGTCCGGGTGCAGGACCAGCAGGTCGTAGTGGGCCCGCGAAGCCATGGGCCTTGCGCCGTCGACCGGCGGGATGTACTTGACGACCAGGTCGGCGCTGTCGAGCTTGACGATGACCGATGTGACCGGGTTGTACTGCACCGGGAAGACCTTCACGAACAGGTGCGCTTCGATGCCACCCCAGTCCCCCTGACCCGTCGTCACCATCTGGTCCAGGTCGTTCTCTGGGAACAATACTGGCTCGAAATAGACCAAGCCCTGGCGGAGCCCCGGGATAATCGTGCCGTCGATGAGCGGCACGGCCTTGGGCGCCGGCATGACCCTCAGGTCGGTCCAGGTCCTCGAATGGGAGGCCCCTTCCAATGTCACACTCACAATGCGGGTGTTCACAGGGAACTGGAGCATCTGCGAGTACATGGGGAGCATGGGGGCGTCCGCCTGGTGCATGGTACCGCTGGCCCCAGCCACGGACAGGATCGCGTAACCGTCCTGCTCGACGGAGCTGATGTCGCCAAAGGTCAGCGGGATGCGCAGCATCTTTATGCTAGGGTCTGATGGGGCGGCCGTTTCGACCTTCACGACGTTGAGCGGCCTTGGTGCAAGGCCGGAGGCGATGGCCCCGGAGAACCCGGCGGTGATCATAACGAAAAGGACGAAGCCCACAAGGATGACCCTGGCTGAGCGCATGTAAGACCCCCACGAACCGGTCATCATTATTTATCCGCTGTCCCTATATAATACTTCTCATCAAATATTCGTGAAATATGATTGACTAGTGTTAGTCATTCACACGGAACAAGAGAAGATTCATATTGCCTCATTTCATACGGTGACCTGCCCGGAGGGAAACGGCTGTCCAATGTAAGCGAGGGTCTGGCCGAGCTTGGCTGGCTGAACAAGGTCATCCATGGCGATGCGGTCGAGGTCCTGAAGGGCCTCCCCGAGGCCAGCATGGACATGGTCTTCGCGGACCCGCCGTACAACCTGCAACTGAAGGAGGGCAAGAAGCTCATCCGCTGGAACCGGACCGTCGTGGACGGCGTCAAGGAGGACTGGGACCGGTTCGACAGCTTCGAGGACTACGACCGGTTCACCGAGGCCTGGCTTGGGGCCGTCCGGCGCGTCATGAGGCCGCACGCCACCATATGGGCCATAGGCACATACCATAACATCTACCGCATCGGCAAAGCCATGCAGGACCTGGGATTCTGGGTCCTCAACGACGTCATCTGGCTGAAGACCAACCCGGTCCCGAACTTTCTCAAGGTCCGGTTCACCAATGCCACCGAGACGCTCATCTGGGCCGTCAGGGACCGGACGGAAAAGAAATACTATTTCGACAAGGTCCTCGCGAAGAAGTTCGGCATCGGCAAGGTCGGGGCCAATGTTTGGGAGATCCCGCTGTGCATCGGCAAGGAGCGGCTCAAAGACTGCGACGGCGTGAAGCTCCATTCGACGCAGAAGCCGGAGCGTCTCCTTGAACGGGTGATACAGATCTCCTCCAAGGTGGGCGACGTCGTCCTGGACCCGTTCGGGGGCACGGGAACGACGGCCTCGGTGGCCAAGAGGCTCGGCAGGAACTTCCTGACCATCGAAAGGAACGCGCGTTACATCCCTTACATCGAGGCCAGGCTCGGGAAGGCCTGAGGGACAATTACTTGAGGTCGAGTACCTCCACCGTGAACGTGCCAGGGGCCGCCCCAAGGACCTCGACGCCCCTGTAATGTTTCGATGGGGGGTCCTTAATGCGTGCCGAGAACGAACCGTAAACCTCTAGAAGACCACCCTTCGCGAGCGGCTTCCAAAAGGGCGAGTCCGACGGTATCGCTTCGGTAAGCTTCAGTTCCGTCGAGAACCTTGTCCTCGCAGGTATGACCTCTCGCCCCAGCGCGCTGCTGGTATCAATCCCCTCCCACGCCGAAACGCCGTCCTCGCTAAATGTCTTGAGCTGGATGATCCCGGCCCCCGGGCCGCCCTCCTCCTGGATCTCGATGTCCAGGCCGAGCGTGTTCCCGACATGCAGCTCCAGCACGATAGGCTCGCCGATCAAGTAGAAGCATCGTTTCGGAAAGACACGGAATGGCACCTCGACATCCTTCCGGAGGTACTGATAACCGCACTTGGGGCACATCCCCTTCACGCCATCGATGTTCTTCCATGAGCGCCGGTCGCAGTTGGGGCACAGGTCCTCCTCGAACCAGTCGCCCTTCACGTTACGGCTACGGTCGGGCCTTCCCCGGGGATGGACAAGGTCCATGGCGGCCAGCGGGTCGCGGCCGAGGGTCACCCGCGACAATGCGTCCTGGCCCTTGCGGAAGAGCCATCGCGCAAGCCTATCGTTCCCTTTGTAAAGGTGGATGTAACCGAGGGCCATGAACGGCCAGGCCACGTTCGGGACCAATACCAGGGACCTGTGAAGGGCCTCCTCCGCTTTGTCCAGCTCGCCAAAGAAATACAGGGCGCTGGCCTTGCG
>Ga0315286_10001550_pt1 | contig 20858 bp, 29 predicted proteins | sample YL17G10_0_MG_FD_205038 | JGI IMG/M metagenome (GOLD analysis project Ga0315286, IMG submission 205038) | Sediment microbial communities from Yellowstone Lake, YNP, Wyoming, USA - YL17G10_0 | ecosystem: Environmental > Aquatic > Freshwater > Lake > Sediment | place: USA: Wyoming | collected... | reverse complement strand
GAGTCTTGACATTCTCGGATTTATTAGATAATCTCCGGCCATGTTAGCGGGGGAATACGTTTCGTCGGGAAATCTAGAATTCCGCGTCGCGGAACAAAAAGCCGCTTATTATGCGCGGGCGCCTAAGGAATGGCGCTGGCAGTGGGTCTTTCCCCACGTGCCACTTGCCACACCTTCCGGCATTCCTTCGCCACCCACTTGCTCGAAGGCGGTTACGACATCCGGACGGTCCAGGAACTCTTAGGCCATAGCGACGTCAAAACAACGATGATCTATACCCATGTCCTCAACCGCGGTCCGTCCGGCGTTCGAAGCCCGGTGGACGAGCTTTAAAAGGGAGGTTTTATGCCGATCCGCATAACATGCCGAAATAAATGGCCGGATGGGCAGCAAGTCGTTGAAAGAAGAGTGTTTTCGACTCTTCGGCAAGAAATCGGGAGGTGTCTTATACGGACAGCATACAAGATTATTGCATCTTATGCGGACCCATCTAATATATGTTATGCGTGCAGAGTGATCGCTCTACGAGAGAAACGGAGGCACTCGTCATGACTACCAATGCACAAGGAATCGGGCGACGCTGTGCAGAATGCGGGGAGTCCCGAAACGCTGGTCAAACCTGTGAGTGGGTTGCCGCCACAAAGGTCGGTGAGCGCAAGACCGGTTCCGCGGTCAATGTGGCCCTGACACCCGTGGATGTCTATGAAGTCACGTACACCGAGTTCATGCCGATCCAAGTTTTTCTCTGTGAGAGTTGTTATCGCAAGGCTAGGACCAAATCGCGGCGGTCATTTCTGATCTGGATCCTCGTCAGCCTTCCGCTGTCCGTCTTGTGGCTCTACGTGTTCTTCTTTCACATTGACACCATTCGAGAGATCCCGCTCTTGAACGCACTAGGCTTAGTTCTAACATTGGCCGCCGTAGCCAATCCTGCGGCTGCTGTATTTATCACCCTCACAAGATTCCTCAATGAGAGTGGAGCGATCAAGGAGGTACACGACCTTCTGAGGCCATACGTGGAAAAGGCCGTCTCCGAATCCGGGCGAACGCACTTTTTCACGCGCGCTGAGTTTGAGCGCACCACCGCCAAGAGGGAACTGCTATGAAGAGAGAGCCACCGCTTACACCACATGCGGAGTAACGGCGAGCGCACAGCGCATAACAAGCCGCTCCAGCGGACCAGCTACGCTGGCCGCTGAGCGCTCACGTTAGCCAATGTGATATGCCCGAGGAGGCCAAGCCATGAACGGTGAATTTGCGGTTGGTTGGTTCACTCTTGCGCTCATTAATGCCGGGCTTGCTCAGACTAAAGGCAGGAGTGGCTTGGTGTGGTGGTTTATATCCTTGTTCTTAGGGCCAATAGGCACGTTGCTAATCGTCGTACTTAACCCGGAGAAACCACAAGAGTGATCCGTTATGACATCAAGAGTTCTATTGGCGCAGCTCACGAATTGCGCGCGTGCCTAGGGGGTGCAGTGACGGCTAACCTGCGCTTCGAGCCGACGGTTGCCAGCGTACCGCTGGCAATACCCTTCTCGCCATGCTCGTCGGCCGAGGCTCAAGCGCGACGTTAGATGGCCGAGGAAGGAGGCGCCCGAGAATGACGAAGCCGGAGCTAGTGAGCCAGCTCGAAAACGCAAAGAACAACTACATCCTCGGGCTCGCCGGGATTTCACTCTTTGCCTCGCCCGACTCGTATCCGATTCTCGAGAAGAGCCACGCGGCATTCGGGAAGTACACTGTCCAGTTCGCGCAGGTCGTGCACCTACTTCGAATACCCAAAGACCGCGAGATTGCGGTAAAGGAGTTTCTGACTTCACAGATCCGGGCACTAATAAAGGAGTCATTCGAACTCTTGAAGGACTACTGCGAAAGTTCCGGACAAGAACCTCTCCTGAATGCGGAGCCATGGTATCAATTCGCCCGGATGATACGGAATTGCCTCTCGCATAACTTTCGCTTCGAGTTCAACAACTACGACAAGGGGCTCTTGCCGGTATCGTGGGCGGGGCGCACGATCACCGCTGCGATGGACGGCCAGCACTTGACTCTAGACTTCTTCGGATACGTTGAAACATGGGAGCTATTTCAAGAGTATCAGGGTTTTGCAGCGGATCGGCTGGCGTAGCGTCGCATGTCGCCATCTAACATGCCGTTGCAGCAGACGCGTTCGCCGCAGGGACATCTTGTAGAATCGCGGCGCGGATTCGGCGGCGACCGCGCTGCTGAACGGTACGGCGTTGGATTGCTTGCTTGAAATTACGGATGAAATTCCCAAACTTAAAAGGAGACTGAACGAAAATGAAATATCAATATCACGCGCTTTCTAAAAGAACTTCAAGCAGATTACTCAGAGCAGGTGGTTTCTTTCTTATAGCTCTTTTCGCATTCACTTCATTTGGGTGTGTTGGCGAGCAGAAAAAACAAGCACAGGACTTTGTAAAAGAAGGTAGTGCGACTTCTGACCGTTTAGCAAAATACTATGACACCCTCGCACAACAGCGAGCAGATCATCTATCGCTTACCATTTTCGAGTTAAAGCGCACAGGGTCTCCGCTTCAGGATGACTTAAAGAAGGCTTATCAGGAACAACAAGAAGCCCTTGCTGCTCGTGCTGTAATGGCGCGTAAATTAAAGGGTGTCTATGACTCGCTTGGAAAACTCATTGATTATGACGCGCCTAGTGAAGTTAGCGGAGCAGTAAATGAGTTGAAAGAGGCTATTGAGAAAACGGCAGACAAAAAGCTAACAATTCCCGATGTAGCAGGGATTGACCCTAAAGTAATTCTAGATAAAGCGGTGAAGGAGTTTGTCGGGTGGTATCAAATAAGGCAATTTCGTAAAAATGCGCCTAAAGCTCAGATTATTTTGGATAGTATCTATCAACTTTTTGATTCTGAAAAGGAGATATACTTACAAATCTCAAAGGATTACAACAAAATCACCTACACCACTGCCAAATATCTTTATGAGCATGACCAACTCAATGGCACATCTTTTTTCCAACAATATGTCGAGATTTACGGGTTTCAAGTTTATCAAGCTCCAACAACAGACCCTGTAATTAAGGCTTACGTTATAGATATGCTCGCAGAAAAGCAGAAGGAACTTAACACCATATCTGAAAAACAAAGAGATGGTCAGTTAGCTGGTCTTGCCAAACTAAAAAAGACGCATGAGGATTTCCTGCTTAGATGAAAACCTGAAAAGGAGACCGCGAATAAAACCGCTCACAGCATCCCGAAATCAGTTGAAAATTTAACGCCAACACCGACAATAACCATAGCTGTATAGGAGGAACTATGACACCTGAAGAACTAGCCGCCATCGAGAAACTAAGAGACAATTACAATAGCATCCATGACAATCTTGATGCGCTTCTGGATGCCTGTGGAGATTATCCAATTCTAAAAAGACAAGTGGGCGAGAATATGCAGGAAGCATTGAAAAGTTATAATATCGCGCAGAATCGCATCCTTAATCAGAGTGCCGCCAAGATTATGCGATTGGGTAAAGCCGCAGACGAGGCTCAAAAAGAAATAGATAAAGCTCTTGAAGACCTTAAAAACATTGAGGCGACTTTAAGTACAATTACGAAAGCGGTGAAAACCATCGGAATTATTGTTGCCAGCCTTTGATAGGCTAAAGTACTAAGCAACAGAATTGTAGCTTTCAAAGCCGCAATCCAACAAGTCATTGGACGCGAGGCGAAACAGCGACTTTGTTATCAACGTCGTCCGTTTTCTTCCGGCTTGCGTGGTGGCGGTTTCGCCCGCGTCAATTCCAGCGTTGGGCAAAGATAAAAGATAGCTTAGCACATATGCTTCCACCAAAACCTATAGCGACAAAAGGAGGGAATCATGCTATTTAATCCGGTAATCGTCGGGGCAATCGTTGGTCAAGTCATAATTGCGAAAGTATCCAGAATCGCTGGAGCAATAGTGGGATATGTGATAACCACAGGAATCCTATTGTGGGGGCTCTCCATTTACGGCCATGGGCACCAATTAGCGTTCTTCGGTAGCCCTTTGTCCCAACCCATATTCGTCATGCTTTGTTTGGTGTGGTACGGGTTTGACACAAAAGAATTCATCGCTGCAAAAAAGACGATAAGTCAAGGTTCTACGGATGGGGCACCGCTCCATGTGGCTAACATGGCCGGCGGTGGGACAAGCCAAGCCACCAAAACGACAAGAGAGATCGGCCTGGCGGAGTTATTCGGCTTGAAAGGCCAACGCATTATTTGGGGCCGGCTGATCATGTTCCTGGTGGCCAACCTAGTCGCCCAAATGGTTTTTGTCGTTCAAGCAATCGTCACCATTCCGAAAGGCGCTCAAGTCTCGTTTCCCCTCGAATATTGGCTCTCAAGCCTGATTGTGCCGGTCATTCTTTGCCTGGCGTTGCTGATCGGCCTGCGTTGGATCGCCAGCGAATGGGCTGGGGCAGCGGCAGCCGCCTTGTGCTATACGATCCTGATGACCAGCGTGCGCCTGCTGTTTTATCGGGGTTATCATTTGAGCGGAAATGTCATCAACACCTTCTTGTGGCCACTGCTGACACTGATCGGATTTATCCTGGCACTACGCTTGTGCCGGTCTCTTTTTCAGGCGCTCCTGTACAGCGAGATCCTGACAGGTCTTTTGCTGTCGCTGCTGTATCAGTGCATCCAACTGCTGATCATCAGGCGACCGGGCATGCATTTTTCCTTGGACCTGAGCAGCGAACTGCTGGGGATTGTCTCCTCAGCGCTCTTCGCCCTCGTTTTCTGGTCCGGCTTGCGACTGAAGTGGTGCCAGCCGCAGCTTCTGGGCAGCGCTCCGATGGTGGTCTCCTCCGCGGCCACGGCTATTACCGACGATCGCTTGCAATGGGAGGAGAAGCGGTCCGGGCAGAACCGCTACTGCACGCAGCGCGGGCGAAGCCTCTGGCATGCGACGGAGATCCTCAAGGCGGTCGGCTCGATTCCTGGCCAGACCTACTACGCAGTCGAAACACCCGACGGGACCTTGGGGCGTGACACGTTCGGCTTCTACACTGAGGCCCCCATCAAGACGAACGGGCTGAGGCTCGAGACGTCGGCGCCCGCGCCGGGTCCGGTCGACTCCGTCAGCCTGACGGCATTCGGGGACGCGATGATGAGCCAGACCGCGGTCGCGCAGCTGAAGTCAGCGGGCGAGTATGCGGTCTTCGTCTTACTCTTGGAGTGCGGGCATTGTGGCTACAAGTCCCCCGTTGAGACCAAGGCGGGCGACATTGAGCGTCAGTGCTATGCCTGCGGCGCGGTGAACAGGACCCACCGTGGCACCATCAACGTGTTCGTCGGTTCCAAGATGGTGCAGATCTGAACACTGCTCGCAAGCCGCCGAACAACAGCATGCAGCGGACGGCGCTACGCGCCGACGCTGATCGTTAGGAGGAAAAGACCAAATGACAAGAAAAAAACCTGCTGAATGTCTATCGTGCTCTGGAACCGGAAAGGCATCGTGTAATGTATGCAAAGGAAAAGGTCGTGTCGGCGGGTTCCTCGGCATAGGATGTCGGACCTGCGAAAGCTGTGCAGGCACCGGAAGGCGCACCTGTCGTGACTGCGGAGGCACTGGAGAGGATGTCTCCCTAATTGCCGGATTAAGAAGTATCGACATCGAGATCCGGCGGGAGACAATTCAAGCAATTGGGCTTTCAGATGACGTTGATGCATTTCTCGCATTGCGCAGCTTCCGGGATAAAGGTGGGCCACTTTGCGACCCAGTTCATCAAGAGGTGCAGCAGGCGTTAAGACAAATTCGAGAACGTGCAATGCAACATGCACCTAAAATCAAACCTGGCATGAGCATGGACGAATTGGTGAAGTTGCTTGGTCCCCCAATATCGGGCGAAGCAGGGAGCGAAATTATGGGAAGGTACGGTCGCGTGATTGGTTCTGCAGGAGCGGTTGCAGCTATCTCCGCAAGCGGCTACTACATGTTTCGGCATCCTGCCGGGGATTACGGTGTAGTAGTTTCAGATGGCATCGTCCAGAAGTATTACGACTTCCCATATGTATCGTCGGAATCCTCCTAACCAGCGGCTTCTGCTGATGGAAACCACAGCAGAGCCTTATCGTTAGGCGCGACCAGGACGTTCACACCTTTGTGGCATCCGCCACAACTTTTAAGGAGTTCTAAATGGGATTGCTGAAATCATCACTACTCATCATTTCCCTTGGAGCATCGTCAGCATTTATGCATGCTCACGAATTTCGCGCTGTGATAATCGACACGGCGTCGAATAATCCGGTTTCATCGGCGAGAGTCTTACTCGCCCCCAAGAAGGAGGGGAAACTCGAGTGCACTTTAGACACATCATTAACGGGAATCAGCAATCAAAGTGGCGAGGTGCGACTTCAAAATGTGCAGCCGGGAGAATACGTGGTTTTCTATAATGTATCCGGAGTACTGAAGTCGGGATTGAATGGGAAGGTCGTTAAGTACGACCGAGTTGGTAACGACGATTACGCCAAGGCAATTCGCAATTCACTTGGTCCATTAGTGGCATTGAAAGGCAGTAATTTAGGCATCGTTGATGGTCTAATTTGCGTTAATAATGGACACATGTACGCGGTGGATTCAGATCTAGCAATGATTATCTCGGAAGGAAAGCTTCTGCAAATACATATACCAATTACCGGAAATGACCCCGTTAAAATCTTCATTAACACTGCAATTGGGAAATAGAAGGCCAAATCACCCCATCCATTCGCTCTGTATTTTCACATGGTACCAACTTTATCGCACGCCTAACCCATCGTTCAACTTGGACGCTGCCTCCACTGGCCAGTCTCTCCACCTTCCATTCCGATTTCTCGTTTCCTCCCAGCGCGCCGCAGTCGGCACCGCTGGTTAACTCCATACGTTCGGCGGATACAAAGATTGCTCTCCTCTAAGCGTATTGATATAATTTCTTTCGGAGGTTGTGGAAATGATTGTCGAAACCGAAAGAGAAGATGACGGTCGTTGGATCGCCGAGATTCATGATCTGCCCGGCGTTATGACCTATGGAAAGACTCGGGAAGAAGCCGTTGCCAAAGCAAAGGCTCTCGCACTCAGGGTCATGGCCGACAGACTTGAACATGGAGAGGAAATCCCGGAACTGAAGGAAGTCTTTGCGGTCGCTTAATGAGTCAATGGCCTTCAACGAGAGCCAGATTAGTACTTTCAGCGTTGCTTCATATCGGTTGGTCAATCAAACGCCAATCAGGCACATCACACAAAGTATTGAGTCGTTCTGGTTGAGCTGATTATGTATTTGCTTTTCACGATAGAGAAGAAATAGGTCCTCGCATGCTTGCGAGAATTGCAAAGAAGACGGGATTGAAACCGGAAGACTTATGATAAGCTCGCCGAACCAGCGGCTGGAGACGGACGGTCGCTTACGGCACGCCGTCTGCAAACGGTCTTGTGAAGGGCGATGTCCTGAAATATAATTGGAGTTATGGAATTGGTGCGGCAAACGGCGTGCCGTCTCGCTACTGTCGCAGCGGACGCGACCGCCGCTCAGCCGCATGCCGTTTGGGCAAAGATAAAAGATAGCTTAGCACATATGCTTCCACCAAAACCTATAGCGACAAAAGGAGGGAATCATGCTATTTAATCCGGTAATCGTCGGGGCAATCGTTGGTCAAGTCATAATTGCGAAAGTATCCAGAATCGCTGGAGCAATAGTGGGATATGTGATAACCACAGGAATCCTATTGTGGGGGCTCTCCATTTACGGCCATGGGCACCAATTAGCGTTCTTCGGTAGCCCTTTGTCCCAACCCATATTCGTCATGCTTTGTTTGGTGTGGTACGGGTTTGACACAAAAGAATTCATCGCTGCAAAAAAGACGATAAGTCAAGGTTCTACGGATGGGGCACCGCTCCATGTGGCTAACATGGCCGGCGGTGGGACAAGCCAAGCCACCAAGCGTTGTCCGGCGTGCGCTGAGAGCATTCTGTTGGATGCAACAACGTGCCGTTTCTGTGGACGAAACTTTTCGCCTCAAGAAGTCTCTCAGGCGAGGCAAGATCATGACGCACAGTTGCGGGCGGCTGAGTCAGCGGCCCACCAGGCAGATCTCGTAAAGCAACAACAACTGCAGCTAAAACGTCTTCAAGGTCAGGTCAGGCGACGGAGGCTTTTTGGAATTCTTTTTACTGGTTTCGGAGGGTTAATTGTCGTTTTAATGATTGCGATGTTTATTGGGGCAGACGAGCAACAAAAAACAGCCGCCGTTACGGCTGGTATTCTTTTCGGCCTTCTGCCCCTGGCGGTCGGAATTACTCTTCTTCTGTCGAGGGCGATGAGTGACGGAAAACAACGACACGGATGCCTTACTGCGTTCTTGGTTCTGATGATCATTGCCAATTCGGTGGTGGCGGTCATGTATCTATTCGGGAGTGCTGCAATCCGACAGAACCTTCCATCGGCTCCAGGGTGGGCATTCCCGGTTCTTGCCATCGGCGGAATCGTGAATGTCGTATGCGCGATCGCGTTGTTTCAATGGAAAAAGTGGGGATTCTTCGGCTTCATTGCGACAGCGGCTGTGGCATTCGTCGTCAATCTGATGATCGGAATCAACATCCTGCAAGTCCTACTCGGTCTCGTGGGCATCGCTGTCCTGTACTGGGTTCTGCAGATGGGCAAAGAGAAGAAGGGTTGGACGCAACTGGAGTAGACTGCCGAACCAGAGCGTGGACACCTACGTTTCACCCGGGCGGACGCCGGGTGAAACGAGGGTCACACTCGACGTTCGGCGGCTCGCATATGCTGGGCGGGTTGCAGCAGCCAACACTTCTAGTCAAATGAGAGGAGGACCACAATGGCAGACAACACTATCGAGATTGAAGCCGAGACTCTGGAAGAAGCCAGAGAGCAGGTTAAATCTCGAATACCTGAAGGTCTTTACTTGCTTTCAGAGCGAGTCATCTCAGATGGAAAGCCCAAGACCGCAAGATGCATCGCGGATAAAACTGGGGCGGCTTTTGAAAAGGCGCAAGACGGAATATCCTCCGACGTCGCTGTAATACAGAAAAAGGAACTGACCTCACCAGCGCAGAACGTGAGAACAGTTGAGGCGTTTGACGAGCAAAGCGCAAGAACGCAGTTAGAGAGTCAAATAGGGAACACCGCAAAGATCAAGTCTCTTCGGCTAGCAATGGCTGGTAAGAAGGGGTTCCTCGGAATTGGCAAGAAACCGAATCAGTACGACGCTGAAGTATGCCAGCAGGCCGTAGTCGAAATCACCTACAAAGCAAAGGCAAAGATTTCTGCCACTGTCGGGGGACTTTCGAGTTTGCCCGCGGAACGTCTCATTGGCGAGTACCTTCGCCATCGAGCGAGGCAGTGGTGGGCTGCTCAGCCTGAGTCGAGGACGGTTGCCACTTGTGATGCGTGTGGTGGCCAACCGGTGAGCAGAAATGAGGGGCATCTCGTGGGGTCATCGTTGTGGTGTGATGACTGCTATGCCGACAAGGACGTGGAGGGTCAGCTAAGGCGCGATCCGAACGCTGCCGGTTTTGGCGTGCCGCAAGAGGCCCAGCGGTGGGCGGCGGCCACTTGACCGCGCCGTCCTCCCGGAACTGATCCGCCGTCGAACCCTTTGTTGTTGCGGACGGGCCGCCAGTGTCGCGCCAGATCAACCGTGATGATGGCCCGCCGCAAAACAACACGTTAGGCATCGGAGCGAACCATGCTTGAGCACACACTGATCGTCGTGGGACCCGGTGGCGTCGGGAAGGGGCCCCTCGCGGACCTGATCAGAGACGATGCGATCGCCCTTGACCCCTACCGCCTTCGCAAGGATGGCCCCCGGAAGGATTCAGACGATCCGCTGTATGCACCCCCCAAGCTACGAGCTGACCTTCGTGCCGTTCTGGAAGGGCTCGGCGATTGCGTGCAGCAGCTCTCCTGTGGATCGGAGAAGATGGAATGGTTCCCGAAGGCAAGGGTGCTCTTCTTCACTGTACGTGGCGAATGGCAGTGCCTCGTCCTTCATGGTCTGGAGGGCGCCGTCGCGAAGGCCGAGCTCTACGCTCCGGTGTTGCCAGCTCTCCTCGCACTGCCGGGGATCGGCGCCGCGCTTGGGAACGCTCGAGTCCTGGTTCTGAATCCGTCTCACGAGAGCCTGCTCGAGATGTCAGACTGGGCTGACCTTGAATCCAGGACCCAACAGAATGTGGAACTACGAGGTGACGCTCAGAGCTCGGTTCAGAAGCGCGTCGGCACTATCCCGACCGAAGCACCAGCCTGGCGAGCCATTCTCAAGACGGCGGCCGGACGCGAAGTCAAAGGCTGGCCCTTCGCGGAGCATAGGTTCAAGAAGGAAGACAAGCGACAGCTCCTGCGCGAAGCTCGGAAGGTGATTCTGGATACCCATCCGGATCTCGCAATCTTCTTCAGAAGCGGTAGCGCAATCTGATGGCCTGGGAAACGATGCCTAACAACAGCATGCAGCGGACGGCGCTCCGCGCCGCCGCTGATGCTGAGCGTTAGGCCGTGGCAAATCAGTTGACGGAAACAACTGTTGCACGATAGAGAGACCGTGCCATTCGAGCACTTCGCGATTACGACAAGGAGTGTGATAGATGGACGTACTGTTTGCACTGATCGGCTTATTCTTGCTGACAGAATTCTTCTACTTTGTTCGGCACCCTATTGGGAAGCCCCTTCCTCTCTCGAAGACTACCAAACTGATTGCTGGGTCAGTTGGGCTCGTAGGTGCCATGAAAACGCGGCGCTCGTATATATGGGCATTGTCGGAGGAACAACTCGCCTCGCTAACCCAGACAGACAGGCCAAAGCTCTTGAATATGTCTTAGAACACGGCAGTCTAACCATTCAAGAATGTGAACACCTATTCCCTGGCATCGCTCGCCCGCTCCTGGAGCAAGACCTGAACGCCATGGTTGGCATGGGGCTGTTGGAATCTGAGGGATCGACTGAGAACCTCGTTTACAGGATGAAGCGGCCTCGCTGAGGCCGACCAAGCCGTTGCGGCAGACGGCCTACAGAAGAAACGACGAGCGACGCGCGACCATATCTTGGCAGAGAGGGCATGCGAACGCCCATCAGCGGTCTCGAGGGAGTTGCAGGGCACCAAGGAGCGGCTTGGAAAGATCGCTCAGAAGAGCTGAGGCCTAACATCACATGCACCAGACGGCGCTTGCCGCGGGTCGCCGGCGTCGCGAACGTTAGCGTCGTGCTGAATCAAGTCGCCGTTTGGATAGAGAGCAACCATGAGGTGGACATCTTCGATTTGAGGAATGTCGTCAAGAATCTCGTTCAGAGCCACCTTGACATGGTTGGGTATGTAAAAGGCCACGCTTGAGAGGTGGTTGCCGGTGACGAGTACACGCTCCGCTATCCTGCAAGCTGACGATTCTCTGCGGCACGGCTCTCCATAATGACGAAATCGCCGTTCCGGGCGACGGCCGAAAAAAACCAGAGCTACTTGCTCGAGTTGATGACCTCGAGGACCTTGAAGAGGTAGTCGTAGCCCGGGCGGTCGAAGGTCGTCTGGCCGAGGTACTTGAACTGGAGCACCCCGTTGGCGTCGATGACGTAGACGCTCGGGATGTTCTGGTCGACCTTGCTGCCGTTCCATTCCGTCTGGAAGAGCCCCAGGCCCTTGGAAAGCTGCCGTTCGCCGTCGACAAGGATGGGGAAGGGGGCCAGGATCGCGCCCTTCTCGAGCGAGTAATCGGCGGGGAAAAGCTGGCGGAAACGTTCCATGCGGAGCTTGCCCTTTTCGTCGAGCTTGGACGGGTCGGCCGGGTTCTTCGTGTTCCTGACCGTCTCGAGCTGGCCGGGCAGGGCCTCGAGCCAGGCCTTGACGATGTCCCGGGGGTAGGGAAAGACGACCAGGACCTCGACGTTGTACTTCTCCCGGATCTTCTTCGCCTTCTCGAGCTCGGCGAGCTCGACGTAGCGGTAGTTGCAGATCGTGCACCAGTAGTTTTCGGCCGCGTAGCCGCGCGGGAAGAGGATGAGGACGTTCTTGCCGCGGAGCGACGAGAGCGTCAACGCGCCGCCCTGGTAGACGGGCAGAGTGAAGTCGGGCATGGGCTGGCCGACGACCGCTGGGTTGGGCCGGACCTCGGCCTGCTGGCCCTGCCCCGCGGCCTGGCCTTTAAAAAGGATGATCATGGCGGCCACGGCTAAAACGACCAGGGCCGCGACCAGGATGGCGGCTTTTTTCTTGTTGATCATCGGGCGGATCTCCTTATCGGGGATGCCTCTATTAGAGACGACCCGCCCTGAGGAGTCAAGCGCGGTGAATGGTGTGCAGGCCATCCCCCCCAATGTCTGGCCTTAGGCTCGCGAAATCCCTCCGAAAATAATGCCTTGCGCTCCTTAATATCGGCCGAAAAAGCCGGCTGTCAAGGGAATAGGCCGTAATATCCGATTATGTCCGAGTATTGACCTTATATTCCCGGAACTGGGCGCCGCGATACTTATCCATGAGGAAGAGCCGGTCGCCGTGGACGAAGATCCCGTTGATGGCCGCCCCGTTCGCTGACCGATTCGTCTGCGGCATCTGGACGCTCATGTTGCCGCCGCTTCGGATTTGGCCTTGACAGGTGCGGCCAAGAAGCTTATCCTGATATCGACCTGTAAAATGGTCTGAAAATAGACTAGTCGCGGAGTGTGCCATGGCCAACTATTCCGATACTGTACCGCTGAGCCAGGCCAAGGCCCGGCTTTCCGACCTCGTTCGGAGGGTTAGGGAGGAACACTCGTCTTTTGCCATCACCCATCGGGGTAAGCCCGAGGGGGTCTTGCTGAGTATCGAAGAATACGAAAGTCTTCTCGAAACCGTTGAGATCCTAAGCAACCGGGATCTCATGGCCCGGATCGACCGAGGGCTCAAGGACGAAAAGGCCGGCCGCCTTCATTCTCACCACGAGGTCTTCCCGGAAAAATGAAGCGGCCCGTTTACCGCATCCTCTATACGAGGGAAGCGAAGAAAAACGTCGAGAAGCTCGACCCCTCCGTCAAAAAACTTATCCAAAAGGCCATAGAATCCTTGGCCGTCGACCCGGAGAAGGGGAAGCCCTTGTCCTACGAACTCGCGGGGCTGCGATCGTTGAGAACATCGGACTATCGGGTGATCTATCGGATAAGAGGCGGCGAGCTCTTGATCATCGTCGTCGCCGTCGGTCACCGCAGGGAAATATATAAAAAACTCAGTGAGCTTTTGGGCCGTGCGAGCAGAAGATGAGATGCGTGCCGGAAGGAGAAAAGATGGACGACACCGAAATTCTCGAACTCTTGCAGGCCATGGTCAGGGCCCCCAGCTACCCCGGGGTGGCGCGGCAGGAGGAGGCCGCGGTCCTCGAGCTCGAAGCCTATCTCCGGGAGCACGATATCCCTTCGACTCTCGTCGAGGTCCGGGAAGGCCGGCCGAACCTGCTGGCGACGGTCGCCGGCGAGAAACCGGGACCGCACCTCCTCTTCTGCGGACACATGGACACCGTCCCTCCAAACGCCGGGGCGTCGGTGGACCTCTTCGCGGCCACGGTCGAGAACGGCCGTCTCTTCGGCCGGGGAGCCGTGGACATGAAGGGCGCGCTGGCCGCCGTCACGACCTGGATCATCCCCGCCGGAAGCTACACCCGCGTCGTCGAACAGGGCAGGGAAGTGGTCGACCCCGGGTCAGGGCCATCGACGAGTCCGGCGGCATGAGCTCCGATACGGTGAAGCTCCGGGCCCTGATGTTCATGCTCGGAGTCGGGTTTTAGCGGGCAGAGCCGCCTTCAATCCAACGAGTTGTTTTCGAGCCGCTTGAAGGGCGTTTTGAGCCGTTCCCTTGCGTAGGGGCCGAGCTCGTATTTCAGGCCGTACTGAGAGTGCATCCAGGTGTCCGAGAGGTTCATTTCGGCGGCCTTCCGGTAGCGCAGGCCGGCTTCCGGCCTCTTGCCCATGAGATCGAGCATGTGCCCCTGCCAGATGAGACCCAGGGCCTTCATCTGAGGATTGCCTCCGAATTTCGTCTCGAGCCGTTCGAAAACGGTCAGCGCGTCGGCGTACCTCTCGACGTCGTAGAGGGCGAAGCCCGCCCGCAGGTAGTGCCGGGACTGGCTGAACGACTCCAGCCACTGCGGAGAGTACTTGGCGGCTAGCTCCCGGCTGGCCTGTACCCCCCAGCTGATGCTGTCGATGACAAGGTCCGGGCGGGCTTTCATGGCGGCGACCCAGCCGTCGAGAAATCCCCGGTATTTAGCGAGCGCCGCCTCGTCGACTCGAGGCAGACCCTTGATGAACTCCCTGAGGACGCGGAAGAACTCGTCCGGCTGCTCGTCGTAGATGCCGTGGGCCGCGTTCTCGAAGACGACCATCCGGCCGTTCGGGTGATTGCCTTTGAGGATATCCTTCTTCTTCTCCGACCAGGTCAGGTCGAAGCGGCCCTCGAGGACGAGGGTCGGGATCGGGTTCCCTTGGAAGGCCCCGGTGAAGTCCCAACGCCCTTGCGTCTGGCCCAGGATGCCGTTGAAATTCTGGTCGTGCGCCCACTCGTAGAGGGCGCCCTGGGCCAGGCGGTCCGCCGACGGCCTGAAGAAATTCTGGCGCTTCCAGTCGCCGTTGAGGAAACTGTTGTAGATGGAGAGCTCGACGACCTTCTGCCTGGGCAGGTCGTTCGCCTTGGCGTATTCGTTGAGCTCGCGGCGGAGCTCGGCCATGCGTTTTTCCTCCACCTCGGAAACGAACTCCCCCTGCCGCGACGGGCTGAGGTCGGCGCGCATCCCCGGCGAGGCCCCGAGCAGGATGAGGCCGGAGACGTTCTCAGGATGGAGGACGGTGTAGAGCTGGGCCAGGAAGCCGCCGTAGCTGTAGCCGAGGACGATCCACTTCTCGAAACCGAGCGCTTTGCGGATCGCTTCGAGGTCCTCGACGGCCTGTTCGACGGAATACCCCTTTTCGCCCGGCTTGAAATCCGATAGGCCGCAGCCGCGCTGGTCGTAATAGACGACCCGGGCGTATTTCTTCGCCCGGGAGAACCAGGGATGGAAATAGTGGTGCGTCCCGCCGGGGCCGCCGTTGATCAGGACGAGGGGCGTCCCTTTCCCTTTCCCTTCGACTTCGACGTAAATCTCCGCGCCGCCGACGTCGATCCTCCGCTTTTCGAGCCCTTCGAGCCGGTCGCACCAGCGGAAAGTTTCCGGGATGGAGGTGACGAGGGCCGGCTCGATGTGGACGACCCGGTCGAGGATGGACTCGCCGTGCGCCGGCTCCTCGATGGCGGGCCCCTTGGAGCAGGAGGCTGTCAGCGCCGCTAAGACGAGGAACCCCGAGAGGGCTGTCGGAAGATAGGCATCTTTCCTCATGTTCACTCCCTGTCCCATCCTATTAAGCATCTTATGGAAATCGAATTCAACTCGAGAATTGGTCAAGCCGGATAGTTTAGCTTATAATGAGCGCGGCGCGATCAGGCTGGAACGCCGCCGTTATTTGGATGCATAAGAAAGAAACCGTCGCCCTGCTGCACGGCCTCGGCCGGACAGGGCGCTCCATGAAAAAAATCGCCCAGGCCCTGAGCGAGAAGGGCTACGTCCCCGTCATCGTCGACTACCATTCACGGAGACACGCCATCGAATATCTGGCCGACGAGGTCCTTCACGAAGTCTTGAAATCCCTGCCGCGGAGGCCGCGGTCGCGGATCCATTTCGTGACCCATTCCATGGGCGGGATCATCGTCCGTTATTATCTGAAACACCACTCGATGGAAGAGCTTGGGCGGGTGGTCATGCTCAGCCCGCCGAACCAAGGGAGCGAACTCGTGGACCTGCTCAAGGATAGCCCCGTTTTTAAGATCCTGCACGGGCCGGCCGGACAGCAGCTGGGGACCGCCGACCGGTTCCTCAGGAGGCTGGGCCCCGTCCACTTCGAGCTCGGCGTGATCGCCGGGCTTAAGACCGGCGACCTCGTCGCCGGCCGCATCATACCGGGGCCCAACGATGGCAAGGTCGGTGTCGAACGGACGAAGGTCCCCGGGATGAAGGATTTTCTCATCGTGCCTTACAGCCATACGTTCATCATGCGCCCAAAGGCGGTGATCGATCAGGTCGCCTACTTCCTCCGTCATGGCGTTTTTCTCCGCGAACCGCAATAATCCATAATAAGGTGCGTGTGCCATGATGAAGACAGTGGCCCTTCCTCTCTGGCTGGCGGTTCCGCTCGGGGCGTTTCTCGTCTGGGCTATCGCCGACCGGATCCTTCTGCCGGTCGCCCGGAGGCTTTTCAGCCGTCGGGAAGAGCGTTTCCTGGAGGGATTAATAAAGCGAGTCCACCTCCTCGTCCCCGCGTTCAAGGTCGCGCGGCGCCGGACGCACATCGAAAGGCTGATCTCCGACCCCCAGGTCCTCTCCGCGGTCGACGACGACTGCCGCGAAAAGGGATCCGTCCCCGCGGCCGTCCTGAGGACGGTCCGGGCCTACGCCGAGGAGATCGTCCCGAGTTTCCATGCGTTCGCGTACTATTACCTCGGAAGCCTCGCGGGACTGACCATCGCCCGGCTCTTCTACCGGGTCCGCCGCGTCCATGCCGACGAGGCCGCGCTGGCCGCGATCGCCCCGGGCTCGAGCCTCGTGTTCCTGATGAACCACAGGAGCAACATGGACTACGTCTTACTCGGATATCTGACGCGGGCTTGGGCCCCGCCGAGTTTCGCCGTCGGCGAGTGGGCCGGATATTGGCCCGTCCGCCCGCTGGTCAAGGCCATGGGGGCCTACTTCGTCCGGAGGGGATCCGGCAACACTCTTTACCGCAGGGTCCTGGCCGCCTACATCCAGATGTCCGTCGAAGGCGGACAGGTCCAGGCCGTATACCTGGAGGGCAAATTGAGCCGGGACGGGAACCTGCAGGAGCCCAAGGCCGGGATCCTCGATTATATCCTCCGCCGATTCGACCCCGCCGGGGAGCGGGACGTTGTGTTCGTTCCCGTCGGCGTCAACTACGACCGCGTCATCGAGGACAGGAGCCTGGTGCTGGACCTGATCCCGGGGGCAAAGAAAAAGAGAGGGCTCGCGGCGAAGGCCGTCACGCTGCGCTTCGTCGGGCGAAATCTCCTGCTCATGGTCCGCGGCGGCTGGCACAGGCTCGGGTATGCGGTCCTGCACTTCGGCCTGCCGATCTCCCTGCGGGAGTATGTCCGCTCCCGGGGGATCGACTTCAGGACGCTTGGCCCGGATGTGCGGCCTGATCATGTCCGGGAACTGGCGGCGCAGCTGCACGACTCCGTCGGACGGGTCGTCCCCGCCCTCCCGGTCTCCCTCGTCTCGACGGTTCTGGTCGAGGATCCGGAGAGGTTTTACAACGGGACTGAGCTCAAGACGGAAGTCGAGGAACTCATCGAACAGCTCCGGGGAGCCGGGGCCCGGGTTTATCTCCCCCGGACGAGTGTGGATTATGCGGTCGAGGTCGGCCTGAGGTCCCTAGTCCTGCGGCACCTCGTTCTGAAGGACGGCGGTTCCTTTAGGGCGGCGCCGGGGGAGATGGCCCTGCTCAGGTACTACGCCAACTCCATCGCGCACCTGCGCGGAAGAGAAATCCCCAGCGCTTGACTGGCCCGATGAAGTGTGTCTAATAAGTGTGTATATCTATGAATAACAAGGGGTGGACTTATGAGGATCAACGCCTCGCTCACGGCTGACCTCCTCAAGAAGATCGACCAAGCCGCGAGTGAGCAGAACAAGAGCCGCAGCCGCTTCATCCGGCAAGTGCCGATTCGAGGCTCCGGACCTCCTTCTCTTTGAACTTGCCAACGCTCTGAGATTCAACTCCCGCTTCAACGCCGAAGACGTGAAACTCGCGCTCGGATCCGTCCTCGACATGGGGATCTCGTTTCACCGCGCCGAAGGGCCGCTTCTGTCCCGCGCGGTCGATCTCGCCTTTCGTTACCGGATGACCGTCAACGACGGCTGCTTTATCGCGCTCGCCGACATCCGGGGATTGACTCTGATCACCGCCGACGAAAAGCTGATGGAAAAGGCCGGGGATCACGCCGGCCTCGTCCGGCTCTCGGACGCCGTCCCGGAAGCCTCCGGTCGTTAGCATAAAATCCCATCCGGCGTCCCGGCACTGGAGGATCAGACTTACTACGGGGAGCAGTAAATACTTTGCATAATCCTTGCTGCTCCACGAGTACTAGCCGGGCTATATAGAAATCTGAAGACATCTATTTTCTGCCCGGCTTAGTAAACGGTCTTCTTGAGCGCCTTGACGACGAAGGAGTTCAGGCTTTCGCCCTCGCTAAGGGCTCGGACGGCGAGAGCCCGGTGCATCTCCGGGCCGGTCCGTAATACGAACCGGCCCGAATAGTCCCGGTTCGTCGGTGGGGGGAGGGCACGCCCGTCCTTCCGATAGATCTCGATCCACTCATCGACGATCCGGCAGAGTTTGCGATAGACTTCCGCTTCGTCGCTCCCGTGGCAGCAGGCGTCGATCCAGCCCGGGACGGACCCGACGTAACACCGGTCTTCCTCAGACCAAGAAACAAGTTTCAGGTACTTGTCGCGCGGTTTCATTTTTCCGACTCCTCGATTTTTGCCCTGACTAATTTGATCTGATAGGGCTTGGCATCGTTTCCAAGTTGGCCCGAAACGGTCAGGGCAACCCCCGACGGATGCATGAAGTTCCGATGGCTTCCTTTACCTCCTCGATCGATAAAGCCGGCCATCTTGAGTTCTCTTATCAGCTCCCTGATCTTCTTAGGCATTTATATAGTACTATTATGATACTAATATTTCAAATTCTTCTGCAAAATCGTCCCCTCTGATTTTACTGCTCCCCGTAGTAATTCCCCTGCCCTCGCGAAAAGACCTCCGGCCTCTGGCCGGAATGACGGTCGAGAAAGACCTCCCGGTCATCGCTTCCGCGATCCGCGGGGCGGTCGATTTTCTCGTGACCGGCGACAAGAAGGACCTTCTGAGGATCAAGAAAAGCCGCCTGCCGTTTTCGATCGTCTCTCCCTCGGAATTCCTGGATGGGGTGCTTCCCGGCCTTCTGAAGGGGCTCGTGCCTCCCACTTGACCTTCCCGTTTCGCGCGGCGGATGGGCGCCGGGCCGCCGCCCGCGATGTCAGAGCATGGCCAGGTCGATATACGGCAGGGACGCGTCGATCCGGCCCTCCGCGAGGAGATTGGGGTCGGTCGAGAAAAGAACGATGTCGGAGACCGTCGTCCGACCCGGGAACCTCTTTGTCGCCCGGAGCAACGGGTCTTGGCTGCAGCTGCCGACGATCAGCAGGTTGAATTTCTTTTGTGCGCAGTCGTTATGGACCCTCGACAGCAGGGCCTCCAGGATCTCGGGATCCCGGTTGCGAACGGCGCAGTCGGTGACCGTCGCTTCCCGCGTCGTCCCGCCTTCCTTGGGCAGGGGCGGTAGGTCCAGCAGGGCGGCCGCCGCCGCGTGAGCCTTCCTCATCCATTTGAGCTTCCGTCCGTAGCGGACGATCCGGTTCTGTTTCAGCCCGCCGGTGTCCCAGGCCGCGCACGTCCCGACGACCTCGCCGCCACGTTCCGCGACGTAATAACGGGAAAGGTCGCATCCGGGCCTGACGCTCAAGTTGCGGAGAAACGATCCCCTGTCGACGACCGGAGCGAAGAGCCGAGCCCTGAACTCGTCCCGAAGCAGCGCAACTATGTTGTCCACATCGGAGAGTTCGGCGCGGCGGACCAGGTATCCGTCGCCCTCTCTTTTCCGTCCCAGGACCAGGATGCTCTTGGCGCGGAGCGTCGCGACGGCCCTGGAGCGGACGAGGTCCGGCTGGCCGGGCCACTCCCTGCCGATGAACCTTCCGGCGGCCCGGTTTCCCGCCATGACGACGGCGTAGCCCAGGTCGCAAACGCCGCGCATCTCTTTTGAGAGAAAGCCCGCCGCTCGATGGGAGAATCCCCGGCCCCGGGCTTCCTTTTTGACGTGTACGTTCCCGAAATAGGCCACGGTCCGGGGCTCCCCATCGACGTACCGGCTCTGGAACATGAGCATGGCGAAGCCGGCGAGGCTCGCCCCGCGGAAGAAACCGGCGCACTCCACCCGCTCCGAAAAGAGACGCGGGATCGCGAAAATATCGGGCTGCCGGTCGAAGACGATGCTCAGCGCCGGGGTTTCGACCGGGGTTTCGCCGAGGATCCGGAGCATCTCCCAGTTCCACTCCCGGGAGATCATTCTCAGATGATACTCCTCTGCCGCGCTCATCATCGCAGTTCCATGACCGCGAGGTTATAAAAGGGGAACCGGTCGGACCTGACGAGTTCCTCGCCGCGGTCGTCCCGCCGGACGATGCGCTCCCTCAGCGCTTCCGGCAGCGGATGGTCCAGATGGATATAGCGGGAGACGGCCCGGCTCGAGGGCGCGGCCTTGGCGCAGACGAGGGCCAGCAGCCCGGCGTATTCCTCGAGGCCCATCCAATCGCCGATGTTGGACAGGTGGAACTTGTTGAACCGGCCCGGAACGCACTTCCCCACGGCGTCCTGATAGGACTCCAGCCGCCAGGCGATGCTCGCGTGGATCTCCCGGACCCGCAGCATCCCTTCCTCCGATAAATACTCGGGGAGCGCTTCGGGAAACAGGACGTTCCCGAAAAGACAGAATTGAAGATACAGGTTCCTCCGGGCCGGGGTCGCGGCGCAGAAATCCCGGAACCGGCCGTAGAAGAAGGCCGCGATGTCGCGCTTTCCTCCGTGCCGGAGCCCTTCCTCGGCGATCCCCCTCCTGCGGTAAAGCCGGTGATGGAACGCGACCTTGAAGAGGACCTTCAGAACGGCCGTGCTCAGGAACCGGTCGAAGTATTCCTGTTGGGCAGCGACCGTGTCCTGCTCGAAGAGGCGCCTCAGCTTTCT
>Ga0315286_10001548_pt1 | contig 20868 bp, 9 predicted proteins | sample YL17G10_0_MG_FD_205038 | JGI IMG/M metagenome (GOLD analysis project Ga0315286, IMG submission 205038) | Sediment microbial communities from Yellowstone Lake, YNP, Wyoming, USA - YL17G10_0 | ecosystem: Environmental > Aquatic > Freshwater > Lake > Sediment | place: USA: Wyoming | collected... | reverse complement strand
ATGGCCATCATTATTATAGAGCAGTTCAGCGGCGAAAATGGAAGGAACATCGAAAGAAAAAGCCCCGCCCCCTTGAACGAATATGCCAGCAGCCCAAGGACTCCGCCGACTGCGCCAATCACAGAAGTTACTCTGGCGAACTTTGCCCAGTTATCATTGCCGAAACGGAAAATCATCCATTCGGCTCCGGTCATACACCCCGACCGCCGGTGCCATTTCGCCGTAAATAATAGTATGACCACCAGAACCATACAGGCGCCGCCTCTGAAGCCTTCGATGTACATCGCGCGAGGCCCCAGCAGATATAAAAACGACACGATCACCATCGTGCCGGTCATATCCACCCACGCCGCCATTGACGACATTCCCAAAGCCCACCATGGCATTTTCCTGCCGCCAAGGAAATAATCTTCCATACTTGCCGAGGCGCGTTTCTTTAGAAGCTGGCCGATGACCAAAAGAATCAGCAGATATGCAACAATAATACCATAATCCAGTAAATTCAAATACCTCATAATAGTACCTCCATAATAGTTAGATTTTTTTTATCTTTTCTATGTGGCAAGAAAATATCAAAGCAGTCTTTTACGGCAGGAATTCAATTGTCAGGATTTTTTTCTTCCCGATTTCGAAATTGACCCATCCGTTTCCATCCATTGCCAAATTACGTTCGGGGGTTTCTTCCAGCGTTACCGTGCGGATACAACTCCATTCTTTACCTTTGTCCTTAGGTAAAGCAAACTCTTCTTTAACACATTCCACAGGGGATTGTATAGTAGTCGTCGGTCCGGTCAAACCGTAATTGAGTCTTATTGCGCCTCCAATGCTCTTTTCAAATGGATTATACAATCTGACAATCCAACCCTGTCCGCTTTCGCTGCGTTTTACCGCACTGACCGGCAATACATCAGGTTTAATCTCAAGGAATGATTTTGATAAAGGTTCGGTGCCATGTACCGTTGGCCCGACCTGTGCAGCCACGAAAGCAAGATTGAATCTCTCTGCTGCCTGCCAGACTTTGGCTTTCTCCCAGTCGCCTGCGTGAGGCATCACAGCATAACGGAAAGTATGTTTGCCCAGACACTGTGAACCTTTGTCACTCTGACTATAATCGAGCATCTCCTGTGTTACACAAATCCGCAGTGGGAAACATCTGAGCAAAGTCAGACTAATAGTGCGAGCCGAGTCATCTGCCGCTTCATAAGCTTTCAGCCCTTCGTTAAGTAGCGCAAGCCCGCTCTGTCCGTCACTGATATCAACAAACGAATTCATAGGCTGTTCTGATTGTGGCTTTTCATCGAACTGAGACGGGTCCGGCGGAATAACCGACCGTTCAATCACATCAAACTGCCCCTGCACCATTACTTTATCACTCTTTATATTCGTGGGAAAGGCAATCTGCAAATAATGGTCCTCAACATTGTTGTCTATATCTGTTACGATTTCAACCCACGGCTGACCTCGGCGAAGTGCAACGGTATTGACGATTGTATATGTCTTAAGGTGTTCACTTCTGGCCTTGTCGTCTTTAGTACGGCCTTCCGGCAGAGCCCAGTCAATTGTAATCCGGAACACCACTTCCAGTTCGCCGCTGTGAATGAGAGCCACCTTGGCCTTTTCGCTCAGAGTTGTATATTTGGATTCATTTACAACAGTATGACGCTCCCACGGGTTGCCTATCTCACTTGAATCACAGAAATAACCGAGTTCATTAAATACCCTGCCGGTCGTCTTGTCAGTAATACTAAGTGTGCCATTGTTGTTGATTTTCACAGTGACGAACTCATTTTCCATAGTCCGAGGCCCCGTCAACATCTGTTTCAGACGACTTGAACGAAACTTCTTTATAGGCTTTACAAAGAACGTGCGGTAACCCATAGCCGGAATATTTTCCACTTGCACACGTGCGTTATAGCGCACCATCGGAAACATATTAGCTGTATCGTTGGGCGACTGCACTATCGGATAGCTCGGTCCCACCTTCTCGCATATTTGCATCCAAAGCCGTTTATTCTGCTCATCAACTATTTCAAAACCGTCACATTTCCACTCCTGCGGTATATCAACCATTACAGACAGTATCTCACTCCGTGTAAACGAAGCCGGGTTAAACACTACCGCAGCTATACTCTCCGGCCCATATTCGGAAAGGTTAATCGAACCGGCAATATCAAGCATTGCTCGCTCGGTAACGCAGGAACTTATCTCCCTGCACTGGCGACTCCGGTAAAGCATATCCTCGCCTATAATATCACGGCCGCAGCCTCCGATTGAATCATGCCCGTGGTTCTGCAGCAGCCAATTATAGGCTACATCTATAAAACCCTGCGGATAAGGAGCACCTAAAAAGCCGGCAAAAACAGCCATTGGTTCTGCATAAGTGGTCAATGCCCGCTCTGTGATGAAATTATCTTTCTTGACGCCCATCCTCGCAGAAATTATCCATCCGAAAAGAACGCTCGTGCTGCCGTTGGTATAATAATGCCGCATTTCGCCCTTGGCCACAGGCAGGTCAGAACTGATATTTTCACAAACTCCTTTCTGAAAATCTTCAAAACTACTGTGAAATACATCTGCCTTGTCTTTGAGCGCCTCGTTGCAATCGGCAATCATCCGAACTTCACGAATATCCGGGCATGACGAATCATGCCCGCACGACCAGAACCGATGCGGTGTCGTCCAGTCGCCGTCCTGCTCATCGTATGCCTGTTTCGCATGTTCATTGACATTCTGCTTGAAGTAATCGAAGTACGGATGCATATATTGCATATCAAGTCCGCTATGTACGCTATCAATAAACTTAAATGGCCCGTGCCCGCTTTTCCATGACATTACGCGGTTATTGACATTTTGCTGGTTCCAATATATCGGCCGCTGAACAACGTACCATATATTGTAGCGAGGTCGCACCGCCAGTCGTGAAGCTATCAGTCTTGAACCGTCCGGTCCTTCCCATATATATTCCGACCGTGGAGCAACAATCGTATTAATGCCTCTGTAAAATGCTATAAATTTGATGCCGAATCCGTTATATATCTGTGGCATCTGTGAAATCTGACCCCACGAAAACGGTGAATATCCCGTTTTGCTTACATAACCGAATCGGCGCGCAATCTTGTGGCCGAGCAGGAGATTTCGAATCAGCGATTCGCCCGAAACACAGAATTCGTCCGGCAAACAGAACCATGGCCCTATAAAAAGTCTCTTCTCCTGAACGTACTTTTTAATCAAAGTTTCGCGCTCAGGGCGGATTTCAAGATAATCCTGAAGCGGGATGGTTTGTGAATCGAGATGAAAAGATTTATATTTTGGTTCCTTTTCGAAAATATCCAGCAGCATATCCATCATATAAACCAGCATATAACGGGTACGCTGCATTGAAAATCGCCATTCTCTGTCCCAATGCGTATTAGATATAAAATGGCATTGAGTATGTGTCTGAGTCAATTTTTCTGCAGATGTTCCCTTAGTTGCCTGTATTTTAAGCATATGTGCATCTTTCACTTATAGTATAATCTTCTGCACTTCATCAAAAGTTTTACAGTAATGGCTGCAAAGCCCTTTCGTACCGCTCTCAACAATATTTCCGCCATCAAAACCTATCACCGCAAATCCCGCCAGTCGAATCGAACAGACTCCCGCCCCACTGTCTTCAATACCAACCACGTGGCTCCTCTGTTCAACACCAATGCCGAGTCCTACACGGCAGACTTCTGCATACAGCCATGGATGAGGCTTCGGCGATAGCTCCCCCAGTGTTCCAACCTCACCTTTTCGCAGTGGGAAGCCTGCTGTTATTATTGCGTCATAAAAATCTTTCGGGTCTCCCATCTTCAGTGTCCGAAAAGCAGAAAGTATTTCAGGCCATGCTTTTTCATATAAACCAGATGTAACAAGACCAATTTTAATACTTCTTGCCTTTAGTTCCAGCAGAAAATCTTTAAGGCCGGGTGAAGGAGTAAACGCATCGGCTTTACCACGGCCTTCCATAATCTCACGCATCTGAAAATGCGTGTGCTGAAAATAATACTTGCGAGCTTCCTCTACCGTTTTATCGGGGCAATATTTGCGAACACAATACTCCAAATGTTCTGAAACACTATGCCCCGAAACATAAGGAAGATCAGCTTCTTCAAGTTCGAATTTCGGGTTGCCTAACAAACTGGCGATACTAAGCTGTATAGTCCAAATCCAAAACGACTCACTGCGGACGCTCGTACCGTCCAAATCCATTAATACAGCTTTAACAGGCTTTTCGATTTCCACCGGCTGAACCGGATAGTATGCCGGATAACCCATAGCCGAACTGATATATGCCAGCACATGATTCTTGAAAAAGATAAATTCAACCTTACGGTCACCGGAAGCCAAGATGGATACAACCCCGTCTTTGCCTGTAGCAAAACGCCCATCTGTACATCTTTTTAGTGAAATAAAATCGGAATCCTTTGCTAAAGGTCCCAAAAACCGGATATCCATCCATCTTTTCCTTTATTAAAATCATAGTTTATAACGATACACATCAGGTTCTATTATAATTATTTGTAGCCCATATAGGCTCAAATGTCAAGATTTTTTTAGATATTAAGCCCCAAAAACCTAAAATGCACATAAAACCTCATGATTTAGGCTTTTTACGCCTTTTTACAAAATTAAAAGGTTTTTGACCAAATTTTTTGGTTTTTATAAGAACCAGAACATTATAAATAATTATGACAATATTAGACCATTAATGCCTTAAATTGTATAAATCACTTGGAAGATTCCTTTATTTATTATGCAAATAATGACTTAACTATTTATTCTAAAAGAAGATACGTCAAAAATCCTTATTATAATTTCTCTTTAAATTGATTTGTGAAAGAAAAAATATCAGTCTGCACCATAAACCTAAAAAAATAAAAATATAAAAATTTTTTCAAAATAAAAAAAACACTTGACTTCTGCTTTCCCATGATATACAATTTTGGTAAAGTATGATAGATTAATAGATGTGTTTGGCACACAGCAAATTGTGGTGAGATTTGATATTGAGACAAAGGCTATTAATTAGGGATATTAAAATGGCTGAAGTGAAAAAATCTCGAGCTTTTACCCTTATTGAGTTGTTGGTAGTGATTGCAATAGTAGCAATGCTGTTGGCAGCACTTATGCCGGCTTTGAGGAAGGCCAAAAACCAGGCCAAGCTTGTGTTGTGTGCGGCAAACGCTAAACAGATAGGCATGATAATGACAGTGTACCAGAACAGCAATGATGGGTACGTACCGGTGATGCGCAATAAATTCACCCCAATCAACGCTAAAAGTGCGTTTCTATCCATACCATTTCGAAAGTACGCAGGGGCCACGGTCGGGATACCAATAGCCATTTTAGATCCGGACCTGCCGTGGGACTGGAGAGATCAGTTATACTACGCCCAAAAATATCTTCCAGACTTTTACATTTGTCCATTCGCGCGAGGCAACCCGCAGGCAACTGTATTGCAGCCGGCCGGGACGGTAAAAATTGGCACGGCGACACGAACCAATTACGTGTCCGTCGGTAGAATGGATAGTTACTCTACGTGGATCTGGCCACGTAATAAAAATTTTGATTTTTGGCCTGGCGACCACCCATGGGGTTCTCCCAACGGATATAATAAGTATGGGAATGTGGTTTGGCACAGTGCCGGCAGCCCCGATCCCCTGATCGCTCGCTCTGACGATGAGCCTTTTAGTGGCCATCTGGCCGATAGCAGGAATGTGGACGATATCGCTTGGATGGAGAGTCATCCGAGAAAATTTTCAAATACACGCAGGCTATCTGAGCGGACCGCACTTTACTGTGCACATGGTGAAATCGACGAGAGTCTACCGAGCAACTATATTATCAATTATGGCAGCCATAACAAACAAGGAAAGGGAGGCACTAATGTGGTCTTTGGCGATAGCCATGTGGAATGGGTACAGGGTTCGCAAATCGGTGCTGGGAATTGAGTAATGAATCGTTACCGATACCCATGTGGAATGGGTAGAAGGACCAAGGATTGGTTGGCCGTAATAGTCGGCCGATTTAACGAATAAAGTTTAACCGTGATAATATGTTTTATCACGAGATTAAATATTACAATTTTTAATTAGGAGGAAGAATTATGAGAAAGAAGTTATTGTTTGTAGTGTTAGTGTGTGCTGTAGCGAGTATGGCGAATGCGGTAACATATCGCTATGAGGGCAATGGTGCCTGGGAGAATGCTTCGATTACTGAGGGTTGGACTGCAGACAACGGCGCAACGCACCCGGGAGTTCTGCCTGGCGCAGTGGATGAAGCCCGATTCAACTGGGGCGGCGCCACAGTTACTGTGAGCACCGCTGTTCCAACAGTGTTTCGAGTTTACCCCGGTTGTGATGAACCCGGTAACCTGACCGTTCACAACGGTGGCGTTGTTACAATGACTGACTGCCTAATGATGGCTGTCGGCGGCAACCCAAACACAGGTAGTACTCTTACTGTTGAGGCCGGTGGAACTGTAACCGCTGGCGGTCATCTGTGGGTTGCTGAAAATGCGGCCAGTACCGGTACCGTGAATATTTCCGGAACTGTCAGTATCGGTGGTATTATCGGTCTTGGCGGGGTGGGCTTTGGCGCAGGCGGTATTGGAACTGTAAATGTCCTCAACGGCGGTGTTCTGAATCTGACCAATATTCACAGTGACATGATCAATCTCCCGTCGATTCATCCTGGCTCGCTTCTTAGCGTTAGTGGAACGGGAAAAGTTACCCTTCCTGGTGATTTTATAAATGTGGTACAAGCTTATATCGATGCCGGAAGGATATCTGGTGTTGTTGGTTGGGACCAAGTTAACGAGATGACAGTTATTACTGTTCCTGAGCCGGTCAGTATTTCTCTGCTTGGTTTAGGCGCATTGGCACTACTGAGAAAGCGTTCTTAAAAAAAGTTTGTGTTAGGGGAGCCGTCCAAACGGCTCCCCTTGTTTTGTAAGTAAACGCAAATAATAATAACCAGCGTGTGAAGTCTTTTGGTATATTATGTAAGATATATAATGTTGAGCGGTTATGTTATTACGAACTATTACTATATAAGGAGAACAGATTATGGCTGCTGAATACTTATTTCAAAATCAAAATGAACGTAAGGAAGAAAAAGCAATGAATAAGAAAGTTTTATTACTAATCGCGGCAATGATAGTCATTGCCGGCAATGTCTGGGCAGCAGATACAATGTGGATTGGGCGAGTCGGCACTAACTGGTTCGACGCCAATAATTGGGATCCATGTTCCGTGCCTGGTCTGGCAGATAAGGCCAGGATTAACAAATATGGAAGCAACCCCGGCCCGATAATCAACGGAGTTGCTGATGTCAACCAGCTTTATGTTGCTGAGAGCAATGGCGCACAGACTCTTCAAGTTAATAGCGGTCTCAAAGTTGAGATGGATACAGTACTTGGTGATGTTAACGGCGACGGTAAACTCTGGGTTACCGGTGGAGACGTAGACTGCAATCAGCACCTTTTGGTAGGCAATGACCCTTGCGCTACTGGTCGTCTGCAAATCGACAGCGGTACGGTTGATGTAAACCAGATGTTCGGTCTGTCCTGGAATGGCGGAAAAGGCTATGCTCAACTCAACGGCGGTACACTTACTACAGAGCAGTTCGCATTCGAAAACGTAGCCGGCGGAGTAGCCGATATGAACATCACCGGTGGAAAGTGGATTCAGAAGCACTTCTGGTGGGATAAAATCAGGTCTCTGGTATGGTATGGCAAAATTAAAGGCTATGGCGCCAGAGCAAATGTAGTTGTTACTTGGGTCCCTGACTCTAATCTCACAATTATTACGGCAGTAACTGAGCCGAATGACCCGAACTTCTATATCGTCAAGAAAGACGGCACCGGCGAGTACACTACCATTCAGGCGGCCCTGACTGCTGCCAAAAATGCCGGCATGCAGGGAGCTGTAATCGAGGTACGGGATAGTGATACTTATACCGAGAACTTGATAGTTTATCCCGATGCGAATTATTTAACCCTTCAGGCAGGGACCGGCTGCCGCCCGACTATCAGACTTTCCGGCGCAGCGGTAGATACGAATTATATTGATATTAAGGCGGTCGGAACAACCATCCAGGGTTTTAATATCGATTTCTCAGGCGGCACTTACCCCACCGACAACAATAGCGTTCTGATCCACGGCGGTGGCGGCGCTTCGACAGTTCGAGACTGCAATATTGTCGGTCCGACGACCGGCTATATGCGGGGCATTGCGGGTGTGGCAACGATTGAGGATGTTGAGCTAAGCAACTGCAGACTCGGCGTATTATGTGACGCAAATTATACTGCTACTGGATTTCGCTATTCTATTTCCGGCTCCCATATCTTCAATATAAGAGTCCGGGGAGTTATCTTTGCTAATTGCAACGCCGTGATGGATGATTGTCTGGTCGAACGCTGTGGCGGCGACTCATTAGATCCAGTAGACCCAGTGGGTGGTAATGTATTAGCCGACGGTAATCAGGGTACACTTGATTTATTAATCACTAACTCGACTATCCGCGAAGCAATTTTGGGTCGAAACTTCACTATGGAGTCTACTGGCACAGCCACTATTGAAGACAGCATAATCATGAATGCACTGGGCACCGCTACACATAGTGATGAGATCCTCCAGTACCGCGGAACGTTAAACCTGAATCGCTGTATTATCAAGGCAGGGCAGAGGTGCGGTGTGAATATGAGCGCACCGACGTCACAAGCGACTGGAACTATCTGTAATATCAACCATTGTGACTTTATGGACACCAACGCCACGGACCAGTGGGCGCTTACTACTACGGATACCGGTGCCGTATTGACAATCAGGAACTCAATTTTGACCGGTCCGTATGGTTACCTCAGAAATTTTGGTACGTTTGACAGTAACTGGAATGACAATTTTTGTACTAACCGTATCGGTGGCGGTGGTAGTGTTGTATTAGGGCCTAACGACATTAATTTGCCTGGAGGAGTAGGAGTAAACCCGCAATATATCCAGACGGATAACCCCGATGAACCCAACTTTTTCAAACTGCAGCCTTATTCGCCCCTTATTCATGCCGATGAGAATGGAAATTATATGGGCTCACAGGGAGTGCTTACCGGCCAGGAGAAGTGGCCGGCGGACCTGGACGGTGTGCATGGCGTCGACTTTAAGGACTTCGCTATTCTCGCTTCGCACTGGCGCGAAGATAACACCATCCCTGCGATACCACAACTGGTCCTGGATAATTTCGAGTCTTACACAAGTGATTCCAATCTTCTTAATTCCTGGCAGGTGCCGAACTGGAGCTATACTGGTGCCCCCTGGTACTATTTGGCTTGGTATCGTGGTTCCTCAACGCTGACCCTGCTGACCGATGTCAATGACGCAAACAGCGGCACCAAGGCGATGAAATGGGTTTATGACGTTAACGCAATCCCTCCTGACATTAACGGAGTGGGATATACGCAAATCATTGTGAGGCTGCCGGCGACAGCGAACCTCGCCCCTTATGACGAGCTCAGGGTATCGGTAAAGCGCGACGCCAACAACAGTCCTGGCTATGAGACGTTTATGACTGCAAAGTTCTTTGATGCTGACCTGCATGGAGACCCAGCCCTCGAAGACTACTGGGACCAGGTGGGTTGGGTCACTGGAGGTTCCACCCTTGAATATCCCGGTGTGTACTCCGACTGGACTATTAACTTCGATAATTATATAGCTGGGCCAAAGGGTGCTGCCGTTGGTAGGACTCATGTGGAGGCAATTCTGTTCCGTATCCAGACTCAGTCTGTGGGTCCGTACGGTCTGGGCAGGGGCACCATCTATGTGGACGATATACGTCTGATAGATAGGCCCGGGTGCAACGCGCCCCCGGTAGGTGACCTTAATAAGGACTGCAATGTGAATTTCGCGGACGTGCAGATTTTAGCCCTCTACTGGTTGATGGGAAAATAGTCGGCAAAAGTTGCTGACTAATTAATTTTGATTGTAGAAGAGGCTGCGTTCTTGACGCACGCAGCCTCAAGCACCGCAAATATAAAATGAAATACTGCCGGTTACGTAAAGATGGCAGAAAGAACGTCAGACGAGGCTAAGCGGTTCTTTTTAGTTTCTTAAGATTATGATTGACCACTGGCTCGAAGGCACGTAATTTTCTTTGAAGTTACTGCTTTTCATAATTGCAGGCCGGGTATTTTGTTAATACCCGGCCTTTTTTAATAGAATGGGTTATCCTGTGAAAATATTTTTACGTATATGTTTGATTATATTCTCAGCGGCGATACCGCTTGGGGCAGCCCAGGATATAAGTTTCATAGCATTGGGCGATTTGCATTATGACAAACTTGAATTTCACGACCTCGACTGGCTGAAAAATAAATGGCAAAACCCTGATGATTACCGTCAGGTAACGCAGGAGTATACTGTATATACAGCAAAATACTGGGACAAGCTTATTGAGACTCTGCGATATCAGACGAAACAATATCAGCCGCCGGTTGCAGCGGTTGTACAACTTGGCGACCTGATGGAAGGATTAGCCGGCAATCCGGAACATGCCAGGAAAATGGCTCAAAGCACCATTGATGCTCTAATAAAAGCCGATTTGCCTGTCCCTTGGGTGCTTGTAAAAGGAAATCATGATGGCTGGTACGGTCCCGGCGAACCAGAGGCATACCGCCAGATAATTGTCCCGTTCGTTGATTCTCAGCTCGGCATCCATACAAAGGATTCCTTCCTTACTTATTCTGCCGGACCAGTTGAATTTATTTGTTGTCCCGATTCCAACAACAGAGACTACATCGTTGATTTTTTGGAAAAGTCACTGACTAAATCTAAAGCCAAATACAAGTTTGTTGCGATGCATACCCCTGTGATACCGGTTACAGGACGATGCTGGGATATTTATAGTTTCAAAACCGCAAACGAGCATAATAATGCGCAGAGAGACCGGTTACTTCGTCTGCTTGCCGAACACAAAGCCATAGTTCTCTGTGCCCACCTGCATAAATATTCACTCGTAAAACGTTTAACTGATGAGGGTCCGGTTGTTCAGATAATGCTCAACAGCGTAATTCGGCAAAGCGATGTTAATAGCCCATACTGGCAAACGACTGAATATGGCCCATCGCTTGTTGACCTTGAACCAAACTTTTCTCCCGAAACCCAGCTCCAAAGACGTCAGGCACTGACACAAGAAGCCAAATATGTTACAAAATTTTATCTTGCTGATATGCCGGGGTACGCAATTATATCCGCTTATGGCAATGAAGACAGGTTGTTGCTTAACGTTTACAGTGGTTTTAACAAGGAACCCGTTTTTCAGGTAAACCTGACAGAATTGCTTAAATCAGCGGCGGATTGATGCGTATACTGAACAGCCGTTTGGGGTTGTATCGTGATAACTCAAAAATAAGACGCCGTCGATTTATTTTATATCTCGGCGGCGTCTAAACAATTAAAAAGTCAGATAGCAGTAAATTTAATCTTTATCTTTGCCTTTTTCGTGTTCTTCGCGTTCTTCGTCTTTGTCTTTCTTTTTCTCGGTTTCCTGTTTCAGAATTGTGCCGTCGGCAGCAACCTTAATCTCGGTTTCCTTGCCGCCCTTGGTGATTTTTGCCTCATAGGTGACTATCGGGGTATCGAGCTTGACCACTTTCAGCTGGGCATACTCAACTGCCTTTTCAACTTTGCTCAGTTTTGCATCTTGTGCCTTGAAAGTTTTGGCAACAGCCGCCGGCAGGGCATTGATGTCTTCAACTGACTCGACCTCTACGACTATGCCATCTTCAGCGAGTTTTACATCAGATTCCTTGTTGCCGTCCTTCACCTTAACTTCATACATTTTTACCGACTCTTTTTCCATTCCATTTTCCTCAATTATTGCGGTCGGGAAAAACGCCTTTACTGCTGCCTGCACAACTGCCGGAAGAGAACATTTTTCACTCTTCTCAGCATACGTTACCGTGCATAAGACCGCAGCAGCCGCGATGCAGCATACAATCACAATCCATTTTTTTCTGACCATTTCAGTACTCCTTATTAAAATAGTTTTTCCTTTACACCGTCTGCCACCGTAGCGGCCGGAACTAACACCATTCGTGTAAAAAACGTAGCGTATGGCATGCTGTAAAAACAATTATAAGAAAATTACGAAAATATACAACCAAATTTTTTAAAAGCTATCTCGCCAGCCGAGTTTGTGTTAGTACTTAGCATAAGCAAAATACGAAGAGTATACACTTTTTGAAATTCACTGCCAAATTCACTACGGCTTTTCAAGTGTAAATGTGTCAATTCAACAGCTCTCATAATCGTTATGGAATACTATCAAGGGTGCGGTACTCCTGTTCAATGTGGTTAGAATAAACCTTTATAACGCGGACGCCCGGCGTGGTTGGCGGTCTCACAGGTTTTTCACTGAAATATCAGGTTTCCGATACTGGTTACATTCGAGGAATTAACCGGCATTTGAGCTTCGCTGGTATTGATAATATTTGAAATAAATTCCGCAGTCGCTGTCGGGTCGAGCAGCAGGAAGGTGTTGACATAATTTGTTACATCTCCGCCTATACAGCTTAAATTGGCGGTACCCCGCACATCGAAGGCCGCGACACCTGCTTTGCCGTTATGAAACAACTGCAAATCGAGATTGCCGCCGTTGACGACAACGCTATGGTCCGCTATTCCCCAGCAGGCGGTATTGAACAGACTGATAGTATCATCGAAAGAATTGCCGGTTTCGATATATCGTCCATTGACGCTATCGACCGTAACAAGCTGAGTATTGATAAGGTCAAGCCCGGCTGTGCCGACATTGTCAATCTGCATAGCTCTTGTCGCCTGATCAATACCCATTCCCATGCAGTATCCTGATGGGCCGCTGCCGCCTTCTTCAATCAGATGCATACCGTAAAGTGCGCCGAAAACAAAGTTCTGATGAAGAACCTCGCTGCTCATATTGCCGAAAACATAAGGCATAGAATTATTCCACAGATATTTATGAATACCATCAGATGCGTTTGACGGGATACTTGCATAATATGCCGATGCGTGGGTAAAGGAAGAAGGATTGAACTGGCAGTTATGTATCTGTCCGTTTGTAGAGCCTGCACCGACATGAATACCGGTCTTCAATGCTGTGGACCAGAGGTAGTCAACATAATGATTATCGCAGCGATAAGTCGCCAAATCGAGCAGTTGATGAGGAATTGTTGCCGAGACATTAATCACATAAACATTTGCTCCCAGCCCGCGGAGCATAAACGGATACGCAGTCATACCGTAATTGACCGTATCGCAGGGGTCATATATTTGCTCGGGATAATGGAATGTCAGCCCGCGGATACCTGCGTTTGCTTCAATTTGAATAAATGGCGTTCCGTTTGCCTGATTGCGTCCCGCGTAAATGTTAATCACACTGCCTCTGGCCGAGGTGCTGTGCGGAACATCGAATACTCCGCGCAGTTCCACCCCGGCAGGAATTGTTAAATTACCATTCAGGCGATAATCTCCGCCGGGGACAAATACGATTCCGCCGCCGTTTGCCGCCGCGGCATTTAGAGCAGCGGTGAAAGCGGCAGTGTTATCGGTTACGCCGTCGGGCTTAGCGTTGTACGGATATTTTGTGACAACGAAAATATCAGATTTGGCCGGTTTAAAATCCTGCTGAGGTTTTTTGTAGTCATACGCAGGCAGGGAAGCGACAGTCCGGGCTGTATGGTCGATATAAACAGGGTATGCCGTGTTGTTTATAATTACAGGTGTTCCATTAAACCGGTTGCTGACGATTGATGCGCCCCTTACGGCACTTCCAATTTCGATATGTGATGTCGTGGTGCTGCCAAAGTCGGAATTGACAACGGCCAGATAACCGCCGACGGATTTTACGCCGCCGTTCTGAAAATCACAGTTTTGTATCATTACCCATGCGGCACCGTCATTCAGCACCGCTTTATCGGAAGCGTCTATCGAGCAGGTATGAAATGCGACAGGCTGCGAAGCCGCTGCGCTGAGATGAATACCTTTTTGGGCTTGTTCGATATTGAATCGCGTCAGAAGAAAACCGGCATAAGAGTTATTCTCGATATAGACGCCTGTTTTACAATTCCGAATCGTATAGGCATAACCCTGTCCGTTGGAATAAATTCCGTCATAACGGCTCGGCAGAATCGACAGGCCGATATTGTATCCTTCAACAGTTACATACGCCGAATATGACCAGTCAATTCGGCGCATAATCATTCCAGTACCGTTATTATATATCCACGCGGCGTGTTCATTTGCCGTCGGGGAATTCGGCAGGCCGGAATATCGCCAGTAATCGGGCGAGAAATGAACCGTCTCGATTCGTCCGATATCCGCAAGACAATCGAATTCAATTCCTGTTTTCAGAGGCGTGCCATAGATATTGCGGGCAAACGGACAAGAGGATATGGAATCATTGTAAGTGGTAAATCCAAAATAAGCATTTACGAAGGTTACATTTTCAATCGTATGATTATTCCCTGATGCCCGCTGAATCGTGGGCGGATAAGGCTGAATGTTATTCGGCATCTGTTCCGGATACCAGATTGCAAGACCCTTAACGCCTGAACAATTGCTCAATCCGATAAAAGGCGCAGCGTTTTCGTTTCCGCGACCTGCATACGCCTGCAGAATAGTTCCGCCGATAGGACTGCCGATTTGCGGCTTTTGCCATTCGCCTCGCAATGTAACTCTGCTCGGAATAGTAATATTTCCGCTGATTTTATAATTGCCGGCAGGCAGAAATAATGTTCCTCCGCCGAGATTGCTGACGGAAATCAACGCCGATTGAAGGGCATCAGTTACATCCGTTGTGCCGTCGGCGACGATTCCAAAATCATCAGCCCAGTGGGGGGTTACTATCAAATCGTCCGTCGGATATTGGGTTGTAACGATATGCCAGTTGGTTATGATGCCCGTCATCCAGTTCGCGGCAAGCGTGGCGAAATCTTTGAAATCTACTCTGCCTTGTCCGTCAAAATTGGCGGGACTTCCGGAATTCGGGTCTAACCAGTCATTGACGAACAAAATAAGGTCATCGATATCAACATCAGAATCCTTGTCAATATCGCCTGCGACCGAAGCGACAGCAGTAACCGTAGTTTTCCCCGGATTTGTTATGTTGTATTCACAGACAACTTTTCCGGCTCCGCCGAAAGCCGTAAACCAGCCGCTGTCGGCATAGCTTTGAATGATTGCCGTCTGGTCGCCGTTTATAACAAGCGTGCCGCCGGTTATATCGACAGAGCAGGACGATGTCATTGAAAAGGAACCTGCCGTTATCGTTCCGCCGTCTAAATGCGCAGCGGCAGAGCCGCCGGAAAAACCAAGACCGAACTTGGCGGGGACATTTATAGTTCCTCCGTTCATCATAAGGGTTCCACTGCTGATGTAGCCGAGCCACAGATGGCCGCTGCCTGCGTTAAAGCTGCCCAGGTTTATAACCCCGCCGTTCATTGTAAGTGTGCCGGGTTTGCCTGTTGCTTCGGGGCCTATCATAAGCCATTCGCCGGCATCAAGGCTGCCGCTGTTCATAGTCAGATTTGCGCCGCCGGTCCCTCCGACCCGTATCTGGAAACCGGCTGCCGCAGTCAGCGAGTTAATGATTACAGACGCGGCTGCTGTGTTAATTAAAATAATGGTGCCGATTTCCGGAACGCCGTTTGGATTCCAGTTTGCGGCGGTTGACCAGAGATTGTCTCCGCCGCCGTTGTCCCATGATACCACGGCTCCTACAACTGCGGTAACGGTGGTTTTTCCTGCGTTTGCTGTATTATAATCATATACAAGTTTTCCGCCTCCGCTAAAAGCAGTAAGCCAGCGGTTAGTTTCATAATTGCGTATGGTTGGAATTTGGTTGCCGTCTATAATCAGTGTGCCGTTGGTGATGTTCATCCTGCCGCTGCTTGTTATATTCAATGTGCCGCACGAAATAACCCCGCCGGTCAGAGATACATTACCTGTGCTGCCGGCCTGTTGGGCAATACTAAGCGTACCGGCAACCGTAATCGTGCCGCCGCTGATATTTACTGTTCCTGTGCCGCCGTTTCCAACATACATATAACTGCCGATGGTAACTGTGCCCGCGCTTACAGTAAATGTCCCGTTGTTAGTTACATAATAGCCAAGCGAGAACCAGCTGCCTACGGTCAGGCTTCCGCCGGTCATATTGAGGGTATCATTAGTACTGCCCCAGTCGCCAAGAACGATTACACTGGCCACGGCCGTTGTACTGGAATCGATAATCGGGCCGAGGATTGCTGCGTTTCTGATTGCGGCTTTATCGGCGCCAGTTGGAAGAACACCGCCGTTCCAGTTGGTTGCAGTGCGCCATAAACGGTCGCCGCTGCCATTTGTCCAATCTCTATCTACCGCCGAGACATTAACAACCAAGGAAAGCAAAATTGCACAACTTAGCACGCAGACGATTTTATACTGCATAGTTTATCTCGATAATCTATTTATCCACAGTGCCAGCCTTAAATTACACAAAATCCAGCATCAGCACAGGCATTATCGGCTTGGTCTGGTTGCCGGAACCGGTGACATCTCTCCTCTAAGTGCTCGGCCAGCCTGACCGGTGAGCCACAGATATTCATCGCCGGGCAATGCCGGATATCCTGCATCCATATCAAAAGTCACAAACATCCTGTCGCCGCCGGGGAAAGGCGGATTATTGCTAATTTTGAATATGGCCGTTCCCTCATCTACTTCATCAAACATAGCCACATAAAGCATATTAGTGCCCACCGTGCTGATGGTAGCTTTTACCTGGTCCCAGAGCAACTGACCGCCACGGCGTGGAGTTTTATTCAGCGTTCCGCCGCCTGCATTGTGAAAGCTGTATCCCGGCCATATCACGGGCAGATAATCCTTGCCGTTGGTGTTGCACCAGGTTTTATCGGGAACCCATTTATTGGAAGCATAACTATTGACCTCTGAAGTTGTTTTATAACCGCCGACGGTCCAGGGGCTGATGACGTCGGCCATGTTCCGAATTGCTATAATATTCGGGTCGGTACTTGTGCGCCAACTATCCTTAACGCCTACCACAACTGTATTGCCGCCATAATTAGGGTCATTTTTGAGAAAATCTATCAGTGTCTGACATTCCGCATGTGTGTATGCTCGTCCGCTGAAACCTATACCCCATACAGCCACGACCGGCTTACCCTTGTGGAACATATAACCACGGTCATTAGGGTCTCTGCCGACCCTCATTGTATCGACAAGAGATTTCCAGTCATCTATGACCGTTGAAGTTCCGCCTGCGCCAAGTCCGGAAAGGTCATACATTACTGCATATTTTCTGCCATACATATTAGCGCCCTCTTTGCAATATGAAAGCACATCGTTGCGGTGATTAAGCTCGGCGCTTCCGAGAGTCAATTCTGTTGCAAAACGTTGCAGATATACGCCGTCTATACCGTATTGCCGCATCCACTTAAAATGGCGCAGCACGGTGTCTTGATTGTGTGAGCTGAATACATAATAATCGTTGCCGTCGTAAAACTCGGTTGCTGCATATTTTTCATCCGTATCCATTTCGTTCATATCCGGCCACATATCAACAGTGCAATTGGTCGGTGCAAAACCGCTGCGGCCCCAGTGCACCCAGCCGCGAGGAGTTCCGTCGGCCGGACAGTTAAACCAGCCCTGATAGCCGCACATAATCTTGCCGACGAGAGTATAATTGCTGTCGGCGGGGATAGTTGTAAAGCTCCACACATTACCCTTTCGATTCTCCTGACCATTAATCTCATCAACACGCCAGTAATACGTGCTGTTTAACTGAAGGTTACAAGGGTCGTCGTAATTAGTATCGTTAGTGTTACCCTTGAAATATGGACTTTGACCCATCCAGTTGTCCGCCAACAGGGAGAAATCGGTAAAGTCCACAATGTTATCGTCATTTACTCCTGCATACGGCTCAGAGCCGGCGGGGTCCTGCAGCCAGTAATTTGTAAGAATAAAGAGGTCGTTATAGTCAACTTGTCCGCTTTCGTCCAAATCGCTTACAATAAAACGTTCGGCATTTTCAACACCGTTCATATCTGTGCCGAAATATACGTCGTGCGAAACAGCACCATAGCCCGCAGCCCAGTACAAAACAACATCCAAAGCCGCATTCATTCCACTGTCGGCAGGGTTCGGGTTTTGAGCCAATCCCGAAATAGCAGTAAACGTCCAGACATTGCCTTTGTAAACATTCGGGTCGTTGACTTCATCAATACGCCAATAATACTTTTGGTCTAACTCGAGGCTCATCGGGCCATAACTGTTTGCATCGCGAGGCTGCGAACCTTGATAAATGCCCACAGTTGATGTATTGGCATCCCGAACAGAATTTGCATCTGTTCCGAAATATATGTCATGTGAAGCAGCACTGTAGCCCGCAGTCCAGCGTAAAACAACATCCAAGGCCACATTTGTTGCACCATTGATGGGGTCAGGACTTTTGGCCAATCCCAAAATAGTAGAAAACGTCCAGACATCGCCTTTGACGATATTAGGACCGTTGACTTCGTCGATTCGCCAATAATATTTTGTGCCTAACTCGAGGCTTATCGGGCCGTAACTGTTTGCATCGCGAGGCTGCGAGCCTTTATAAATACCTGGAGTCGAGGGGGTTGCGCTCAAGACGGAAGCTGCATCTGTTCCAAAGTATATATCATGTGTTGCGGCGCTGTCGCCGGGCATCCATGCGAGGGTAACATACGGGAATACGTTCACGGCATTGTTGGTCGGATAAGGACCTCTGGCGTGCGTCGTATCCATAAAGCCTGTTAACGTTGTTTTGCCGCTGCCGTAGGTTACAATCACATTGCCCAGACCGCCGTAAGCGGTAATCCAACCGTTAGTTATGTAGCCGTTCACAATTGCTCTTCTATCGCCGGTAATGGTGAGGGTGCCGCTGGTTATATCGAGTTGCCCGATGCAGCCTGTGGGCGAACTCATTAGTATGCCTCCCGTCCCGGTCACATTAATGATACCACCGTTGAGATATACATAGCCTATGCCTGTTGTGGCACCGGTATCATTGAAACCGATGCCGAACGTGCCTCCGATATTCATTGTGCCGCCGTTCATAACTACGGTGCCTTGTCCCTGAAAGCCGACAAACACATGGTCGGTGGTGGTTACGGTGCCGCCATCCAGCGTGAATATTCCTATATCGGAAGAGCCATAGGCTAATATAAACCAGCTCCCGCCTGCACCGACTTTAAGCGTTCCGCCGGTCATGTGCAATTCGCCGGATACAGTGTCTCCAATGGCTAACCATTGACAGTTCGCATCCATGCCGGCGTTAATGTGCGCGTCGTTGGGAGCTAATCTGACTACTTTGGCCTTATCGAGGGTGGCCAAACTTGGAACGGTGGCCGGCGACCAGTTGTTCGCATCGTTCCACAGGCCATTACCGCTGCCATTGGTCCAAACTATGTCCAATGCTAAGGCAGAACCTGTTAGAGCCGTCAAGAGAACGAAAGAAATCATCAAAAATAGTTTTTTAGACATAACAACATTCCTATAATAACGTGTTGGAATATACAATTATTGAAATTTATCTTGCAGGCCGAGTCTGATTCACGGGTATCTCACCGCGAAGACCTCGACCGGCCTGGCCGGTTAGCCACAGATATTCGTCACTGGGCAAAGAGATTCCATCGTAACTGGGAGTTATGAACATATCGACACCGCCCGGATGAGGAGGATTATTGGTAAACTTAAATATGGCGGTACCCTCATCCACTTCGTCAAACATGGCCACATAAAGCATGTTGGCATGCGCAGTAGCAACCGTGGCATTTACCTGATACCAGAGGAACTGGCCGCCGTTGCGGGGCATTTCATTAAAAAGCTTGCCGGCGTCCGCATTGTGGAAGCTGTAGCCCGGCCAGATAACCGGCAGGTAATCAATAGGGTGACTTGGGGTACTGTTGGTTTGACACCAGAGGATATCGGGCGTCCAGATATTGGTGGTAAAGTTGTTTATTTCGACGAGGTATTTGTAACGGCCGACCGACCACGGACTAATGATATCAGCCTTAGTTGCAATCGCCAGCATCGTTGGATTGGTAATATTCGAACGCCAGTTCTCGTTAACGCCTATCATAACGATATTGCCGCCATAGTTTGGGTCGTCTTTAAGGAAAGTCACAAGGTCAAGGCACTCCGCCCAGGTGTACGCACGATCAGTCCAGCCTATGCCCCATACAGCCACAACCGGCTTGCCCCTGTGATGCATATAAGCGTGGTCATTGGGGTCTCTTGTTACCTTCTTCGTATCAACAAGGTATTTCCAGTCTTCTCTGACATACGAAGTCTCCCCAGCAGCCAATCCCGTCAAATCATACATCACAGCATATTTTCTGCCGTACATATTTGCGCCGTCTTTGCAATAATCAAGGACGTCGTTGCGGTGTAAGAAAGGTTTACCCGTCCGACTTTTTATCTCAGTTGCAAATCGCTGCAGATATACGCCGTCAATGCCGTATTGCTGCATCCACTGGAAATGACGACGCACGGTAGTGAGGTTATGTGAACTGAACACATAAAAATGATTACTGCCTTCATCAAATGCACTTGCCAGGAATTTTTCGCCCGTAGTCATTTCGTTCATATCAGGCCACATATCAACATGACAGTTGGTAGGTGAAAATGATGAATTGCCGCTATTGAGCCAGTGTACCCAGCCGCGGGTGGTTCCGTCGCTCGGACAATTGAACCAGCCCTGATAGCCGCACATAACCTTGCCGATGAGACTGTAACTGTCATCAGTGGTGGTAAAGCTCCAGATATCACCTTTTTGTATCTCTGCACCGTTAACCTC
>Ga0315286_10001547_pt1 | contig 20878 bp, 7 predicted proteins | sample YL17G10_0_MG_FD_205038 | JGI IMG/M metagenome (GOLD analysis project Ga0315286, IMG submission 205038) | Sediment microbial communities from Yellowstone Lake, YNP, Wyoming, USA - YL17G10_0 | ecosystem: Environmental > Aquatic > Freshwater > Lake > Sediment | place: USA: Wyoming | collected... | reverse complement strand
TATTGTTGCGGTAGGTGTTGTTGTTCGTGTAGTCGTCCTCGATGCCGGCGTAGTGGTTCCCGGATAGTGTGCAGTTCGAGACGAGGCTGAGGTTTGACCTTTCCAGATAGATGGCATGACCGCCGGTACTGCCCTTGGAGGTCACGTTGTCAATGCGGTTTTTGTCCGAATTCTCGATGTAGATACCATGCTTGGCAACATCTGTGATTGTCGTGTCCGTCACAGAGACCGTGCTGGAATAGTAGATGTATACGCCACGATAGTGGTTCTTGAGCTGGCTGTCCGTCACGGACGCGTTGGTCAAGTTCGAAAGGAAGATACCATCATGGTTGTTGAGCAACCCGTCGTAGATGTAGCAGTTCCTGATCACGACGTGCTTGGTCGTGTTCCGAATAAAGATGCCTTGATCGCTAGAGGCGTTTATTGACCAGTTCTCGATGATGTAAGGATTTGATATTGAGCCGTCCCCGGCGACGACGCCGTTGGCTAGCGTGAACTGCGGATCCCCCTCTATTTTAATGGGCGAGCGAGCTGTCTGGGCCATAGGGCCCGGGCCGGCGCTGACAATCATGGAGAGCGGCGCAGGGGCCAACATCATGGCCAGCACCATCAGCAGGGCCATCCTTCGCATCCGCAGCGCCATATCACCACTCACACGAACTCCATGTCCGCCAGGCTCCCGCTGCAGTCCACGACGTGTATTGCTAAATCGGTCTCCGCCAACCCGGGGAAGGTGTTATGGAGGACCTTCTTGGTCCTCTCCCGTATGGCATCGTAGGCAATGTCCACATGCAGCGAGTCCACCTTCAAGTCGTCGAACTTCATCATTACCACGAGCTTGTCGTTCAGCATGTAGGCCCCTACGAACTCGGTGTCCAAGGAGATAATCGCGGAGGGCTCCCCCTTCCTCGTGCTAACGTAGGAGGTCGATATCCTGAGGATTTTGTTCTTCTCGAAGTGGTCCCGGACCGGTTCTAGGTGCCGACGTGCGTCCTCGTAGCCCATGATCATGCCCCCTTGTGCTTGACCTTTTTCACGGCCTTCTTGACAGGCCTTGGCCTGACCCTGGCCTCCCGTGCCAGCCTCGCGGCCTCGCGCACCGGCTGGACCTGGGAATAGTAGGCCAGGACCGCGATCAGCGGGGCCAGGACGCCGACGAACAGCAACGATGCCATGGGCCAGTTCGTGGTCGCGACCTTCTTCTCTGGTGCATAGAGGCTCAACCGGGCCACGTTGTTGCCGGTGCGGAACTCCGAAGGCACTGTGCCCTCGATGCGGAACATGAGGTTGTGGTCGCCCTTGGTTACATTCCACGGGACCTGGACCGTCCTCGATGTGCCCGCGTCCAGCTCCACCGGTTGCTCGAAGAATATCTGGTCATTGTCGTAGGCCCGGACGACGAAGGTCCCGTTCGAGCCGCCCCGGTTCGCTATCAGCAGTCCGATGAACAGCTGCTTGCCGGCCACCACCATGCCCTCGGCGGGAGGCATGACCGCGTCGAAGAGGAGGTCTGGCCTCGTGCGTATTGTGACGTTCATGACGAGCTCGTTGTCGTAGGTCCGTTCGTCCTGGGCCAGGCCTTCGAGCGCGAACCTCACGCCGTGGGCCCCGGCCGTGGCATTGAACCCGGCCTCGACCAGAAGGCCTCCGGCCGGGAGCACGAGCGCCCCCGAGGTCCAGCTCAGATTCCCGTCGATGTAGACGGCGAGCCTCCCGGTGGTCCCGGCCTCGCCGCCATTGTTCAGCTGGACGGGCACGACATACAGCATCTCCTCCACCATGTCCGTCGGGAAGGTGGCCCGCACCAGGGCCACCGACGGATGTGTCATGACGTGGATCGTCCTCGTGGCCGCGTTGTCGTCCTTGTTCGAATCGAAGCCGTCGGGCTCGATGATTACGGTCACGTCCCAGTCCCCGGCCTCGGGCAGGGTCCAGTTCACGGCGGCCGTGACCTTCTCTTGGCCCCGGACACGGACCGTGTCCTCGCCGAACAACCGGAGGTTCGCCCAGTAGAACTTTATCTTGGCGCTGGAGGCCTCCTCGCCCGTGTTCCTGATGTCCGCAAAGACCGTGAGCTCGACGCCCTTGACGGGTTTGTCCGAGAACCTCACGCCCTTGGCACCACCTTCCACGGCCAGGTTCATGGCCCCGAGCACGATCACAACGATGGTCCTGTTGTTGTTTTTCTCGTTGTACTCGTGGACGGTGTCGTAGCGGTCGACCTCGACGGACAGGTTGTGGGTCCCGGCCCGGGCCGTGTAGGAGAAGGTAACACTGACGCGCTCCAGAGGTGCCATGTAGGCGATGACCGCGGAATCGGAGTATACGTCGTCGACGAACAGGTGGACCGTCAGGTTCACCATGGGGGCCAGCGAGTGGTCGTAGACCGTGGCCGTGACGTTGGTCGTCTGGCCGTCGGCCAGCTCCTGGTCCTGTATGGCCATCCCTTCGAGGGCCGCGTCGGGCACGGGCCTCGGGGCCGCGTCCCCGGCGCCGAACAGGTAGAGGAACCCGCTGCTCCCGACCAAAAGCTCGTTTTGCGAGTCGACGTCCATATCGCCGGCCCTGATGGAGTTGTACCATCCGGCCCTGCTGCCCAATGATGCGCTGTACCAGAAAGGTTTCCCGGTGGACGCGTCCAGGGCCATGAGCCTGCCGTCCTTGAGCCCGGCCATGACCGCGAGCCGGCCGTCGGCCTGCAGGTCCGTGACCGTAAGACCCCATGCGGGCTCTCCCAGGTCGTGCTCCCAGGAGACCTCCCGGTCCTTGAGGCTGATGGAATAGACAGCGGTGTTCGTCCCCGCGTAGATCTCCCCGAGGCCATCCCCGTCGGTGTCCGCGATGGCAAGCCCCGCGGGCCACGAATCCAATGTCACGCCCCAGGCCATGGTCATGTTGTTGGCGTTGATGACGGTCAAATAGCCCATCTCGGTGCCCGCCACGAGCTCGGGCCACGGGTCGCCGTCGAGCTCACCTGCGGCCAAGCTGATGATGTGCGGGCCCAGTTCGAAGGTGCTGTTCATGGTCTTGCCGGTCGTCCCGTTCAGGAGGTAGACCTTGCTCCCGGAGCCCACAGCCACCTCGGTCTTCCCGTCCTTGTTCGCGTCCAGGACCTGGAACGCGATGGTCCAGTCACCAAAATCGTCGCTGCACCAGAGCTTTGAGATGGCCCCGGCATCATAGCTATAGGTGCAGAGCCGCTTGTCCCCCGAGCCCGCCACGATCTCTGGTGTACCGTCGTCGTTGACGTCGGCCACCTTGAGGCCGTAGAGGCTCGCGCCCATGCCGGACGCGTGCGCCTTGAGCTCTTTCGAGATGCCGTCGTAGACCCTCAGGTCGCCGGCCTCGGTGCCCAGCAACAGCTCCGGGGCGCCGTCCTGGTCTATGTCGCCGTAGGCTACTCCGTAGAGCCCGGCCCCGAGGCCTGGCAGGTGCGCCTTGGTCGTGAAGTCGATCATCGTGATGTTCCCCTGGTAAGTGGCACCGATGCCGAGCACGGTAATATTCCCGGTGACCGTCCCCAGGGCCGCCTCGAAAGCACCGTCCTTGTCAAGGTCACCGAGCGCGAAGCCCGTCAGGCCCCCGCCCATGGTCAGGCCCCCTATGGGCTCGAGGCCGCCGTCCCTCGCCCTGAAGGCCGCGATCCCGTCGATGGACCCGACCACCAGCTCGAGGCCGGGGTCCCTTGAGATATCGACCAGGCCAACGCGCCTCACCGCCGAGCCCGTCGATACGCTGCACTCCAGGGCCAGGTCCCAGCTCGCCGGCGCGTTGGGGTTCGTAACCGTGCCGACCACGTAGACCTCGCCGGACCGGTCGCCGTAGACGATCTCGGTCCCGCCGTCGTGGTCCACATCGCCGGCCGTCAGGTCGTCGACGTAGACATCGCCGAGCCTGAAGCTTGTCTCCGTCTCCATGGTCTTCGCCGCCAGGACGTATACCGTGCCGTCCTGCGCCGCAGCAAGGAGGTCCGGCTTACCGTCGTCCCCGACATCGGCAAGGGCCAGCGCATAGACCTCGAACAGCAGCATGGTCTTGCCCTCGGACCGCCCGTCCTTCCCGTCTAGAACATGGACCCAGCCATCGGAGCAGCCCGCGACGACCTCCATGGCCCCGTCGGAGTCCGTATCAGCGGCAAGCAGCCCGTAGCACGGGCCGTCGGAGACCTTGGCCTTCCATTCCAGGTCCTTCCCGACGCCCTTGAATGCGAAGACCCAGCCGTCGCCGTTGGACACGACGACCTCGGCGGAACCGTCGCGGTCCAGGTCGCCCACGGCGATGCCGAACGGGTTCGACCCCAAATCGTCGGACATGGCCACCGCGGACATATCGTCCTTGCCAGAACCGTTGGCCATCTTTTCGACCGTATAGGATTGCACGAAGCCCTCGGAGCCCCCGACCACGAGCTCGGGCCGGCCGTCGTTGTCCGTGTCGGCCACGGCCATGCTGTGGTACCTGCCGAGGTTGGTCCCCTGGCCCGCGAACCACTCGAGATGCACGAACTTCGACATGACGACGACCTTGCGCTCGGCCCGGTCGTTTTGCTCGTCCCTGTCGGAATAATTGTTGTCCGGATCGGCCTGGGCCACTATGAGCCAGGTCCCGTTGGATGGCGTCCAGTTCAGGGACACGGTCGTGGGCGTCGAGGTCGCCCTTACCGTCACGCGGCCCAGGTCCTGGCCCCCGAGGGTGCCTGACCCCGTGGGCTCGATCCAAATGTCGACGGTGACGTTGAGGGCCGCGACGGGCCCGGTGAGCTTGACCGGCACGGAGACCACCACGTCCCTGCCATCAACCAGCGGTTCCGGGGTCGTGATGGCACCCAGCGATATGTCCGGCGTCTGGGAGGGCGTCAGTAACCGAAGGATGTAGACGTAGCCGTCGCTCCCGACGGCCACCTCGAGCTTGCCGTCCTTGTCCAGGTCCCTGACGATTATGCTGTCGTAGAGCCCGATCCATTCGCCAAGATGGACCGACCACTTGATGGAAAGGTCCGTGATGTTCAGGGCCATGAGATATCCGTCGCCCGTTCCGACCATGACCTCCTGCGTGCCGTCCCCGTCGACGTCCGCGCAGGTCAGGCCCCAGGTCTGGTAGCCCAGGTCCTCGCTAGAAAGGTTCGGTATCAGCAAAAACCCCTTCAATGCCCGGACGTACCCATTGTACGATCCCACGAGGAGCTCTGGCCATCCGTCCCCTTCGACATCTCCGGCCGCAAGGCCGTAGGGCCCGTAGTCGTAGAACTGGTCGGTGACGCCGTGCATCTTTGGCCCCGCGATGATGGCCAGGTGACCATTGGTGTCCCCGGTCACGATCTCCGGGTATCCGTCCATGTCGATGTCCGTCGCTAATATGGCCCGGTCCTTCCCCTGGCCTCCGTAATAGCCGTCCTCGGCGGACATGTTGGCCCCGTTGAACGAATGGAGCGTCCCGCTCTCCGTGCCCACGATGACCTCCAATGACCCGTCATGGTCAATGTCCCCCACGGTCATGGGGGCCCGCATATGAGAGTTCCAGTTACTACCAGAATAGTACATGAGATCGTTGTAGGCCTTGACCGTCAGGTTCTGGGCCAGCACAGTGATGTTCTTCAGGTTCCCGGTCAATATCTCCTGCTGGCCGTCCTTGTCCAGGTCTGCAACGGTGACCGAGGCCTGGCTGTTGGGGATCGCAGAGCGCTGGCCCTCGATGGCGCCCGTCAAGGGGTCGATTACCGACAACAGGCCCTCGTTGCTCCCGCTCACGAGCTCCGTGATGCCGTCGCCGTCCCAGTCCAGGCCGTCCAGGCCGTAGGCCTCGTAGCCAATGTTTTGGACGACCTTCTCGACAGTGTAGTTCCTGCCGCCCGAGGGCTCCATGCTCATGATGGTCATGTTCGCCATGAGGGTCACGGCGACCTCGGGAAGGCCGTTGTCCCCGTCGAGGTCCCCGATGGCGATGCCCACGGGGTACTCCTTCCAATCGAGCCGGGCGCTGAATATCCCCGATTGCGCGGTGACGTTGAAGAGGGTGAAGTGGATCTTACCGTCCGGGTCCTCCTCTATGAGGAACATTTCGACCAGGCCGTCGCCATTGAGGTCCCCCAGCGAGACGGCGTCGAACCACCAGCCCTGCCAATCGATGTGCCATTTCTCGTCGAAATTGGTGGCGTTAAAGATGGTGATGACATTGCCCCGACGCATGACGACCTCGGGATAGGTGTCGTTGTCAATGTCCCGGACCACCATGTCAAAAACGGTGAAACCGTAGCCGTAGTGTGTCCACAGCGCCGCGAAAGTCGTTCGGTTGAGGCGCATGATTGCGGAGCCCCCTTCGTGGTCGGTGAAGGCCACGAGCAGCTGCACATCGCCGCTGCCCGTCATGTCGCCCGCCCTTATGATGGACACATCGTAGCCCCAGCCGACGTACGGGCCCATGGACGATGACAGGTTCAGGGTGAGCACCAGGTGCTTCCCGTCCCCGGACAGCGAGTTCCGAAGATAGGTCAGGTTGTTGGTGCCCTCCGGGGAGCAAAGGACGTCTTGCTGGCCATCGTTGTCGAAATCCACCAGGGCCATGGCATGGACAGGGACGCGCTCGTTGAGACGACCGATGGCCATGGGCGGGGCCAGCGGGTCCTTGATGTTGGCGCGAGAATAGACGTAGACTTGCCCATAGCCGTCCCCGACCACGATCTCCTCGTGGCCGTCCCCGTCAAGGTCGCCGGCGACCAAGGTGTGTACCCCGTCGGTGAGCTGCGGGCTCCTCCAGATGACCTTGTAGCTCGGCGGGTCCAGGACCTCGACGAACCCCTGGGCCGTCATGGTTGCCAGCTCCGGCAGGCTGTCGCCGTCCATGTCCACAGGCAGGAGCTCGTCGGCCTTCCCCCGGGGCGTCCCGAAGCCGGCCATGGACACGAAGGACGCGTAGTAAGCGGGATTGCCGACGGTCTTGGTAGACGGGTCGTTCGTTATATCGCGCTGGGCCGCGGGGCCGGCCTCGGCCCTCGGGCCCTGCATGAGGGCCGTGCCCAGGGGGGCCATGTCCGCCACTAACAGGACAAGAAGTAGGACCACCGCCGCCGATCCGCCGGAACGCTTGCCTGGGCTGCCCATCCTATCGACCTAGCTTGTACCAATCTAGCAATCCAATGGTACTGGTCTATAGATATGATAGAAAAGGTTATCAAAATTGCTATAAGGAAATATAGATAGACGGGCCCCCGGAGGACGGTATTACCGCCCATGTCAGGGGCCCGTCAAGGGTCGCTTCACTTCTTGAGCTTCCGGGCCTTCCTCTGGGCCGCCTTCTCCAGCTCCTTCCGCTCCTCCTCGGCCCTGTAGCGGCCGTAGAGGATGGCCACGCCAGCGGAAATCACCATGGACAGGGCCAGTATCACCATCAGGCCCGGGCCGTTGGCCAGAGACTCTGGCGTGACCGTCACGACGGTGCCTGACGAGGGCGCCGCCTTGACAGTGACCGCCTTGGTGGCCTCGACCGAGCTGCCGCCGCCCTTGGCGTCCACGACCAGGCTGTGGTCCCCGACGGTCGGTATCCAATCGACCCTGACCGCCGTGCTCTTGCCCGGCTCCACCAGGGCGACCTGGTAGCCGATGAGGCGCTTTTGGCCGTTGGCGTTGGACACGTCGTAGACCTCGACCGTGGCCTGGACCGCCATGTCGCCGTCGTTGTGGACATAGGCGTCCACGGTGGTGGACTTCTTCTCGACCGGCGATGCTTCGCCGATTACGATGTCGGATTGGGCCAAAGACAGCCGTGGGCCCGCAAACTGCTTGCCCGGCGGGTGGTATGCGCCCGAGCCTCCGCCGCCCTCGGTCTCCGGGGGCGCGTAGTCCACGGCCAGGGCGTAGGAGCCGCTGGATGTGGAGTTGGCCGTGTCGTACATCGGGTAAGCCTTGGCCGGAGGCGCGATGGTGGTGCCTACCAGTGTTGGCATGTACTGGTAACTTAGAGTCAGGTTCTCGGCCTTGCGGATGAAGAAGGTGGCCTGGTTGCCCTGGACCTTGTAGGCCAGCACGTTTTCATTGAGGTTGGCCGCGACCGAGTCCTCGTCTATGACCGCGCCCGCTGGGGCGAAGTCCTCCAATGCCGCGTACCACAACGCCGTGCCCGTGGTCATGACCGTCAGGTGCACGGTGACCATGTCGCCCTCGTAGGCCGACGAGTCCGCATCCCGAACGACCACGAAGTTCTTGGCGGTGAACACCATGCGGGCCTCGTTGGACACGCCCGCAATGTTCTCGTCGCCTAGGGCCACGGCCTTGCCGAGGTCCCCGCTGTACTCCTCCTTGGCCTTGACCGTGTAGCCCAGCGTGGACTCCTTGCCGCCGTCCACCTGCCAGGTGATCTTACCGTCCTGGTATGTGCCGCCGCCGCCAACCGAGATGACCTCGAGCTCCACAGGCACGAAGTCCACCACTGTGACCTTGCCCTCCTCCTTGGAGGCGTCCACCTGGACCGTCACCGCGGATTCCTCCTTGACGTCCGTGCTGCGGCCGCCGGTGCGCTTCGTTATCGGGCAATCGTCCACCGGCCTGATGGTCCCGGTGCCGTTGAGCTTGTCCTTGACATTGTCGATGACCGTTCCCGTGTTGGTGACGTTCTTGATCTTGTTCTTGGTCTCGTTGATCTTGTTCTGGAGATCGTCCCTGACGCCCTTGACCTTGTCCTTGATGTTGTCGCGGGTCTGGTTTATCAGGTCCTTGATGTCTTGCTCCACGAGGCCGGGCTTCTTCTTGAGCTCCGACAGTGGCACCTTGACCAGCACGTCCACCGGCCCGAAGTAGTCCCGGATGACGCCCGAGGGCGTCTCGCCCGCGGACAGCTGGTAGGATATGACTATCGGGGCCAGCGTGTACCAGCCCTTGTCGCGCGCCGCGAAGGTGTGGATGTACCTGACCGTGCCATTGTTCGCGCCCTGGGTGACGACCTTCCTCGTGTTCACGAGCTCGAGGCCGGCCGCCTGGGGCACGCCGACCGTGAGGCCCAGCAGGTCCACGTTCTTGGACGCATCGGGCTTGACCTCCATCCAGAGGTCTATGAGGTCCCCGACGCGGCCTTGGGCCGCGGCCTGGAAGGTGACCTTGACGTTTATCCTGAGATACTGGACGTCGTTCACCTCGTAGAACAGGTCGCCCTCGCCCTCCTTGACGATGCGGACCTCGTTGGCCTTGCCGGCCTGCATGTACTTGCTTAGGTCCATTGCCTCGAACTCACGGTTGAAGGCTGCGAAGTTGAACTCGTTGAGCCCGTCGAACTCCTTGACGATGGCGCCGTTCACCAAGACCTTGACGTCGGCCTTGGGGTTCTTGGCCGTCCTCATGACCTCGGTGATGGCGAACAGGCTGGCTACCGTCGTCGATGTGGTGGACCAGGCGCCGCCTATTCTCTGCTGCGAGAGCCAGGTCAGCGTGGGCCTGATGTCCTTGGGGGCCGTGCCCGTCTTTATCAGGAAGTAGGTCGCCCAGCCGGTGGTCTCGACCGCCCCGCCCAGGCTGTTGCCGCCGGCCCAGTGGGTCCCGTCGACCGTGTGGGCCTTCAGCCAGTCCTTGGCGGGGGTCACGTTCATGCCGAGCTCTTCCAGGGCCAGGCCATAGAGCGTGACAGAGTAGGCGTCGCTGATGGCCCCGGAGGCGAACGCTGCGCGCACATGGACCATTGCCTGGGACATGTTGCCCGGGTATCCCGAGGCCACCATGGAGTAGAGCACCGTGGCCGTCATGGTCTCGTCCTTGCCCTTGAGCCAGCTCGTGCCCTTCCACATCACGCCGCCGTTGCTGTCGTCCGTGCCCGCCTTGACCAGGAACTGCCAGCCGCCGCTCATGCTGTTGTCGTCGACGTGGAAGCCCAGGTCCTTGGCGATGGCGTAGCCGTAGAGGACATACGACGTCATCCAGGCGTCGCTCTTGTCCTTCTGCCACCAGCCCCAGCCGCCGTCGGCGTGCTGGAGGGCCAGGAGCCGGTTGAGGTTCTCGTAGATGGTCTTTCGGAGGGTCTCGCGGTCCTGGCCTTCGAGCGTGCCTTGGGCCGTGCTGTAGCGCCAGACCAGGGCGTTGATGAGGAGCTTGGTCATGGTCTGCTCGGTGCAGTCGTAGGGATACTGGGCCATGACATGGGCCCCGTGCAGGAACAACCCGTCGTAGCCGGCGGACATCCGGAGGGTCATGTTGTTGGAGCCCGTGATGGCCTCGGGGAAGGTCTCGGTCAGCAAGGTGACGTTGTCGTCGACGCTGCCCGCGAAGTGCTGCGTCCTCTTGGCCCCGTTGGGCTCGATGTAGGTCTTCGCCGTGACCGCGTCCGTCGTCGTCCCGTCGGACACGCCGAACTTGACCTGCTGGTCCCGCATGCCGTCGATCTTGACGAAGAACGGTATCTCCTTGACCTCGCTGGCGCCCATGTGCACCGTGCGCTCGTTGTCGCCGAAGGCCCGGAGCCAGGGCCCTGCGGTGAGTATGACCTTGACGTCCTTGGCCTTGTCGTCCAGGTTGTAGACGCGGGCCTTGAAGGTCACCTCGTCGTCCTGGAATATGCCGGTGGGCACGACGGGCTCCACGAAGAGGCCCTTGTAGGAGTTGACCTCGATAATGGTCTCGCCGCTCCGAAGGTCCGGCGTGATGGCCGCCGCCTTGACCCTCCAGCGCCCGATGTTGTCGGGCAGGAGGATACCGACCCGGAGGATGCCCTTCTCCATAAGCAGGTCAGGGGCCCAGTAGGCCGTGTCGGTGAACCACTTCCTCGTGTGGAAGTTCTCTATGTCCTTGCTGGAGGCTTCGTGGGGTATGAACGGGTTGATCTCCGGGGGCTGCGTCGAGCCGCCGCCGCCGGGCGTGACCGCCTTGTTCGCGATGAGCGGCTCCTTGTCGATGCCGTCCGGGATGCCGTCGCCGTCAGTGTCCGAGTTGAACGGGTTGGTGCCCTTGATGAGCTCCTCGGCATCGGTGACGCCGTCGCCGTCCGAGTCCAGGTTGGCGCCCGTGCCCTTGTCCTGGTCCACATCCGGTATGCCGCCGCCGTGGTTGCCGCCGCCGGAGTAGCCGCCGCCGTTGCCGCCGCTGCCCGAGCCGCTGCCGGAGCCGCTTCCCTGGCCCTGCCCACCGCTGCCGCCGTTGCCGCCCCCGCCGTTGCCGCCGCCCTGCTGGCCGCTGCTGCCTGCCTCCTCGAATGGGCAGTCGTTCCAGAGCGGGTTCGCGTCCGTGCTGTCGTACTCGTAGCAGTCGCCGTCGGTGTTGGCGTTCTTCGGGTCGGTGCCGTGCGTGTACTCCTCGAGGTTGGTCCAGCCGTCCCTGTCGCGGTCCATGGCGCCGTCGGCCGGGTCGAATGGGTTGAGGCCGTGCGCGGCCTCCCACATGTCGGGCATGGCGTCGCCATCGGTGTCCGTCTCGGCCGTCAATTGGTAGTCGATGGGCCTGCCCGGTATGGCCTGCATCCAGAACTCCTCGAGGTTCGTGATGCCGTTGCCGTTCAGGTCGCCCTGGGCGTCGGATGGGTCCAGCGGGTTGAGGCCGAACTTGACCTCCCAGCCGTCGGGCATCCCGTCGCCGTCGGTGTCCCAGTCCGTGGGATCCGTGTGGTGCCTGTACTCGTCAATGGCCGTCATGTTGTCCAGATCACTGTCGGACGATGCGTCGGAGGGGTTCATCGGGTCGAGGCCGTAGCGCATCTCCCAGCCGCTGGGCATGCCGTCGCCGTCCAGGTCGCTTAAGCCGTCGGTGGGGTTCAGCGGGTTGAGCTGGTGATTGACCTCCCAGCCGTCCGAGAGCCCGTCGCTGTCCGAGTCCGATGACACCATGGAGGTCCCCAGCTTCCACTCGTCGTAGTTGGTCAGGCCGTCGTTGTCGTAATCGTTGTTCATGGTGTAGGGCCCGAGGCCGTAGAAGGCCGCCACGTCCGCGTAGAGGCCGTGGTTGAAGATATTGCCCTCGGTGTCCGGTGAAAGGGCAAAGCCCCTATCCATGCCGTCGGGCACCCCGAAGCCGGACATCCAGGCCCCGTCGTCGAACTCCGTGGCTATGTCGAATATCGAGGCGTCTATGACCGACAGCGACAGCAGCGCCCCTTGGACGAGCTTGCCGTCCGCGCCGGTGACCTCGATCGTAAGGGTCATGATATCGCCGGGCTGGTACTCGACCTTGCTGGTGTCGACCTTGACCTTGAGGGCGACCGCCTCCCGGGCGACCTTGACGCTGTCCGAGACTATCTCGCCGGTGCCAGACACGAAGTAGGCGAAGGCCCAGATGGGGCTGCGCCAGTCCCCGGCCGTCAGGTCGACGACCGCGAACTCCGTGGGCGTGTCGAACCGCAAGGACATGCCCTGCAGGCGTCCCTCGGACACGTAGTCGATGTACAACCTGCCCGTGAAGGGCTTGGCGAAGTCGACCCGAAGCTCGATCCTGTCGCCGGGCTTGTAGGTCCCCTCGGAGGGGGTCAGCTTGATGGAGCTAGGGCTCTTGTCCTCGACGCGCAGCGCCTTGGTGAGCTCCGTTGTTCCGATGGTCGCCGTGACGACGTAGTTGCCCGTGGAGAGGGTCGCGGGAATCCGCCAGACAAGGCTCACCGAGGAGCCGTCCAGCTTGCCGATGGACGAGAACAGGATGTTGCGGTCATCGTTCTCCCTCCGGACCTTCACCGAGTATTCGTCGGAGAGGAAGGCCGAGTTGACGAGGTCCCTCTTGGCAATGTATATGACCGCGTCCTGGCCGGCCTCGTACCAGTCCTTGTCCGTGGACAGGATCCGGTCGACGGTCCTGAAGGTGAGATCGGACGAGCTCGAGACGAAGACCGGGTTCTGGTACTGGACGTGGACCTCGAACTTGGTGGCCTTGCCGACCTGGTGGAACCTGTCGGCGTCCACGCCCAGGTCGGAGAGGGTCCCGGTCCAGTTGCCGTCCTGGCTGACGGTGACCTGCCGCGTGATCAGGTCGGAGCTTGGCAATGTGACCGAGAGGTCGACCTTCTCGCCGCCCAGGGGCACGAACGAGGACTTGCCGAGGCTCCTGGTCTCCTTGTTGAGCGAGACCCGGACGATCACCTTGTCGCCGGGGATGTACTCGACCTTGTCCGTGGCCACCTTGAGGTTGTAGAGCGTGGCCGACTCGGTTATTTTGAGCACCAGCCGGCCGGTGGCGTTGTGGCCGAACTGGTCCTTGAAGTCAATCTTCACGTATACCATATCACCGATGAATGCCTTGGCGCTCACGTCGAACAGGACCTTCATGGGCCATGTCCCGTTGACCTTGGCATCGCCCGTTCCCGTCCTGTGCTCCGTGGTCATGCCCTGGCGTATGAAGCCCGCCGACCAGGAGATGTCGCCCTCGGTGACCTCCTTGCCGAACATGTACTTGACCCTGAAGGGCACGGCGAAGTCTGTGGTCCCCAGGTCCACGACGTCCTTGGTGTTCTCGAACACGACCTCCACGCTCGGGGTCTTGTAGGCCTCGACCTTGAAGGTCCGGTCGATGATGGGGGCGTCTTGGCCCTTGACCCAGGCCTGGACCTTGTAGTCCCCGTCGCTGGAGTCCGTCGAGACGGGCACCTGGAGCTGGGCCGCGCCGTACTCGTCCAGGGCGAGCTTCTCACGGGAGATCTCGCGCCCGACCGGGTCCGTGACCCGCACGTCCAGGTCGCCCGAGCCCGGGACGACCTTGTCGCTGTTCCAGACCAAAAACCGCATCATGACGGTCTCGCCGGCCTTGTAGATGGGCTTGTTCGTGACCGCGATGCCGGTCAGGCTCTGGGCCCTGGGCGCCAGGGGCTTTTCCACGATGTAGGTGGTGCCGCCATTGGTCACCTGGACCTTGACGGCATCGAAGTAGAGGTCAGGGAAGTCCATGCTGACTACGGCCGTCCCGGCCTCGTCCAATGTCCCGGAGGCGATCTGCATGGACAGCTGGCCGTAGGTGAGCCAGGCCATGTAGGCGCAGCCGTCGCAGGGCTCCGTGGGCGCGGAAAGAGCCAGTATCCTGAAGGAGAACGGCAGGCCCCGGATGGCCTTGGCCGGGAGGTCCAGGTATATGCCGATGCCCCGGACGTAGAAGACCGCGTTGCCGACCCAGGGCTCGTTGAAGGCCATGGGCCCGAATGCGTCCAGGACCCGCTGGGAGTCCTGGGAGGTGATCGGGAAGGTCACAACGGTGTGGCCGCCCTGGGGCATGTTGCCCAGGTCGTGCTGGATGACGAACTCGCCGGCCTTGACCTGGGACTTGCCGACGTAGTTGCCGTCGACATAGAGGGCCACGGGCATGTCGCGCACGACCTTGTCGCCGGACACGAACATGGTCGTGAGCATGACGTGCTCCGCCGGGAAGTAGGAGACCTTGTTCGGGAAGGTCGTGACCAGGTAGTCGGTGACGACCTCAATGTTCCGTTCGAACACCACCGACAGGCCCTGGTCGAAGAACCAGAAGGCCTTGGTCGGGTACGGTGCCTGGGACTCGGTCACAACGACCTTGTAGTCACCGGGCACGCCGAAGGTGAAGGAGTCCGAGGCCGAGCCGCTGTAGGGCAGCTGGCCCGCCTTGAGGACCAGGGCCATCTGGCCCATCAGGTAGAGGAAATAGACATGGACCCGACCATCGATCGGGGCCATGAGCTCCGGGTGGGCCGAGGCGAACCTCGCCATGCTCCCGCCCACGGCCCTCATGAACTTGTCGAAGTCCGCTTGGGTGATGGCCGGGGAGACCATCTTGGCCTCGAGCTGGAGCTGGGCCGTGTCGAAGAGCGTGTACTTGTCGAAGATGTTGATGGACCTGTAGACCGAGGCGTGGACCGTGATGTAGGCCATGTCCGAGCCGTACCTGAAGTCCTGGTAGCCAGCGACCTGGAAGGTGTAGTCGCCGACCGTTACAAGGGCGCTCTCGAAGAAGCCGCCGGAGGCGTCGCACGCAACGGCTTTTTGGACCGAGAAGTGGCCCGGGCCCGAGCCGCTGACGTAGGCCGTTCCCGCGGCGGGCTCGTAGAGGTCCTTCAGGGCCTGGATGGGGGCGATGACGCCGACCCACTTGTTGACGACAGCGTCGGTCAGGCCCGAGGACTTGAGCTGGTAGAGATGGATGGTCAGCCTTGCGATCATGTTGGGAAGGAGGTGGAGGTAATCCGCGCTGGTGGTGGCGATGTAGGCCGGATACACGGCGATGCTAACGAAGCCGACGCGCTTGAGGTCCTTCTTGGTGACGACCTTCGCGACGGTGGTGTGCTCGCCGAGGTTCGCGCCGTTCTCCTCCATGGTGGCCACGAAGTAGAGGACCGCGGTGGTCTTGTGCTGGTACTGGAAGCTGGCCCTGCCGTTGTCGAGGACGTCCTTGTCCGTGGCAACGAGGTCCAGTGCTTGGCCGTTGGCCTGGTAGACCAGCAGGTGAACGAGCCTCGTATCCACGAGCGCCCCGTCCTTGCGCACATAGACCGCCACCGAGACCGGTTGGTCCTCGGAGACGATGCGGGCCGAGGGGAGAACATCGATCTGGAACTGCTCGACGGTGTCTGATCCGCCGCCGCCCCCGCCCGATGTCGGGGCCGGGTAAGAGGTTGGGTCCTCGGGGTCCGTGCCCATCAGTCGCTCGTACTTGTCCGAATAGCCGTCCCCGTCGGAGTCTATCTCCTGCGCGACGACATAGGTCGCCAGGGACGCGAAGCTAACGCTCACCATTATGAACACCAATAGGACCGCCAAAGTCCCTTTCCTTCCTTCCATCACAACCGCCTCCAATTCTCGAGATATCTGGCCCTAGGTTTGGGGAGTAATATATATAAGTAAATAGGGAACCCTTCCATATGAATATATAAAGATGACGGTATTTTGAACTGGAAAATGATTGTAGAAAGAGAAAAAGGCAGAAGCGTTGGAATACTACAAAAAAGGAATAAATAAATAGTTCGATGAAGATGATATTGTTAAAGAACCTCCGATTATGAAAGAACCAACAAGAAAAAGGATAGTCCTTGCCCTCCTTATTGTTGTGTTAATGCTAATGACCATGCTCTTGATTCTGAGCATGTCATCTCGCCAGTTTCGTAATGACCACTGCGGATCTCATTGTAAATATGGTTTCATTGTCGTTGTTTACACAGGGTATTTTTCACTCAATGAGACAGGTCTTGACGCAGATTCCATGAAGAACATCACGAACGAGACATTTATGGTTGTTTTGAGCTCAGCGAATACCAGTGCAGGCCGGTTGACTTTCCATTTAATCGTCGAGAATGGCTCGTTTCAATCGTTGACCCAATTGAGGTACAATCTCTACCAAGACGCGGGCCATTTGGACCATGTTGAGACGGTCTTTCTCAAACTGGAGATCAACTCTACCGATCCCGATATCAGATCGCTCGTCCTGTGGGGAAAGGACAATACGGAGACCATCAAGGTCTTCAGGGTCAGAAGTGGCTTTGATGTCGAAACGAGCAAAGAACTTGAGGACAAGATATCCGAAGACGAGAGGAACATCCACATCGCGATTCCGCCCCTTATTTATCTCAAATTCGGGGTGGGGGACCAGTGTGTCGTATGCTGATGACAAGGCTCACCAAAGAGAGATATTGCAGCAATTTAACGGGCGTTGCGCTTTGCATCAGCGTGCTCTTCATGCTCTCGATTATTCTAACACCGGTGGTTGATGGAGCCTTGGCAAAATCCCCCTGTCCAATGTTTCGATATGACCTCAGACATACAGGCGTGAGCCCGTACAATACCTCGAAGAATCCGGGAGAAAAGAAATGGGAGTTCAAGTTTGGAATGTGGACCTCGTCATCCCCGGTCCTCGACGGTAATGGGACCATATATTTTGGTTCGACCGACCATAATCTCTACGCGGTGAATCCTGATGGGAAGCTCAAATGGAGTTATAGGACCGAGCACAGTGTCCATTCGACTCCTGCTATCGGTGATGATGGTACAATTTATTTCGGGTCTATCGATAACAATGTCTATGCCCTTTATCCGAATGGAAAACTTAAATGGAAATTTAGTACGGAATATCTTGTGGACTCATCGCCTGCGATAGGCGAGGATGGTACGATCTATATCGGCTCATTCGATAGTCATCTTTATGCGATCAACCCAAATGGGACACTGAAATGGAAATTCAAGACCGGATTCTGGATCGAATGCTCATCCCCGGCCATAGGCCCAGATGGAACCATCTACATCGGGTCTTATGACAACTACACTTACGCCATAAATCCAAATGGGACTTTGAAGTGGAAGTTCCACTCGGGAGGATATGTTTTATCATCCCCGACGGTGGGAGGCGATGGGACGGTCTATGTCACATCCAGTGACAATTATCTTTATGCGATCAATAGCGACGGCATATTGAAATGGAGATTCAGGACAAGAAACAGTATTTTCTCCTCACCCGCGATAGGGATAGATGGCACAATCTATTTCGGCTCGAAAGATACAAAATTCTATGCAGTCAATCCAAACGGGACTCTAAAATGGAAATTCAAGACGACCGACATGATACTTTCCTCCCCCACCATCGGCCAGGAAGGCACCATCTATTTCTCGTCGATGGAGGGGACCCTATATGCTATGAACCCTGATGGTACTGTCAAATGGCAGTTCAATTTCCAGATGGGTTCTGAGAGCGCGCCTGCTATCGGTGCAGATGGCACGATTTACATAACTACAACAGGCTGCTATCTGTATGCGATAAATGAAGCGCCACCACCGACACCCTTGAATCCCACCAACAACATTAACCCCGGCCCAATATGCATCTCGTTTCTTATGATTTTTATTGTAATCTTCGCAGTCCTTTTCTTGAGAGATGAGAAGGACCGGCGGTGATGTTCTCAAAATGGTTGGGAAAATGTCCTATCTCTTCTTGCCTTTCCCGATCTTGAAGACGGGCTTGGTGGCCGCCACCTTGATGCTGACAACGGAATTGATGGTGTCCGTCAATTCGTTGATCGGCACCCCCATCTGCTGGATGACGGCCGTTGCCGTCGGGTCCGCTGTGAAGACCTCTATCGGGAAGGTGTCCTCGCCCAGGACCTCGACCTTGGAGAAGCCGGCGTCCTTGATGGCTTTAAGGTAATCCTTCTTCAGGATGGCCCCGGCCACGCAGCCGATGTAGGCCCCCATGGAGTTCTTGACGGCCTCGGGCAGCTCCTTCAGAAGCACGATGTCCGAGACCATGAAGCGGCCGCCGGGCCGTAGGACGCGGAAGGCCTCCTGGAAGACCCGCGGCTTGTCAGGGGACAGGTTGATGACGCAGTTGGAGATGATGACGTCCACGAGGCAGTCCTCGACGGGGAGGTCCTCGATGTCGCCTTGGCGGAACTCGACGTTGGCATAGCCGCCCTTCTTGGCGTTCTCGCGGGCGCGATCGAGCATCTCGGGGGTCATATCGACGCCTATGACCTTGCCCTTCTTGCCGACGCGCTTTGCGGCCAGGAAGCAATCGAAGCCGGCACCTGAGCCAAGGTCCAGGACGGTCTCGCCCTTCTTCAGCTGCGCATGGGCCGTGGGGTTCCCGCAGCCGAGGCCGAGGTTGGACCCGTCGGGAACGGAGGCCATCTCATTGGCACTGTAGCCAATCGTCTTGCCGACCGCGTTGGCCTTCGGGGTTGCGGAACTGCCGCCGCAGCAACAGGAAGAGACGGAGTCACATCCGACGCTGCCACCCTTGGCGATCTTCGCGTAGCCGGACCGGACGACGCGCTTGACGGCCTTGCCGTCATCCTTCCAGCGGGTCCTTTCGTTGCTGGTCCGCTTCGCACCTGTCTTTTTGGTTGATGTCCGGCCTGCCTTCTTTGCCATGTGAGAAACCCCTGTAGACCGGATAATGATGGGCCTAATAAATGTTGTCATCGTCGACAAAGAATTCATTGCTTAGGCATCGAATGAATAGGGTTCTGATTAATACCAGCAAAACATACTTATATAACATATGTCCTATGCATATGTTGAGATGTATGATATTCCCAAGCTACAAAGGACTGCCTATAATACCAACAAGGTCTACGATGAACGAGATGTCCGACCTTTGCATGAGTTTATGGGATGTCCTTGATGTGCTTGAGAATGGAAAGGACTGCTACGCCAGCCAACGGCGAAACGGGACATTGGAAAGATGCCAGGACAAGGGAAAAAGGACCACCAAGGTCGTGGTAATCCGCTCACACAACTGGAGCCTTGGTACGGATGTCTGGGCATTGGTCCATGTGGGCAATATCTCAAGACGAGGAGGGAAAGGACGATGAAGGGCATGAAATGCGTCGTGTGCGGAAGGACGGCCGTACCAACGAAGCTGCGCTTCCAGGGGACCGAGATAGATGGCTGGAAATGCAAGTGCGGTGAGGAATATTTCGAGCCAGAGATGGCCGAGAGGATCCTGCTGCTGAATAAAATCAGAAAGCAGAAGGTCCAGGTCAAAGTCGGCCAGGTCCGGAGCAACATGATATTGAGGATACCCAAGGCTATGGCGGATGCATTGGGCATCAAGAAGGGCGACGTGGTCACCTTGACATTGGGAGAGCATGAGATCAAGGTCGCAATCTGAGATCTCACATCAGATTTTTGATTCTCAACCCTCATAGGGCAGCGGCGCCTTGATCCCGACGAAGTAGTAGAACTTGACCTTGCCGTCCTTCTCGGACCGGATGACCCCCATGGCCATCAGTATCTTAATGTGATAGTTCACCGTCGAGCGGTCGATGCCCACCCGCTCGGCCATCTCCTTCTGGGTTATCCTCGGGTTGGACATGATCATCTCCAGGAGCTGCTCCTGGATGCTCTTGTGCCCGCCCTCGGGGATCCTCATGCCCTTCGGGTAGAACCGCCGGTACATCCCGTCCCTGCGGGACACGATGTACTCGTGAGCCTCGAGGACCCTCAGGTGGTGTGCCAGGGCCCCGTTCTTGAGGCCCAAGGCCTTTCGTATGGAGCTGTAGCTGTCGCCTGGCGTCTTCCTGATATGCTCGTAGATCCGCCCGCGCTCGAAATGGTCGAGTATCTTGGGCCGCCTCAGCCGCGTGAACAGCGGTATCAGGAGCGTGAAGAATTTGTAGCGGCCCAGGTCCGTGCTGCCGACCGCTCCGATTGCGATGAGACCGGCCGTGGCGGTCGCGGCACCGGCCACGAGCGGTATGGAGACCGGTCCCGCGACGGTTTCCTCCTTCTGGACCTCGTGCTGTGAGGTTGCCTCGGCGCTGAACGGCGTCATGTTCGCTACGACCCGGACCTCGAACTTGCCGGTCTTGAACGGCGCGATGGCGTTGACCGAGAAGGTCCCATCCTGGGCAGTAGTCGTCTCCCAGGTCTCGGTGAGGCCTGAGACGTGGACCGTGACGGTCGCGGGATGGTTCGTTAGCAGGTTGGGGCCGTCCCAGGCCTGGACCAGGCCCACGGACCCGGTGACCCGGACGACCTCGCCGGGCAATATCCCCGGCGTCCCGTCCACCAGGTCGCTGACGGAGAAGTCCACGGTGAGCAATCTATCGCCCATGTGTGCAAGGAGCTCGCTCGAGACGACTGTGACGACCTTCCTTATGCCGCTCTTGAGGCTGTAGTGGTCCGTCACGGTCAACAGTATCGTGTAGTCCCCGGTCTTGGCGAAGGCGTGCTCGACTATCTTGCTGTCTGAGTAGGTCCCGTCGCCGAAGGACCAGTTATAGTCCAATGATTGCTGGTCGGATTCGGTATCGATGCTAGAGGACGCGTCGAAGGTTATTTCCTTGCCGACGGCGACCAGCCAATCAGTTGTGAAGGCCGCCTTGGGTGCTATATCCTGGGCCCTGACGATGAGGTCGTCGAAGGCCGTGGCTCCGTCCGGTCCGCGTACATATACGCGGACATTGTGAGACCCGGTGTCGCGGAAGATATGCTCTTCCCCGACGCTGGACGCGTTGGTATTGACCCAGTCACCGTTCACACCAT
>Ga0315286_10001546_pt1 | contig 20884 bp, 15 predicted proteins | sample YL17G10_0_MG_FD_205038 | JGI IMG/M metagenome (GOLD analysis project Ga0315286, IMG submission 205038) | Sediment microbial communities from Yellowstone Lake, YNP, Wyoming, USA - YL17G10_0 | ecosystem: Environmental > Aquatic > Freshwater > Lake > Sediment | place: USA: Wyoming | collected... | reverse complement strand
CAAGAATTCGATCACTTCTTCGACCTTATCACGATTTTTCATTTCCTCTTTAAGGCATTTCCCAAGATAAAAGGCTGCGCTAAATAAGCCATAATTCACGATGTGCCCACGCGCAGACATAAGATTATCAAGTACGGTCATCCCTTCAAAAAGTGCAATGTTCTGAAAGGCTCTTCCCACTCCCAGATTCGCGATCTTATGAGGTCGCATGCCGAGGATTTCCTTATCCTCAAATAGGATACTTCCTTTCTGGGCTCGGTATATTCCGCATATGCAATTGAACAGCGAAGTCTTTCCAGCCCCATTAGGGCCAATAATAGAATAGATCTCACCTTCTTTAACGAAAAGAGAAACTCGGTTGAGCGCGGTTATACCACCAAAGTTCATAGAAAGATCTCTGATCTGCAACTGAACTGGCGGGCTCTTTTTCAAGACAGCCATCTCTTTCTTCTCTTGTAGTGTTTTACTTCCCTAAAGCTCTTTTTGAGACCCACCTCAGTGAGGCCGAGATAGAATTCGCGAATATCCTTATCAGCCTGTAATTTCTCGCTAGGGGCATCCATGACGACCCTGCCATTTTCCATTACGTACCCATAATGCGCTATGGAGAGGGCCACATTGGCATTCTGTTCAACAAGCAAGACGGCCAACCCTTCCTTTCTATTGATTCGACCAATGATCTCAAATATTTCTGTAACGATAATGGGAGCAAGCCCAAGCGATGGCTCGTCCATCATCATGAGTTTGGGTTTTGCCACAAGGGACCTGGCTATAACTAGCATCTGCTGCTCCCCGCCGCTCAAATATCCAGCCAACTGCTTACTGCGCTCTTTCAGGATCGGGAAATAATCGAAAACCAGATTTCTATTCCCAACGAAGTTCTTTCTGTCCTTCAGGGAGTAAGACCCGATGAGAATGTTTTCTTCTACCGTCAGTTCTGCGAAGACCCTCCTTCCCTCCGGGACCTGCAAAACGCCTCTTGCTACGACTTCATGCGGCTCCTTATGGTTCAGGATCTCTCCTTCGAATTCAATGGTGCCATCCTCGATTTTGAGGTCCAAAGTCTTTCTTATACCCGAGACGCTATTGATGGTTGTGGTCTTGCCTGCGCCATTGGCTCCCAGGAGTGTCACGATCCTCCCGTCAGGGACTTCAAGGGAGATCCCTTTGAGGGCAAGAATAATATCATTATAGGTTGTCTCCAGATTGGTGATCTTAAGCATTAGGGCTCACTCTGGCGATAAGCATCTCTAAAAGAAAGCTCCCCCGTTGAGAACGAGGACATGGCCTGTCATATAGTTAGTTGCGCTGGAAGCCAGGTAAAGGGCTGCTTGCGCTATCTCCTCAGGGGTCGCCACCACCTTGAGGGGTGTGAACTTGTACTCCCGTTCCATGAGCTTCGGGTTTGTCCAGAGGGCTTTGCTGAACTCCGTCTTCACAATACGGGGGGCAATGGCATTCACCCGGATGTTGTATGGGCCCAACTCCAAGGCCAGAGCCTTCGTGAGCATATTGATACCCGCCTTGCTGATGCAATAGGGCCCTAATCCTTCAGCCGGGCTCACCCCTCCGGCTGAGGAGATGTTGATGATGTTCCCTGATTTCTGGTCCCTCATGATCTTGCCGACAAACCTGCTCAGCATGAAATACCCTTTGAGGTTTGTCTCCATGATTTGATCGTAAACCGATTCCTCTGTGTCAACGATAGCTCCCATGGCTGGGTTTGTGGCAGCATTATTAACAAGAATGTCTATCCTGCCGAATTCCTCCATCACCTTCTGAGTCAGATTCTTCAGTTCCTCCACCTTCCTGGTGTGGGTCGGAACAGAGAGAGCTCTTCGCCCTTTGGCCCGGATTTCTTCAGCTACTTTCTCGAGATCAGGCAGCTTCCGGCTTGCAAGGGCCACATCTGCCCCCGCATCTGCAAGGGTGGTGGCGACAGCCTTTCCAATCCCCCTGCTCCCCCCCGTGACAAGAGCAATCTTCCCTTCTAAAGATAGAAACGAACAGTCCATAGGGCTTCCTCCGTGTGGGTGGATACATTGCGCGAATTTGAGTGAGCGATACCAATGAATGGGGAATGGAACAGTGCGGGCTGCACGCCATTCCCCTTGCGTCTACCTTTTCACGTTTGCCAGCTTCTCGACGAGGCTCTGGCAGTTCCGGAGGACCTTCCCCGCCTCCATGTAGATAGTCATCCTTTCCGCCATGGGGGAGCCCTCGCCGTGAAGACAAATGGTCTCAAGCTCAGCCCTGGTGATTCTTCGAATCAGGTCGAACATGCGCAGTCGGTTTTCAGTGGAAATGTTCCTGTTCCCAACGAGGTATTTGTCGATCGCATCGTGGAGATCAGGGTGCTGATAATCCTTATAGGTTGGGGCAGTCACTATAAGACCACCAGCCAGATCCTGAATGATCTTCACCACATCGTGATAGTTATGGGCAAAATGGTATTTCGCCATATTGGTGGCAATGGGATTGGGGACAGCGATTCCTCCGCGCATGACAAAATCATAACAGGCGGTCTTGGACAATGATTTGAGAGTCTCTAAATAGATAACCAGGTCGGTGATTTTCTCCCTTACGTGTGGAGCCTCGGAGATGCCGTTGTACTCCGCAATGGCGACCGCCGCTCCTAGCAACTGTTCGGACAAGGGAATGCGGTAAGCACAGCCTGTCCTTCGGTGCATGAGGGCGAAATTATAGACCATGGTGGCAGCGTATTTCCATTCCCCGCAGAGAAAAACTCTTTCCCAGGGCACCAGGACATCGTCAAAAATGATCAAGGAGTCCGTATGGACCCTGACAGGGCTGGTGATGGGAAACTCAAGAGGACTGATGTGCGAGGTGAAGGGCCTGCAGACCTGTTTAATCCCTTTGGTATTGGCCGGTATGGCAAAAGCGACTGCATAGTCCTTGTCCGCATCGGTCATAGCCCGGCACGGGATAGCAAAAATGTCGTTGGAGTAAGCAGCCCCTGTAATGTGGATTTTGGCTCCCCGGACCACGATTCCCTTGGCATTTCTGTCCACCACCCGCACATAAAAGTCAGGGTTGGCCTGTCCCGCGTCTGAGGGCCTCAGCATCCTATCGCCCTTGACGCAGGTAACCCCAGCGCATGTAGCTAGGTCCTTTTGCTGCAGCTCTTTTCGGTAGTTTTCTATCCGCTCGATATAGTCCTTGTTCCCCATCATATTGGCTGTAATGTTGATGGCGTTTAGCGCATCTGCTCCTATGTCATGAGCCAGAGGGATGTACCCATCCCCCAGTTCCGTGGCTTTTACAATCAACTCGTGGGCCTTGATGAGATCATCCGCATTCTGTGGCTTGTAATAGTAACGGCTGATCTCCTCCCCCGTATTCGGGTCCTTCATGACGGCGAGATCCCTGGTCTCCGGGTTTTCAGCCATTTCGTAATCAATGGCCATGACGTTCACGCATACGCTCAAATCAGGGTGGGTGGCCACATTCTTCACTTTCTCGCCCTTATAGTAGACTTGCCGGCCATCATTCAAACTCGCCTTATATTGTTCGGCTGTAATCAACCCCATAACTGCCTCCTTATTTGTTCAAATCAATGATTCAGCTCCTGCTCAAGGAATGCGGTCCAAGTTCTATGTCCGCCCAATCCAAGGATCGGCAGGCGGCCCGGACCTTGGCTGGAGCACTCAAAGCGCTACCAGACCCTTTCCCTTGGGGTACCGCGATGATAGGGGGGAAATATCTTTTCTTCGAGATCAGTGTTCATCATTGCATCCACGGTCATTGCCGCACAAAGTGCAGCCCCATCAACACCCCCTCCCCACATGCGCTTTCCGTACTGATCCCCGACAAAGTAAAGGTCTTCCACCCACGGAGACTTCACGTCCGGTCTTGAATGGCCCACAGGCCTCCAATCTCCATAGGCCCTGTCGCATGGTGTCCACATCCAGAACTCCACATCTTCTTTCCACGATGGGAAGTAACTCTTGAACCAATTTTCGCAGAATGCGGTGAGCCTCTTGACCCTGTCCGGATTGCGCATTTCCCAATCGAGGAGGGGCATGGAGAAACAAAAATCCCTCTTTCCTTCGGGAGCTCTTCCAGGTGTCTTGCTGAGGCTCGGACGCGAAATGCTGCCCTCGGCAGAAGATGCCTGGTTCCAGATAACAACGTCCATCGCGCCACCCTGGAAGCCCTCTTCTTTCCTGATACAGCCTGGCATGAAGATGAAGCTTCTCTCGTCAATCCCTTTTTGCTCCCATAGGTTCCTCTTAAGACCAATGATGGCCGAAAGCAGTCCTGGTGTCCAAAACTTGCGGAGGGAAAGAACAAATTCCTGATCGAAATGCCGTGGATGGATGACACTGTGGATGCACTTCGGCGGTAGGTTGCAGATGACCTTGTCAGCATAGATGCTTTCAGGGCCATTCTTAGCTCTGATGACAACTCCCTTGACTCTCTGCTTTTCAATAATCGTCTGCTCCACGGGAGTATTTCTTCTCACTTCCCCCCCGTGATCAGCAAGACATTCCTCCATGGCCAAGGGAATTGCCGTGATGCCGGGCTGGGCAATGGTCCCCACAGAACCTGTAACCAGATTCATCCCAATGTCTCTCGCCATGGCCTGGTAACCGAGGAAATCGCCTGCCGGCGTGATGCCCGGGACATTATTCGCAGTCTGAGAACCAGCGAGATTCTTGATAAAGTCATACGCCTCGTGGTGCATCTCCCGCGCTTCCAGGAAATCCTGCAATGAAATGCTCATGTATTTGGATAGGGCTCCCAGGTCCGTGGTTGCCATGTCTCTGAGTTGGTTCATGGCCGCTTTGAATCCCTCAGGGGACATCCAGGGGTAGGGTTTTGCCTTTTCCACTTGGTAAGCTTTTCCTCTTAAGTAATCAACAAAGCCAAAGCCTGTATTGACCGGGAGGTCCACTGGAACACCGAGATAGTCCAACAGGCAGCGGACTCTTGACTTGTTACCCCAGAACAGCCCGTGTCCGCTGTCATAGGTATACCCGTCAAAAAGCCCTTTCTCGAAAATCTCTTCAACAGAGGGTGTCCCATGGGCTGTGAACACCCAAGTGCTGTTCATTTCCCAAACCTGCTTAAACTGCTGCGCATCGAGTTCCAGTCCGTCCACGGTTGCTTTGTTCCCTCTGCCGACGAAGGACAGAGTCCGTCCACCAATGAAGGGGGACTTTTCAAGCACCAGAACCTTCTGGTTGAAGTCTTTGGCAAGCAAAGCGGCAGCGCCCATGCCACCGACTCCTGACCCAATCACGATCACATCGTATTTTTTTTGCGCCATCCCGTATCCTCCTATTTACAAAGCATTCCCTCTGGTTTTCTTGGGCAACTAATGCAAACGCATTTATTCATTTGACATCTCTTATGCGGGCCATCGGCCGCCAACGGACGTCGTTGGTCCGCCAACGGACGTCGTTGGTCCGCCAACGGCCTCAATGACAAATGGCTTAACGCGTGCGTATTAGCAACTCCTGGCGAACTGGGAACGATTTGCACCCAAGTTTCTTTGTGCAATAAGGGTGCCCCGGATTTTTACACCGTCAAAGGGTCACAATTCTAATAGGTTATAAAAAACCCGGGGATCAATGATCTCTTCCTCGCACAACATTTTGTCTCTGATAATCCAAATGTTGTGCAACCTGCTTGACATGCCTCTTCTCCCCTTCTACCCTGTAGGGAACTATCGGGGGCTTTCTCCTATTGGGCTGAAGGAGAAAGGATTTTGAACCATAGTGAAAATAAGGGCTCCCCTGGGTCGTTTTACAAAAGACCATGGTGCTGGAGGCAGCTACAACGATCATGAGTGAGAACGTGGCATGTCAGGGTCCTGCAAGGGACTACGAAAGGCTACTTGCCATAGCAGGCCTTTTCAAGGGGCCTTTTTCCATTGACTGGCTTGTCGATTTGCTCACAGGCAAGAGACTGTCCCAAGTTCTCGCGCAACTGGATCAGGGGATGAAAGAGGCCTGGTTGGTCAAAAAGGGGCCCGGATACTATTGCTTCGCCGATGATAAAAAACGGCTTCACTGGGCAGGCCGTCTTGCAGGGGAAGAAGAGAGACTGCTTCACAGGCATATTGCGGGCATCCTCATGGTTGAACTGGAGGATGATGAAAAAAAGGCCCATGCCGTGGCTCATCACCTCATTCACATCAACAATGATACCGAAGGTTGCCGGTGCCTTGTGAAAGCAGGCGACCTCTATCTGCAAGCTTTTCAGACCGAGGAAGCCCTGCAGTGTTATAGGAAAGTTCTCGACGATCTTTTCGCCCGTCATGAGGAAGAAGAGGATCGTCTGTTTAGTGAAACGGCCATCAAGTATTCCAAGATCTCCACCGCGAGGCACGATACAGGCATGGTCCTTTCTCTTTTGCAGGCTGCGCTTGAGCGGGCGAGAAAAAGGAACATGGCGGATATCGAGGCCCTTTTGAAGATGCACATGGCAAAAAATGAGTGGCTCCGGTCTGAATACAACAAGGCCCTGAGCCACTTTGAAGAGGGCTGGGCTTTGGCAGAGAAGCTGAATGATCCCAAACTCATGCGTTCGGCAACCACTTTCAGCACCTTCTTCCTTTTTTGGCAGGGTCGCTTTAGCGAAGCCATTCGCAACTATGAAAAAGCCTTGCCCGACATAGAGAAATACCCCCGGGGGGGCTTCCCTCTTCTTGCCCTCGTCACTGCTGGCTACTGCTATGCCCAGATCGGGCAGGTCACACAGGGGCTCGGGATGCTCGATGCCATTCGGAGTCAGTGTTTGGGCAAAGGAAACCTCTACATGAGCGCTTATACAGGAGGAAACATTGGGAATATTCTTTTAGACGTCGGTCGAATCGATGATGGCATTCAGTTCCTTGAGAATGCCACCAAGGAAGCTAAACAAGCTCATAACGACTGGGTATGGATCACGGCAAGGCTCTCTCTGGCTTATGCCCACTTTCTCAAGGGAGACAAGAAACAATGCCTTCATTTTCTTCGTGATTTTCTTCAGGGAGGCAGAAAGGTTCAGACCACCGTCTACATCTACCCCTACTTGATGGAACTGGCTCTGGCTATGAAGGAAGGAAAGCTTTCCCGAATCGATGGGCTCTCCCTTGAAAAGGACCTCCAGAGCATGATCAAGGGAAAGAATATTTTCTTGAAAGGAGTGGCCTACCGGTTCCAGGCTATTCTGGATCAGATGGAGGGCCATCCTCCGGAAAAGATTATTCCCTCTTTGGAGAATTCTATCCGCTGGCTGGATGAATCAGGTAATCAAATCGAGCTTTGCAAGTCAAAGCTAGCGCTGGCACGTCAACGGGTGACCCTGGGGGAACAAGGCAAGGCCAAAGAGCTCATCTTGAGCGCCTCCACAACCCTCGCTTCCCTTAATGAATCCCTCATTCCCGACGACCTTCGGAGACTGATCAAAGATCGCCCAGCAGGCGAAGGTCTTCTCAAGGAGATTCTGAAACTGGGCCAGGAGGTGGTGAGCATCAGGGATAACAAGGATCTGGTCCAGCATATCCTTTCCAGAGTGAACAGGATCACGGGTGCGGAAAGAGGCGCCATATTTCTATTGGAAGGCACCAACCCTCAAAGGCTTGCGCTGAGAGCCTCCAGGAATCTCACCTCTGATCAAATCGAACACCCCGGCTTCGCCTCCTCCCTCAGGATGATCGAGGAGGCGGCCCGTGAGGGCCAGGGCCGCATCCTTGGAAATGATGACCGTGAAGAGAGCGGGCTCTTTGAAAACGAAATTATTCGATCCCGCGTCTGTGTTCCTATGATCTTCAGGGACAGGACCGTCGGGGTTCTTTACCATGACAACCGCCTGCTGAGCAGCGCCTTCAGGGAGTCGGACCTTGAACTGCTTTCCTATTTTGCGGGTCTGGCGGCCTTTGCCCTCGACAATTCGAGGGCCTACGAAGAGATCAAACGGTTGAACAGACAGCTCAGCGAAGAAAATCTGTATTACAGAGAGGAGCATATCCAGAACCTTCATTTTGATGATATCGTTGGGGAGAGTCCAACCATCAATCGAGTGCTCGCCCAAATAGCCCAAGTGGCAGGAACCGATGCAACGGTGATGATCACCGGGGAGACAGGGGTTGGCAAGGAAGTGGTGGCTAAGGCACTCCATCGAAACAGCCCACGGCACGATAAACCCTTCATCAAGGTTCATTGTAGCGCTCTTCCGGAAAGCCTGATTCCAAGCGAACTCTTCGGCCATGAGAAGGGTGCCTTTACAGGGGCAACCCGCCGACGCATCGGCAGGTTCGAGCTGGCTGACAGTGGAACCTTGTTTCTGGATGAAATCGGGGACCTGAGTCTCGAGATCCAGGTGAAGCTTTTGCGGGTCCTTCAGTCGAAAGAGTTCGAGAGGGTTGGGGGAAGCGATTGTATCCATTCGGATTTCCGGCTGGTGGTTGCCACCAATCGAGACTTGGAGAATCTGGTCAAGAGTCAGAGGTTTCGGGCGGACCTTTACTATCGCCTCGCTGTTTTTCCTATCTGCGTGCCTCCCTTGAGAGAGAGGAAAGAAGACATCCCCATCCTAGCCCACTACTTTCTCAAGCTGTACTCCAAGAAGAGGGGCAAGGACTTCTCGAAAATCCTGGAAACTGAAATGGAAAAACTCATCCGTTACGGGTGGCCGGGCAATGTGCGGGAACTGGAAAACATCATTGAAAGAGGAACGATCCTGAGCCACGGTCCTCTTTTCAGGGTCCCTGAACTTGGCGGTGAACAGAAGGAGTCTCCGCCCAAACCGGACGGCATCACGCTTAAGGAAAACGAGCGAAGACATGTCCTCTGGGCGCTTCAAAAGACGAACTGGAAGGTGAGGGGCAGTGGCGGGACTGCTGAACTTCTGGAATTACCCCCATCCACCCTCGCTTTTCGCATGAAGAAGCTCGGGATCGAACGGCCCAAGAAAACCGCCTCTCTTCCGTTCCGTTAAATCGGTTCCGGATAAAAGGGTTTTCCGAAAAGGTCCTCGCTGAGTCCTGTGAGATCAGCCCATTTCATCGGGCCCCCTCTGTCTGAAGGAAATCCCGTTCCCCAGATCATTCCGATATCGATCATCCGGGGATCATCGACGATTCGCCGGTCGAGCAAGTCTTTCCCTACGGTTACCATGTCGGTGAGGACCCTGGTCTGCATCTCTTCAGCCGTCATGTCTGCCTTCTCTCTTGGAGCGATGAGAGGGCCAACTTCGGGATCCACTCTTCCATCCTTGAGGTAGAATCCTTTTCCGGATTTTCTCAGACCGAGACGGCCCGCACCGACGAGGTTCTTCAGGGTTTCCTGCTTAAGGCCCCTGCCTTTGACCACGTTATAGCTCACGTCGATGCCGACCTCGTCAATGAGCTTGATTGGACCGAGAGGCATCCCGAATTGAACAAAGGCTCCGTCCACCTTATCAATGGAATTCCCCTTTTCCACGAAATCCAGGGCGTCCATGAAGTAGGGCCAAAGCACGGCATTGACTACAAACCCAGGATTATCTTTGCACAGGATAGGCCGCTTTCGGATGGAGGCTGCGAAATTGATGAGATTATCTACCGCATCCTGGCTAGTTTTATCCCCTCTGATGATCTCTACGAGTTGCATGAGCCAAACGGGTGAGAAGAAGTGGAGACCGGCGAACCGTTCAGGTTGGACAACATACCGCGACATGAGATTGAGAGGGATGGAAGAGGTATTCGATGCCAGGATGCAATCCACCGTCACCGCCTTGCAGATCTCTTCATAAACCTTTGCCTTCACGTTGATATCTTCGAAAACCGCCTCGATCACAAGGTCTGCATCCTTCAGATTCTCCGTGTAGTCTGAAATGACCGTCAAACGCTTCATAAGGTCATCCACGGGGCTCCTCAGCTTCTTCTTCTCTGCCATGCCCTCTAGAATCTTTCTCACAAAGCCTTTCCCCGGTTCGATGGCATTCGGGATGTCTTTGACAACGATGGCCATCTGGGTTTGGGTGAGAACATCAACCACAATTCCGCGGCCCATGGCCCCAAAACCAAGGACCGCAATCTTCCGGAGTGGTCTGGGCTCAAACCCCTTTCTCATCATACCCATGGGTTTGTCGCTCATGGTCTTAAGAAAGAAACTGTGAATGCTCCCTTTTGCCTGATTTGAGAGCACGGCCTCCACGAAATGATGTTTCTCGATATCGAGACCTTGTTCCAGTGAGACCTTGAGACCATCTCGGATCGCTTGGATGGCGAGCATTATGCCCGGAATCTCCCTTCCCCGTGTCGTCTTGAGCATCTCCTTGCGGGCAGTTTCGGCCACCTCATCGATCTTTGAGAAGTCATGCTTTCTTCTCTTCAGGAGGTCTTTTGTGGAAAGAATCTCCTTCAAGAAAATCAGGGCTTCACTGGTAAGATCCCCCTCTGGAGAAACAAGCCGGTCAATCATTCCGAGTTCAAAGGCTTTTCGAGCCGGAAGGGTTTGGCCTTTTAGAATGAGCTCTAGGGCTGGGTATCCTATGAGGCGAGGAAGCCGCTGGGTTCCACCCCCGCCGGGGAAAATCCCGAGAGTGCATTCGGGGAGCCCAAGGAACGTGTTTTTTGATTCCCTGGCAATCCTGGCGGTGCAGGCAAGGGCAAACTCGAGGCCTCCGCCAAGGCAGTGACCATCGATGGCCGCAAGGGTCGGGTAGGGAAGAGCACTCAGTCTGTTTAGAGCATTGTGGAAAAGTTGGAGACCCTTCAGACTCTCCTCCCTGTTCTTCATCTGGTTCAGGAATTGAAGATCCGCACCTGCATGGAAGTTATCCGGTTTACCCGAGATGATCACTATCCCTCCCGTCGCTCTCTCCTTTTCGAGATCTCCCAAGAGGGCATAGAACTCGTCAAGGGCCTCCTGGGTCCATGTATTCATAGGCCTTCCAGGTACATTGAATCTTACTATCCCCAAGTCTCCTTTTTTCTCCCATTGGATGATCTTGCCGTATGTCATTGCTTACCTCCACATTATTAGGGATGTCATCATCTGAAGCGCACGATTCAAAGGTTGCTCCTGCCTCTCGAGTCTACACCCTGGTCGCATACCGGAGACCGCTCATATCGTTCTTCCATTGCCCTCTGAAAAAATCCAGTGGGATTTCACGTGGGAGGTTCCAGTTTCACAAATTCCGGAAGGTTGCTGATGGTCACCTTCTTATGGATTTCATGGAGGAAGACTCTCCCTTCCCTGGTAATGTGAACCACCCCTTCCAAATCCAGGAGTACCTTTCTTTCCTCTCTCAGGTAACGGTCGCAGACATTTTGCAAAAGGGGAATGGCCCCTTGATCCAGAATCCCACCCACTTCCACAGCAATGGTGTCCCTGTCTAAAGTCTTCTCTTTGATGTGGATCATGGCAAAAACCTCTTGACCTTCCACCCTCACACCCTCTCTTTGAACTCAGACCCGAGAAGCCCTTCTGGTCTTACCAAAAGCATGGCGATGATGATCAGAAAGGCCACAGTGTTCTTGAACTCAAGAGACACGTATCCGCCCGTGAGGCTCTCAGCCACCCCTATCAAGAGCCCTCCCAAGATGGCCCCTGGAAGGCTATTAAGGCCACCGAGAATAGCTGAAGCAAAACCTTTCAGAAAGGGTTCCAGCATGAAAAAAGGATCGAGAAGCAATGCGGGTGCCAGAAAAAGCCCGGCAAGAACGCCAAGCCCGGCTGCCATTCCCCACGACAGGGCAAGAACCCTGCGTGTGGGAATGCCCAGGGTTTGGGCAGCGGAAAGATTTTCTGAAGTAGCCCTCATGGCAAGACCCAGCCTTGTTTTATGAACCAGCAGATAGAAAAGAAGGCTGCCTATGAGGCCCACAGTCAGCGTCCCCAGGCTCAATTCATCGAGTACCACCTGCCCGAGATGCCACGTTCTTGTGTCGGAAAGAGGGAATGTGATGACCTTTGGGTCATTTCCCCAGATGGTGATAATCACTCCCTGAAAGATCATGCTTAGCCCTAGGGTCAGGATGACTTGGCCAAGGAGGGTCGCCTCCCTCCTCTGCGCAGGGATGAGGATGGAGAAATAAAAGAGCATCGCCAGCGCACTTCCGAAAAGAATGCTCAGGAGGGCAGCCCCATAGAAAGGGCAACGATGGGAGAGAAGGGTGAAGGCGAAGAAAGTGCCCATAGTGGCCATATCCCCATGGGCGAAGTTCAGGACCCGTGTTGAGCGATAAATGAGGACAATCCCAAGTGCGACCAAGGTATATAGACTGCCTGTGGACAAGCCTGCAACGATGTATTGCAGAAGCATTCCCATACTGCCCGTTCTCCTGTTCAGCGGAAAGGCCAGTTCCTGAAGTAAAGCCTTATCTTGAACCACCTTCCAGCAAGGCCCAAAGGCTCAAAGATCATGATGACAATCACAGTGAGACCAAGAATCACCGGAACCAGTTGCTTGTAGGCGCTCAGTAACTGAGGTACCAGAATAACGAAAGCCGCGCCCAAAATGGAACCCTCTATGGAGGCAAGACCTCCGATGATGACAGCGGTGAAGATGGTAATGGTTTCGAAGAAGCTGAACATCTGGGGTTCTAGGAAACCGAGGAGCATCCCGTACAGGGCTCCTTGAATACCTGTGTAAAAAGAACTGATCGCAAAGGAGAGGAGTTTGTACCCTGTGAGATTCACACCCATCACTTCCGCCGCAATGTCATTGTCACGGATTGCGATAAAGGCTCTTCCCACATAGGAAGAGATGAGATTGTAAGAGAGTAAGGTAAAGCAGAGGGCCAGTCCCAGTGAAAAATAGTACATGCTGATCTCTTTGCTGAGTCCCAGAAGGGGAGGGAGTCTTCGCACAAAAAGGCCCATTCTTCCTCCAGATAGGAACTCATAAGCAGTAAGGATCTGGTAGACGGCGATTCCGAAACCGAGGGTGGCAATGGCAAGGTAAGGCCCTTTCAGCCTAAGGGAGGGGAAGCCCACGAGGAGCCCGCAAAAACCGGATAAGAGTCCCGCTCCCAAAAGCCCAAAGGGGAGAGGGACCCCCATCCTGCTGAGGTGACCAAAGGCGAAGGCGCCTATGGACAGGAAGCCGGCCTGTCCTAAGGAAATCTGCCCGGTATATCCGATGAGAATATTCTGTCCTTGAACACCGATGGCATAGATAGAGATAACCGTGCCCACATAGATGAGATGGGAGCTGCCGAACCACGGCAAAAGCAGCAATGCAAGCATCAATAGAATGATCCAGAATCCTTTCCACGGCTTGTCGATCAGTCGGAGTTCCTGTGAATAGCTTTCAATCAGATCCATGGCATTATATCAGTGCTCACCGTCTGCGGTACACGAATGCGCGTCGGTGCGCTTTCAGAATGTTTGAAGCGACAGAGCAGCAAAAGGTGTAAGGCACAGGGGTCTAAATCAACATCCTTCTGAGACGCGACACAGGGCTCAGCGATACATTGCTTCGATGAGATCCTTATACATCTTTTCCACATTTTTTCTTTTTACCTTCTGCGTGGGAGTGACATCCCCGTCTTCTGCGTAGAATCGTCTCGGGATGAGGGCTGTCTTCTTAATCGTTTCAACCTTCGCCAGCGTCTTGTTGACGTTGTCCACTTCCCTCTGAATCAGTTTCTGGATTTCGGGGTTCTGGGTGAGATCAGCAAAGGTCGTAAAAGGAATGCGGTTATCCTGGGCATATTTGGCCACATTGTCCTCATCAATGAGGATAAGAGCAGTCAGGTATTTTCGTCCGTCGCCGATGACCACGGCATCCTGGATATAGGTGCTGAATTTCAGTTTGTTCTCGATGTATTCGGGCGTAATGTTTTTCCCGCCCGAAGTGATTATGATGTCTTTTTTTCTCCCTATGATTTTGAGGTGGCCTTCATCAATGACCCCCAGATCCCCTGTGCAGAGCCAGCCTTCCTGGATGGTTTCTTCTGTCAGTTCCGGATTCTTGTGGTACCCTTTAAAGACCCCAGGGCCTCTTGCCAGGATTTCCCCGTCTTCAACAATTTTCATCTCCAGCCCTGGAAGAGCCTCACCCACATATCCGTACCTTGGCGCTTTCTCCAGCCGCTGGAGAGCGATGATTCCTGTGGACTCGGTCTGGCCGTAGCCATCTCTCAAGGGGATGCCCAGGACATTGAAGAATTCGAACAATTCCCGGGAACCAGGAGCGGCGGAACAAAGCGCCCACCGGATTCGTTCAAATCCCAGCTGGCGTTTGAGGTGGTAGAGCACGGTCCAGTAGCAGGCAAAGTAGAGGATGCGAACCATGAGGCTTGGATAGGATTCAGTCTTATCTCTGACGTATCGCTTTCCGACCGTCAAACTCAGACGGTACAGAGATCTCTTCAGAAGCGTGGAATCCTCCATCTTGATTTCGATGTTGGAGGCAAACTTCTCCCAGATCCTCGGCACGCTCCCGAAAATCGTAGGAGAGACCTCCCTCAGATTGAGAGCGAGAGTTTCCATGCTTTCCACAAAGTTCACGGCAACGCCGGTGAAGACAGGCATGAAGACCGAGACGAGGTTCTCGTAAATATGGGCAAGGGGAAGATAGGAGACCACTTCATCCTTTTCATTGACCGGAATGATCTCCAGGAAGGATTGAGTCACGGTGGAGATGTTGGCGTGGCTGAGGAGAGCCCCTTTAGGGCGACCTGTGGTTCCCGAGGTGTAGATTATCATAGCCGTGTCATCCACCGTTAGGGTTGCCAGACGGTCCTCCACAGCCCTTGGAGTTTTTCTGGCAAACTCCTTCGCCACCTGTAGGAAGTTCTTGAAAAACATCACTTGGGAATGGGTAAAACCCCAAAGCCCTTTTTCGTCCCATACAATGATTTGCCGAATGGCCAGGTCTGGAAGAATTTCAATGACCTTGTCCACCTGCTCTTCATTCTCAACAAAAAGGATCTCTGCCTCTGAATGGCGCAAGATATACTGCACCTCATCAGGAGCGGAAGTGGGGTAGATACCACAAGTGCACCCCCCTGCCGTCATGATGGCCATATGACAGATCAACCATTCAAGTCTGTTGTCCCCTAAGATGCAGACCGACTGTCCCTGCCGCAGCCCCATCGCTAATAGCCCAGCAGCGACCTCCATCACCCGATCGCCATATTCTTGCCAGGTGACCTTGTGCCATCTACCGAAATACTTGTATCTGAGGGCCACTCGATTCTTATGACTTACCACCTGCCGGAAAAAAGTTTTCGGGATGATCTTCGCCTCAACGGCCATTACCATCTCCTCTTTTTGGTGTAGAACCTCCAGCCTTTCTCCGGGGCCCTGTCCTTTCCAATACCCAGATAGAGTTCCTGAACATCCTCGTTCTCTTTGAGATCCCTTGAACTTCCTTCCAGGACGATTCTTCCCGCCTCCATGATATAGCCATAGTCGGCTATGCCGAGGGCCATCCTGGCATTCTGTTCTACCAACAGAATGGTCGTATCTTTTTTGCTGACCTGGCCAAGCGTCTCATACACCTGACGCGCAGCAAGGGGAGCCAACCCGAGGGAGGGCTCGTCCAGCATGAGGAGCTTAGGCCTGCGAAGAAGAGCTCTTGCCATGGCGAGCATCTGTTGCTCCCCACCGGAAAGGGTCTCGGCTTGTTGCGCTTGCCGGGCCTGCAAAATGGGGAATAGGGAATAGATCATTGCCAAGTCCGTTGAGACTTCTTTATCCCGGCGTCCCCAGCATCCGAGATCCAGGTTTTCTTTAACTTTGAGTTCTCTGAAAAGACCCCGATCTTCTGGAACATAGACAATGCCCAGCAATGAAATGCGTTCAGGCGCTAAACCACTTATTCTTCTCCCCTGAAATTCGATCACCCCTTTCTTTGGTTGGCCCTTGAGCAGTCCTGCAATGGTCTTGAGAAGGGTCGTCTTGCCTGCGCCGTTGGGCCCAAGAATAGTAAAAACCACGCGTTCTCTTATCTCGAGAGAAATGCCTCGAAGAGCGTATATCCTGTCAAAATAAAGGGTTTCGATGCTGGTCACTTTAAGAAGACTCATCCTTCCCCCACATAAGCTCTGATCACACCAGGGTCCCTCTGTACTTCTTCCGGTGTTCCTTCTGCTATTTTTAGACCGTAGTTGAGAGCCACCATACGATCTGATACTTTGGATATGATCCTGAGATCATGCTCGACTATGATGATGCCCGGTTTGAACCTACCCCTGATCTCCCGAACCAGGTAAGCAATCCGATCCCTCTCCTCAGTAGTGAGGCCTGCGACAGGCTCATCCATTAGAAAAAGCAGGGGCTCCATAGCCAAGGCACGGCCCATTTCCACCCTCTTCTGAACCCCATAAGGACAGTCCGCAACTCTGAGTTTCCTGTAGGCATGGAGATCAAGAAACTCGATGATCTCTTCAGCCTTTTCGCGGTGAATCAATTCCTCTTTTCTGATTCTCAGGAAGGCCTGGACCAAGCTTTTCCTGATTTTCACATGTCTTCCGAGCATGAGATTGTCCAGCACCGTCATGTGGTTAAAGAGGCGGATGTTCTGGAACGTTCTGGCTATGCCCATGGAAGCAATCGAATGAGGGGAGAGCCCCATAAGTTCCCTGCCTTGAAACAGGATTGTCCCTCTCGAAGGTTTGTAAACACCTGAGATACAGTTAAAGAGAGTGGTCTTGCCAGAGCCGTTGGGGCCTATAATGGCAAGGATCTCATTTTCCTCCATTTCCATATCAACACCCGAAAGGGCCCTGATGCCCCCAAAGCTGATGGCAAGACCACTTATAGACAGAAGCCTCATGATGACCGACCCCGTGTCATTCTCCCTTTATCCTCATTGTGGCGTGTTGCGCCCTGCACCTTGGGCTCAGCCCTTGCGACAAAGGCACCTTGCTCCTTGGGACATTCAACGGTCCTAGAACAGCGGATCGAAAATCAAGAATCCAGTCAGTGGGACGTGTTTCCCCTCTTTCGCTTGGCAAATCCTTATGGAGTTGAGCCCGTGCCGCCGGTTGGGGCCAAAGGTGATGGGACCTCCCATCCCTTCTGGTTTGAATTCCTTCAAACTTTCCATCGCCTTTACAAAGGATTCCCGTGTGAGATTCCGTCCCGCTCTTTGTAAGGCCTCTGCAATCAACATCATGGTAGTGGACCCGGTGATTCCGAGGAATTTCAGCCCTTCGAGCTTTGGCTCATATTTCAACAGGATCTCCAGCACCTTGTCCGCCTGGGGTTCCACTTCGGGCATAGCCACATTCCCTGACACTGCAGGGTATGCTCCCTCCCAGAGTTCACCTGCGATTTTGTACATGAGAGGATCCCCGAGGGGATTGGCAGTGAATAGTTTTGGCTTAAAATCGACTTTAGCCATTTCTCTTATAATCAATGAAGCCTGGGTGGGGGCACCGTAGATAAGAAGTCCATCCGGCTCCGCCTTTTTCAACTCAAGAGCATGGGTGGCTAGAGCCCTATCAGTGAGCTCGTAGGGCACGAAGCCCACAAACTTCGCCTTCCCAGCGAGTTTCTTCATAGCCCTCTCAATGCCTTCTTTTGCCGATTTTCCCCAATCGTCGTTCTGACCAAACAGGGCTATTTTCTTCAGTCCGACTTTTTCAACTGCAAAGAGGGTGAGGGCATCTGCTTCATCGATGTAATCAGGATAGGCAATAAAGAGATGGCGCATCTGCTCTTGGGGGACTCCTACCCATATCCGCGGATTGGCGTGGATATGCACCACGGGGACTTTGCTTTCCAGCAGCAACTCCTTACTTGCGTTGGCGGTAGCAGATCCGATAATACAGCCAAATGCAAACACCTCATCCTTCATTTCAGTGAGGTTCGCAAGCGCACGGCTTGGGTTGTATGCATCATCCTTGGCCACGAACTTGATCTTTCGCCCGTGAATTCCCCCCTTATCATTGATATGTTTGGCCCAAGCCGAGTTCCCCATAGCCATGGAGCTCCATGCAGCCGCAGGCCCGGACATGGGACAGGTCATCCCGATGACCACTTCATCATCTGTCACGCCAGGATTCTTTGAGGCGCCGTAGGTCGGAACCCAAGAGGCAAGACACACCATCAAAACCACCCAATAAATAAGTCTTTTCATATCCTCCTCCTTATCAGGTTAAGGTTGGATGACTCCGTAAAAAGTCGGAGAACTTCATTCCGTTCATGGTTCGATACCTGCCTGACTGATGGCAGGCAGGCCTCACCACGAACGGAAAATCAGATACTTACGGTCTATCTCATCCGTTCGCCCTGAGGTATCGAAGGGTGAACGGAACTTTTTACGAAGCCGTCAAGGTTGGATGCCAGAAACCGTTGAAGCGAATGACTCACCTCCTTTCTATTGGCTAGATCATCTTTCCCCATGTGGTGGAAGCTAGCATACGAAGAGAGACCCTACACCGATCTTGTCCCGTAATGCGTGACTGCAAAATAAGTGCCGCTATAGTTGATGCCCTCGTAAGAAGTCGTCAAAGTCGACGGCACAGTAATTAAAGCTCCAGATGCAAGGCGCGCGAATCTTGAGGAACGAGGCATACATAGGAGTACGCCGCAGTGACGAAAGATGAAGCGCCACGCCGCCCTTCGACTTGGCTCAGGGCCGTGAGCCTGTCGAACGGCAGATGGACTTTTTACGAAGCTGTCAAGGCTGGAAACCAAAAAGGTCCACCATCGCCTTCGGAGGATGTCCTGTGTCCGCATTTCAACTTATTGATATCAGGAGGTTTGGTTTTGATTCTCCTGACAGGGTTGGGGTGCCTTGCTCTTCTTGGATCATCTGAAAGCATTTCAAAGCATTTCCAAGGCTGGAACAACATACCGCTTTTCTTGAGCGAAATGTTGTGCAATCTGCTGCGTCTCCGTCGCGGCTCGTGAAAGCTTTGGTGGCTGCCGTGAAATATTGAGCGTGAAAACTCAAGCGGATGTTGGGCTTGAAGTTATTCCAGGTTGGCGTCCACACTTTCCTGATTCGTGGCACAGTTTTGGCAAATCCGGTTGTTGGTCTGTCAGGGTAGAAGAGTCTGTTGCCCAAACACGGTTTTCCATTAAAGAAAGCAGTGCAGCGCCTGGCATGACCAATGGCGATGACCACCCCCCGAGGGCCACTCCATAGCGAGAGTGTTCCCACGGGGATGACCCAAGGGTTAGGGTAATTTTGAGACACCGCGCTGCGGATGGAAGGAGGGATAACGATGGATTTTGCTCTCACCAAGGAACAACAGGACATTGTGAAGGCTGCAAGGGAATTCGCTCTGGGAGAGTTCCCAGATCGAGCCCAGGAGTTTGACCGCGGGGAGACCTTCGACTTTGATATCTGGAGAAAGGCGTGCAAACTGGGTTTCGTTGGCATGTATATCAAAGAAGCCTATGGGGGGTCCGGAGTGGGGCTTCTTTCATGCTGCTTGGCCATGGAGGAATTCTGGGCTGTGGATGCGGGCATAGGAAGTGCCATTCTTTCCACCATTTTTGGCGCCGATATCATTGATCTCTTCGGCACGGAGGAGCAAAAGCAAAAGTTCCTGCCGAAGCTGGCTGCAGGTGAACTCATCATGGGCACGGCGATCACAGAGCCGGACGCGGGGTCGGATACGGCGAGCGCCTCCACCAGCGCCACAAAAGATGGAGATGGGTACGTCATCAACGGGTCCAAAATGTTCATCACCAACGGGAGCGTCGCAGACTTCATTCTGGTCTTCTGCCTGACCGACCCAGAGAACCGCGACAGACACAGCAGGCACAGCTGGATCATCGTGGAGAAAGACAGGGAAGGCTTCGAGGCAAACAAGCTGCGCGGAAAACTGGGGATAAGGGCGAGCGATACTGCGGAGTTGTTTTTCTCGAACGTCCGGGTTCCTGTGTCCAACCTGGTGGGCCAGCAGGGCATGGGGTTTAGGGAGCTCATGGCTTTCTTTGATCTGAGCAGGATCGTCGTGGCTGCCCAGGGGGTTGGGATTGCCCGGGCCGCCCTCGAAGAGGCCGTAAAGCACATCAAGAAGAGAAAACAGTTCGGGATGCCTCTGGCAGCCTTTCAGATCAATCAATTCAAGGTAGCAGAAATGGCCACCATGATTCAGGCAGCCCGGAACCTCTACTACGAGGCGGCCTGGAGAGCCGATACCGGCAAACTCGATCCCTCTCTTGTCGCCATGGCCAAGTGGTTTGCTGGAAAGACGGCTGTTCAATGCGCGGACGAAGCCTTGCAGATGCATGGAGGTTACGGATATCTCGATGAATATAAGGTAGAGCGTATCTACCGAGACGCCAAGATCGTGGAAATCTACGAGGGAACCAAGGAAATAGAAAAGCTCATCATCGCAAGGAATCTGCTCCGCTGATTCCTTGAATAGCCATGGAGGAAGAGGTGAGTTACTGCATCCAAAGAGCAATGGTCATTGGCGCAGGAGTCATGGGTTCGGGCATCGCAGCCCATCTGGCCAATGCCGGTGTGCCCGTGTACCTGGTGGACATCGTTCCGCCCAAGCTGACCCCTGAGGAGGAAAAGAAAGGGTTTGCCCTGGACAGCCCTCAAGTGCGTAACCGAATGGTTGAGCAGGGACTCGCATTTCTGAGGAAATCGAGACCTCCGGGCCTTTTCAGCCCCACCAAAATGGAACTGATCACTGCCGGGAACATGGAGGACAACTTCGACTGGGTTTGTGACGCCGATTGGATTATCGAAGTGGTGGTGGAAGATCTGGATATCAAACGGCAGGTGATGGCGAGAATAGAGAAGTTCCGCAAGGCGGGGAGCATCATATCCACCAATACCTCAGGCATCCCGGTGGCTCAGATCGCCGACGGCCGCACCGAGGGTTTCAGAAGGCACTTTCTGGGGACCCACTTTTTCAATCCAGCACGGTACCTGAAACTTCTGGAGCTCATCCCAACCGCCGACACGGATCCGACGGTCCTCGAGTTCATGAAATCCTTCGGAGAGAGGCGACTCGGGA
>Ga0315286_10001545_pt1 | contig 20884 bp, 13 predicted proteins | sample YL17G10_0_MG_FD_205038 | JGI IMG/M metagenome (GOLD analysis project Ga0315286, IMG submission 205038) | Sediment microbial communities from Yellowstone Lake, YNP, Wyoming, USA - YL17G10_0 | ecosystem: Environmental > Aquatic > Freshwater > Lake > Sediment | place: USA: Wyoming | collected... | reverse complement strand
GGCGTATATAACCAGTCCGCTGACCAGCGCCCGAGATCGATAGCGGCACTGTGCTGCTGGTGTTCGACAAAATCCTCGAGCTCCGTCGTGCCATAGGCATTGTCCTTGAGATAGCGGGAGACACCGCGGCGATAGTTTTCTTCACCGACGTAATGCGCGAGCTGCTTCAGTACCGACGATCCTTTCTCATAGGTAATGGCGTCAAAGACATTGAAGAAATCGGCCGTGCTGTTCACCGGTCCTTCGATCGGGTGCGTGGTTACACGACTGTCGCGCTCGTACGCGGCGTGCTTGTCGATGGTGAAGAACCCATGCCAGGTGTCTTTGAACTCGGTCACCTCGGCAGCGGAGATCGCAGCCATCTGGGTGGCAAAGCTCTCGTTCAGCCACAGCCCGTTCCACCACTCGTGCGTCACCAGGTCGCCAAACCACATGTGCGCCATCTCATGAAGAATGACGTTGGCACGGCGCTCGCGCTGGGTGCGGTCGCTTGGCTGGCGCTGCACGTAGGCTTCGGAAAACGTGACCGCGGCGATGTTCTCCATGGCGCCAATATTGAAATCCGGCACGATCAGCTGATCGTACTTTTCAAACGGATACGGAATATCGAAGTATCGGCCGTAGAACGCCAGGCCACGCCTGGTGAGATCGAACCATTCATCGACGGCAACGAATTGCGCGAGCGACTGCCGGGCCAGGAGTCGGATCGGGACGCCGCCGGCATCGTCCTGCCAGACTCGGTAGGGCCCCGCGTGCAGCGAAAACACGTAGCTCGACATCGTCGGAGTGGTACTGAAACGCCATAACGTGGAGCCGTTCCCGGACGCCGTGGTGCTGGCCGTGCCGGTGGATACGACGATCCAGTCCTGCGGTGCGCGCACGCTCAGCGAGATCTTTGCCTTGAGGTTTGGCTGGTCGAACGCAGGGAACAGCCGGTTGGCGTAGTAGGGCCAAAGGTAAGTGTAGAGGTAGCTCAGGCCGTCGGCGGGATCGACGAAGCGGTGCAGCCCGGTTCCATCGGCATCGTACGGATGTTCGTAGCTGATAGTTATCGAGTTGGCTCCGCTTCGCAGCGACGCCGATGGCAACGTCAGGAAGAAGCCGTTGTAGTCGACAGCGATCGGGTTGCCGTTGACGAGAAGCCGATGCACGGTCCCGCCGCCGAAGTCGATGGTCAGATCCGCTGCTGGATCGGACAGGCTGAAGCGGATCGTGACCTCGCCGCTGAAGCGGTCTTCGCGGCCCTGCAGGTCGACGAACAAATCGTACTCGACAGCGGAAACCCTGGCCTTGCGCGAATCCGCCGTTTGCCGGTCCAGCGCGTCCGCGATGGGTCGCGATGGCGCAGGCGGCCCGACAGCGCCGGAAGCCTGGACAGCCGGGTTCGACTGGCAAGCGAGCAGCAAGCCGGCAACAGTGACCGCCCCGATGACGGCTCCAATGCGTGGTCTTCCCTGGAGCATGCGAAATCCAAAGCACGGAAGTGATGCCTGAGTGTACGAAACTGGCGTGTGAGAGCATAGCAATTGCAGAGGAACGTTCTTGCCCTGCGCGCCGGAAGCGATACCGCTTGATCTACTCACTCGTCGTCGCGCCGGTGTGATTGCGCGCACGGCCGATCCCGAGCTGCAGTTCGCTGCGCCTGTAGTCGATGACCAGCGTGTCGAGGACGCCGAGTACGTCCATGCCGATGATCAGGGCCGGTCGCGAGTTGAGCTGCCAGTGGTCGAATATCTGCAGGTCGCTGAACATGATCTCGGCGTTCTTCACGATCATCTGGCCGGCCACGATGTTCGGGATGCGTACGCGCGTCGCCTGCTGGATGTCCTCGGTGACGCCGATGATGGCGTCGTCGTAGCTGTCGCGCTCGCCCCGCCTGCGCGCCAGCGCCTCCCGCAGCGCGAGGTTGCCCACCGTGGATTGCGCGCCCGTGTCGATCAGTGCTGTCGTCCTGACCGACCCGACCATGACGCTCACACGCATGCCGCGATGCAAGGCGTACGTGAAGGGCACGACCGAGAACCCGGGCGGCGCCGGCGCGCCACTCGAGCGCGCGATGCTGATCCGGTCCTTCAGGAACTCGATCAGGATGCGCTTGTCCTTCATGCCCTCGCCGCCGAGCACCCCGTCGGCGCCGCCAAAGGCGTCGGCGACGATCGGCATCGTTGCGTTCTCGACCAGTAGCTCACCGAACGCGAGCGTGTCGGCCTTGACGGCGGAGACCACCGCAGAGCCGGTCACGCCCCGCAGCTTCACGGCATTGGCCTTGACGGGCAACGCGACCTCGTCGACCACTCTTTGGGTCACCGCGGAGCGGCTCGCGCCCGTATCGAGCACGAGCCGATAGGGTCCTTTGCCGTTGATCAGCACCGGCGTCCAGATGCGGCCGATGCGGTCTCGCGTCGTCGGTGCGACGAAGCGCGGCTCCGGCGCAGTGACGACCACTTCCTCGATGCGCGGGGGCGGCGCGGTGCCGATTGCCTGCGAGCGGACAGGAGTGGGCAGGAGAATCAGTAGAGTCGCCGCGAGCGGCGCGAGCGCAAGCAGATGTCGGTCAATGCACGATCCGAAGGCCATGGTGAGATTATCGTCGCAGCCAGGCGGCCCGAACGTTTGCCGCGGAGAAGCTGTATTCCTGCGACGAGTGATGATTGACGTGGGCAGCCCACCAGGGCCGGCACTGATGCCTGATGCGATGGCACCAGCAGTGCGCGAAGTCGTCGAGCACGACGATCGCTGCCCACGCGTACGGCGAGCTGATCGAGATGTCGAACAATCGGAATGCGTAGAGATACGCGAAGATCGCGACCGTTGATCCGGCGAGCAACAGCCCTTGTGCAGTCGACAGGGTCATCGTGGACATGCGCGCTCCCCGGCGGACGGTGTATCTACTCTAGCAGCCTGTTGAGGCGGGAAACTCCGGACCGCTGCGCGCCGCCTGCGATGAAGATGCCTCGGCGACGGCGGCCTCGAAGGGCAAGCGCTCTCCGGCCTGCCAGGCGGCCTCGGCCTTCGCACCCAGGGCAGCGCGTGCCTGGCCGAGGTACCGGTCGAGCAGCGCGGTCCAGAAGGGGACCACGAACTGATGGCCCAACGATCGGAGCTGCGCTGCGGCGGCACCTCCGATCCGAAGCGCACGCTCGGGCCGGCCAAGGCCCGCGCTTGCCATCGCCACGCCCTGCAGTTCGAAGCAGGTCTCGATCTTGTCGCCGGATCGGGCGGCCGCGTCCAGGCTGCGGGCGTAATGCGCGGCGGCCGTGGAGCAGTCGCCCTGGATCAACGCGCAGTCCGCGAGGTAGTGATCCGCGAAGTGCTCGGCCCAGGGGTCGCCCAGCGATCGGGAAAGCTCTCGTGCCTCTGCACAGAGCGATGGGACAGACTCGAGCTCGCCGAGGCTGACGAGGACCTGCAGCAGGCCGAGCTGCGATCGATTGACGAGCGCTGGTTCCTCGAGACGCCGGCTGATGGCCAGGCTCTCCTGCATGCATCGGCGCCCGGTCGCAACATCGTCGACGAAGAAGCAGCCCCAGGCCAGGTCGAAGAGTGTCAGCGCCAGGTCACGCTCGCGCCCAAGCTCTCGCCAGATGTCGATGGCCTCGTCGAACATCGGGCGGCCCGACACGAGATCACCATGGTAGCCCGCCAGGGCGCCCGCGGCCGACAGCGCGCGCGCACGGTCCTCGTCGGGTTCCGCACGGCCCGCCAGCGCCTCGGCCAGGCGCCGACGGCCCTCGGCCAGATGCGAGTGAGCGTGCCAGAACCAGCCCAGCTGGCCGGCCATCCGCAGCCGGCGGTCAGGATCCGTGGCGCCCAGTCGGTCCAGGGCGGCACGCAGGTTGTCGTGCTCGCGCTCGAGCTCGTCCGCGCGTCCTGCCCGGCGCGCGATGGGCTCGGCATGGGCGGCTGCGGTCAGCTGCTCGAAGAAACCCGCGTGTCGGTCGCGGAACGCCGCCTCTTCCCCGGACAGCTTGAGCTGGTCGAGCGCGTAGCCACGAATGGTCTCGAGCATCGCGTACCGCTCGCCGTCCCGACGGACGAGGCTCTTGTCCACGAGCGAACCGAGCGTGTCGAGATCGGCGTCGCAGACCACCTCGGCCGCATCCAGGCTGAAACCGCCGACGAAGGCGCCCAGCCGTGCGAAGAGCCGGCGTTCGTCGTCGCCGAGCAGCTCATATGACCAGGCGAGCGTCCGCTCGAGCGCCCGGTGCCGCTCCGGCGAGTCGCGATGACCGCCCTTGAGCAGCTTGAGCGGCTCGCCCAGGCGGGCCAGGATCGCGTCCGGCGACAGCGACCCGACGCGGGCCGCGGCCAGCTCGAGCGCCAGCGGCAGGCCGTCGAGTCGAGTGCAGATGGCCGCGACCGTGGCAGCGTTGGCATTCGTGATCGCGAACGAAGGATCGACTGCCCCGGCGCGTTCGACGAACAGAGCGACCGCATCGCAGCGGGCGATGTCGGCGGCCTCGCCTGGCGCCCGCGGGTCGGGCAGGCCGAGAGGAGGGACTGGATAGACCCGCTCGGCGGCCACGTGGAGCGCCTCGCGACTGGTGGCCAGCAGGCGCACGCGAGGCGCCGCCGCGAGGAGCCGGGCGAGATCGCCGGCGGCCTCGACCACCTGCTCGAGGTTGTCGACCACCAGCAGCAGTTCCTTGGTGGCGAGGTAGGCACGCAGGTCCTGGCCGGCGCTCTCGTTCACGCCGAGGGCGTTGGCGACCTGCGCCAGGACCAGCGATGGGTCAGTGATGGCTGCGAGGGGGACGAAAAAAACACCATCGCCACAGTCGTCCGCCAGCTCGGCCGCCGCCGCCAGGGCCAGCCGCGTCTTCCCCGTTCCACCCGGCCCCTTCAGCGTCACGCACCGGACGTCGGGGCGGCGCAGCAGCGCGACGATCTCGGCCAGCTCCCGGTCACGGCCGACCAGGGGTGTCACCTGCTCCCCCGACAGGTTGGCAAATGCGCGAACTGTGATCGAACGTAGCTCCCGGCTGGCCGTGTCGACACCCAGTGCCGGTGAGGCGACAGCGATCGGCGGGGAAATGCCGCCCTCGAGGATTGCCCTGATCCGCTCCGCAAACGCCGGCAAGGCCTCACCGCCCGACAGACGGGTCCATTGCCGCTCGCGAAAGCGGTCCGGCACGCGGGCCGTCGGTTCGGGGGTGGCGTCGATCAGCACGGGCAGCAGAAACGCGCGGTCGTCCGCCATCAGGTGCGAACGGTCCACAGAGAGTTTCCACTCCAGCCGGAAGTAGCCTTCGCTGCGGGCGTCGGTGTTGGCTGAGATGAGCGGTATGAAGAGCGCACACTCCCGGATCTGCCTGCGGATCGAGGCATCCCACGCGTCGCCTCCGCGCAGCTCGCTCTGGTCGAACCAGACCTCGAGCCCAGCCGCACGTAACGCTGCGCAGATGCGCCATGCGGCCTCCGCGTCCTGCGAGGCGTAGCTCAGGAAAATGGCTTGCGTGGATTCGGTCATGCTTGTGGAGCGATCGGTCGTATGGATCGACGTCAGAACGGCTTTCTACAGCAAATCGCACTGCACCGCAGCCGACTCCGGCGCATCCTCGCCGAGCGCATGGACATGCGAGGGCAGTGCGTCGTGCCGCTGTCGGGGACACGGCGCGTATGATGACAGCCGGTCCAATCGTCGTGACCATCGCCGGGAATCGACCGCCACGAGCATCTGGAGAATGCCATGACTGAATCTCCTGCCAACCGAACTGTCCGCACGCCACGGCACCTGTGGGTGATCGGCGTCATCGCACTGTTGTGGAATGCCATGGGCGCATTCGACTACGTGATGACGGAGACCAGGAATACCGCGTACATGAGCGGGTTCACTCCCGAGCAACTGGCATTCTTCTACGGAATTCCAGCGTGGGTGGTTGCTGCCTGGGCCATCGCCGTCTGGGGCGGCGTTCTCGGCGCGCTGCTGTTGCTGCTGCGCAGGCGTCTCGCCGTCTGGGTGTTCCTCATCTCGTTTGTCGGGCTGATCATCACTACGTTCCGCAACTATGTGTTGTCCAACGGCCTGGAGATCTTTGGAGATGCCGCTTCGCGGGGCTTCACCGCCGTGATATTCGTGATTGCACTGGGGCTCCTTCTCTATGCCCGCGCAATGAGCAAGCGGGGCGTGCTCGTCTAGCGCGGTCACACGGTCGTTCATCAGCTGCCCTGTGTGGAGCGGCGATGCTGCGGGTTTTCGCGCGAGCTCGGCACGAGCTCCTGACCGGGCGGTGCTGGGCTGCCGGCGTGCTATTCGGCCGGCACTGAAAGCGGGGGGGCCGTCAACCCCTGCAGCAACTTCACGAACGCGGGGTCGTCGCGCAGCGAGATGAGATCGGGATCGTTCTTCATCCAGCCGAGGTTGGAGTATCCCGCCTCGATGGCCTGCCGGAGCACGTCGATGGCGCGGCTCGAATCGCCGAGGCTCACGTACATGCACGCGGCGTTGTAGAGCATCATGGGATCACCGGGCGTCAGCGCGAGTGCGTTTACGCTTTCGCGGATCGCTTCTTCCCGGCGCCCCGCCCGACCCAGCTGGTTCGCGTATATGAGCCGCGCGCGCGAATCATCCGGGTTTTGCAGCAGATAGTTCGGCATGATCTCGAGCAATTGGGCGTATACCGTTTGCGCCTCTTCGGTTCGCCCGAGCCCCAGACAGGTCTGTGCCACGTCGAGGTGGCCCGCATAAAAGCCCGGCTTGATTTCAGCGACCCGGTGGAACAGATCCAGCGCCTGTTCGAGCTTGCCCTCGGTGAAATAGATGCGCCCGAGCGTCCAGTGCGCAATGAAGTCGTCGGGGTCGATCTCGATCGCCTTGGTGCACGAACCGGTGGCCTCGTCCAGCTTGCCCCACAGGAAATACGACAGCCCCATCGCCCGGTAGGCCTCCGGCAGGTTGTTGTCGTACATCAAGGCCTTGAAGCTGAACTCCTGGGCCAGTTCACGGAAACGCTCCTTGCGCGAGATCAGCTGATACATCTGGCCGTACGCGCTCGAGCATCCCGCATAGGCGGCCGCGTAACGCGGGTCGAGTTCGATGGCCTTTTCGAACAGTTGGATCGCGTATTCGACGCTGCGCTTGGTCAGGCGGTAGAGCTGCTCCTGGCCGCGAAGATAGAGGTCGTAGGCCTGGGCGTTGACCGTCTGCCGCTTCGTCAGCGAGACCTTCTCCGAGAAAGTCAGCTTCAACTTGAGCGCTTCGACGATCTGCTGCGCGACCTGCTCCTGGATGTCGAAGATGTCGTCGAGCTTGCCCTTGTAGGTGTTGCCCCAGAGCTGCCGATTGGTCGCTACGTCGACGAGCTGGACCGTGATCCGCACGGAGTCCTGGAACCGCCGCACACCGCCGCCGACGATGTACCGCGCGCCGAGCTCAGTGCCGATCGCACGGACATCCTGCCCGCGCCCCTTGTGCTGCATCGAAGCCCAGCGCGAAACCAGTTCGATCCCGTTGACCAGCGAGAGCCGCGCGATCAACTCCTCGGTGAGCCCGTCGCTGAAATAGTCCGTCTCCGGATCGGGGCTGATGTTGTCGAACGGCAGCACCGCAAGCGCCCCGCCCTCGATGGCCTGGTCGGTTGCCTGCGCAGCATTCGAGGCGGTCGCATTCCCGCCCTTCACTGCAAATGGCTGCGGCGGAGCAATGCTCACGCCCAGCGTCTCGAGCGAGTGGAGGATCGACTGAAAGTTCTCGTCCGGATCGCCCTGGTAGAACTCGATGTGCTGAATGCCGGCGAGCGGGTACTTGAGACCGGACGGGATGGTCGTCGGCTCGAGATGAACGGGAAGAATATGCCCCTTGCGTTCGCTCGCCAGCATGACTTCCTTGGTCACGTTGTGCGAACGGACCGCCGCTGGACTGACCATCAGCAGCAGGACCTTGGCACCCTCGAGCGCGTTGACGATGGACTCGCCCCAGAGCGCCGCTCCGTCGATCCCCCCCTGGTCGATCCAGATGCTGACGCCCGCGGTTCGCAGCCTGGCGGCGAGGTCGAGCACCCGCGCTTTGTCCTCGCGCGAGTAACTGAGGAAAACATCTGCAGACTGCGCCACTTATCGAACCCTGCCTGTATAGACCATCCTGCCGGACAACCTGTCGCCATGCGCTGTCTGTCGCGCCGTAAAGGTTAGCTCATCGTCGGCAGCGTCAGTACGAAATCGTAAGCCGAGCCTGGCAATGGGGGTGCAGCTGGCCGGTGGGGTCGTTAATGTGCCACAAATGGCCGCGGGACTGAAAACCTCCGCGTCTTTCGGCCATTTTCGGCCTCCCGCGGTTGCGTGTCGGGTGGCCTGGCGATCGCTGTGCTTCGCGCGTGCCACTTCGACGCCGGCTCCCCGAAGTCCCGCGACACTGCCGCCAGCAGCCGCAACGACGCTGCCGAAACCCCGCACTAGAACGCGAAGTCGAAGCCGACCCCGATGGATCGAGGTTGCAGGATCCGCTGCTCCATTTCCGCAGGCGGGTGGGAGGGGTCACCCAGGACGATACTCTGCGAAATGGCGCGGGTGTCGGTGAGATTGCGGACGAAGGCGCGCAGCACGAGCGGCCCCTTGGCGATGCCTGCGTTGAGATCGAGCACCGAGTACGCCGGCAGTTCCATGGTCGGACCACCCCCGACAGAACGACTGTGCACTCCCGTCTCGCTCCATCGCTCACCCACCCAGCGGAATGCGCCGCCCACGTGGGCATGCCAGACGTCCGCGAGCGCCCAGTCGTAGTCGGTGGTGAGCGACATGCTCCACCTGGGTACATCGGCCAGCTGGTAGCCGGTCAGGAAATACCCGGCATCTGGAACCACCGTCGTCAACTCGGAGCGCGTGTACGCCGCGTTGTACCCAAGCTGTAGCCCCTCGAGCGGCGACCAGGAACTTGACAATTCCACGCCCTGCGACACGGCTTCTGCGCCGCTCGCCCAGCCGCAGCCGCCGCCGAAGCACATCCCGAGCTGGATGTCCTGCCAGTCCATATGGAAGACCGAGACATCAATGAGCGCCATGCGGTCCAGGAACTCGGACTTCAGGCCCACCTCGTAATTCGTGACGGTCTCCGCCTTCACGGTCGGCGGCACGTCCGGCAGTTCGCCATTCGGGGAGCCGGGCTGCGAGCCAGTGGCCACTCGTCCGTAAAGCATCACGTCCGGCGTGAAACGGTATCTGGCAGCGATCATCCAGGTTGCCACCCCTTCCGCGCTTTCGCCTGCCGTGCAAGCCGGTTCGTCGACGACGCCGCTGTCGATTGCAGTGAGCTGCTGGTCATTGTGCGCGTAGCGGATTCCGCCGGTCAGGTCGAAGCGCTCAGTGACGTGCCAGGTCAATTCCCCGAATGCCGCCAGCTCGTTGAATGTGTTTTGCACCGACGTCGCGCTCGCGGCCGGTGCGAAGGCCGCAATCGGCTGGTAGCTGTTGTCGAATGCGTACAGTGCCATCTCGTCTGTGACGCTCTCGCGCGTGTAGAAGCCGCCCAGCAGCCAATCGATGCGCTTGCCCTGTGGCGAGACGATGCGTAGCTCTTCGCTGAATTTCTCGAGGTCCTTATCCCGGTGAAAAGCCGACAGACCGGCCGGAATCGCGCCGCCGCTCCAATCCGGGAAACTGGCGCCATTGATCAGGGTCTGGTCGAAGACGGAATGAGACCGGGTGCGCGACCACGCGGTCGCAGAGACGACCTCGAGCGAGCCGGGATTCCAGCGCACGGTCGCCGCGTAGTAGTCGATGCTCTTCCTGAAGGGTTGCAGGAAGGCATGGTGATCCGTGAGGTCGCCGTAGGATCCCGACGCCTCGACGATATCGGCATCGCCCGTGTCGGGGACGATGGTAACGCCGGTGGACGACATGTCCGCCTCGGAGTCCGAATGGATCCGGGGCCAGAGCGCAGTGAGTTTCACCGAGAGCGATTCGGCCGGGCGCCACAACAACGCAAAGCGCTCGCCGGACTGGCGCACGGTATTGACGTCCTTGGCGCCGCTATAGGCATTGTCGATGTATCCCGGTGTGTGGCTGTCGTAGGCACTGACGCGCACTGCCAGCACGTCCTCGACGATGGGGACATTCACCATGGCTCGCAGCGATCCACCTGCTTTCGAGGCACCATGGATCGCGCTCCCATCCGCGCCGATACGCGCCTCAAACCCATTGAGGCGCGGCTCCTTGAGGACAAACCTGAGCAGGCCGGACTCCGAGTTCGCGCCATAGTGGGTCCCTTGCGGCCCGCGCCACACTTCGAGCCGCTCGAGGTCGTACGGCATGAGGTCGAGAACGTCACAGCATGCTTCCGCCCAGGGGCCGCTGGCACCCATCGGCGTGTCGTCGAGGTAGTAGGCTCCCGTTGCGGCGTCGGTGAACGAAGAAATTCCCCGCAGGAGGACCTGGGAACTGCCGGGCGAACCGAAGCTGACGACGTTGACACCGGGAAGGTAGGCCGCGTAATCGGACAGCTGCTCCAGCTTTTGCGCCTCCAGGGTGCCACCGCTCACCACGCTCACCGAGGCGGCGATGCTCTGCACGTCGTCGCTGTTGCCGAGCCCGCTCCGGTCCCGTGAGCCCATTACGATGATCTCCTCGGACTTGCTGAACCAGGGGGCGCGACGGTTCACGCTCGTCTTCGGCGCCTCGGAGGCGATGGGTGGTGCAGGTGGCGCGGCCGGTGCGGACTCGAAGATGCGCACGGTGCGGGGATTCAGGAACGCGAAGCCGAGTCCGGTGCCCTCGAGCAGCGAGGGGAGCGCCTCGGCGGGCGTCAGGCCTGCGTGCGCGCCTTTCGAGGCGCGCGCCTTGACGATCCGCGACACATAGATGAACTGCAGCCCCGTCTGGTGAGCGAATGCAGCCAGCGCGTCGGCCACCGATTGCGGCGGGATGTCGGCGGAGAGCGTCGTGTCCGCGCGGGCGTTGTGAGTCCAGAGCGCGAGGAGACTGCCGAGTACGCAACACACGAGCAGTCGAGACACGGGCCTCGACTGTTCGCTGTCGATTTGCGGCCGCGACACGGGCGTTTGCCTCCGGCGAGCATCCGCCCGTAGCACCCGTGCGCGCAGGCGTTGCAGGACACTATTGGCCGACCGGAAGTGTCTCCCGGTTCGCGGACGTAAGCTTCAGTACGCGGATCCGCGTGGGTGTCTTCTGCACCAGGACACCACCCAGCGTTCCGAGGAAAGCCGCGAACGAGTCCGCATCATACGCGTCAAAGACACCACTGATCGGCAGCGCTCGCAAATCCTGATCCTCGATCTCGATCGCAACGTGCCCGTAGCGGTTGAACTCGTCGGCGACCTCACCCAACGGGCGGTTTTCAAACGCAATCTGTCGCTGCAGCCAGGCGACGGCCGCGCGCGCGTCGACGGGCCGCGGGGGTCCCATCCGGCCGCGTACCTCGACCTGGTAGCCGGCGCCGAGCCGTAGCGCGGTCGGCGGCAGCAGGTTCTTCGGCGTGGGGGGCGGCGGAGTGCCGGTGAAGACCGCAACGGTACCCTCGACGACGGTGACCGTCACCGCGCCGGGTCTGCGGTAGACGGCGAATTGCGTGCCGACGGCGAGCACTCCCGCCTCACCTGCGGCCACGCGGAAGCGGCGCTGGCTATCGGGCGTCACCTGGAACAGCGCCTCCCCGCGGTCGAGGCCGATGACTCGTTCGCCGCGCGAGTACCGCACGGTCACTTCGGAGTCGGTGTTGAGATGCAGCACCGAGCCATCCGGGAGCTGCCGCACGCTTTGCTCCCCATGCGCCGTGCTGTACGTCTTCGGCAGCCCGAATCGCTCTCCGTCACGCCCTGACCAGACTGCGGCGGAGACCACCAGCACGATCGCCGCCGCGGCCGCCGTGGCAATCGACCAGGCTCGCGACACGCGCAATCGCGGCCTCGCGGGTGCGTGCCCGCGTAGGGGCCGATCGAGACTCACGACGTTATCCACGTCGGCGCGTGCCGCAGCGAGCAGTGACTCGAGGGAGACCTGCGGATCGTTCGCGGCCGCCGGTAGATCGCCTGCGAGTACCGCAATGCCGAGGTACTCCTGCACGTGAACCGGAGAGGCTCGCAGCCAGGCGATGAAGTTGGTACGTGCCTCGCGGTCGAGCGGTCCGCTGCGATTCTCCACGAACCATGCGGCCGCCTGTTCGGTGATTGCGGCCCGAACCTGCTCGTTGCTGGGAGACACCCGGCTCATCTCAGGCGCTCCATGCGGCGGCGGCAGTGGACAAGCGCCTGCGCCAGATATTTTTTCACCATGTGCGTCGACACCTCGAGGCGGTCGGCGATCTCCTGGTAACTGAGTTCGTGCCGGTACCGCAGGACCACCGCAGCAAGACACTTGGGCGGCAGCTGCTTGAGCACGACACGCAACCGCTCGACACGGCGACCGACGTCCAATGGTGCGTCCAGGTCGGACAGCGCGGTGAGCAACTGCAGCCCGTCGGCTTCCTCGACATCCACGCTGGCGGCCTGGCGACGATCTACCATGGCGTTCTCCTTCAGAAGATTGCCGGCGACCGCAAAGAGATAGGCTTCCGGGTTGCGGATCGTGTCCGGGTCGTTGACTCGGAGAAACCGCAGATACACTTCCTGCGCGAGGTCGGCGGCGTCAGCCTTGATCCGCAGGCGTCGAAAGAAGAAGGCCTGCAAGGCGTTGCGCTGCCCGGCAAACAGCCTCTCGACGAGCGCCTTCTTCGACTCAGCCATGTCCCGGCAGCGTCCTGGGGAAAGATTTCACGTCTACCCGACTATGAGCCCCCGGCGGGAGATTCGGGTACCTGATTGTTGTTCGGCGCCTGGTGTCGCCGTTTCCAGTACCCGAAATGGTGCCGGCCGACTCTTACTCTCTCGTACGGGGACGATTCGGCCATGACGGCGCTACTCCCGTGCAATGAGGGAGGGGTCATGCAGAACTACATTGCGATCCGGTCGTGCCTCGGGTTCCTCGCAACCCTGCTGCTCGCTGCTTGCGGGGGCGGGGGCGACAGCAGCGCTGCGCCTACCCCTACGCCAACAGCTTCGCCAACAGTCACATTGACCTCGAGCGCCGCGTCGGTCGCATCCGGCTCATCGATCACGCTGACTTGGTCTTCCACTGACGCAACCTCGTGCACCGCGTCCGGCGGCTGGGCCGGCGCGAAAGCCACCTCCGGATCCGAATCGGTTGGCCCACTGGACGCCGACGTGTCGTACGCGCTGAGCTGTTCGGGCGCGGGCGGTTCTGCCAATCAGACCGCGGCAGTAACGGTCACCGCACAAGTGGCCCTGCAGGTCACCTCTGGCGCTCCGCCTAATGGCAATTTCGGGACTGTCTATGATGAGCACCAAGTGCGTCTGCCTGGGATCTGCTACGTGTGGCAGCAAGGGTGCGTGGTGCCGTGTGTGCCAACTAGTCTGGGCTGTCGACCCGCTAGCGGTAATGCGACGGGGTATCGCTACATGCACTTGCGGTATTTCCCGCTCAGCGCTGCTGGCGGAACGCCTCCCTATTCGTGGACCTGGGCTCCCGCGTCGGGCTCCTCGTTGCCACCAGGCCTCACTCTCTCCAGCAGTTCGATCGCTGGCACACCCACGGCCGCAGGGACCTATGACGTCGTGGTCACTGTGGCTGACTCGGCGTCACCGGCCGTTCAAAAGAGCGAGAGTTACGCCATTACGATTGCGCCACCGCCGCCTCCCGTGATCAAGAACACAGCCGGTCCGGCTTTCACTTTGAACATTTTCTATGCCGGCGTCCCGTTTACGGTAACCAGCAGCGCTCCACCAGGCACCTGGAGTGAGACTGGAATGCTCCCGCCGGGAATGCTGTTCAGCGGTAATCGCGGAGTGCTCTCCGGCACTCCGACTTCGGTCGGCTCATTCCCCATCAAGATCATGATGCAAGACGCTGCCGGCCAGAATGCAATTCCGCTTGAGGTGACGATCCAGGTTCTTGCAAAGGGTTTTACTCCGACTGGCAGCATGGCAACCGCGCGTGACTGGCACACGGCGACGCTGCTCGAGGACGGAACAGTACTCATCACGGGTGGAATCAATGAGACAGCAGCCTCGACGATAGCGGAGCGGTTCGATCCGGCAAGCGAGAGTTTTTCCGCCACCGGCAGCATGACGTCTGTGCGCGTGTCTGCCTCAGCCACCTTGCTGAATAATGGCATGGTGCTTCTGGCAGGAGGCAAAGCCGCGGACGGAACTCCGCTCGCGACAGCCGAACTTTTCGATCCCGCCAGCAGGAGCTTTGTGCCAACGGGCAGCATGGCGGCCGCACACGTCTACCACACCGCAACACTACTCGGCGATGGAAGAGTGCTCCTCATCGGCGGAATAGACGCCAGCAGCAACCCGATCGCGACGGCGGAGATATTCGATCCATCCCGCGGTACCTTTGCGCCCGCAGGCAGCGTCGAGATCGCCGGCGGATTCAGGACCGCTACCCTGCTCAAGACCGGAAAGGTGCTCGTGGCCGGAGGCCTCGATGGCAATGGGAGCGCGATCTTGACGGCAGAGCTGTTCGATCCAATCGCCGGGACATTTGCCGCCACCGCCAACATGTCAGTGCCGCGCGCTGGACACACCGCGACGCCACTCATCAATGGGAAGGTGCTGGTCATCGGTGGAGCACTCGATTTCGGTGGCGATGCGAGCTCGACTGCCGAGCTGTTCGATCCCGTGACCGAGAGCTTTACGCCGACTGGCAGCATGGCAACCGGGCGCGCCTTGCACACCGCAATGGTGCTCACGGACGGCAGAGTGCTCGTGGCAGGCGGTGGCGGCGCGTTCTACCGAGGATCACAGGCGTCGTCGCTCTCGTCAGCAGAACTGTTCGATCCAGCGAGTGAGAGCTTTGCCATTACTACCAACATGACGACTGCGCGGGAATCGCACACCACGACCCTTCTCAAGACCGGCGACGTGCTCGTCACGGGCGGAGCCGATGGCACGTTGGGTTACTCACCAGCGACGGTGTTTGCAAGCGCAGAACTCTACGAGCAGTAGCGCGACCAGCGACCGCAGCGCCTTCCTGCGCAAACATTTTCGACACCAAGGACAAGCAAATGAAACTCCGATACTCGATGTGGGTTCCCGCCGCGAATTGCGCGGTGCTGCTGACTGCCCTGGCCGTTGCGACGCCGCTCGCCGCGCAGGAACACCCCGCAAGGCATTCCGGCAATGACTCACGCTACATTCTCAAAGACCTGGGCACGGCCGGCGGCCCGAACAGTTACGTCCAGGACGTGACCAACCCGGTGAACAACGAGCGGACGGTCGTGGGCATAGCGGACACTGCGCTTCCCGACCCCTTTGATCCATTCTGCATCTATGACTGCTTCGTCGTTCACGCCTTTCAGTGGCAGCGTGGCGTCCTGACGGACCTGGGCGCGCTCACGCCTGGCGGCAGCAGCCTCCCCAACGGGATCAATGCCGCCGGCATGGTCGCTGGATTCTCTGAGACCGGTGCAGTCGATCCGACGTTCGAGTTCCCACCGGAGTTTCATGCCGTGGTGTGGAACCTGGGCCAGATCATCGACTTGGGAACGTTCGGTGGAACCCTGAGCTATGCGAATGCCATCAATGATCGCGGCCAGGTCGTCGGATTCGCTTTGAACGGCGAGTCCGATTCCTTCATCAATACGTCCAGTGATTTCGACGGCAACTGTGGCACCGGCGACGTGCCGAGCCAGATGCGGGCGTTCGTCTGGCAAGAGGGCCGTGGTTTGCGGGACTTGGGCACGCTCGGCGGTCCCGACAGCTGTGCCAAGTTCATCAACGAGCGCGGCCAGATCGCCGGGCATTCCTTCACGAGCTACACACCGAACGGCAATACCGGGATTCCCACGTTCGAGCCGTTCATCTGGACGAACGGCACGATGACCGGCCTCGGCACCCTCGGCGGTACCGAGGGCCACGCGAGTGGGATCAACAACCGAGGTCAGGTCGCTGGATCCTCGAAGCTGGCTGGGGACGAGACCCAACATGCATTCTTCTGGAGCCAGGGCGCGATGCAGGATCTCACCCCGGCGAACGACTACGACTCGGGTTCTCACGCGCTCAACGACCAGGGCGAGGTCGTTGGTGAGATGTTTAACGGCGACTCATGGGATGCGTTTCTCTGGACAGGAGGAGTATTGACCGATCTCGGCGCATGCAGCACGGCGTTCAGTATCAACTCGAAGAGTCAGATCGTAGGCCAGGCTTCCGCATGTGCAGACGGATCGCACGCGTTTCTCTGGGAGAACGGCGGCCCCGCAATCGACTTGAACACCTTGGTTCCGCAGGGTTCCGGCGTGGCATTGACCAAGGCGACCCATGTCACTGACGCCGGAGAGATCACCGCGCAGGGCGTGCTCGCCAACGGCGATGAACATGCCTTCCTGTTGATCCCGCGGAAGAACTGACGGGACGGCGGCCCCAAGAGCCCATCTCAGCCCGGAGCGACGCGGCGCATGATGGACTCGGGGTCGCGCGGACGTGTGATCAGCGAGTGAACCTGCGGAATGGCCATGCTGCGGGCAGTTCCATTCAAATGCGCAAGTCGCTTGCGATCGACAAGCGCCAGCCCGACGGCGCCTGGCAGACGTGGCGCTGGATCTGGAATCAGCTCACGCCTGCAGCAGCCGGCTGAGCATTGCACGACAGCCCCGGGCGGCGTCGCCGCCGGGGTATCCGGCGTCTGCCGCCAGTCAGGCGGTGTGTCGATGGCTCGATCTCGTCCCTCGAGGTGACTCAGGTCCCACCGGCCTGACCCTCGGGCATGTCCTGGTGGCTTTCACGACCTGATCTTGCGGGTTCCGCGGCCTAATATTGGCCCGCGCCATGCAGATCACACGACTTTCGATCCCCGAAGTGCTCGCGAGTCTCAAGACCTCGGAGGAAGGTCTCGACAGCTCCGAGGCGCAGAGGCGGCAGCGCGAGTTCGGCCCGAACCGCATCGAGGAGCTGAAGGGCAAGCCCCTCTGGCTGCGGTTCCTGCGCGAATTCACGCACTTTTTTGCCTTGATCCTGTGGGTCGCGGCCGCGCTGGCGTTCCTCGCGGAAACCCGTGATCCTGGCTCGGGCATGTGGCAGCTGGGCGCGGCCATCCTCGCCGTCATCGTGGTCAACGGCGTCTTCTCGTTCTTCCAGGAGTACCGGGCCGAGCGCGCAATCGCAGCGCTGCGGCAATTGCTCCCGGCCATCGTCACGGTCCTGAGGGATGGCGAGATTCAGACGTTGGCCGTGGAACTGCTCGTGCCGGGCGATCTGGTCCTGCTCGAGGCGGGCGGCCACGTTCCAGCCGACTGCCGCCTCATCCACGCATCCGGCCTGCGCGTGGATCTCTCGACCATTACCGGCGAGTCGCTGGCCAAGTCGCGCACCGCAGACAGTTCGACCGACGGGAATCCCCTGGACGCGAGGAACGTGCTGCTGGCTGGCACCTCGCTGGTCTCGGGGCAGGCGCGGGCAGTGGTGTATGCGACCGGCATGCGCACCGAGTTCGGCCGCATTGCGCACCTGACGCAGACGGTGGGCGAGGCGGGTTCACCGCTGCAGCGCGAGATTGCCCGCCTGTCGAGGCTGGTCGCCACGCTCGCCGCGGCGCTCGGCCTTGCCGTCTTTGGCATTGGCGTGGCGATCGGCCTGCCGCTCTGGCTGAGCGCGACGTTCGCGATCGGCATCATCGTCGCGAACGTCCCCGAAGGGCTGCTGCCGACAGTGACGTTGTCGCTTGCAATGGCCGCCCAGCGCATGGCGAAGCGCAATGCACTGGTACGTCACCTGCCGTCCGTCGAAACGCTCGGGTCGACCACCGCCATCTGCAGCGACAAGACCGGTACGCTGACCCAGGGCAGGATGTCCGTGAAGCAGGTGTATGTCGGCCGCTTGGCCGAGGGCACGGACGACCTTGCCGGGCTCGTCGGCGACCTCCATCTCTTGCGCAACGCGCGGCAGTGCCACAACCTGAAGCGTGCCAGGCGTGAGGGATCGGAGAACTGGCTCGGTGACCCGATGGAAGTCGCTCTCGCGGAGTTCGGGGGGAGCAACAATGACCTCGGTGCCGCGTCCGTAGTGGACGAAATCCCGTTCGACAATGATCGACGCCGGATGTCCGTGGTGGTCGAGCACGCGGGCAGGCGCTGGCTGTACTGCAAGGGCGCGCCCGAGGTCGTGCTGGCGCTATGTGACCGGATGGAGGTCGGCGGTGTCGCGGTGCCGCTGGATGAACCGCGGCGGCAGCGGGTGACTCTGGCCCAGAACCACATGGCGGAGCAGGGGCTGCGGTTACTCGGCTTCGCATTCCGCGAGTTACAGCAGGGTGAGATGCCAGCCGAGACCGGCCTGACTTTGTCCGGCCTCGTCGGCCTGCGTGATCCGCCGCGACTCGAGGTGCCCGAGGCCATCCAGCGCTGCCGCACCGCCGGGATCAAGGTGATCATGGTCACGGGCGATCACCCGCACACGGCGGTGGCGATCGCCCGCGAGATCGGCCTCGTGAGGACCGCCAGCCCGGTCGTGATTCACGGCGAGGATTTACGCCGCATGACTGCGGCTCAGTTGCAGATCGCACTCGATAGCCCGGAGATCCTCTTCACGCGCGTGACCGCCGAGCAGAAGATGCTGGTGGTCCAGGGCTTGAAGGGCAAGGGACACATCGTCGCGGTGACGGGCGACGGCGTCAACGATGCGCCGGCGCTCAAGTCCGCGCACATCGGCATCGCCATGGGAATCACGGGTACCGACGTGGCGAAGGAAGCGGCGGACATGGTCCTGCTCGACGATAACTTCGCCAGCATCGTTGGGGCGATCGAGGAGGGGCGCGCGGTCTACCAGAACATCCGCAAGTTCCTGACCTACATCCTGACCTCGAACATCCCCGAGCTCGTTCCGTACCTCGCCTTCATGCTGTTCAGGATTCCGCTGCCGCTCACCGTCATCCAGATCCTGGCCGTGGACCTCGGCACCGACATGCTGCCCGCACTCGCACTGGGTGCAGAGCGGCCCCATCGCTCACTGATGGAACAGCCGCCGCGTCCCGCCGGAGAGCGGCTCCTGTCATGGCCGCTGCTCGCGCGGGCGTACCTATGGCTGGGGCTCCTGCAGGCTGCCGCGGCCATGACAGCGTTCTTCTTCGTGCTGCGCGGCGGCGGCTGGAAATACGGCGAGCCGCTCGGCACGCTCGATCCGCTCTACCTGCGGGCGACGACAGCCTGCCTGGCTGCGATCGTCGTGGCGCAGGTCGTCAATGTGTTTGCCTGCCGGCACTCGGAGGAATCGGCGTTTCGTCTCGGCTTCCTGTCGAATCCGCTGCTGCTGGTCGGGGTCGGCGTCGAAATCGCGCTGCTCCTGTTGATCGTCTACACGCCCCTCGGAAATGCCTCTTTCGGCACCGCGCCCCTCCAGACGCCGCCGTGGCTGCTGATCGTCCTGCTCGGGCTGGCGTTCGGGTTGCTCGAGGAATTGCGCAAGTGGTTCGTGCGCCGCCGGCTGAGGTCCTGCCGAGGTGCTGCCTTTTCTTGAACGCTACGCGGGCAACGCAGAGCGCGCTTGCTCAAGTGGTGGGCGTGGGTGGGACGGATGCTGCCTCCGCGGTAGAATGTTGCTGTGGATCGGATCCCCCGGGTCGGTCGCGTCGAGCGCAAGGAGAAAGGTCATGAAGAATTTGCCGATTCGCGCCTTCGTCGTGCTGGCCAGTATCGCGGCTGTCGGGACGGCGGCTGCGGATGAGACGTACCGCTGCGCCGGCAAGCTCATCGAGCCTGGAATGACGCAGTCCGAGGTGCTCGCTCAGTGTGGGAATCCGACGTCGAAGAGCGTGGAAGCGCAGGACGTGCGCAGCGGCAACCAGGTCGTGGGCAAGACCGAAGTGCACCGCTGGACCTATGAGTCGTACAGCGCGACGCGGGTGCTGGTGTTCGACCAGGACAGGCTCGTCTCGATCGAGTAGCTGCTGACACTCGCGCTCGCGTGGCTGTTCGACGTCGTCGTGGTGGCAATGACCGGGGTCGCGCTCCGGGCGGTGTTCGGTTCCCGACCGCCATGCAACCGAGGCGTTGCCCGCTCACCTCACTGGCGGCTCGGTACACCACGGACCCGCGGGAGAACTTCGATATCTTTCTCCCGCTGTGGCTCGCTAAGCACAACAAGACCGTCTTTGGTGCGCTTTACATCGCTGGCGCTGCGTTTGCACTCGTTCGTTGGCTACGCACGACCGGCTAGCCTCGTGTGCATCAACTTCACATGCGGTATTGAAACTTCGAGGGTGCCGTGACGAACCCGTACCTGGAGCGGGTGGCGAGGGTGTGGGCACGCATTGCCGGAATCGCAATGCTGGCGGCGGGAGCGGGCCTGACCTCTGTGCTCGGCTACGCGCTCTTCAAATTCGCAGCGCACGAGGAAGGTCGACGCCGTCTGACGAGCTCGTCCGTGATCTTCGCCCTCATCCTGTTGGCGCTTTGCGGAATCTGCTGGCAAGCCGGGTTTCGTTTGACTTTCAACCGGCCGGATCGCTCCGGAACGCTCTTTTCCCGGCCGGCCTGGTTCGCCATTGGCAGCGGGCTGCTGGTTGTTACCTCACTCATGGCTGCCGTCATTTTCTCGGCGCGCCGACCGAATGGCATCGACTACCAGGTGATCGTTTCCCTCGGTGCGCTGGGTGTCTGGTGCATCGTGCTGGCGCTTCGCAGTTGCGAGTCGAAGCTGCGGGATGGAAGTGGTCCGCGGTAAGCTGTCGGCCTGATTGTTGTCAGGCTTGCTGGCGACTACCGACGAATGGCCGATGGCCGGCAACCCTGATGAAGGAGAAGAAAATGAGCAACCTTGTTGGTGCGGTCGTAGGCGTCGGGCCTGGCAACGGTGCCGCGATAGCACGCAGATTCGCCGAGGCTGGCTACAAGGTAGCGGTATTGGCGCGCACTCTGGATTTCACATCCGCACTGGCGGAGGAG
>Ga0315286_10001542_pt1 | contig 20897 bp, 16 predicted proteins | sample YL17G10_0_MG_FD_205038 | JGI IMG/M metagenome (GOLD analysis project Ga0315286, IMG submission 205038) | Sediment microbial communities from Yellowstone Lake, YNP, Wyoming, USA - YL17G10_0 | ecosystem: Environmental > Aquatic > Freshwater > Lake > Sediment | place: USA: Wyoming | collected... | reverse complement strand
GCCTACTCCTCTCTCTCAGCGTCCTTCGACGATTCGAAGATCGCCCGGTAAACGGCGCCGATGTAGCGCTTCGCGCCGTCGCCGAACCCCGCACGGGCTATTCGCAGGCCGATCTCCCCCTCCCTCCGGGGATCCTCGACAGGCATCCCCGCGCATCGTTTCACCCGCCCCACCTCGAGGATCAGTCCGTGGCGCCTGGCGAGCAGGGGGATGATCCTCCGGTCGAGCCGGTCGATCCTTCGCCGCAATGACGCGAGGCGGTCGCCGGGTTTCATCGCACCCCTCCTCATTCAAAGCAAGCCGTTCGTGATAATATAACCAAGATATTCCGCGGCATGCACAACAAAACGGCCTTGACCCGCGTGCGCCACGGTGGTATATAAGATATGTACATATGAGTAATTATTCATATCAAGATAACCGAGCTTCCGCCTCGCAGATGGGGAAACGCGCAATGCCCGGGGAGGAGGAGCTCTACGAACTCGCCGAATTTTTCAAGGTTTTGGGCGACCTCTCGAGGATCAAGATCATCAACGCCCTTCTCACCTCGGAGCTCTGCGTGGGCGACCTCTCCGCCCTGCTCGGCCTGGGGCAGTCCGCGGTGTCCCATCAGCTGCGGGTGCTGAAACAGTCAGGGTTCGTGAAGCACCGAAGGGAAGGGAAGCTCGCGTACTACCACCTCGCCGACGACCACATAGGAAAGATCGTCGGGCAGGCGTTGACTCATGTCGCTGAAAAGTAAACTCGGGGGAAATGGTTCGTGAAAGAGTACCGCATAGAGAACCTCGACTGCGCCGACTGCGGGTCGAAGATCGAAGACGCCTTGAAGAGGCTTCACACCGTCCGGTTCGCGTCGGTGAACTTTCCCGCTTCCAAGCTTTTTCTCTCCACCGACGACATGGAGAGCGTCCGCCGGAGGATACGCGAGATAGAACCGGAGGTGAGAATCACCGAGATCAAGGGACCGGACGCGGGGCCGGACTCCTTCGTAAAAAAGAGAGAGCTCACTTTCCTCGGGGCGTCCATTCTGCTGTTCGTCGCGGCGATCGCGGCGGGAAAAAAGTTCGGCAGTGGGGGATACCTCCACCCGGCGTACGGGGTCTTCATCGCCGCGTATCTCCTGAGCGGCTGGAAGGTGCTGGTGAGGGCGGTTCGCACCATCGCGAGGGGTCAACTGTTCGACGAAAACTTCCTGATGGCCTGCGCTACCATCGGCGCCTTCGCGATTCGCCAGCCCGAAGAGGCGGTGGGGGTCATGCTTTTCTTCCAGGTAGGCGAGCTCTTCCAGGAGCTCGCACTGCACCACTCGAGAAGGTCGATCAAAGCGCTCCTCGACATCCGCCCGAAGCTCGCGCATCGGAAGGGTGAAAACGGGGCTCTCGTCGACGGGTCCCCGGAAGCCGTCGGGGTCGGCGAGGAGATCGTGGTAAAACCGGGGGAAAAAATACCCCTCGACGGGAACGTGGCAAACGGCGAATCGTCGATCGACACCTCTCCGCTGACGGGTGAGACCGTTCCGCGGAACGTTCGCCCCGGAGACGCCGTTCTGGCCGGAATGATCAACATGACGGGGGTTCTCACGGTCGTCGTGAGCAAGCCGTTCTCCCAATCCTCGGTCTCCAAGATCCTCCAGATGGTGGAGCATTCCCTCGAAAAGAAGTCGGGCTCCGAGAAGTTCATCACCCGTTTCGCCCGCGTATATTCGCCTTTCGTGGTGGGAGGCGCGCTCCTCGTCGCGCTCCTCCCCCCTCTCCTCATTGAGGGGGCCCTCTTCTCCGATTGGGTTTACAGGGCCCTGGTGCTCCTCGTCATCTCCTGCCCCTGCGCCCTCGTCATCAGCATCCCACTCGGGTTCTTCGGCGGAATCGGGAGGGCTTCGCGGAGGGGTATTCTCGTGAAAGGGTCGAACTTCCTCGACGCCCTGGGATCGGTGAGAAAGGTTATCTTCGACAAGACCGGAACCTTGACCCAAGGGGTCTTCAAGGTCACCGAGGTCGCGCCCGCCAACGGTTTCAGCGGGGAGGATGTCCTGAGACACGCGGCCACGGCCGAATCCCACTCCGAGCACCCCATAGCCCGGTCTATCCTCGAATTTACAGGCGGCCTTGCGGACGCCGGTAAGGCCGGCGCGACCGAATACCGGGAGATCCCGGGAAACGGGATCGTCGCCAGATTCGGGGGGAGGGAGCTGATCGTGGGGAACGACCGCCTCCTCCACAGCGAGAAAATACCCCACGACACCTGCTGCGTCGAAGGGACAGTCGTGCACGTGACGGTGGACCGGACATACGCAGGGTACATCGTCATAGGGGACCGATTGAGAGACGACGCTCCCGAAACGGTGAGGGAGCTCAGAAAGCTCGGCGTCGAGAAGATCGGGATGCTCACCGGAGACAACGCTCACGCGTCCGAAGCGGTCGCGGAGGCCCTCGGCCTCGACTTCGTCCGCTCGGACCTCCTCCCTGAGGAAAAGGTTCACGCGCTGGAGGAGTTCATGCGCGAGGACGGCGGAGGAGGAAAGACCGCCTTCGTGGGCGACGGGATCAACGACGCGCCGGCCATCGCGAGAGCGGACGTCGGGATCGCCATGGGAAAGGTCGGGTCGGACGCGGCGGTTGAGACGGCGGACGTCGTCCTCATGACCGACTCCCCGCTCAAGGTGGCCGAGGCGATAGAGGTCGCACGCAAGACGCGGAGGATCGTCTGGCAGAACATCCTCCTCGCCGTCACGGTGAAGGGGGTTTTCGTTGCCCTCGGGATAACCGGGATCGCCACGATGTGGGAGGCCGTTTTCGCCGACATGGGGGTCGCTCTCGCGGCCATCTTCAACAGCATGAGAATTCTACGGTAGGAGCGGCGGCAGTCCCCCGTTCGGCGCGCTTGCTGAATTTCCGTTTGTGTGTGCATTATAGAAAAACCAGGAGGTGGCGTGTGAAGCACAGGGTTCTTGGAAAGACGGGGTTCAAGATTTCTGAAGTCTCCCTCGGAACGTGGCAGGTGGGAGGGCGCTGGGGGGAAAAGTTCGACGAAAAGAACGCCCACGCCATTCTCAACAACGCGATCGACCACGGCGTCGACTTCATAGACACGGCGGATGTCTATGGTGACGGGCTCAGCGAGCGCGCGGTCGGCAGGGTGCTTAAAACCCGGAAAGAGCGGATTTACGTGGCAACGAAGTGCGGAAGAAGGCTGAAACCTCACGTTTCCGAGGGATACAACGAGAAGAATATACGGAGGTTCGTGGACGAGAGCAGAAAGAACATGGGCATGGACGTCCTCGATCTTATACAACTCCACTGCCCTCCGACCCAGGTCTACTACCGCCCCGAAGTTTTCGAGACACTCGAGGCCCTCGTTCGCGAGGGGAAGATACGCTTCTACGGGGTGAGCGTCGAGAAAGTGGAGGAAGCGCTGAAGGCCGTCGAGTACCCGGGGGTAGCGTCGGTGCAGATCATCTTCAACATGTTCAGGCAGAGACCTTCGGAGCTCTTCTTCAAGCGGGCCAAGGAGAAGAACGTCGGGGTCATCGTTCGCGTCCCGCTCGCGAGCGGGCTCCTCACGGGCAAGTTCTCGCCCGGCACGACGTTCAAGAAGGAGGACCACCGCTTCTTCAACAGGGAGGGGAAGTTCTTCGACAGGGGAGAGACCTTCTCCGGCGTGGAGTACGAGACCGGGCTCAAGGCGGTGGAAGAGCTGAAGAGCGTCTTCCCCGGCGCCGGGAAGCTCGCGCTCTACGCACTCAGGTGGGTGCTCATGTTCCCCGAGGTAAGCGTCGTCATCCCGGGGGCGAGCAGCGTAGCGCACGTGGAGCCCAACCTCGCCGCCTCCGGTCTTTCGAGGCTCTCGAACGCGCAGATGAAAAAGGTGCGGGAGGTCTACGAAAAGCACGTAAGACCCACCGTGCACCACCTGTGGTAGGCGCCCGCCGATGATCGTGGGATACGGGATCGACATTATGAACACCGCCAGGATACGGACGGTGATCGACCGCTACGGGGAGAGCTTTCTCAAACGGGTGTACACGCTTCGAGAGAGGGAGTATGCGGACCGCAGGATCAGGGGATCCGAGCAGGTGTACGCCGCGTTCTGGGCGACGAAAGAAGCGGTGATGAAAGCGCTTGGAACCGGCGCGCGCCACGGTGTCTTCTTCAAGGATATCGAGGTGATGCACGAACGTTCGGGGAGGCCCTACGTGCGGCTTTCGGGCGCTTCGAAGGTCTTCTCCGAAAGCCTGGGCGCCGACAACATCCTCGTCAGCATGTCGCATTTAGAAGAGCTCGTCGTGGCGACTGCCATACTCGAGAAGACGTCATCGTAAGGGCCGCTCCCGGCCTTCGCCCGGCACAAAAGGAGTTTTCGCATGAACCGTGATGAGGCGTATGCACTTCTCACCGATTACACGAAGAAAAACGGGCTGTTGAAGCACGCGCTGGCGGTTGAGGTCGCCATGAGGGAATACGCGGAAAAGTTCGGGGAGGACGGGGAGAGCTGGGGGATCGTCGGGCTCCTCCACGACTTCGACTACGAGCGATTTCCCAACGCGCCGGACCACCCCCAAAAGGGCGCCGAAATCTTGAGGGCCAAAGGGGTCCCCGAGGAGTGGATAGCCGCGATCCTCGGCCATGCCGACTACAGCGGGGTGAAGAGGGAGAGCAGAATGGCAAAGGCGCTCTACGCCGCGGACGAGCTTGCGGGATTCATCGTGGCCGTCGCCCTCGTCCGTCCCGACAAGAAGCTCGAAGGGGTGGCCGTCTCCTCGGTGAAAAAAAAGATGAAGGACAAGGCCTTCGCGGCGGCGGTGAGCAGGGAGGACATCGTGCGGGGGGCGGAGGAGCTCGCGCTTCCCCTCGACGAGCACATCGAGTTCGTCCTCAACGCCATGAAAAAGCGGGCCGCCGATCTCGGTCTCTAGAATCCGTAAAATACCCTTCTTTTTCGATCAACCCGCGGCTAACGTTATCTGTACTAAAGACCGAAAACGAGGTGTATGCGTATGAAGAAGATAGCGTTTATATCGGCCGCGCTCGTCCTCGCGGCGGCCGCGATGCTCTTTGCGGCGGACAGAAAGGTGCTCTCCCCGGACACTCAGGAGAGTGAAATCCTCCGGATGGACCCGAGCCAGGTTGACCCTTCCCTCCTCCCCCTCGACTCCATCGAGGAGCTCGGCACGACGGGAGTCCCTCCCGAGATCGACATCGATGCCTGGCGTCTCTCCGTAACGGGGAGCGGTGTGAGAAAACCGCTCTCGCTGACCTACGGGGAGCTCACCGCGATGGGGCAGGTGAAAAAGAAGGTCCTCCTTATCTGCCCCGGGTTCTTCGCCGACTACGCGGAGTGGGAGGGAGTACCCCTGACGGAGGTCCTCGAAACCGCAAAGGCGGGAGAGGGATACAAAGAGGTCGCCTTCCAGTCCGTCGACGGGTACAAGGCCTCATTCACGCGCGAGCAGGTGAGCAAAAACCTCTTCTTCCTCGCCCTGAAGGTGAACGGCATAAAGCTCCCCAAAGAGCACGGCTTCCCCCTGAGGCTCGTCGCGGAGGACATCCTGGGGGGAGACTGGATCAAGTGGCTCAAATCCATTGAGGTGAACTGAACGCCTGCGTGGAAACACGCAAGCAGGCCAACCCGAGGGGCAACCCGAGGGGCAAGCCCGCCGCCTGGGCGATACGGTAAACCTCAACGATATAGGGAATCTCCTCGTCCGATTTCACCGCCTTTTTTATGAGTGGTGAGCCTTACACGGAGCAAAATTAGAATCCTTTTTTTCTTGCAGTACCCACTTCGCTTAACATACAATTACGCTGTGGAAAAAGGTGAAGGAAGAGCATCGACGCAGCCGGAGAACGGACCCTTCCATGAACTCCAGGGTGCGTTCGGCCACCTCTGGAAAATTTTTTTGGCCGGTCTCAGGAGGGTCGACCCCCACGCGATGATCGCGGACCGTCTCTCTCTCGACGGGGGTTCACTGACGGTGCGTGGAGACGGAGAATCCATCAAATACGACCTCGACCGGTTCGATCGGGTCCTCGTCGTCGGGGCGGGAAAGGCCTCCGCGAGGATGGCGAAGGCGATCGAGGATATCATGCTCCCTAGGATCAGCGCGGGGGTCGTATCGATGAGGGAGCCTTGCGCCGAGCCTCTGAAAAAGATCCGGACGATCGAAGCGGAACACCCGCTCCCCGGCCAAGGGAGCCTCAAGGCTGCCGAAGAGATAATCGCCCTCGCCGAAGAAGCCAACGAGCGCACTCTCGCGATCGTCCTCCTCTCCGGAGGCGGCTCGTCGCTCCTCGTCTCTCCCCTCCGGTGGGAAACGCCGTCCGGGGTCCGCGCCCTCACCCTCGAGGAGATCCGGCGGACCACCGACGCTCTTCTCGCCAGCGGCGCCCCCATCAGGGCTGTCAACTGCGTGAGGAAACACATCTCCAATATCACGGGGGGTAAGCTCGCCCGCGTCCTCTCGCCTGCGACCCAGCTTGTGCTCATACTCTCCGACGTGGTGGGCGACAGGCTGGACACCATCGCCTCAGGGCCCGCCTATCCGGACGAAACCACCTACGCCGACGCCCTGGAGGTGGTAAAGGGATATGGAATCGAAAACCTGCTCCCGGCCGCCGTGCGCGAAGCCTTGAAAGCGGGGGCCATGGGGCTCATCGATGAGACGCCGAAAGCGGGGGACGCGGCCTTTTCGAAGGTGCACAACGTGCTCGTCGGGACAAACAGGGCGGCTCTCGACGCCGCCGAGGGCGAGGCGCGGCGCCTCGGCTATCTCCCGGTCCTGCTCACTTCCCGGATCACGGGGGAGGCGAGGGAGGTCGCGAAGGTGCTCTACGCGATCGCCGGGGAGGCCCGTGACAGCGGGTCCGTGAAAGGCGCCGCCCGCCGCCCTCTCTGTATCCTCGCGGGGGGCGAGACGACGGTCACCCTGAGGGGAAAGGGAAAGGGGGGGAGAAACCAGGAGCTCGCCCTCTCCTTTCTCCTCGAGATGGAGAGGGGTGGAGCGGGGGAAAAGGGGATCTACCTCCTGTCGGCCTCGACGGACGGGAGCGACGGTCCCACAGACGCAGCCGGCGCCTTCGCTTCGCCCGAAGGGCTTGAACGCGCCAGGACCCTGCGCCATGACCCCGCTATTTACCTCGAAAACAACGACTCCTACACCTTCTTCGAGAAGACGGGTTTCCTCTGCAAGACGGGGCCCACCGGCACAAACGTCTGCGACCTTCAGATCATCCTGGTTCCGTGAAGCGGCCCATCCTCACCCGTTCACTTCTCCCGGTCATGGGTCGATGACGGCGCACACGCCCTTCCTTCTTCAGCGCCCGCGCGGAGAGCACCGCCTGAACCGCGACCCCCGCGAGCACGATAACGGCGCTGAATGCGTACACCGCCGACATGGATACGCGCTGATAGAGGTATCCGCCTGCGAAGGAGCCGGAGATGAGACCCGCCGACAGGAGCGACTCGTGGAGAGCCATCATCCCCGAACGGTTCACCGCCCCCGAGATGCCGTGGAACATGCTGTAGAAGAAGCTCACCCCCATGCAGAAACCGACGGCGGAGATAAGACCGACGAGCGGCAAAGGTCCCTTCACGAACACCATGAGCACGAGAAAGAGGGAGAGCGCCCCCTGGGCTGCCAGCATCGGGCCCGGCCTGTAGTGCCAGAAATGGGTGCTTCCCATCAGGATGAACCCAAGGGTGGCGAACACGATCCTCCCCTCGAGGAGAAGCCCGATCATCCCCTTGCTGAACCCGAGGTCATCACGCGCTGCGATGGGGAAGATGTTGAGGATCACGCCGATCGCGAAGTAGCAGGCGGCAACTCCCACCCAGGCGGGGAATCGAAGCGCGGTGACCCGCTCGCCCGCGCCGCCCTCCCTCTCGCTCCCCACCTCAGGCTCGTCGTCCTCGCGGATCTTCGGCAGCGCGAGGCACGCGCCGATGATGATGAGGCAGGTGAGAAAGAAAAGCCCGCTCCCGACCAATAGGGGCGCTTTGGGATCGAGCTCGCTCAAGACGCCCGTAAGGGAAGGGCTTGCGATCACCCCCATGCTCCACGAAAAATTGTACTTGGCCATGACCTTCCCGAGCCTTTTTCCCTCCACGCCCCTCGAGAGCCAACCCATGAGGGGCGGCCAAAACAAGGACATAGCCAGTCCGCAGAGGGAGAAAAAAACGGCGACGAGAGGCAAGGTCCTGACGCGGAGGAGAATCAAAGTGGTGGCGAACATGACGAAGGTCGAGACGACGATGAGGTGCTTCGGGAGGGAGCGGTCGAAGTGAGGGCGAAGGAGGAGGCAGCCCGCGATGTAGCTCGCCGACCAGAGCGCCGAGATCGTCCCCACCTGGACCGGTGAGGCGTTGAAGACGTCCCTCGCGTAGAAGATCATCCCGAGGGTGATCGCCCCAACCCCGAGGGCGGAGAGGAACGCGGCAGGGAAGATCACGGCCGTTTTCCCGAGGCCGTTGAAGGAGGACCGGATGACATCGAAGCGAGCACTCGTGTTTTTCATCAATGCCGCGTCATCCGCAGACCGTTTTGTTGACGAAATCGAAAAATTCCACCTCGTTCGCGTCCAGGCCGTGGCTGTAGACGAAGCTCGTGGCGATCTTCGTCGCCACGATGGCGTCGAGGTAGTTGGGCGGGACCCGTTCGAGAAGCTTGTCGAGCCCCACCAGCTCGATAAGGGATTTCGGGGCGTAGCCCGAGATCACCTTTCTCCTCACCGCCTCCATGGATGCGAGCTCCGACCCGCGCACCGCGTCGGTGATGGAGTTGATCCTGCTTGACACGGCGTTGGTGAGCTGGGTAAAGGGGGTCCCTTTCTTCTCGTGCTCCCGCCAGAGGAGGTTGAACTCCGATCGTGCGTTCTCCCTGATGGTCCGGATGATCTCGTCGATGTACCGTGTCCGAAAATCGCCCGCGCCGACGTTCCGGCCGGGCCGGACCACCATGTGCTCTTCGTTCTCCTCGTCGCTCAGCCCGAGGGAGACGAAGACCTCGAGGGAAGAAGATGTTACACCCCCTTTGTTAGCCGAAGCGTCCTTTATGACGACGAGGCCGTGCTCCTCGAGCCTGAGCCGGGCCTCCTCCGTTATGAAAAGGTTGGCGCCCTCGACGATGACGCGGAACTTCGGTTTGCCGTTCTCGTCGACGAACGCCCGCCAGTTGTTGATGTTCACCGCGGCGGGGCGCCCCCCGCACGGGACGAAGAGGTCGGCCCGCGCGAGGGGGTTGAGGTGGAAGTTGTTCCTGAAATCGATGCCGTTCCGGACAATGGTCCCGTCCGGGAGCTTCACCTCCTTGTCGTTGACCGATACGAAGAACCCCCTCGGGGACAGGAGCGCGCGATCGAACTGCTCGACCATCACCCGTCTTTTCGCGAGCTTTACGATCCCCTCCTTGTCGATCCCCTGGGGGTCGTACAGCACCCCGCTTCCGTCGATTACGGCGATGGTCCTGTCCTTCGAGACGAGGATCTCGTTGCTTCCCAGGTCCCCGTCCGGACCCCCGGTCTGGATCTTGGTGATCTCCTCCTCCTTCAAGCCCAGCTTCTCCAAAATACCGAGCACGTACTCGCGGACCCCCATCGTCGTCATGCCGAACATGTCGTGCGGAATGCCCCCGATCGCCGGCTCCTTCCCCGTGGTGAAGGCCCTCCAGTACCTGTACCCCCTCCGCCTAGCGTAGAGGGCCGCCCAGTCCATGAGCCCTGCCGTCCCCTCGTCGGGTCCGAGGAAGAGGATCTCGTTTTGACAGCAGAGGTCGAGCACCTCGTTGTTCGGCATGAGGAGGTCGAACATCCCGTCGATGTAGCTCTTGTATGCCCTCTCCCCCTCCCCCTGGCACTCGAGCCCGAGGAGAATGGTTCCCTTCGCGCCGCCCTCGGGGATGTCCTTGTTCTTCTTCTGCTGAGTGGAAGCCAGGTTGTAGTTCTCGAGAAATATGGTGTCAAGGTTGTTCTCGTAGTTGGTGAGATCCCTCGACCTCACGATCCTGATCCCCCCTCTCGCGATTTCCCTGAAGCGGATGTGGAAACCGATGAACTCCCGGCCAACGAAGAAAAAAACGCCGAACGGCCTTTCCGGAAAATCGACCGAGCTCAAAAACCCGTGGTCGAGGCGGAATGCCACGCACGTCTTGTCCCGCATGAAGAAGTTGGTCTTCAGGATCGACTTGTTGAAGACGAGGAAATACTTGAGGATGGCGCGGTCCTTGAGGGAAGGCACATCCTTTTCGATCCTCGCGTTGATCTCCTCCTCGAACGGTTCGAGGCCGTTTATATTTCCCTTCAGGGGGTGGAGCTTCCTCATGAAATGAGTGAAGATGAGGGTGACTATTTCCTGGTGCCTGATCACCGCCTGCGCGATCCTCGACTCCGAATAGGTGTCTTTGATGAGCCGCATCTTTATGGTGTCGAGGATCCCCTTCGCCTCCGGCTGGTCCTTGAGCGCTTTGCTCAGGGACAGGTACTCGTCGGTAAGCGCGGTGAGAAACTGGTGGGTGAAGGCGGCAGCGGCAATCGCGTACATCGCCTGCTGGGAGGAGTAGAGTTCGTCGTGGAAAAGCTGGGTTATGGGATGCCGGGGGAGCATGACCACGGTGCTGAGGTCCCGTGAGAACTCCTCGAGGGTTTCACGGTCCATTCCGTCGAAGTAAAAGGTGATCACCCGCTTGTGGTCGGCGAAGGGCTCGATATACTTCCTGTTCGAGTGGACTTTGTACTTGTAAAAAAGGTGGGAGAAGTTGGTGAGGTACGCGCGCGGCCCCTTCTCTCCGTGGATCCCGACCATGACCCTCGTCTCCCCGGTCTCGGCCTTCTCCGAGATGGCGATGTAGGGGGATTCCCGCTTGCTCATAGCCTCCCAGGCCTCCTGGTACCGGGCGACGCGCTCGGCGTCGGAGTTTTCCCTGAACCCCGTGCTCACGACGTCCTCGAAGACGGGTTTCTCCTTCTTCTCGGCGCCTTTCTTGAAAACGGGCCGGGTGATGGTGTAGAGCCGCAAAAACCTGCCCCGGGCCTCCTTCCTGGTGATGTAGCTTTCGAGCCTGCACATCGGGTACCTGATCTCGATCCGTCTCTCGATCTCCTCGGTCTTCGAGGATTCCTCCTCTACGATGTAAAGCGCCCTGTCCGGACGCTCGTTGATGAGCTGGATGCCCACCCCCTCTCCGCCGAACTCCGACACCAGCTCCGAAGCGCTGATAGCGATGAGGTGCTTGGCGATTTCATCGATGCCGGTAGTCCTGAAGTAGTAGTCGTCGATCCCGAGATCCACGGTGAACCACTCGATGACCTCCCGGGCCTTCTTGTGGGTCATGTACCCGGTCGAGAGGATTGAATCCTCGAGCTTCACCAGGTCTTCGAGGGAGAGATAGCACTTCTTCTCGATGTCGCTCAAGCTGATCATGGCGCCCTTCCTTGGTCCTCTCGTATGTGCGCGTAGCGTGCGGCGTGCAAGCATGCCTGTTACCGGGAAATAGACATAGTACGAAATTAACAAAAACTTGTCAATATCATTGATTGAAGGGCGTTTTTCGGGCGGCGCGCAAAGACGGGTCTACTTCACTTCGATGATGACGATGTTCCTCTCCTCCTCCTCGAGGGAGGGTACGTCGACCTTCTGAATGTGGAGGCTGAGGTTCTTGCCGTTCTTCCCATCGGCCCTGAGCCTCGCCACTTCCTTCTCGATCTCGCTCATCTTCCCTTTGTACGCGATGATCATCCCTCTCTCCTTCAAAAATCTTTCCGCAAGCCTGAAGAGCTCGAGGAGATCCCCGACACCGCGGGCGACCACCGTGTCGTAGGCGCCTTTCAGTTCCCTCACGTCCTTTTCGAACACGGTGAGGTTCTGGAGGCCGAGGATCACGGCCACATTCCGGAGAAACATGGCCCTCTTCTTCCGTTTTTCCACCGCATGGAAGAGCAGGGCGCCCTCCACGAGCGCAAGAGGAATCGACGGGAAACCGGCCCCGGCGCCGATATCTAGTATCGGCGTTGTGCGCCCGTTTATTAACCTGAGGGCGGCAAGGGAGTCGAGGATATGGCGTCGTACGACCTCGTCCCGGTCGGAGGTACCGACAAGGTTCGTCTTTTTGTTCCAAGTGAGAAGCTCGTCTATAAAGAGCTGAAAGCGCTCGATGAGGCCGGGGGCGCGGTCGATGCCGAGGCGCTCCAACCCGTCCACGAGGATCCGGATTTCCGGACGCGGAGTCGCCCCGTTCACTCTCTTCCCCTCCCCGCTCCCTCGCAGGCCCTTCTCAGATACAAAAGGAGGTTGGTGATGTCGGCGGGTTTCACTCCCGAGATCCTCGCCGCCTGGCCAAGGGAGACGGGGCGGACCTTATCGAGCTTCTCCTTCGCCTCCGAGGAGATGCAGTGAACGAGAGAGTAGTCCAACCCCGGGGGGATCAAGAGACCCTCCATCCTGTTAAACTGCTCGATCCTCGCGTTCTGCCTCGCGACGTACCCGCTGTAGCGCACTTCGGTCTCCACGGCCTTCCGAACCGATTGGGGAAAGCTCAAGAGCTCCTCGTCCCCGCGGGCCAGGTTTTCGATGCTCATCTCCTTTCGTTTGAGGAGGGCGAGGTAGTTCTTCCCCCCGCTTTTCCTGCGTTCGAGGGCCGCCTTGCAGTCGTCGATGGCGCGCTTTTTTTCCATCACCCTCAAGTAATCACGCTCGTCAAGGAGCCCGACCCTCAGCCCGTGCTCGAAAAGCCTCAAGTCCGCGTTGTCGTGCCTGAGATTGAGTCTGTACTCCGCGCTCGAGGTGAAAAGGCGGTAGGGTTCCTTCGTTCCCTTCGTAACGAGGTCGTCGATGAGCACACCTATGTACGCTTCGGACCTTTTCAAAATCAGGGGGGGGGCGTTCCGCAGGGAGAGGGCGGCATTGATCCCGGCCATGATCCCCTGGGCGGCTGCTTCCTCGTAACCGCTCGTCCCGTTGATCTGCCCCGCGAAGTAGAGCCCGCGGATCCGCTTTGTCTCGAGTGTGGGGAGGAGCTCTGTGGGCGGCACGAAGTCGTATTCCACCGCGTACCCGGGCTTCATGATCTCGATCTCCTCGAACCCCCGTATGGTCCTGAGAAAACGGCTCTGAATCTCCTCGGGGAGACTCGAAGAGACGCCGTTCAGGTACGTCTCTTCGGTGTTCAGCCCCTCGGGTTCGGCGAAGATCTGATGCCGGTCCCGGCCGGCGAAGCGCACCACCTTGTCTTCGATAGAGGGGCAGTATCTGGGGCCGATCCCCTTGATCCGCCCGGAGTACAGGGGGGACAGGTGGATGCTGCTGCGTATGATCTCGTGGGTCTTCTCATTGGTGTAGGCGATGTGGCAGGGTACCTGCACCCGCTCGATCTTCCCGGTGGAGAAGGAGAACGGCACCGGTATCTCGTCCCCCGCTTGCACCCCGAGGACCGCGAAGTCGATGCTTCTCCCGTTCACCCTCGGCGGGGTTCCCGTTTTCAGGCGTCCGAGGGGAAAGCCGAGGCCGGCCAGGCTCGCGCTCAGTCGCTTCGCGGAGAGCTCGCCGATCCTCCCGGCCTCTTCCGTGTACTCGCCGATGTGTATGAGGCTCCGGAGGAAGGTTCCCGTCGTGAGGATCACTCTCGGGGCGTAGTAGACGTTCCCGCGGATGGTGCGAACCCCCGTCGCCCGCCCACCCTCGGTGAGAATCGCTTCGGCGATGTCCTGCTTGAGCTCTACGCCCCGTTCTGACTCAACCACCCGCTTCATCTCAAGCTGATACCCTTTCTTGTCGGCCTGCGCTCTCGGCGCCTGCACCGCGGGGCCCTTGTTGGTGTTGAGCAGACGGAACTGGATGGCGTGCAGGTCGATGACCTTCGCCATCTGGCCGCCGAGGGCGTCGATCTCTCGGACAAGCTGCCCTTTGGCAAGGCCCCCTATCGCGGGGTTGCAGGACATCTGGGCCACCGTGTCCATATTGATGGTGAGGAGGAGGGCCGTCGCCCCCATCCGCCCCACCGCGAGAGCGGCCTCGCACCCGGCATGCCCGGCGCCGACCACTACGACATCGAAAGTATCGCTCATCATTGATTCAACTGCGGCGCAAAAAACCGCCGCAACCCGCCAAAAACTCATCTCATCTGCTGCGCTTATCCGCCCCCTGTCTCTCCGCTCCTCTTCTTCTCTTCAGGAAGATCTCCACCTTCTTCATGTTGCCGGAGCCTTCGCTCTTCGTGATCACCAGCGGGTCGTTTTGAAGGGCCATGTGGATGATCCTCCGTTCGAAGGGGTTCATAGGCTCGAGGAGCTGGGCCTTGCCGGTTTTTTTCACCTTCTCTGCCACTTTCTGCGCGAGCTCCGTCAGGGCGCTTTCCCGCTTGTCCCTGTAGTTTTCGATGTCGAGGACGATCTTTTTCCAGTCTTTTCGACTCTTGTTGACGATGATGTTCATGAGGAGCTGGAGAGATTCGAGGGTCTTTCCTCTTTTCCCTATGATGAGTCCCGCGCTCTCCGAGATGATCTCGACGTAGAGCTTGTCAACTTCTTCGAAGGTTCGCACGGATACGTCCACGCCGATGGTCTGGAAGAGCCCCTTGAGGAACTCCTCCACCAATTTCGTAACGTCCCCCTCGACGTCGTCCACGAAAACCCGGATCTTCACCGCGCTTCCGAAACTGAAGAATCTGGCCTTCTCCGAAATGACCTCGGTTTTCAGCTTGCTCGAGTCCACGCCGAGGTCCTCGGCGGCTTTTTTCAGTGCATCCCTCTCCGTTCTCCCCTCGTATTCCTTTATTACCATGGGCTACCTCCAATCCCGGCAGTATTGTCACTTTTTCCCCTTTTGTACGGGGAGCGCGGCGGCGACCGCCGCCTTCTTCTTCTTGAACCGATAATCGATGATGTACTGCTGACCGATGGTCAGGATATTCTGGACCGTCCAGTAGAGCACGAGCCCGGAGGGCATGTTCCAGAAGATGAAGAAGAACATGAGGGGAAAGAGGTAGGTCATCATCTTTCCCTGCTGATTCGTCTGGTCACCCGACGTGAGTTTGGACTGCAGGAGCGTCGTGGCGGTCATGACGAACGGAAGCACGTTGATGTCCGTGAACCCCAGCGGGCCGACGCGATATCCGAGGAGAGGAACGGCGGTCTTGAGCGTCGCGACCGTATCGGGGAGCGATAGGTCCCGGATCCAGAGGAACGACGCGTTCCGCAGCTCCAGCATCCCCGACAGCGCCGCATAGAGGGCGTAGAAGATCGGAAGCTGAAGGAGGAGGGGAAGGCACCCACCCATCGGGTTGATCTTCTCCCTCTTGTAGAGAGCCTGTGTCTCCTTGTTCATCTGGGTCGGGTTGTTCTTATACTTAGCCTTGATTTCGTTCATCTTCGGCTGAAGCGCGCTCATCCTCCGCATCGACTCGAAGCTCTTGCGCGTGAGCGGGTGGAGGATGATCTTGATGCCAACCGTCATGAGAATGATCGCCATCCCGTAGTTCTTCGTGAGACGGAAGAAGAACTTGATCGTCCACTCAAGGAAGATGACGATCGGTTTGAGGATCCTCCCTCCCAAGACCGATTCGAAGTTATGACCATACCTTTTGAGGAGTTTTCGTTCCTTCGGCCCCGCGTAGACCTTGAAACCGTCCTCGAACTCATACCCCTTGAAGTGGGGGTGGGAAATCCCGAAGAAAAACTTTTCCTGCGTCCGCTGGTCGAAGGCGTAGACGTAATCCTTCTGGTCGGGGATGACGCCGATGAAGAAATACCGGTTGGAGACCCCCACCCAATCGAGGATCCTCGAGATTTCGTCGTACTTGGCCTCCGCCCGTCTCATCGAACAGCCGCCCGCGGCGCTCATCACCTTGTGGTACTTCCCGGCCTCGTGATACCCCTGGGTGGTGATGTTGTAGCGGTTTTTTATGACGCTGACCGGCCCGAGCACCGGTCCCCACGCGAGGGTGTAGGCGATGTTGTCCTTGTTGAGGGCGACCTCTCCCGCCGAGAGAGAGCGCACCTTAACTGCCAAATCGAAGAGGTATTCGCCGTTCTGGAAAGAGTAGGTTTTCGAGAGACGGAAAGGCGTACCGTCCGGGGCGGTGAAATCCCTGTAAAACCTGTACGAAGTATCCGAGAGCTTGTCGACGTAATACAGGCTCCTGTCGCCGACCTTGAGGTTCCGCACCCTGTCGAAGTGGACCTCGAACGGGAGGATTTCTCCATCCGAAAAAGACACAAGATCGACGGGGACGTCCTTCCGATCGAGGAATTTCCTGAGCTGGAGACCGACGACCGCCGCCCCGGCGGTGGAGATCCTGACCGAATACACGTCCGTGTCGACGTTGACGATCTTCTCCACGGCGCTCTCCGTGGGAACGGCCGCTTTCTTTTCAGAGGTCGCCGTTCTTTCAGGCATCGATTCATTCCCGCCCTCCGCCGCTTGTGGCTCCTCGACCTTCTGCTGCGCGAGTCGCGCTCGTTGCTGGTCGAGCCTCGGACGCATGAAGATGAACTGAAAGGCAAAAACGAGCACAAAAATCGCCACGAGCGCTATGATCGTGTTTTTATCCATCTATCCCATCCCTTCTCTAAAGAAGTGTGCGATCCAGCTCCCGCCGGCTTATCGTACGGGGTCGAACCCGCCCTTGTGAAAGGGGGTACATCGTGAAATTCTCCGGAGGGCCATGACCCCTCCTTTCAAGGGACCATATTTACCGATCGCCTCGATCGCGTAACACGAGCAGGAAGGAGTGTAAATACAGGAGGGGGGTAAAAAGGGGGAGAGGATCTTCTGGTACAGAGAGATTAACCCGACGAGGACGCCGCTTGACTTCCTCCGTACGATCCGAATCCAGCGCTTGCCAGCCATTTTCTAAAATTAAGAAAGAATGTTCAGAGCAGAGAACGACGGAACAAACTTTTCAACGACCTGTAGCTCAAATCAAAATCGTCGGTTGTTTGTTTTACGATAACGAGGAGATCGAACCCTTTCGGAAAATGATCCTTCTCCCTTCTAAAACATTCTCTCACGAGCCGTTTCTCATAGTTCCGTTCTACAGCTTTGCCGACCTTCTTCTTCACGGATACCGCTATTCTCACTACATCGAGACTGTTTTTTACGATGATAAGAGAATACTGCTTCGAATATTGCCGGGCACCTTGGCGCATCAACCGCGCTATATCTTCCCTCTTTCTTACCCTCTCCTTTCCCGAAAATTTTCCCCTTCCCTCCGTCACGCAAAAAAGATAATCCTTTTCCCCTCGAACTCAAAGGCACTTAGGCGGCGGATCGTTTCAATACTCATCGGAGGCGGTGAGCTTCCTTCTGCCCTTTCGTCTCCTTCTCTTCAGCACGACCCTGCCGTTCTGGGTTTTCATCCTCCTCCGGAACCCGAATCTTCTCTTCCGGCGCACGTTACTCGGCTGATATGTTCTTTTCATATGAGATCCGTCCCTTTCCGTTTCACAAGAGAAACAGCGTTTCCATTGATTATTTCAGTAGCCGTAATCCTCAATATATAAATATTTACCGTTTTTCAGTCAAGTAAAATCAATTTCCTCAATATTTTCATTGATTCTCTTGGTATTATTGGGTACAATATCCGACATCGAAAAATCGGAACACAATTTGTTCACAACCTGTGAATAAGTTTAGGGTTAACTGGTAATAGCAACGTAACTTCTTGGTCTTACTGTAGTTATGAGCAGAAACGCACGTCTCCACGGGGGGATTCGTGGGCGCGGGCTTCTAAGTTACTGCAGTCTAATAAATAAGCAGGCTTGGTTTATGATCCTTTAGGTTTTATCGGAGAGCGGCTTTAGAGTACTTTTGTCTCCGACGGGAAGGGCGTTAAAAAGAGACAAGAGTTGTGCAGAACCTGTGTATATCATACTAAGTCTATACCTGCTATTGAGTTGTATATTTGAGATCGGAACCGGACATGAACGATACCATCTGGAAAGATACGCTCAACCTTCTCTCCCTCGAAGTATCCTACCAGGAGTACAACACCTGGCTCACCCAGATCCACTTCGTCTCGTCCGATGAAAAGACCATGACTCTTTCGGTCCCATCGAAGCTCGTAAAGGACATAGTGACTGAGCGGTATCTTAAAACAGTAAATGACAAGATAAAGGGGCTCGTCGGAAAAAACCTCAAGATCACGATAATTATCAATCCTTCGCTCCTGCCCGCTACAGACACGGGTTCACAGAAAAACAACGTGAGAAAAACGGCGCACCAGGAAAAACAATCCCAGTTCAACCCCAAATACACCTTCGAGAAGTTCGTCGTCGGTGACAGCAACGACTTGGCCGCCGCGGCCGCGAAAAAAATCGCCGAAAACCCCGGTAAGTACTGGAATCCATTCTTTGTGTACGGCGGAGTCGGCCTCGGAAAGACCCATATCCTCCACGCCATAGGCCACATCATCGAAAGCGGTTATCCGGAGAAGAAGATCCTCTACATCACCGGCGAAAGTTTCATGAACGACTATATCACCTCGATCCAGAAAGGGACGATGAACAGCTTCAGAATAAAATACAGGAAGGCAGACCTTCTGCTCATCGATGACGTGCATTCGATTCAGGGAAAAGAGGGCACGATGGAGGAGCTCTTCCATACCTTCAACACCCTCTACGAAGAGAAGAAACAGATGGTCTTCACCAGCGACCGGCCGCCTAAGGAGCTCAGAAAGCTCGAAGATCGCCTGCGGAGCAGATTCGAATGGGGGCTGACCGCCGACATACAGCCGCCGAACTTCGAGATGAGGGAGTCCATCCTGAGGCAAAAAGTCCAAGAGGAAAAACACGATATACCCGAGGCGGTCATCAGGTTTATCGCCGAGAGTTTCACCTGGAACATCCGAGAGCTGGAATCGGCCCTGTATAAACTGTCCGCCTACCATGACCTTGTGCATGAAGAACTCACGATCGACCTCGCAAAAAAAGCGCTTAAGGACATGATGTCGGTGAAGAGCAACTCGGAGGTTTCCATTGACCTCATACAGAAAAAGGTGGCCAACGCCTTCAGCATCAGTTTTTCCGACATGAAAAGCAAAAAAAGGGCGAGAAATATTGCCCTCCCGAGACAGATCGCCATGTACCTGGCGAGGAACCTCACGGATTTCTCCACCACCGAGATAGGCAACGAGTTCGGGGGGAAGGACCATTCGACCGTCATTCATGCCGTTTCCAAGATTTCGGAGCGGTGCGGCAGTGACGAGGGTTTCAAGATGAAAATAGAAAAGATCATCAAGGGAATTCGCGAGGAAGGCTGATAACCTGTCGAAAACCCATGGTAAAGAGGCTCCTATCCGGTGGAAAAGGTGTTAACTCCCTGCGGAGGAGAACGACACGAAAGGGCCTTTCCTGCGTTCATGTTGACGAAGGGTTTCTTATCAACACGGCGACACATTGCGCAACGTGTTGAAGCGAAGCGAGTTCGACGCTCCGTCCACAATGTGAACGGGACTACTACTACTACTGATTAATATATACTAGTGGAGAACAGTAGCTATGATAGCGACAGTCCTAAAACAGAAACTGCTGAAATACCTCTCCTATGCGGATGCAATCGCAAGCTCGAAGACGACGATCCCGGTGCTCTCTAATATCCTCATCGACGCGAGCGATGATGCTATTTCCGTGCAGTCCTCCAATCTCGAGACGGGTATGAGAGTTATCGAGAAGGCCAAGGTCAGCGAGCAGGGGGCGCTTGCCGTCAACGGAAAAAAACTGCTCAGCATCGTGAGGGAGCTCCCCGACGACGACGTCGTGCTCACGACCGATGAGCACAACAGGCTCACCGTCAAGAGCGCGAGCAAGGAGATCAACGCGAAGTTCGTGATCGCGGGGGTCTCTAAGGGGGATTTTCCGGAGCTGAAGGTGAAACCCGAAACGGAGTACATGCAGGTAAACGCGGACGAGTTTAAAAAAATGACGAAAAAGGTCATTTTTTCGATTTCGAGCGACGAGAACAAATACTCTCTCACCGGCGTTTTTCTCGAAAAGTACGACAGCGGGCTCAACATGGTGGCCACTGACGGGAAAAGGCTCTCTCTTGTGTCACGACGATTTGCGGACCTCGGTGTGCAGCCGGATCTCTTTGAGATGCCTGCGGAGGGAGTAATTATACCGAAAATCGTCCTCACCGAAATCGTGAAATACCAGTTCGAGCGCGATGCGCTCCGGGTGGGATTCAGCAAGAATCAGATCTTTTTCTCTTACGACAATATCAGCGTCGTCTCGAACCTCATCGAGGGGAAATTCCCCGACTATCGAAAGATCATCCCGGAGGAGCGCGAGAGGTACTTCGTGGCGGACAAAACGATCCTCTTCAGCGCGATTAAGCGGGTCTCTATTCTCGTGGACGAAAGTTACAATCAGATCAAGCTGAACATCTCGGGCGGCAAGCTTATCCTCTCGTCGAAAAACCCCGCACTCGGCGGAGCGGCCGAAGAGATTCCGATCCAGTATGGAGGCGAGGAGATCGATATCGCACTCAACTTTATCTACCTCTTGGACTGCCTGAAAGAGGTCTCATCCGACGATGTAAAGGTCGACTTCGAGAACGCCGAGAAGGTCCTCACCATTCGTGGAACCGGTGACAGCGATTACGTCAACCTCATCATGCCGATGAAGATCAATGTGTAGAAATAGCGCTGTAGGACGTGGAAGGGCAGCATTCCTTGCAGATAGATGCTCTCTTTTTAAAAAATTTCCGCAATTATGAAGAGGCAGCCGTACCATTCTCCCCGGGTGTAAACCTCATCCTCGGCGTCAACGGGGCCGGAAAATCCAACATAATAGAAGCGGTCTACATGCTGTCCACCTCTAAATCCTTCAGGAAGGCCTCAGACCGGAGGCTTCTCAGGTGGGGAGCGGAAGAGTACGCAATTAGGGGGGTTTTCTCCTCCCAAAGCGGCGGGGCGGCCC
>Ga0315286_10001541_pt1 | contig 20898 bp, 17 predicted proteins | sample YL17G10_0_MG_FD_205038 | JGI IMG/M metagenome (GOLD analysis project Ga0315286, IMG submission 205038) | Sediment microbial communities from Yellowstone Lake, YNP, Wyoming, USA - YL17G10_0 | ecosystem: Environmental > Aquatic > Freshwater > Lake > Sediment | place: USA: Wyoming | collected... | reverse complement strand
CGCGCCGCGTGATAGGTCAAGTGACGCGCAGCGGTGAGCTCGGTCTGCATCTCGGCGAGATAGCTCTGGATCATCTCGAATTCGACGATTGGCTTGCCGAACTGTTTCCGTTGCATGGCGTAGGGGACCGCGGCATCCAGCGCCGACTGCCCGATACCCAGCGCCAAGGCGGCGATCGAGATCCGTCCGCCGTCGAGGGTCTTCATGAATACCGGGAAACCGCGCCCCAGCTCGCCCAGCAGCGCGTCCTTCGGGATGCGGCAGTCCTCGAAACTGAGCGCGCGCGTGTCGGAGGCGCGCAGCCCGAGCTTGTTCTCCTTCTTGCCGAGCTTGAAACCGGGCGCGTTGGTTTCGACCAGGAAGGCGGAGATGCCCTTCGAGCCGACCGCGGTACGGTCGGTCCTGGCGGTGATGACCAGCACGCCGGCGTAGGTGGCGTTGGTGATGAACTGCTTGGAGCCGTTCAGGACCCAGTGATCTCCGTCGAGCACCGCGGTGCTGCGCGTGCCGCCCGCGTCGGAGCCGGCTTCCGGCTCGGTCAGACCGAAGGAGGAGAGGTACTCGCCGCTGCAGACCTTGGGCAGGTACTTCGCCTTCTGCTCCGGCGTGCCGAAGGCATAGATCGGCCAGACGCCCAGCGAGCAGTGCGCCGCGAGGATGATGCCGTGCGACCCGTCGACGCGGGAGAGCTCCTCGACCGCGAGGATGTAGCTGAGCGTGTCGCCGCCCATGCCTCCCTCTTCTTCCGGGAAGCCAATGCCCAGGATGCCCATCTGGCCCAGTTCCTTGATCGTCGCCTCGGGGAACTGCTGGGCCTCGTCGTTCTGGGCGGCGATGGGCGCGATCTTCTCGCGCGCGAAACGGCGCACGGTGTCGCGGATCGCCTGCTGTTCCTCGGTCAGATCGAAGTTGGTGAGCATGGGCAACCTCCCTCTACCGCGATTTCCGGGCGCGCTCGCGCCAGGGTGTTGCCGGGCACGATAGGCGGAGGCTCGGCCGGTCGTCAAGGTGGCGATGGCCGCTCGGATTCCGGAGAGAGCTGCGGGTTGCGGGCGATTGAACGCGCCACGTTCTCAGGCGATTCGGCCGCGGTACTCATGGCGTTCGATGGGCTGACGAAGGGAGCGGGTGGAAGGACCGTGGCGCATGTGTCGGCTGCGCTGAGCGGGAAGCCACGCTCGCTTGACAACAGCATGCCCGCTGTTGCAAGGGCAGCGTGCAGAACTCGTTCTGCGCGGGACCTATCGCGTCAGCACGATCTTGGTGACGATCGACGCCCTGGTCCCAGCCTCCAGGCGCAGCAGGTAGACGCCCGCCGGGACCGCGGTCGTCGGCGAGAACGTGACCTGCCGGCTGGCCAAGCAGACCGGGTTCCTACGTCGTGCTGCGCTACGTGGGGAAGGCCACTGCGCGGGCCGGTCAGCTCTTGGTCGAGCTCTCTACTGCCCGCCGAGAATCCAAATGTCAATAATCCGGTTTGCCGCCTTGCGCCCGAATGCGATCCGGGACCCGTCCGGGGACCACGATGGTGCTCTATCCCAATCAAAATCATCCGTAAGCTGTCTAAGGTTTGTCCCATCCGAGGACATCAGCCAGATGTCGTAACTGCCGGCGCGGTTCGAAGAGAAGGCGATCTGGCTGCCATCGGGCGACCATGCCGGTTGCATATCGTTCGCCGGATCATCCGTGAGCTGGACCGGCTCCCCGCCCTCCGCCGGCACGGTGCAGATCTCGTAGTTCCCGGATCGGTCCGATGCAAACGCGACTCGGGTGCCGTCCGGAGACCAGGCAGGCTCCTGTCCAGGAGCAGCTCCGGTGAGGGCTCTGACGAGGCCGCCGGTGGAAGGGACAACATAGATGGTCATCGTCAGGTGGTCGGGGGAGTCACCCACCAGGGCCGTGAAGGCTATCCGTGTTCCGTCCGGCGACCAGGAGCAGTCATGGAGATTCCGGATTCCGAGATGCGTCACCTGGAACGCCGCTGCTCCAGGATTCGCGGACATCGTGTAGATCTCGTCTCCGGCGAGCGAGTGCTGGGAAGAGAACGCGATCTTCGTTCCGTCCGGAGACCAGCACGGATAGTAGCTGTGGAACGGTGGTTCGTCGTGTGTCAATCTCTCTCGGTCGCCACCATCCACCGGAATCTGGAAGAGCTGGTGCACGTACTGCTGATCCCAATCGGTGTTGGTGAGGATGGTCCGGCCGTCGGGCGACCATTTGGGCCTCCCGGTTCCCTCAGGCCGGCTGCTGGTCGTAAGGCGGGAGATCACGATGGACTGCGTCGATCGATTGAGCCCGTTCGACGGCGCCGACCAGTTTTGCGCGCCATCCGCCGTTCGCAATGCGAAGTGGTACTCCGTCCCCGGCGTGAGACCCGTCACGTTGAAGTACCGGAGCTGACCCGCCGGCGCGGGCCGCGACAGTCCCGCGACGCGAACCGCCGCATCCCAGGTCTCGTCCGTGATCGGGGACAGCGCGCGGCGCAGGTCATACTCCGCGGCCCTTCCGATCGTGCCGTCGTTCCCGGGTGCCGACCAGCTCAGCCGAATGTCCGAGAAGCTCGCCGATACCGCGGCGAGATCCGTCACCGCGCCCGGGGGAATCGTGTCCATGAGCGTCGCGCTCACCGAGTTGGACATGGCCGACCAGTTCGGCACTTCATCCGCCGCTTTCAGCGCGAAGTACCAGACTCCGTCCGCCAGATCCACGACGGAGAAGCTCTCCACCTGTCCCGCTGGTCTGGGTGCTGGGAAGGGACCCGCCACGGTGGCGGCGTCCCATCCCGCCCCGGCGAGCGAGGTCCGTGAATAGCGCACGTCGTACCGCGCGGCCTGGCCGCTTGCGCCGTCGTCGCCGGGAGCGGTCCAGCTCAGAGTCACGAAGCTGCCGCCGGTGCTCCGCGGCGCGAGGTCCAGCACTGCGGCTGGCGGCGCAATGTCGCCGGGGGTGGGCTCCAGACGCTTGTCGCTACTGCACGCGGGCAGGAGCACGAGAACTGCAATGCAGCAAGCAGCTAGAATCATCGCGCCTCCCCTCAAGGAGCCATCCATGAGCCCGCCCCCCCTCATGAAGACACTCTTGCCACGACCGTGACTAGGCCTGCGCTACGGCCAGGGTGGCCCATCGTACGCGTATTTCGGGCAGTTCTCCTTGTTGTGTACGATGATCCCATGAGCGACGTAGGTTCCCGCCGAGACGTGGAAATTGTACACCATCACGGCGCTGTCGACCTTTCGCAACGCTGTGATCGGCACCGCCGAACCGTCCGCCCCCGTCAGCACGTCACCAATTCGCAGGTGATCGACGGTCACCCACTTCCCCCCGCTTAGGACCGCGTGCGCCCCCGTGATTCGGATCATCTCATTAATGACAAAGTACTCGGATGCGAGGAAAGGCGTATAGACCACAAGCACTTCTGCGGGTCGCACGGCGCCGGGATTGGTCGTGGACTCGTCATACGCGAGCACCAGATCCCCTTTGCGGAGGGACTCGATAGGTTTTGTCGTCCCATCCGCAAGCGTAATCGTAGTTCCCTCAAGTAGACAGTCACACTCGTAGATGGGAGGGTTAGGTCCGCAGTAGCAGTACGATACCGGACCGTACCAATCGCACGGATCCCCCCAGTAGCACTGCCATGTCTTGTAGTTCTCTACCTCCTCCCCGCAGGTCCCCCAAATGATCGACTTCTCGCAAGACGGTGGGCCCCCCAAGCACCAGGCGGTGGTGACCTGTTGGCAGTTGGGCATTGCCGAGATCCGGACAACGACGGTAGCGGCCATCGCGACGACAAGCAAGAGACACACGATCCTCATGCCACACCTCCTATTCTTGGCAACCTCATGAAATAGACTGCAATCTCGTTCCAGTCTGCAGCCAGGTTGAGCCTGTCGTTCTGTTCCGAGCACATGTCGGTAGCGATGTCCTGCCGGTGACGGGCGCACCAGTCCTGTCCACTCGTGTCCTGGAGCCCCGGGGGATGGTGAGCGATGGAGACACGGCGTTCGAAGCTGTTTGAATCCGCGAGCCCAATCCCGGAAATCAGGCACAGCAACGCAAACAGGAACAGCGCGACTTGCTTGGCGAGACTGCCTGCGGTGGGTGCAGGCGGCGACGACTCAGGGCCCTTCGAGATCACGCGACCCTCAAGTCTGAGCGAGCTGCTCGGAGCACGAGCGGAGCCAATCCCCTCAAGCGCGGCATAGCGGCCTCCCTTTCGGATTCCGCAGCCGCCAGCCGGCGGGTGACTTCCCACTAGACGCAGCCGTCGACACGAGGAGTGGCAACCGGACCGGGCTGCGGATCAACACTTGAGACTGTGTTGCACGGGGGGGGCTGTCAAGAGCATTCTTCCGCCCGCTCCATTGAGAATCTGCGCGGTCGACAGGGGCGCGCGCGATCGGGATGCGCGCGTCGGGCCGCCGCACCGCATTCGCTGTCCGACTCGAAGGCTGCCGTGAATCGAAGTTGCCGTGCGGCATCGCATTGACGCCGCGACTCGGGAGGATTAGGCTATCTCATCCGTATTCGATTTCAGGCGCGACCCGCCCCTCGGTGTCTGTCCGGGGGACGTGCGCGCGCCAAACCCAAGGAGGAGGAGGCATGGCGGTTGGGATCGTCGGCTACGGCGCCCATCTTCCCCGGCGACGGATCAAGGTCGAAGAGATCGCCAAGGTCTGGGGGGCGGACGCGCCGAGCTACAAGAAGGGCCTGGAGCTGCTCCAGAAGTCCGTGCCCGCGCTGGACGAGGACACGATCACGCTCTCGGTCGAGGCGGCGCGGAATGCGCTGGCGCGCGCCGAGATCGACCCCAGCGAGATCGGCGCGATCTACGTGGGGAGCGAGTCCCACCCCTATGCGGTCAAGCCCTCCGGCGCCACGGTCGCCGAGGCGATCGGCGCCGTGCCGGACTGCCACTGCGCCGACATGGAGTTCGCCTGCAAGGCCGGCACGGAGGGGATGTTCGTCGCCTACGGGCTGGTCAAGGCCGGGCTGATCAAGTACGGCATGGGGATCGGGGCGGACACCTCGCAGGGCGCGCCCGGTGACGCGCTGGAGTACTCCGCTGCGGCGGGCGCGGCGGCGTTCATCATGGGCGCCGACGAGAAGAAGATCATCGCCACCGTCGACGAGACCTACTCCTTCATGACCGACACGCCCGACTTCTGGCGCCGCGAGCACCAGTTCTACCCCTCGCACGGCGGCCGCTTCACCGGCGAGCCGGCCTACTTCCGCACCGTCACCGGCGCGGTCAAGGGGATCCTGGAAAAGTCGGGGATGAAGCCGGCGGACTTCAAGTACGCCGTCTTCCATCAGCCGAACGGGAAGTTCCCCAAGCGGGTGGCGCAGCAGCTCGGCTTCAAGTTCGAGCAGATCGACGTTGGTCGCGTGGTGCCCTGGTTGGGCAACACCTACTCCGGCTCCTCGCCGATCGGTCTCACCGCGATCCTGGACGTCGCCGATCCGGGCGATCGCATTCTGATGTGCTCGTACGGCTCCGGCGCGGGCAGCGACGCCTTCATCTACACGGTGCGCGAGAGAATCCGCGAGGTGCGCGACCGCGCGCCGTTGACCCGCTGGCAGCTCGACGAGAACGTGATGTTCGTCGAGTACGGCGAATACGCCAAGCTGCGGCGCAAGATCCGCATGGCGGGCGAGTAGGAGGACCCGACGATGAGAGATGTGGCCGTCATCGGCGTCGGCATGCAGAAGTGGGGCGAGCTCTGGGAGAAGTCGACGCGCGATATCTTCGTCGAGTCCGCGCTGCTGGCGATGGACGACGCCGGCATCGACCGACTGGACGCGATGTACGTGGGCAGCATGAGCCCGGGCATCTTCGCGTCCCAGGAGCACCTGGAGTCGCTGCTGGCCGACTACCTGGGCCAGAAGCACATCCCGGCGACGCGGGTCGAGTCGGCCTGCGCCTCCGGCGGGCTGGCGTTCCGCCTCGCCTGGCTCAGCGTCGCCAGCGGGCTTAGCGACATCGTGCTGGCCGGCGGCGTGGAGAAGATGACCGACGTGAGCGGCGGGCAGGCGACCCACGCGCTGTCGACCGCCGCCGATATGAAGTGGGAGGGGATGAGCGGCGTCACCTTCCCGGGGCTCTACGCCATGATGGCGGTGGCCCACATGGCGAAGTACGGCACGACGCGCCGGCAGCTCGCCGCGGTCGCGGTCAAGAACCACGAGAACGGGCTGCTCAATCCGCGCGCGCAGTTCCGCATGAAGATCTCGATCGACGATGTCATCAACTCGGTCAAGGTCGCCGATCCGCTGAACATCCTCGACTGCTCCCCGATCACTGATGGCGCCGCGGCGGTCATCCTCTGCCCCGCCGACCGGGTGAAGCAGTTCAAGAAGCCGGGGGTGAAGGTGATCGGCACCGGTCACGCCACCGACTCGATCGCGCTGCACGACCGTGAGGACCTGACGGCGCTCAAGGCGGTCAGCGAGGCGGCGGCGCGGGCGTACCAGATGGCGGGCAAGACCCCGCAGCAGATCGACTTTGCCGAGGTGCACGACTGCTTCACGATCGCCGAGGTGATCGTCACCGAGTCGCTCGGATTCTTCCCCGCGGGAAAGGGCGGTCCGGCGGCCGAGGCGGGCGAGACCGCGCGCACCGGGCGCATTCCGATCAACACCAGCGGGGGACTGAAGTCGAAGGGCCACCCGGTGGGGGCGACCGGCATCGCGCAGATCATCGAGCTGACCGAGCAGCTACGCGGGGAGGCGGGCGAGCGGCAGCTCAAGAAGGCCCGTGTCGGCATGGCGGAGAACATGGGCGGAAGCGGCGGGAGCGCGCTGGTCCATATCCTGGAGGTGATGTAGATGCCACCGGCAAGATCGTGGAGAGCCTATCCCCAGACCTACCGCCTGGAGGCCGCGCGCTGCACCAAGTGCGGCAAGGCGTTCTACCCGCCGCGCCTGGTCTGCACCGGCTGCCAGGGCCGGTCGTTCGAGCGCTTCAACATGAAGCGCACCGGCAAGGTGGTGAGCCATACCGTGGTGCGCACCCCGGCCACTGAGTTTTCCGCCCTGCAGCCCTTCGCGGTCGGCATCGTGCAGATGGACGACGGACCGCGCTTGACGCTGCAGATCGCGGATGTAAACTTCGAGGAACTGAAGATCGGCATGCCGGTCCGGCTCGAGTTCCGGCGCATCCTCTCCGAGGGTGAATCCGGGATCATCCAGTACGGGCACAAGGCGGTGCCGGTGAGGACGTAGGCCGGGCGCATCGCGCGGAGAGGCCAGGATGGGTCACGGCACGCTCCGGGTCGAGCGCGACCGCGCGGTGGCGCGCGTCGTCCTCGCCCGTCCCGAGATCCGGAACGCCTTCAACGACGAGATGCTCGCCGATCTGCGCGATACCTTTCTGGCATTGCGCGGAGAGGGTGACGTTCGCGCGATAGTGCTCGCGGCCGACGGCCCCGCCTTCTGCGCCGGCGCCGACCTGCACTGGATGCGCCGCGTTCTGAAGTACTCCTACGAGCAGAACTACCGGGACTCCCTCGCCCTCGTCGAAGCGCTGCGCGCGATCTACGAGAACCCCAAGCCGGTCATCGGCCGCATCCACGGCGCGGCGATCGGCGGCGGCACCGGACTGGTCGCGGCCTGCGACATCTCGATCGCGTCGACGGATGCGGTTTTCGCCTTCAGCGAGACGAAGCTGGGTCTCACCCCGGCGGTGATCTCGCCGTATCTGCTGCGGCGGATGGGAGAGCGGAACCTCCGCGAGTACTTCCTGACCGGCGAGCGCTTCTCCGCGTCCCGTGCGGTCGAGCTGGGGTTGGTGAACGCCGCGGTGCCGGCGGAGGAGCTGGACGCGGCGATCGCGGCGAAGGTGCAGATGGTGCTCACCGGCGGGCCGCAGGCGCTGGCGGTGTCGAAGGGGTTGATTCGCTCGGTGGGGGAGCGCTCGCTCGAGGAGAACGGCAAGTACACCGCGGAGATGATCGCGCGCTTGCGGATGAGTGACGAGGGGCAGGAGGGGATGAACGCCTTCCTGGAGAAGCGCAAGCCGCGCTGGGTGGAGTGATGTTCAAGCGCATCCTGATCGCCAACCGGGGCGAGATCGCCCTCCGTGTGATCCGCGGCTGCCGGGAGCTGGGGGTCGAGTCCGTCGCGGTCTACTCCGAGGCCGACGCCGACTCGCCGCACCTCGAGCAGGCGGACGTCCGCGTCTGCATCGGACCGCCGAAGAGTGCCGAAAGCTATCTCAACATGGAGGCGCTGCTGCAGGCGGCGGAGCAGAACGATTGCTGCGCGGTGCACCCCGGCTATGGGTTCCTCGCCGAGAACGCGCTCTTCGCGGAGCTGTGCGAGCAGGCGAAGATGAGCTTCATTGGCCCGCCGGCGGGCGCGATCCGCGCCATGGGGGACAAGGCAACCGCGCGGGAAACGATGCGGGCGTCGGGGCTGCCGGTGATTCCGGGGTCACAGGGCACGCTGCCCGATCCGGCGGCGGGCCTCGCGCTGGCGTGCGAGATCGGCTTCCCGGTGCTGCTCAAGGCGACCGCCGGCGGCGGCGGGAAGGGAATGCGCCGTGTCGATCGCGCGGAGGACTTCGCTGCCAAGTACCAGGAGGCGGCGCTCGAGTCGGAGAAGGCGTTCAAGAACGCGGGGCTGTACCTCGAGAAGTACATTGTCGACGGGCGGCACATCGAGTTCCAGGTGATGGCGGATGCCTTCGGGAACGTGGTGCATCTCGGCGAGCGCGAGTGCTCGGCGCAGCGGCGGCATCAGAAACTGGTCGAGGAGTCGCCCTCGCCGGTCATGACCGCCGAGCTGAGACACGAGCTGGGTGAGCGGATCCGTCGCGTTCTGCCGACCGTCGGCTATCGGAACGCGGGGACGGTCGAGTTCTTCCGCGACCCTTCCGGCCCGATGTACTTCATGGAGATGAACACGCGGCTCCAGGTCGAGCATCCCGTGACGGAGATGGTGACCGGGCGGGATCTGGTCACTGAGCAGCTCCGCATCGCGGCGAACGAGATGCTGTCGTTCACGCAGGACCAGGTCGTGATGAGCGGTCACGCGATCGAGTGTCGCATCAACGCCGAGGATCCGTTCGAGGATTTCAAGCCGTCCCCCGGGCTCGTAACCGCGTTCGAGCCGCCGCAGGCGATCGACGGGGTGAAGGTGCGGGTCGACTCGCACGTGCGCGCGGGGTATCGCATCCCGGTCTATTACGATTCGCTCATCGCGAAGCTGATCGTCTGGGGCCCGACGCGCGACGCGGCGCGGAAGGGGATGATCCGCGCGCTGGAGGCGTTTCGCGTCGAGGGGGTGAAGACCACGATCCCCGTCCATCTGCAGATCATGCGCAGCAAGGAGTTCGCGGCGGGGGAGTACGACACCGGGTTCATTGGGCGGTTGTTGGGATAGGGGCGGCCTGGTACCCAGGGGACGACGCGCCTCTCGGCATCAGGTCTGGACAGCACCGTCTCCGGCCCCCCAATTCCACAGGAACCTCTGCACGATCGTTTCCGCCGTGATCTGCTGCATCGCGAGCCCGCGCGCTGACAGCACTTTCCGCCACACGCATAGGCTGCTTCGACGCGTCCCCCCGCGGGGGTATCATTAGAGGCGCCTGCAAATCGACGGGATCAATCCGGAGTTGAAGCAATGCGAACCCATCCGGTCCTCATCGCTCACTGCGGTTGCGGCGGATTCCCCGCGCACTAGGGCGCCGCCCGCGCGATCGCCCTCGCCGTCATGGTCCTCCCTCTTCGCCGGCGGCGCTTGGCATGTCGTCTACTGCCGAGATGGCCAGGTCTGCCATCGAGCGCGCGGCGGCGTCGGCTGGCTCCCGCTCGAGACGGTCAGCACGGTCCCGGGCGCCGCGCGCGACGCGCACCTGACGTGGATGGGCGGCGTTCTCTACATCACCTGGGAAGACAATCGCACGGGAACTCCATTTGTCGTCGACTGGGCGGACACCCGCTACGGCGCGGCGGAGCTCTATGTGCGCTGCGGGGGGTGGTACTCCTTTGGGTGGGAGGAGCGACTGACCCAGCTCCCGGGCGAGTGCCGGCACCCGTCGGTTCGATCCGAGTACAACTGCGGGGACGGGATCATGCCGTACGCGATCGTGGTCTTCGAACACACGGCGCCGGGCGGCGTCGCCGAGACCTGGGCGGTGTGCGGCGGCCCTCCCCCCTGGTCGATGGGCAACCCGAGACGCGTCTCTCCCAACGCCGGTCTCGCGCGGGCAATGGTCGCTGCGTTCAAGAATGGGTGGAACGCCTCGCACGTCGATCGGATGGCTCTCTGGACCGAGGAAATCGCGGGTGGGCCCACGCTGCTCTCGCGGCGGGGGCGATTCACGAATCCGCCGCTTGGCGCCGGAATCGCGCTTGCAGGGGTCGCGCGCCGCAGCACATCATCCGGTCGCCGAACGCTGTGATTCCCGAGCATGAGAGTGGGGCGGTTGGAGGGATTCGGGATGTAGCCGAGCCGGTCTGATCCGCTTGGAATCCAAGACCTGATCCGAACCAGTGGAGATGAGGCGAATGACTGTGGTCCTGATCGGTCCGGCGCTCGAGGAGAATCTGTCGCTGGCATATCTCTGCAGCGTCATCCGCGCCGCCGGACACGATTGCTCCATCCTGCCCTTCAACCGGCAGGGCGACATCCGGACCGTCACGCGAAGGGTGCTCCGCCGCGATCCCGACCTGGTCGGTCTCTCCCTGGTCGCCCAGAGCCGGTATGGCGACTTTCAGCAGCTGGTCGCGGTGCTTTGCGCTCGTGGCTTTCGGGGTCACATCACGGCCGGGGGGCACTTCGCGAGTCTGCGCGCGGTTGAGGTGCTCCGCGACACGCCGGGGATTGATTCCATCCTGCACCACGACGGAGAGGATCGCGTGCTCGACCTGCTCCGGCGGCTGTCATCGGGGGAGACCCTGCCCGGATCTCTCGACGGTGTCTCGTGGCGCGGCCCCGGCGGGTCGGTGGCCCATGTCCCCCCGACGGCCGTCCCGGCGCTGGACGCATTGCCGTTCCCCGCGCGCCGGCGGCCGGATCGGACCCTCGGGTATCCCCGAGCGCCCATCGTCACCAGCCGCGGGTGCTCCGGCTCCTGTTCGTTCTGCTCCATCCATGCCTGGCACAAACAGGTGCCGCGCGGGCGCCTGCGATTCCGTTCCCCGGCCAACGTTGCCGAGGAGATGATCGCCCTTCACCGCGAGCTGGGCGTGCGGGTCTTCATCTTCCACGACGACGACTTCATCCACCCGGATCGACGCGTGGCGTTGCGACGCTGCGCGCAGATCCTGGAAGCGGCCGAACGGGGCATCCGGGATCCACTGGCTTTCGTCATCAAGTGCCGCCCCGATGACGTTGAGGAGGATCTCTTTCGATACTTGAGCTCCAAGGGTCTGGCGCGCGCCTATGTCGGCATCGAGACGCACGCGGCATCGGGGCTGGCGGCGTTGAATCGGCGCGTCTCCCCCCAGACCAACCTCCGCGCCCTGCGCATCCTCACGGATGCCGGGGTCTACGCCTGCTTCAACCTCCTCATCTTTCATCCCGAGACGACGATCGAGGAGCTGCGCGAGAATCTCGCGTTCCTGGGCGGGCAGTGTGATCATCCGTTCGACGTGGCGCGGACCGAGCTCTACGCACGCTCCACGCTGGAGCAACGGATGATCCGGGAGGGTCGCGCGATCGGCGATTACCGTGGCTTCGACTACCGCATCGTCGATCCCCGCGCCGAGAGCGCGTTCCAGCTCTTCTCCACGCTTCTGTGGGAACGTCACTTCGGCGGGCACTCGGTGCTGCACCGGGTTCAGGATCTGGGGTTCCGGCATGCGCTGCTCCGCCGGTTCCACCCGGAACTGGCGCCCGGCGAGCTGGGCGTCCGGGTCGGGCGGCTGATCCGGGACGTCAATTCCGCCACCGTCGAGCATCTGGGTCAGATCACGAATCTGGCGGGGGAGAATCGCGCGTCGCAGGCGGGCGCCACGGAGAGCCTGAAGCGGGAGATCGCGTCGCGCACGCGGAACCAGACCCTGCGCTGGGCATCGCTGTCTCTGGAACTCGAAGCGCGGGCGGCGCTGGGTCGGGCCGGTCTCTCGCGATGGCCCTCGACCGGTCACCTGCCTCGGCTCCTGGGCCGCGCGGCCACCGCCATTCCCTGCGTGGGTCTCTTCCTCGGCCCCCTCTCCTGTTCGGACTCGGCCACGGTCTGCGATCCACCACCGCCGCCGGTCCGCTTCTCCACCGACATCGAGCCGGTGCTGAATCAGAGCTGTGCAATCTCCGGATGTCACGCCGTGGGATCGGCTCAGGCCGGTCTGGTTCTGGCGGCGGGTTCGAGTCGTGCCAATACCGTCAATGTACGGAGCACAGAGGCCCCCGGACTCGATCGCATCGAACCGGGCCTGGCCGACAGCAGCTATCTGATCCACAAGCTCCGGGGGACGCAGCTTGCGGTGGGCGGTTCCGGCGAACGCATGCCCAAAGGGGGTCAACCCGACCCTGAGCTCCAATGGGATCTGGAGCGGTGGACAGGCGGCGGTGCGCCGGACAACTGAAGGATCGACGATCCGATACGGAGACGCTTCGGGGCCGGAGGTCGGGCACCGCCCGTACGAAGGGTGCTCTCCCGCTGCGCCTACGAGGCGTTGCGACGGGCGTATGTGTGCCGGTCTCGGTCTTCCGGACACATGCGGCTCATTCGCCTATCGTCGCCGAGACCGACCCCAAGCGCGGCTGCGGCTCAAGATCCTCGAGGTCGACCCGCTGCTGTGCCCGAAACGCGGGACCGCGGCGCAGCCTGATTGACCGCATCTCAGACGATCACTATCATCGGGAAGCTGGAAGGACGGATCCGAAAGGGTCCCGAGATCGTCGAGGGTGGGCGGCGCGCCCTGCAAGCCTGTGCCCGCCGTGGTTCGATCCATTCGGAGGCGGTTCCGGAGCGGGTGTGATCTGGAATGCCTTCCGCATAAGAGAAGGGGAGGATCCATGCGCAGCTTTCTATGCTCGGTCTGCATTGTCCTCTTGGCCGTAGCCCTGGGGGCGCTGGGGAGCCCGGCCGGGGCTCAGTTCGGCAAGCTGAAGGACAAGGTCAAGCAGAAGGTCGAGCAAAAGGTCGACAAATCGCTGGAGGGAACCAACAGGGACGCGAACCAGGAGACGCCCGCAGAGCCCAAGGACGAAGGCGCCAACGCGGCCCCCGGTCCGAAGGGAGGAACGGCGGCGGCGGAAGACATGTCCATCTTCACCAAGTACGATTTCATCCCGGGAGACAAGGTCATCTTCTTCGACGACCTTTCGCGCGAGGAGCTGGGGGAGTTCCCCTCGCGGTGGAAGCTGGACAATGGCGTCTTCGAAATCGCCAAGCAGGGCACCAGGAACTTCATTCTCTGCACGGACAGCGGGGTGATCGGCCCCAAGATTCCCGCCGGACCGCTTCCGCCCAAATACACCATCGAGCTGGAGTTCTGGTCCAAGGGCCCCGAGGCGCAGGGACATTGGTACCACATCCGCTGGTACGACGGCGGGGACAGCGAGATCGGCAACTTCGGCGTTCAGGACAACGTCAACACGAACCTGAGGATTCTGGACAAGGACCTGGCCAACAAGGCCCTGGCGGCGCCGCTCTCCGCCGGACTTCACACCATGCGCGTGATGGCAACCAAGACCACGATGAAGTGCTACATCGATAACGAGCGGGTGGCCAATGTTCCGGCCACGGACGGTTTTGAGCCGGTGTCCTTCCGCGTCTACATGGATCCGTGGAAGGAGGAGCCGAACAACCCGATGCTCCTGGGAACCCTGCGCTACGCCGAGGGGGGGAAGACTCTAAAGGAGCAGCTCGACGAGGCCGGACGCATCGTGACCCACGGCATCCTCTTCGATTCCGGATCGGCCAAGATCAAGGCCGAGTCGTACAAGACGCTGGCCGACATCGGGGGGCTGCTGACCGACAACCCCAGTCTGCGTCTCTCCATCGAGGGACACACCGATAGCGACGGCGGCGATGCCGCGAACCTCACCCTTTCGCAAGACCGGGCAGGCTCGGCGAAGACCTATCTCGTTGACACCTACAAGATCGACGGCGGTCGCTTGGAGACCAAGGGGTGGGGAGAGGGCAAGCCCATCGACGCCAACGACACCGCCGAAGGCAAGGCCAACAACCGCCGGGTCGAGTTGATCAAGCTTTAGCGGGGCCGATCCGCTCCGCCAGCTCTTGCATGCGCGCCGACGGGAGCAGCCCGAGCTCGCTGATCGTCTTCGCCTCGAACTGCTGATGCGCCTCGAGCGCGCGGCGGCAGAGCGGGATCGACTCGTTCCAACGCCGCCCCGAGGCGCAGATCCCGATCAGCCGCACCGCGGCCCGCACCGACATCCCGCACAGCCGGTCGACCGACTGCCAGAATTGCCGGCTACGACCTCCTCACCAACGACGGGACGATCACCCTCAATCCCGCTCCGGCCTCGGACGACGTCATCCTCACCGGCTGGCAGTACCACAACGTGACGCTGGGCGGCAGGGGGCAACTGGTGGTGCGAACCGGCGGAGATGTCTGCGATGCGCGTGTCGAAACCACGGGCGAGACCGTGATCAACGGGCCCCTGCACACGGTCCGCGGGGAAGGCGCGATCACTTGCCCCTTCACGAACCAGGGCCGGATCTCGGCCGATTTGAGCGGCCGGAGGCTGCTGCTGACCGGACCCGGGATGAGCAACGAAGGTCTCGTCGAGGCGCGCAACACCGATGTTCTCGAACTGTCGACGCGGCTGACCCAGGGCCAGTCGGGCACAGTGCTCGCCGACGGCGGCATCGTGCGACTGTCCAACGGGTCCGTTGTCTATGGAACGATCGACAGCGCCAACGACGGAGTTGTTGAGTCCGTGCCCGGGACCAACCGCCTGTCTGGGCTGACCAACAACGGAACGATCACGCTCAACCAGCTCCATGAGCCCGGGGGCGCGGTCCTCAACGGGTGCGGGTACTGCAGCGTGACCCTCGGCGGCACGGGCGAACTCGTGATGTGCACCGCCGGCGGGTCAACGACGCCCGAATAGAGACCTGGGGCTGGCTCATGGGCAACGGCCCAGAGCACACGATTCGTGGCGCGGGTGCAATATACGTCGATCTGCGCAATCAAGGTCGCTTGGTCGCCGACGCGCCGGGGGGGCTGTTGCTCGGGGCGCAGCCGGCGACCAACAGCGGCACGGTCGAGGCCTGCGACGGCGGAGAATCGCGCCTGAATTACATCGGCCCCAACTACTGGAGCGGCGGGCTTCACGGCGGCGCCTGGAACGTCTATGCCAAGAGCACGCTTCGGGTCCGTCACACAGGCCGGGCGCCTGGAGATCTCCCACGGCCGCGCCCTGGGCGTGGCGGATGGGCTCGAGAACGCCGGCGAAGTTCGGCCCGGTCACTCCCCGGGGCGACTCACGGTGGATGGTGCCTACACGCAAGACGCCGCGGGCACGCTGGTGATCGAGCGGGGCGGTCTTTCCTCCGATCGTTTCGACCCGCTCCTGGTCGCGGGCCAGGCGGGGCTCGCCGGAGGGCTTGTGGTCCGAGCGATCGATGGTTTCGATCCGCCGGATGACTCCCGCTACGACATCGTGGTGTGCGGCGGTCGCGTTGGTGAGTTCGATCAGGGACGGGAGCCCGGATCCGGAAGTGCCATCATCCCCAGTTCCCGAGGAGCTGCGGCTGTTGGTCCGGTCCAACTTGGGATCGGAGTCCGTGCTAGCCCTCAATCTGCCCGAGCCCGCGACGGTGCGGATCTCGGTCTTCGATCTGAACGGTCGACGGGTGGCGCTGCTCGCTGACGAAGCCCGGCCCGCGGGATCGCATGCGTGGGCGCTGGCGGGTCATGAGAACGGCGGGTATCGGCTCCCCGCGGGTGTCTATCTCGTGCGCGCGGACGTCGCCACCGGGGCGCGCGCGAGGGCCCTCCGCGCGAATCTCGTCCTGGTTCGGTAGTCGTCACGCCGGTGTGTGACGGACGAAGCGGGGACATCGACCGACTTCCGTCGGTGTTCCCGCAGTCCGACGGGGTCGGCCCCTGCGAAACGCTGGCCACGGTGGATCACCAGCGACTCCTGCTCGATTCGGGTTAGCGCACTACGATCATGGGCCGCGCCAGTCGAAGCTGTCCGCTCTCGAAGGAAATGTAGTAGATTCCGGACGAGACCCCGGCTTGCGCGCCCCGCGGCATGCGCCACTCGACCTGGTGCCGACCCGGCGAGCACCGCTCGTCCAGCAGGCACTCGACCAATCGACCGGCCGCATCGAGAACCCGCAGCCGCACCCGTCCCGCCTCTGGCAGATGGAAGCGGACCGCCGCGGGGAACGCAACCGGGTTGGGCGCGATCGGGAAGAGCTGGGTCGTCCGTTCCGCGACCGGAGCCGGCTCGATGGACGCCGGACCGCCGCGGTTGAGCAGCAGCGTGACGTCGTTCGAGAACCGATTGGCGGTCGCCACGTCGAGAGCCAGATCACCATTGAAGTCCGCGATCGCCACCGAGACCGGAGCAGCTCCGGCTCCGTAGAAACGCGTCGGCCCGAACGATCCCGTCCCATCGCCCAGCAGCAGAGCTACATCGTCCGAGGAGTCGGTGCCGACCACCAGGTCGGGGACATGATCCCCGTCGAAATCCCCGATTGCCACGGACCTGGGTCCGCCGCCGCCGGCATAGAAGGTCGTCGGGCCGAAGGTCCCATCCCCATCGTTGAGCAGCACGGCGATGTCGTTCGAGTTATCGTTCGCGGCCGCGATGTCAGGAGCCTGGTCGCCGTTGAGATCTCCAATCGTCACGGCCCAAACAGATGCGCCTGCCATGTAAAACGTCGGCGGCCCGAACGCGCCTCCGCCTGCCCCGAGCAGCACGGCCAGACGGTTGGTCCCGTTGTCGGCGACGACCAGATCCGCGACCTGGTCATGGTTCAGGTCTCCGATCGCGACGCATATGGGATCATCTCCCGCGGCATGCGGCACCGGCGGCGCGAATGTTCCATCGCCCACTCCCGATAGAACGGCGACGCTGTTGTCGGACATGTTCGCAACGGCCAGATCGGGAACCAGATCGCCGTCGAGATCCCCGATCGCCACGAACATCGGTCCCAGGCCGGCGGTGAACGAGTCTCCCGGGCCAAAGGTCCCGTCTCCTTGACCCAGCGCGACCGAGACGGTGGACGAGAAGCAGTTCGTAACGGCGACGTCCGGGATCCTGTCTCCGTCGAGGTCGTCTATCGCCACGGAACTGGGGTACGAGCCGACCGCATAGTACTCCGCAGGATCGAACGATGCGTTGCCCCTGCCCAGCAGCACCGCCAGTTGGCCCGACATGTTGTCGGCGACCGCCAGATCTGCGATCTGGTCGCCGTTGAGATCCGCCGCTGCCACCGCCTGCGGTCCGTTGCCGGCCGGTCTGCGATCGGAAGTGCTGAACGCTCCGTCCCCACTCCCCAGCAGCACGGCAACCTGTCTTCCGTTCGCCATCGCAACGTCGGGGGACTGGTCTCCACTTAGGTCCGCGATCGCTAGCGATTGCGGACCGGCGCCGGCTATGTAGGTTCCCCCGGGGCTGAACGTCCCATTGGCCTCGCCCAACAGGATGGAGAGCTTGTCCCCGCTCCCAATCGCCAGATCGGAGATCCGGTCGCCATCGAGGTCCCCAATCGCTACACACGTAGCGCCCTCGTCGGGTGCGTAGTAAGTCGGCGGATCGAAGATGCCGTTCCCGCGACCGCGATAGATGGCGACGGTGCCCGAGCCGTTGCTCGCCACCGCGAGGTCGGGGGCCAGGTCTCCATTGAGATCACCGCAAGCGACATACAGCGGTTGCACGCCGGCTTCATAGAAAACGGGCGGCGCGAAGGTGCCGTCCCCGCGGCCCAGTCTCACCGCCAGATTCCAAGTGACGACATCGGCGACAGCCAGGTCGAGGATCCCATCCCGGTTGAGATCCCTGGTGATGACGAAGATCGGACCGTCACCCATCCAACTGAGGCTCGCTGCGCCGAAGGTGCCGTCACCGTTGCCGAGGAGCACCGCGAGATTGTCCGAGCCCTCATTCGCCACCGCCAGGTCGGGCACGTGATCGGCGTTGAAATCGCCGATCGCGACGGAACTGGGTCGGGTGCCTACCGGGTAGAAGTGCGCGGGCCCGAATGCGCCTGCGCCGAGTCCGAGCCGAACCATGATGTTACTCGAGTAGAGGTTCGTGACCACGAGGTCGGGGATCTCATCGCCATCGAAGTCGCCGATCGCGACGGACGAGGGTTGGGAACCGGCGGCGTATGCGTGGGCAGCACCGAAAGTGCCGTCTCCTTCGCCGAGCAGCACGGCGACGGTGTTTGAACCCGCATTGGCGACCGCGAGATCATTGATCGAATCTCCGTCGAGGTCCGCAACCGCGACACAGTTCGGAGAGTCCCCGCTGTAGAAATCGAGGCGTGCTGGCCAGAAGTGGATGCTCGCCCGCGTGGGTCCCATGGCGGCAGCGAGGGCCAGCAGCAGGAGGGAGAAAAACATCCGGGCGCCGACCGTGCACGCAATCCGGAAAGGACGGCGCCTCATGGCGGGTCCTCCTTCTCCATTCGCGATGGCGAGGGATGCCGGGCAACCAGCCCCTGTCATTCACTCAGCGGAGGGGCGCAAAACCAGCCTCACAACTCATCCTACCACCGGTGCAGTCGAAGCCGCAATTCCAATCCATCTCCTCGCCGTTGTTGACGAGCCGTAGAACGCCATCCTTCACCCGGTGGATCCCCGGAGCGTACAGCTTGTATTCCTTGTGGCCTTCCCGGCCTAAGGACTACCGCCCTGGGTGTCGTCGCGGGTTCGCGAGCCCGGCTCCTCCAGCGATCCGTCGCGGTGTTCCGGGCGAGCGGAGAGTGTGTAGGAGATCCCCACGCCGATGGCGTTTTCGCGGGCTCCTTCTGAAGACCCCAACCGCCCATGGACGTCGACGGCGAAGTGACGGTCCGGACGGTACTGCGCTTTCAGGAGCGCGCCGAACTTGTCATAGGGCTCGCCGCCGGCACCGCCGAGCCACAGATCCAGGTTCGGATGCGGGCGGAAGCCGAGTCCGATATCGAGCATGCCTCCACCCGTATACAGGGGAAGGTTCTCGACGAGACTGGACGAGACGTACGATTGATCCGGGGGCCCCAAGCGTAGGTGCGCGCTGACGGGCGGGAGCTCGAAGTCGTTGAGCTCCGACAATCCCCCCGCTCGCGCGACATACCCCACACCCAGGCCGACGAACCCGCGCTCGAAGGACGCATACGGGTTCCAGACCGTGCATTCCGCCGGAGGGCCGTCGCCGGACGCGACGCCGGACAGGTGACTCGCGCGCGTTCCCAGATGGAATCCATGCGGGAGGCCCATGTCGACCGCGCCACCCATCTCCCGAAGCCTCCTCTCGGTCACGCCCAGTACGTCGCCGCTGCAGTTCCGCTGTACATCGGCGTACGTGCCTATGCCGGTGGCCAGTGTGAATCGCGCAAGGATGCTGTCCCGGGGCGCCTCCCGGACGGAGACGGCCAAGGGTGCGATGAGTGCGGCCGCACCGAGAAATGGCCAGCGCGACCGTGCTCGGTGCCGGCCGGAGACGGAACGAAGCCAGCGGGTCGACATGACATCCTCCTGGGCGGGTTCACGGGACCTCGAAGCGAAGTCCAGTGGGTTCCATCGCGCCGACTCTTCTCACGAAGGTCTGTGCTGCAATCGGTGTGCCGAGCATACCGCACGGGAGAACGGTTGTCGTTTCTCCTTGTGCGGCACCGGCTTGGAGCGGCGGGCCTCCGCCCAACAGGCGTCGATCGAGACCCGAAGACGCTGATCGCTGTCCACGGTCCGGTACCGGCCTGTGCAAATCGGGATCGCTGGCGATCTCTCGCGAATCGTCGAGTGCAATTGCGTTCGGGTCGGCATCCTGGGCATCACCATGGACTCCGAGGTGCCCGAGAAGGTCCTTCGAGCGGCGGAAGGTGGTTTTTGCCTCCTGCCTCCGATTCCGACGGCGAAGTCCGCGATCCGCGAACTTGCGGACGAGACGGATCTCACGCTCGTACTCCTGGCGGGGGACGACGACGATGTCGCCCGCTTCGCCCGCGAGGTTCCCGAGACGGACATCATCCTTGGCGGTGGCTGTCCCCGGGCCACGTGCAATCGCCCCACGGAACTCCCTTCCGCGATGGGTCATACCATCGTCAATGCCGGCGGCGTTCGCGGGCAGCGGGGGGGCGTGACCACGCTGATCGTCTCTCCCCGGAACGAGGTTGTCGATTCCCACGCCTCGGCCGTCACCCTCAGGAGGGGAATGTCGGAGGACTCGTTGATCGCCCGAGAGGTGCGGCGCGTGCTGGAGATCATCCGGCAGGAGCGTCGATCGAGGTACCGGCGCTGATCGTGAGGCGTCCCATTCCGGCAGCTTGACGCGCCCGCTCCACACGGTCCTATCATGCGTCCGTCATGGAGCCAGACCACGTCGAAACTCGGGAAGCGAGGTTCGCGCCGGTGCCGGCCGCCGCGGGTTGGCTGGGAACCGCATGGAGGAGTGAGCGATGCCGAAGGGAAGCGCGAGGGATCACCCTGGATGCAAGGACGCGGTTCGACGACCCGTCGGCCTGCTCGTACTCGCCCTGCTGTTCGGCTGGATTGGATTGGCGCACGGCGAAGTGCCGGCCGAGAGCAAGGCCTGCGTCGACTGCCACGCGAAGACCTCCGCGGGCCTGGTGCGGGAGTGGGAACACTCGCGCCACTCCACGGTCGGCATCGGCTGCTACGACTGCCACCAGGCGAATTCGGGGGAGCCGGACGCCTGGAAGCATCAGGGCATCTGGATTTCCACCCTGGTGACGCCCAAGGACTGCTCCGTCTGCCACATCCAGGAATTCGAGCAGTTCACCGCCAGCCATCATGCCCG